>ENA-UOOK01001127-UOOK01001127.1-fermentation-metagenome-genome-assembly--contig:-NODE-1127-length-35487-cov-11.297189_pt1 | contig 35487 bp, 30 predicted proteins | sample MGYA00245777_ERZ724023 | MGnify/ENA primary metagenome ERZ724023 (study PRJEB28704, sample SAMN03018312) | fermentation metagenome | biome: anthropogenic terrestrial biome; feature: soil...
TTTATAACTTATTTTTTACTCAAATTTATTCCCACTGTTTAATTTTCTTGGTTCACTTAAGTTGCTTTATTACTATAGCATAATATGCGCTACTTGTCAACAACTTTTAAAACTTAAAATATAATATTTTTAATAAAACTTGTCATCTTTACAACAACGTTTTATATATTAACACATATTTTTTTATAAATCAAATTCATATTATTTAAATAAATTTGATATTACTCATATTTTAAGGCATTTATCTTCTCTTTTCTTCTTTTTTCAAGTTATTTTGTCATATGTTGTGAAACTAAACTTCCCAAAGCAATTGAATACAATTTGGATTCATGAGAATCAGCCCTCGATACTAAAACTACCGGTACTTTAGCTCCCATTATAACGCCGGCAGATTTTCCGTCTGCGAAATAGGTAATACTCTTTCCTATTCCATTTCCCATTTCAATATTGGGAACTAAAAACACATCCGCATCCCCTGCCACTTCGCTATTATAATTTTTAATCTGAGCAGCTTTTTTTGAAACGGCCAAATCTAATGCCATGGGTCCGTCTACTATTACCCCATCTTCAAATTTTCCTTCCTCATACCTCTTTTTAAGTTCGCCCGCATCTAATGTTGCAATCATCTTTTTATCAACTTTTTCCTTTGCCGCCAAGCAAGCTACCTTTATTTTTTTCATTCCCAGGGCATGCCCCACTTTTACTGCATTATTTATAATTTTTTCTTTTTCGTCTACATTTGGAATTAAATTCATTCCTCCATCTGTTAGCAAAATGAATTTATAATAATTTTTTGTCTCATATATCATTGTATGACTGAGAAGGTTTTCCGTTCTCAATCCGTAATCTTTATTTAATACTTCCTTCATAAGTGTTGGCGTATCCACCAAACCTTTCATTATAAAATTTGCGTTTCCCTGACTTACAAGTTTAACTCCGATTTCCGCCGACTTTTTCAAATCCGGTTCATCTATGGTTTTCCATTTATTAATTGATATATTATATTTTTGGGCAATTTCCTTAGTTTTATTTATATCTCCAATTAAAATTGGCTCTATAATGTTTAAATTTGCTCCTTCCGATACAGCCTCCAAGACCTCATGGTCTTGAGATGCCACTACAGCCAACTTCATCTTCTTTTCATATTTTATTTTAAGCAATTCTTCTAATTTGTTTATCATTTTTTACCCTCCCCCAATTATTAATTTGTTCCTAATATTTTTTCCAACTTATATTTAACATCTTTGATTGTTTGATTTTGAGGACTTATTGAAAATGCTCTGTCTATATCCTCTTTCGCTTCATCATACATTCCTATCTGAAAATATACTATTCCTCTGTTGCATATTATTCTATAATCTTTATCATTAATGTTAATACCTTTTGAAAAAGCATCTATTGAATCCTGAAAATTACCAACTCCATATAGAGCAATCCCCAGTTCATTAAATATATCCGAGCTCTTAGGATTAAGCTCTGCTGCCTTTTTAAAATTTTCAATAGAAGAATTTAAATCATTTAGCCCTTTATAAGTTAACCCTTTCATATAATAAATGTTCCACAAGTCCTTATAACGATTTTCCAAATGAGTAAATTCGTCTATTGCGGCAGAATAATTTCTGGCAAACAACAAATTACATCCCTTTTCATACGATGCATTGTCTGCTATTTTTTCTATTTCCTCTCTTATTTCATCTTTTCTCTCCGAATCTTTACTAAGCAAAATAAATTTCTCCCAGGAAAGCTTCGCTTTTTCAAATTGTCCAAAAGTTTTATAATAATATCCCAATTTATAATAAGCAAGGGAATACTTAGGATTCAAATCAAGTATGCTCTCAAATGTTTCCATCGATTTTTTAAGAAAGTCCTCTTTCAATTCCTTCTCTCCATAGGATATTCCTTCATAGCATATTCCCAGATTAAACAATCCGTTAATATGTTCCCGGTTTAAATTAGTCAGTGTTCTAAATAATATTGCTCCTTTTTCATAATTTTCATTTTCTACTTCTTTTAATCCTTTATAAAAAATATAACTTTCTATATCGGAATTATATTTTTTTAATATCTCTTTATATTTATCATTATATTTAAAATCATGGTCTGTCCCCATTAAAAAAATAATTCCTTCTATAATATATGATACCTTTATATCGTTTTGTAGATTCCCTTTTTTGATCTCCTTTAAAAATACATCCGTAATTACAGGCAAAGGCAAATCACCGGTAACAATGTAATCTCCCACCTTTACCGATGTATTTTGCTTTATTTCAATGAAAGAAATTTTATCAGCTTTTCTTTTAAAATATTTTTCAATTTTATCCATGGCAATCACCCTTAATCATAGTATTTCCTCATATATAATCTTTTTCTTCTTGTGCTTGTGTTAAGAATATCAAATAAATGGCCCCTATAAATCATGGTAAAAGAAAAAACAATCTGTTCAACCAAATATTTCCCAATTCCAAACAATGAGAAATCAAAATTAAATGCTATATGAGTGGTTAACAGATCTAAGATAATCCCCCCTGTCAGTTTATAAAGAACATAAGAAAAAATCAAATTAGGAATTATCCAATTAATCCAATTTTCAGCCATAAATCCTGCGGAATAAGTCAAAGACTCCAAAGAACTCCTGTCCTTTTGATATATAACTTCCGGCAGTGGGTTAAAAATAATAAATGCCCCAATAGTAATAATATTCATTAAAGCTCCTCCGTTGGAACCCGCAATTCCGCCTATTCCCTCGAGAAGATAACTTACTATCCAAATTATAAAATATATACCGTATATTTTCCATATATATTGCTTAAATCCTTCTTTAAAATCTTGAATAGAAATTTTGTCATACTTTATTACGCCATATAATAAATTCAGATAATTGGACACCAAACTGCTAACAAGAATAGCTGTTAAAAGTCCCGCAATTATATTTAAAATTCCTTGAAATAATGTATTAATCAGAGTAAATGCCACTGTAGAAATAATTGTATACACAAAACCGGTAAAAATGATCATCCAATTCTTAAAAAAACTCTTAGAACTTTTTTTTATTACCGCTCCATTTACAAAGAACAAGTCTTTAATCAAGTCCATAATCTTCACTCCTCATATTTATTGGCAATTTTCGTTATATCAAAAACTTTACATTTATTCATCACTCCATTTTCATAAACAAACATCAAATCTTTCTTGTCTTTTTTAATTTCTCTCCTTTTATAACCTTCCTCTATAAAAGAAATGATATCAAAAGGGAAAGTTTCCATATGAACAATATTTAATATCCTTTTAGTCGGCATATCGGAATAATCATGGAGATAATTATTTAAAATTTCTTCATCCTTAAGTATATCGTGCTTTTTATTAATATTTCCAACGCCAGTTGCCCGTTTAATATATTCAGGCAAATTTGATGATTTGTTATAGAAAATATAATCGTATTTTAATATTTCATTGAATATTTCAATATTATCACTAATTCTTTCTTTATAAAACTCATAAATTATTCTATATAATTCTCTTTTACTATGGGAAATTTTATGATAATCCTTTTGTTCCCAATAATCGGCATAATCTTCATAAAAGTCAAAGGGAGTATTATAATAATTTTTAACGACATATTCCAAAGTGTTTTCAAAGGAAGAGTCATTCCCATATTTTTCAACTAAATCTTCAATTGTTTTCAATTTCAGCATATCCTTGTATTTGATACTATCCGTCTCCAGTACCTCATAAGGAGGCTCATTCAAAAATTTAAAACCATACAATTCCTTGTCTTCTCTCAATTTTGACCCTTTAAGAAGTTTTAAAAATCCCAGTTGCAGCTTTTCCGGCCTTAATTCATAGACCTCGTTAAAAGAATTCTTAAAGGAATCATAATCTTCAAAGGGAAGCCCCGCAATCAAATCTAAATGCTGATGAATACTTCTATAGCTTTTAATTCTTTTAGTTACTCTTTTCAACTTTTTTATATCTGTTTTTCTGCCTATAGTCTCCAATGTCTTTTCGTTAGTTGATTGAACTCCTATTTCAAACTGAAACAATCCATCTTTTACATGGCTTAAAAATTCCAGCATATCTTCATCTAAAAGATGCGCAGTAACTTCAAAGTGAAAATTCATATTTTGAGGATTCATTTTCATTATAAAATTCATTATTTCCATGGCATATTCTTTATCAGCATTAAATGTCCTATCCACAAATTTAACTTGCCTTACCTCTGCCTTTATTAATCGTTTTAGATCATCTTTTACCCTGTCTATTGTGAAAAACCTTACTCCTTTGATTGTTGAAGAAAGGCAAAATTTGCAGTTAAAGGGACAACCTCTTGAGCTTTCAAAATACACTATTTTATCTTTAAGTTCGTCATTTTTTATGTTCAAAAATGGAGACGGTATTATATCTAAATTTTTGATTAAATCTCTCCCTTGATTTTTAAAAGACCTGTTTTCTTTCCTAAAGGTCAAACCTTTTATTAAATCAAAGTCTTCTTTTTTCTCTGTTAAGGCTAATAAAAGTTCCTTAAAAGTCTCTTCTCCTTCTCCCGATATAATAAAATCCACATAAGGAATATCATCCAATATATTCTCTTTTTCAAAAGAAATCTCCGGTCCTCCCAATATAATCTTTATATGAGGGTCTACTATTTTTATGATTCTGCATATCTTTAATATTTGCTTGACATTCCATATATAAACGGAAAAAGCCACTATATCCGGAGACATCTTAAATATTTCTCCTGCAATATAATCAGCATTTTGATTTATAGTAAATTCCGCTATATCCATATCTGATATTTCCGACGAAAAACTCTTTAAATATCTGAGAGACAGAGCCGAGTGAATATATTTTGAATTAAGGGTAGTAAGAACTATATTCATAATCAATCATTCCTCTAATCTTTCATCTTCCGAATTAATTCTATTATAGCATATTAATTTGTCTCTACAAGTTTTCAGATATTTCTTTCGTTTTTCTTTTTAAACAATATTACTTGATAAGTATTGAAGATTTTAAAAAAAGAATATAAAATATATATGTAAATACATTGAGAAAGGGGTAGATTTATGCAGGAATTTGACAAAATATCTATACAGGAGATGTCTAAAAATGATATGTTAATGATATTAGAAGCACTTGAATACACAGGGAAAAATACAAAGATTGATGCATTTCTCAATTTAAAAGATAATATCATTAAAGAACTCAGTGAATTATCGGAAGCTAAAGAAGATGAGTTTCTTTTATATTTGCAAAAATAGTATTTATAAATATTTCTTCATTAAAATATAAAGGTCCTTATACATTTTTATAAAAAGTATAAGGACCTTTAATATTTACATTTTATCAGGAGTCTCCATTCCAAGAAGGGAAAGACCTGCTTTGATTACTGATTTCGTTGCCCATACCAACTGAAGCCTTGCATTTTTCAAATTATCTTCTTCCTGCATTATGGGACAACTGTTATAAAAGCTGTTGAAGGCTTTTGCTATTCCCATTATGCTTCTTGCAACAAAAGAAGGTTCATTTTTCTCCATTGCCGTGACTATTTCCTTTGGAAAATTATAAATCATCTTTATAATGTTAATTTCTTCCGGCGCTGATAAAATAGAATAATCTATTTCATTATCCGGCGAAAAATTTCCTTTTTCCAGCAGCCTGTTCGCCCTTGCATAGGTATATTGAACATAAGGACCTGTTTCCCCGTCAAAGCTTAATGTCTTTTCCCATGTAAATGTATAATCTTTAATCCTGTTATTAAATAATTCCTGAAATACTATTGCTCCTATTCCGACTTGTTTGGCAACTTCATCCTTGTTCTCTAAGTTTGGATTTCTTTCTTCTATTATAGCCAAGGTTTTTTCTACAGCCTTTTTAAGCACATCCTCCAAAAAAACAACTCTTCCCTTACGAGTGGACATGGTTCCTTCTTCCAATCTCACCATTCCGAAATTAACATGGATACAATCCTTCGCCCAAGGATATCCAATAAGTTCTACGATTTTTTTCCACTGTTTAAAATGAAGTATCTGCTCTGATCCCACTACATATACATTCTTATAGAAATTGTAATGCTCTTTCCTGTATATTGCTGCGGCTATATCCCTTGTTATATAAAGGGTAGATCCGTCGCTCTTTGTTATGAGGGCCGGAGGCATGCCGTAAGGTTCCAAATCTACTATTTCCGCTCCCTGGGATTTCTTTAATATGCCTTTCTTCCTCATATCATCTACTACTTTAGGCATCTTATCCGAATAAAAACTCTCACCCGTAAAGGAATCAAATTTAATCCCCAATATATCATAAACTCTGTTAAATTCCTTAAGACTCATATCCCTCATCCATTGCCATAGCTCTAAAGCTTCCGAGTCTCCGTCCTCCAATTTTTTAAACCAATGCCTTGCCTGCTCCTCTAAAGTGGAATCATTCTCCATCTCCTTATGAAATTTAACATACAGCTTTAGCAATTCGTTTATAGGATCCTTTTCAACAATTTTTCTGTCTCCCCATTTTTTATAAGCCACAATCAATTTACCAAATTGAGTGCCATAGTCTCCGAGATGATTTATAGCTACCGCATTATAACCTAAATATTTATATATATCATATAATGCATGACCTATGATAGTAGTCCTTATATGACCTATATGAAACGGTTTAGCAATATTAGGAGAAGAATATTCTACAATTACGGTTTTACCTTTCCCCATATCCGAAGAACCATATCTCTCTTTTTTCTCCTTTACTTCATTGAGTACTATTTCAGTTAATTTTTCCTTATCAATAAAGAAATTTAAGTATGGCCCCAAACTTTCAACCTTTTCAATATAACTGTTTTTCTCTATTTTTTCTGCTAATTCCTGAGAAATCAAATTTGGTGATTTCTTTAAAGCTTTAGATAACCTGAAGCAGGGAAATGCATAATCCCCCATTTCGCTATCTGGCGGAATTTCAACTAATTTTTCAATTTCTTCTTTTGCTAAGATATCATCAATTTCTTTTTCAATCAATCCAACAACTTCTTCTTTTAAATCCTTCATTTATAAATCCTCCTTCAAATAATAAATAAAAACTCTCATCTCAATTTAAGAGACGAGAGTTTTCCCGTGTTACCACTCTTGTTGGCCTATTGCCCACTCATTTATTTAACGCATCTTGCGTCCTATCCTACTTTATTCAGATGGATTCTCCAAGGCTCTTTTCAAATATATATTTGTATTTAGGCTTTCACCATCCCTAATTCGCTTTGCCAAAAAATATATTTTATTTCCTCTTCTCAGAATATGTCTTTTAAATTGTTAATTAATAATATACCTCATAATTCATAATTTATCAAGAAAATTATTTTAGTTCAACTACCGTTACTCCGCTTCCTCCTTCTCCGTACTTGCCCAGTCGATAGGATTTAACATGTTTATGACTCTTTAACAAATCCGATATCCCTGATCTTAAAACTCCCGTACCTTTTCCGTGTATTATATATATTTCTTTAAGTCCGGAAATATATACATCATCTAAATATTTATCCAAATCCAGTAATGCTTCATCCAATGTTTCTCCTCTTAAATCGATCTCATTCTTTATATCCTGAGTTTTAAATTTTAGAATATTCTTTGTCATCACCGCAGTTCTTTTTTGTGAATCATTCTCTTTTATTCTTCTCAGAGAGGAGACAGGCACATTGATTTTCATTATCCCAACCTGCACCTGAAGATTTCCGTTATCATCTGGAAGAGAAACTACAATACCGGATTGATTTAAAGACAATATCTCCACAGATTCTCCTACCTTTAAATTTTTAGGGGGTTTAGAACTTTTCACATCCAATAACTTTATGGATAAATCCTTTTCCGTTTCATTTAATTTAGATTTAAGTTTGTCTTGAGCTTCCTGAATTTTAATATTTCTTTCTCTTTCAATTTCATTAGATATATTTCTTAGATTGGATACAATAAGATCCGATTCTTCCTTAGCATTTCTTAAAATATTTCTTGCTTCTTCTTTAGCTTTGTATATAATCTTTTCCTTTGCTTCCTGAGTTCTTTCTTTTTCATCAGTCAATTCTTCTTTTAATCTTTCTATTTCAATCTTCAATCTTTCAGTTTCTAACTTATTTTCTTCAATTCTCTTTCTGTCCTGATCCATTGTCTTTAATACATCTTCAAAATCTACATTTTCTTTGGAAATTAAAGTTTGAGCATGAGATATAATATAATCCATAAGCCCAAGCCTTTTAGATATTTCAAAAGCATTTGATTTTCCAGGAATTCCAATCGAAAGTTTGTAAGTAGGGCTTAATGTTTCTACATCAAACTCCATGGAAGCATTTTTTACTCCTTCTTTAGTAAGAGCATATATTTTCAATTGACTATAGTGAGTAGTTGCTATAGTTCTCACTTTTATATTATACAGATAATCGAGTATTGACATTGCCAATGCCGCTCCTTCTACAGGATCTGTACCGGCTCCCAGTTCATCAAAGAGAACCAAGTTTTTTTCTTCCACATTTTTTAATATCTCTACGATATTTGTCATATGAGACGAAAAAGTACTTAAGTTCTGTTCAATGCTCTGTTCATCTCCAATATCGGCAAATATCTTATTAAATACTCCCACTTCAGAATTATGATCTGCCGGTATATGAAGACCAGATTGGGCCATTAAACATAAAAGACCTACTGTTTTAAGAGTAACTGTTTTTCCTCCAGTATTAGGCCCGGTAATTACAAGAGTTCTGAAATCATCTCCTATATATATATCTATCGGAACAACTTTTTTCTTATCAAGAAGAGGATGCCTTCCCTTTTTAATATTTATATACCCTCTATCATTAAGAATAGGCTTTGTTCCATCCATATTAACGGCAATTTTCCCTTTAGCAAATATAAAATCCAATCTTTGAAGTATTTTTTGATTATTCCTTATCTCGTTACTTCTTTCCCTTACCATATTGGTAAGCTCAATCAAAATTCTCTCTATTTCATGCTGTTCTTCAATTTTCAATTCCTTCAGTTCATTATTTAATTCTACTACAGCCATAGGTTCTACAAATAAAGTCGCACCACTGGAAGATTGATCATGAACTAGCCCGGGAAAATTTCCTCTGTTTTCCTGTTTGACAGGAACTACATATCTTCCTTCCCTTATGGTAACTATGCTGTCCTGAAGATACTTTTTATTATTGGATGAACTGATAATTGAATTTAATTTATCTCTTATGCTGTCGTTTTTCATATTTATCTTTCTTCTTATGCTTCTAAGAGCTGGACTTGCATTATCCGATATTTCTTCTTCACTTATAATTGCATTATTAATACTTTCTTCAATATACTCAAATACGCTCAATTCATTTATCAAATTTCCAACGACGGGATAATTCCCGTTTTTATCTTCCCTTGTCTCTTTCAAATAATTCTTTAAACTTCTCACAACTCTTAAAGAATCCGAAATCTTAAGAAGACTTCCCGGACCTAAGGTACCTCCGATTTCCGCTCTTTTGATTTCTCCCCTTACATCATGTATTCCGTAAAGAGGAGGAGTACCTCTCTTGATTATAAGTTCCAAAGCCTCTTCTGTTTCCTTCTGCCTATTTTCTATTTCACCTATATCTGTCAGAGGCTTTATCTGTGATACAAGTTCTTTTCCTAATGAGGATTCCGCATTATCTTTTAAGATATCAATTATTTTGTTATATTCCAACACTCTTAAGGTCTTTTCATTCATAAAATCACCTCTATTATAGAATACCTCGATGCAAATGTCCTTTTGTGATTCCGTTTCTTTTTAAATCGGCTATAGTATGCAAGACATCCTCTTTATCGGTCAAATTCTTAGAAATACTAAAAAAAGCATCTTGAATACGAGAAATATTTTCTTTTTCAACAGTAAAATCAACTCTTATCATATTTACTCCCGATTTAAAAATTCCACCTACCTCCTCACTAAGCATCAACGGAACTGTATTATATATCTCAGTCACCTTATTGTTCCTTATCATCTGAAATATTTTTCCCTTTCTGTCCTTCAATCCATATCCTCTTTTGAATCTACAGTTTGAACAACTTTTATCATTATCGCATTTTTTAATTAAAGCCATGGGACAGTGCTTTAGTACCATCAGAGGACAGTAACCATAAACGGACAGCTCAAACTCCAAGGAACTTCTTCGGCATATTTCATCTATACCCTTAATATCCAATTCCGGAGATAACGTTATGCTTTTCACTCCGGAATCTTTTAAAAGTTTGGCAGTAAGGCTGTTAAAAACGTTTAACCCTATATCTCCGTGAATGTCTATATTATATTTTTGAACATATTTAAGAGTCCCGATATTCGATACGGATACACCATCAATCAGTCCTTGAAGGAGTTCAATATTCTTTCCCAAATCCTTTAGTCCTTCTTCTCCGACTATCTTATCCGTATATAAAAATCCCTCTTTACCTGATTTTTTTATTTCTTTGAATATGTCTTCAATGTCTTCACTAAACCCAATATATATTCTGTCTAATTTATTCAAATTTATATGTTTAAACTGATCAATACTTGAAACCCTCACACTCATTCTCTGTTTTTTTGATTTGGGCTTATTAAAACTCATCAGCTTTTCAAGTTTCTCACCATATTCTTCATCTGTAATTTCAGATCTGAAATTTAAAAGTTCTCTTTTTTCATTTAGTTCTTGGATTCCGTCTCTTCTTAGTTTATTCAATCCTCCCATAGGAAAAAATCCTTGTCCTTCAAAGTTCATCTTTATATCTTTTATATAATAAGGTGTATTTTGAAGCCTATCCATCTGATTAACTACCTTGTCCGTGGTTAAACTTATATTCTCGGCTCTTTGTACAACGCCGTCGCTGTAAACGTCCACTTTATATTTGCCATCGTCTATTGATAGTTTAATCTTATCACCGACAGAAATATTCAAATTCATATTTATAGGAAATTTTTTTCTCTCTTCCTGAAAGGATTCTCTGGCTTTCCCAATCAGCATAAAATCGGAAGTCTTATAAACTTCGGATTTTTTCTTTACTCCCTTTATTCTTTTTATCCTCAGCAATTCTTCTCTGTCCTTAGAAAAATTAACAATAATTCCTACATACCTTCCTGAATCCAATTGGAACTCAAGTCCGTCTCCTTTTTCCACCTTATCAAACAACTTAATATACATATACATCTTGTCCCATTTAGCAACTTTCCCTATTAATACACCTCTGTTATCCGGCCTATCATAAGAAATAAAGTTTTTGCCGAAATCACCTAATACATATCCCTTTGTAAATCCTCTGTTAAATATCTCTAAAATATCTTCTCTGTCTTGATCAGTAATGGATTTTACGCCATAATCCAATGCCTTTCTGTATTTTTCTATGATAACAGCCACATATTCCGGTCTCTTCATCCGGCCTTCCACTTTTAAAGATGCAACGCCGCTGTTTATTATTTTATCTAAATAATCTATAGTATTTAAGTCCTTGGGACTTAAAAGATATTTTCCTTCCGTTTTTATTTCTTGAATACTTCCATTTCCGAGCTTCATTATTGTATAAGGCATCCTGCAAGGTTGAGCACATCTGCCTCTGTTTCCGCTTCTCCCGCCTATCATACTGCTCATGAGACATTGGCCGGAATAACAGACACATAAAGCTCCGTGAACGAATTCCTCCAGCTCTATATGAGTCGTTGATGAAATGGATTTTATTTCCTTCAGAGAAACTTCCCTCCCAAGGACAACTCGATTAAAGCCCAGCTTTTCCAGAAATAGAGCTCCTTCTCTGTTTATAACGGTCATTTGGGTGCTTCCGTGAAGATGAAGTTCGGGAAATATGTCTTTTATGCCGTAGGCCAAACCCAAATCCTGAACAATAATACCGTCTATATCATTTTCATAAAGAAATTTTACATAGTTTAAGGCATCTTTCATTTCACTGTCGGCAATGAGAATATTAACTGTCACATAAACTTTCACATTTCTGATATGAGCATAGGTAATAGCAGCCTTCAATTCCTCATAATCAAAATTGGGAGCACTTTGTCTGGCGCTGAAAAGCTTTCCTCCCAGATATACTGCATCAGCACCGTTTTGAATTGCAGCATATAGGGATTCCATATTCCCAACAGGAGCCAACAATTCTGCATTCCTATTCTTCTTATTCACTAATTCTATATTTCCTCCTTTGAAAATATTCCCTTCTCAGAATCAAAATATTTAATGGACTCATCTAATTCCTTTTTAACCTGAACCAACTCCATTTGATTTTCGTACAATTTATTTTGAAGCTCTTTTACCATATCTTCCTTCTCTTTTAATTCCTTTTCCTTTAATTCCAAAAGTTTTTCATATTTCTTGGAATTTTTATTTTCTCTTTCTTGATCCTCTTTTGCTTTGTCAAATTCTTCCTTATTGTTGTTCAACTGCTCTTCTAATTCCTTTATTTTAGCTCTTGAATTTTCTAATTCCTTGCTGACATTCTCATAATTCCCGATAGGTCCTACCACTTCTTTTTCCAAACTCTTTAATTTCTGATTAACTTTACAATATTCATCTGCAATATTAAATGCCGCTAAAATAGCTGCCATATGGTTGCTCAATCTCATATTGTTATGAAAAACATTTTTAATTGTATTGTCTACATATTGAGCTATTTTTTTGATATAATCTTCCGATTCGCTGCCTACCACGGTAAAGTTACGACCGTCAATTGTTACATCCACCTTTTTTTTATCCGTCATAACTTAATCATCTCCTCAAATTTTATACTTATACAGAAAAAAAGCTACTCCCTAACTTCTCAATTTTGCATCAAAGGTATCTTCTATCTTTTCAATAATATTATTGTGCACTCTGCTCACTTCATCATCTGTAAGAGTTTTCTTATCGGATCTATAGACTATTGAAAAAGCAACACTTTTTTTATCCTTCAGTATTTGATCTCCCGTGTAAACATCAAACAAATTAACTTCTTCTATTATGTCCTTTCCATTCTCCCATATTACCTTTTCTATATCCCCTACTAAAATATCCTTATTTATAACAACGGCGATGTCTCTTTCTACAGCAGGATATTTAGGTAAAGCCTTATATTTCCTCTCAAAAACTGCCTCTTCAACAATTGAATCAAAATCCAACTCACAAATATATGTTCTTTCCTTTATGTCATAATTTTTAGCCACATCAGGATGAATTTCTCCTAATACTCCGAGGACCTTATTATTATATATTATGTTGGCAGTTCTTCCGGGGTGGAATGTAGGATAATTTTCTTCCCTCAGATAATCACAGCCTTTAATTCCTACATTGGCTAAAAATTCTTCCACAATACCTTTAATAGTATAAAAATCCACTTCCCCATACATTCCTATACATAAAGTCCTTTTCTCCAATGGTAGTTTATCCTTTATAGGAAATTCAGTTGGAATAAAAATATTTCCGATTTCATAAGCATAAGCTCTGTCTACGCCATAATTGAAATTTCCGGATAATACTTCCATCATATTTGGAATAAGAGTAGTTCTCATAACACTATAATCTTCTCCGAGAGGATTTATAAGTTTTATATATCTTCTCTTAATGCTATCTTCATGAAGATTAATCTTATCAAAACATTTCGGGCTGACAAAAGAATATGTAGTTATTTCATTTAGTCCCAAACCCTTTAATATTTCCTTGGATTTATCTTCAGCGGCATTTTTATATGATTTTCCGCCCTTCGTCAATATTCCTTTTAAATGTGCAGGTTTCATATTGTGAAAGCCATATATACGTCCTATTTCCTCTATTAAATCAACTTCTATTTTCAAATCATCTCTGAAAGTAGGAACCAAAACTTTTAATCTGCCTTCCGAAAACTCAACTTCCAATTCCAGGTTCTTCAATATTTCTATCATATTATCCGTCTTAATATCAGAACCTAAAATCTTGTTCACTCTTTCTGGCCTCAAATAAATAACCCGTTTTTCTTTCTTTTTCTCATATTCATCTATGTGGTTTTCAATTATTTTACCTACTCCTATGAGTTCCGCCAATCTGCATACCCTTCTGCAAGCCATCTCGCATAAGTTGGGGTCTACTCCTCTTTCAAATCTACTTGAAGCTTCCGTTCTCAATCCTAATCTTTTAGAAGTAAGCCTGATATTTCTTTTATTAAACTGAGCCGATTCTATAAATATGGTATTGGTACTTTCGGTTATCTCCGTATCAAATCCACCCATTATTCCTGCAATCGCCACAGGTTTCTTCCCATCCGCTATGACCAAATCCGATGGCTCAAGATTTCTTTCGGCACCATCCAAGGTTGTAATCTTTTCTCCTTCAACAGCTCTTCTGATATATATCTCTCTACCCGCTATTTTACTTAAGTCAAAAGCATGAAGAGGGACTCCGTATTCCAGCATTACATAATTGGTAATATCTACTATGTTATTTATAGGTCTCACACCGGCTTCCATTAACCTTAACTGAAGCCATAAGGGCGAACTTTGAATTTTTACGTCTTTGATTACTTTTCCATAATATCTCGAACATAAATCATTATCTACTATTTTTACGTTATTGATATAATTTTCGATATTGTCAAACTCTTCATTAATTTCTTCCGGCGGATAATTCAATTTTTTCCCAAAGGTCGCACAAACCTCTCTTGCCATTCCTATAATACTTAAACAATCAGGTCTGTTGGGTGTTATTTCAAATTCAATTACTTCACCGAATAAATTCAATATTTTATTTATATCTTCTCCCAAGGGGTATTCTTTGTCCAATATAAATATTCCGTCTCTCTGAGCCTTGGGAATTATGCTGTCTTCAAACCCCAACTCCTTCAGCGAACATAACATTCCATCGGATTCAACTCCCCGGAGTTTACCCTTGCCAATCTTGACGCCTTTTGAAAGTCTTGCTCCTATAAGGGCAACAGGCACATAATCTCCTATTTTGATATTATTCGCGCCTGTAACAATCTGTAAGACTTCTCCTCCCACATCTATTTTGGTAATTGATAATCTGTCCGCATTTGGGTGCTTTTCTATGTTTAAAATCTTACCTACTACTACTTTTTTAATTCCTCTATCTAAAGAAATAATGGATTCCACATGGGAGCCGGACAAATTAAGTTTATCCGATAGCGTTTTTACTTCTTCATCTATATCTACATATTCCTTCAACCATTTAACAGGTAATAGCATATTATTTCCTCCTCATACTTAGAATTGTTCTAAAAATCTCATATCATTGTCAAATAAAAGCCTTATATTGTCAATCCCATATTTAACCATGGCAATCCTATCTACTCCCAGTCCAAAAGCAAATCCCGAATATTTTTCCGAATCTATGCCACAGTTTTCCAACACCTTCGGATGAACCATCCCGCAGCCCAAAAGTTCCATACTCCATCCTGTTCCTCCGCATGCATCACATCCCTTTCCTTTACATTGAAAACATGACACATCAACTTCGGCGCTGGGTTCGGTAAATGGAAAATAATGAGGTCTGAATCTGGTCTTCATATCATTTCCAAATAATTCTTTAATGAATACATCTATTGTGTCCATTAAATTGGTTATAGTTATTCCTTCATCTACAACCAACCCTTCAAGCTGATGAAACATTGGGGAATGAGTATCATCCACATCGTCAAATCTAAAAGTTCTTCCTGCAGAAACAATTCTTATAGGAGGTTTAGTTTTTTTCATCGTTCTAATCTGTACAGGAGATGTTTGGCTTCTTAAGAGTATCTTATCGGTAATATAAAAAGTATCGGATAAATCCCTGGAAGGATGATCTTCCGGAGAATTTAAAGCGTCAAAATTATTTTCAACGGTTTCTATTTCAGGGCCATCAACTACGGTAAATCCCATATCGATAAATAAATTTTCCAGTTCCTCTATAGTCTGTATTAAAGGATGCCTGTGTCCTAATTTTATTTTTTTACCCGGCATGGTTATGTCTATCTTTTCTTTATTAAATTTTTTGTTTTCAAGTTGTGAATTGATTTTTTCTTTCTTTGAGGAAAGTTCTCTTTCTATTTCATTCCTTGTATCATTGGCCAACTGACCTATTATAGGCCTTTCTTCCGGCGATAGTTTCCCCATCTCTCTCAAAATCAAAGTTAATTCGCCCTTTTTACCCAAAAACCTTACTCTTATCTGTTCCAATTCTTCTATAGATTTCACTCTAAAAATTTCATTAATGGCTTCTTCTTTTATCCTGTTAAGTTTATCCTTCATATGTAGAACTCCTTTCCATCCTGTTATATAAAAAATAAGACCATCAAAAATTAGCGAAGGTCAATATTTAAGAATCTGATTTATTAAATTATAGCACTTAAATTTGTTAAATACAAGAAATATTACCCTCTTTGTCTGAGAACTTCATACATAATTATGGAAGAAGCTATGGCTGCATTAAGGGATTCCGCCTTACCCTTCATCGGAATCTTTATTAAACTGTCTGCAGTCCTTAAAAAATCTTCCGTAACTCCATTAGATTCATTTCCTATAATTAAGGCAAAATCTCTTCTAAAATTCACCTGATTAATATGTATATTTCCCCTAAGAGACGTAGCATATACAGCCACTTTCTTCTCTTTCAAATCTTTTATTAATTTTAATTTATCATCAGCAAAGACAATGGGAACATGAAAAATCGAACCCATGGTAGAACGAACAACCTTGGGACTATAGATATCAACACAGCCCTGGGTAATTATTATTCCGTTGACACCAAAAGCATCTCCTGCTCTTATTATGGTTCCCATATTGCCCGGATCCTGCAATTCATCTATTATTATAAAAAATTTATCTTTCACTTTAAAAAGAAATTCCATGTCGGAGAGATTAAATTCAATTACACCTAATATTCCCTGAGGATTTTCCATATCCGTAATTTCATTGAATACCTTTTCATTCACAACTATTATATTATTATCATCAATACAATCTATCAATCTACTGACTTCAAATTTTAAGGGAAAATCCTCTCTTATAATAATATACTTAATATTCCATTTTTCTTTTATACACTCTTCTATTATTTTAATTCCTTCCACAATAAACAGCTTTTTCTGCCACCTGTATTTTCTCTTATAAAGTTTTTTTATTTCCTTTACAATTGGGTTTGAAAGACTGCTAACCACATGATTCATCTAATTTTCCTTCCTGTCCGAAAGTTTAATCATAATTAAAGCAAAGTTCCGCTATCGGAACCTTGCTTTAATTATTTTTGGCAATATCTATCAATTCGGAGAAACTCTTCGGATCGCTGATTGCCATTTCAGACAACATCTTTCTATTGATTTCAACATTTGCTTTTTTAAGACCACTAATAAATGTACTATAATTCATCCCGTTAAGTCTTGCAGCCGCATTAATCCTTGCTATCCAAAGTTTTCTGAAATCTCTCTTTTTTAACTTTCTGCCCACATAAGCATAACTCAATGATTTCATTACAGCTTGATTGGCAACTTTATATAATTTACTTTTGGAACCATAATATCCTTTGGCTTGTTTCAATACTTTTTTATGATTTTTTTTGGCATTAACTCCTCTTTTTATCCTTGCCATTTAAATTACCTCCTTAAACTCCAATGTTTTATCAACTAATATGGCAGTACTTTAGACATTCTCTTTAAATCCGCTTCACTGATTAAAGTACCCTTTCTCAAATTTCTAACTCTCTTTGGAGATTTCTTCCCGGTCTTATGACTTTTGTATGCTTTAAATCTTCTTATCTTCCCTGAACCTGTCTTTTTAAACCTTTTTGCCGCTCCCCTATGAGTTTTTATTTTTGGCATCTAAATTACCTCCTTAACTATTCTGACTTAGGGCCGAAATACATCACCATGCTTTTCCCTTCAAATTTCGGCTCCTTTTCCACAGAACCAGATTCACTGACTAGATTGGTAAATTTATCCAATACTTCTTTTCCAATATCAGTATGCCCTAATTCTCTGCCTCTGAATCTTATACTTACCTTTACTTTATCTCCACTCTGTAAAAATTCCATGGCTCTCTTTGCCTTGACATGGAGATCATGAGTTTCAATGCTTGGAGTAAGTCGTATCTCCTTTACATTAATAACTTTTTGATTTTTTCTTGCCTCTTTTTCTTTTTTTGCCAATTCATATTTATATTTTCCATAATCCATTATTCTACAAACCGGCGGTTTTGCATTTGGAGCTACATTGACCAAATCCAATTTCTTTTCATATGCTATTTCCAAAGCCTTTCTTACGGGAACTATTCCTAACTGCGCCCCATCGCTATCAATGAGTCTTACTTCTCCCTCTCTGATTTCTTCATTAATTTGAAGCTCTTTTATATTACTACACCTCCCAGTATAAAAAATAAAAAGCGGGCAAAAATACCCGCTTCTTTTTCCAACAATCAGACAAAAATAATTTGTCAAACCAATAACTATCTAAAATATTTAACCTTATGAGCCCCAGCTATAAGGTGAGAAGCGGATACTTCTGCTTAATTTTCTATTAATTTCATAAATTATTATAAGCTAAAAATTATATATTGTCAAGTTTTCGAATTTCAAAAAAAGTTTATAATTATCAATATTTTTTAGTTATAAATTTTTATATAAATGAATTAAATGGTTAAACTATTATTAGTAATTAGAAAAGGTGGGGATAAATTGCATAAGAAGAAAATACTTTTATCTATCTTTATCTTTGGTTTAACATTATCTTCGCTTCTGGTGGTTGATATATTTTTCCCTTTAGATTTCCTAAAGGGTTTTACTGTCACGGATAAAATATTTATATGGGCAATCACATCGATTTTTTTTGTATACCGAATGAATATAAATTCAAAGCGCCAATTGGTTACTTTATCCATAGCTAGTGAAAAAGATGAAAACAAGGAAAAAGATAAATCAACCATATCCTTTAAAGATGTCGCCGGACTTGAAGAGATAAAAGAAGAACTTCAAGAAACAATTGATTTTCTTAACAACCCCCATAAATATATTAAAATGGGTGCGAAAATTCCTAAGGGAATATTATTTTACGGCCCTCCGGGTACAGGGAAAACTCTCCTTGCCAAAGCAGTGGCAGGAGAGACAAATTCAACCTTTTTGTATTCAAGCGGGTCTGAATTTGTCGAGAAATATGTAGGGGTAGGCGCAAAAAGAGTAAGAACTTTATTTGAAAGAGCAAAAAAAGAAGCTCCGAGTATCATATTCATTGATGAAATCGATGCAATAGGTGCAAAAAGAAATTTAGATTCCAACAATGAAAAGGATCAGACTCTTAATCAACTTTTGGTTGAAATGGACGGTTTCAACACATCAGAAACCGTTATAATAGTCGGAGCCACTAACAGAATAGATCTTTTGGATGAGGCTCTTCTTCGCCCGGGAAGATTTGACAGACATATATATGTAGGGAATCCAAATATAAACGCAAGGGAAAAAATATTAGAGGTTCATACAAAGAACAAACCTTTAGATTCTGCTGTGAATATCAAATCCATAGCACAAAAAACTACCGGATTGTCAGGAGCCGAACTTGCGAATATTGCTAATGAAGCAGCAATAATTGCAGTCAGAAACAATAAAAATAAGATATTCATTAATGACTTTAATCAGGCAATAGAAAGAGTAGTGGCAGGATTAGAAGTAAAAAATCCATCTATACTTTTCAAAGAAAAAAAAACCGTCTCAGTTCATGAATCTGGTCACGCTCTGGTAGGTAAAATCTTAAAATCAGATATGATTCAAAAAATATCAATAGTCCCGAGAGGTCAGGCTTTGGGATATGTACTTAAATTTCCCGATGAAGAAAGATATCTTCTTACAAAAAAGGAACTTACCAATAAGATAATTGTACTTCTCGGGGGAAGGGCTGCAGAACAATTAGTTTTCAATGAAATAACAACGGGAGCAAAGGACGATTTAAACAAGGCAACGGAAATCGCCAGAGAAATGGTGTGCAGCTACGGAATGAGCTCTTTCGGAAACATTACGATAGAAGACTACTACATTAAATACAATTATGAAGTAATAAGAAAAGAGATCAAAAAAATACTTGATAAATGTTTTGAAAGCGCTTTAAGGATATTAGACGAAAACAAGATGATACTTACGGTTGTCGCTGATGAGTTAATGAAAAAGGAAACCCTCACAAGTGAAGAATTAGATGAAATATTAAAGCAATATGAACTTTCCTCAAATACGGCAACTTAATTAAGACAAAAAATTCCGATAGTTGTTTATAAACAACTATCGGAATTTTTTGTCTTAATGTTATTTCTTATTTTTTACTTCTTCAATTACCTTCCCAATGAAATCTTCAATTTCCATTCTTCCTAAATCTCCTTCTTCTCTTGCTCTTACGGAAACATCATTGTTCTCTACTTCCTTTTCCCCTAAGACCAACATATAAGGAACTTTTTGAAGTTGAGCTTCCCTGATTTTATATCCTATTTTTTCTGCTCTGTCATCTATATCAACCCTTATGTTCTTATCAATCATTTCCTTTTTCAACTCATAAGCATAATCATTAAATTTATCCGATATGGGAAGTAGGATAACCTGAACCGGAGATAACCATAAAGGAAATTTTCCTGCATAATGTTCTATTAATATGCCTATAAATCTTTCAATACTCCCAAATATAGTTCTGTGAATCATTACAGGCCTTTTCTTTTCATTATCTTTATCTATATAAGTTAAATCAAATCTTTCAGGCATTTGAAAATCCAACTGAATAGTTCCGCACTGCCAAGTTCTTCCTATTGCATCCTGAAGATGAAAATCTATTTTGGGCCCGTAAAAAGCTCCGTCTCCCTCATTAATTATATAATTTATTTTCTTTTCCTTCAGAGCTTCTATCAAATTGTTAGTTGCCAATTCCCACTGTTCTTCGGTTCCCATGGAATTTTCCGGTCTCGTTGAAAGTTCTACATGGTATTTAAATCCAAATATGTTATACATATAGCTGGCAAAATCAATTACTCCTATTAATTCTTCTTTTACCTGACTCGGAAGCATGAATAAATGAGCATCATCCTGAGTAAAGCTTCTGACCCTCATGAGTCCATGAAGAGTTCCCGATAATTCATGTCTATGAACCAAGCCCAACTCAGCCCATCTTAGGGGAAGGTCTCTGTAGCTGAACATATTTGACTTATATATAAGCATTGCTCCGGGACAATTCATAGGTTTTATAGCATAATCTTCATTATCTATTTTAGTAAAATACATATTTTCTTTATAATGATCCCAGTGTCCCGACCTATGCCATAATTCCTCATTTAGTATAATCGGAGTTTTTACTTCTCCGTATCCTCTTTTTATATGTTCTTCCCTCCAAAATTCTTCAAGAATATTTCTTAATACCATTCCCTTGGGATGAAAGAAAGGAAATCCCGGCCCTTCTTCATGCATACTGAACAATCCCAATTCCTTTCCAAGTTTTCTGTGATCTCTCTTTTTAGCTTCTTCCAACAGCACCAAGTATTCGTCCAAATTCTTTTTCTTCTCGAAACTTATTCCATATATTCTTTGAAGCATTTTATTGTTTTCATTTCCCCGCCAGTAAGCACCAGCTATACTTAAAAGTTTGATTGCCTTTACCCTTTTGACATTTAATAAATGAGGCCCCGCACAGAGATCCGTAAATTCGCCCTGTTTATAAAAAGATATTACGGCATCTTCAGGCAGATCTTCGATTAATTCAACCTTATAAGGTTCTTCTTTTTCTTTAAAATATTGAAGGGCTTCATCTCTCGGAAGTACGAATCTTTTTAATTCATAACCTTCTTTAACTATACGGGCCATTTCCTCCTCTATTTTTTTCAGATCCTCCGGAGTAAATCTGTGTTCCGTATCCAAATCATAATAAAATCCATCGTCTATTGCAGGCCCTATAGCTAATTTCGTATCAGGGAATAATCTTTTAACCGCTTGAGCCATAATATGAGAAGTGGTATGCCAAAATATCTTCTTTCCCTCCTTATCGTCAAACTTTAAAATCTTTATTTTGCCGCCTTCCTCAGCGGAATCACCAAGTCCCAAAATTTTATCATTTAATTTTGCTCCTACTGCTGTTCTTGCAAGTCCTTCGCTTATATCCTTTGCTATATCATAAATCTTAATTCCCTTTTCATATTCTCTGACGGAATTATCCGGAAATATAATTTTAATTTTACTCATCTTTTATTCCTCCTTATTTGAAATATAAAAGCCTCCCGTCCTCAAGATATAAATACCTTAAGGGACGAGAGGCTACTCACGTGGTTCCACCCTAATTAATTCTCATTTTTTCATAACGCTGTAATCAGCGGACATCTTTCACCTAAAGGTTAAGATACAACTCCAAGCTGGTATTCGGCTAATTCTTAATTAGGATTGCTTTCAGCCACAACAATCCCTCTCTGAAATAAAAACTAACCTACTCTTCTCTTCGCAGTTTTTTAATATTGTATTAATATCTAATTATATCAATATATTTTGATGTTGTCAATAAATTTTAAAAATTTGTTGACTGACCCTTTCTAAAATTGAATTGTAATTACTAAATCAACATTACCATTCTTAAGCAAGTGGCTAATTTTGTTAAAAGGTAGGGTGGAGTCAAAATTCCAGCATATATTTCTCTGCTTGTTTTGTAAACATTTCACAATATTTGCCCCCTCGCTTCATCAACTCATCATGTGTTCCTGACTCAATGATTTTCCCATTATCCATCATATAAATCATATCCGCCATCCGAACTGTGGATAACCTATGAGAAATAAAGATTACAGTTTTATTGTCGGCAAGTGACATTATTTTCTGATTAATATCGTATTCAGCTAACGGATCAAGAGCACTTGACGGTTCATCTAAAATCAGAATGTCTTTATCCTCCACAAAAGCCCTTGCAATAGCAATTTTTTGCTCTTCACCACCAGACAAAGGCATGCCGTCACTGTCAAATTCACGTGATAAGTTTGTGTTTATTCCTTTTTCCAATCCCGCAATCTTTTCATATATTCCGCTGTATTTTAAAGATGAAACAACCTTTTCTTCAACTGACTCGTCCATGTAATCGTCTAAGAGTACATTTTCTGCAACGGTTAAAGCATAACATTTATAGTTTTGGAAAAGCACACCGAATTTATTTCTAAGCGAATCCACGTTAGTTTCTCTATAGTCAATATTATCAATCTTAATATTACCCTTGTCGGGATCGTAAAAACGAAGCAGTAATTTTACTAAAGTCGATTTCCCAACACCATTATATCCAACAATGGCTGTCTTAGACCCGTGACGAATTTCCATATTAATATTTTTTAATACAGGCTTGTCTTTCCCCGGATAAGTAAACGAAATCCCATTTATTTTTATATTATTTTGTAATCTATCAATTTCAATGCCTCCATTGTCAGATGCAATTACTGGGCTGTAATCAAGGATTTTTCGAAGATTCTCAATATACATGCTATTTTGAAACAATCGAGGAAACTGACCAAACAAAGCAAATAATCTTTCTAATAATTGTTGAGCACCATTGAGCAAAGCTGCAAAATCGCCAATGCTCAAATTCCCTTTAGTAATTTGCCAAGAGGCAAATGCCATTACAGAAGACATAAGACCGAACCCAACAATACTAAAGGCACTATCAAAAAAAACAAATCTTCCGCAATATTTTTCTACAACAGTTAGAACTCTGTCCATTGAAGAAATAAATTTTTTATTCATTAGCCGTCCCAGTTTGCCTAATCGTAACTCTTGGGCATACTGGGGTTCATAAAACATTTTCTTATAATATGCCCCTTCTCTTTGAGGACGAGTAATCTCCATATCTCGTTTGAAGACGATCTTATTTCTTTTTGCGTTCAAAAATATATTTATCCCAAGTACCGCTACGCAAATCAAAATAACAATGGGATTTAATGCAATAATAAGCGACACTATCATTAATAATGCAACAATACTTGAAAGGATTTCTACTAAGGAATCAAGAACTTCAATAGCTCTACTTTCAGCTTCTTGCATTGCCCTAACATATTTATCATAATACTCAGCATCGTCATAACATGCAAGGTCTAATGTTAAGGACTTTTTCAGTAATTCGTCTTGAATACCCTTTGATATTTTTGGTTGCGCCTTTGCGCTGCTGCTGCTATTAACCCATGAATTAAAAATAGCAGAAACCGCCCCCACTAAAAAGGCAGTAAGAATAATGGTGAGAAGATATTTCAAATCCCGTTTTTCGGAAATACCATCAATCGCCAATTTCATGGTAATTATAAAAATAAATGGTTGAACAGGAGCAGTAAGCGTTGACAGCAACCTCAATATTACATTGGATTTACAATATTTCCACATAAACCTCAACATGTAGAGGTTGTTTTGAATTGCTTTTTTCATATCAAAAAATCTCCTATCTTTCTATGTTCTTTTATAATTTCGGTATGCTATAAATGAGGGAGGGGATGACCATGAAAATATACCAATTAAGAATCCAAGATTATACAAGTTTGAATTCGACATATTATTATAGAATTTAAATTTTGTTCCAAAAATATTCAGAACAAAAACTAATTGTACACTATTATACATAAAAAGATATCATCCTTTCTTTAATTTATTTGTTTTGACAACATATATTTAATAGGATGATATCTTCTTTTCAACTATATATGGAAACATATTCTATTTTCTTACTATAAAAACAAATTTCACATACCTATCTAATGAAAATCCTTCTCCTCTCAGTTTTTCAATATCTTTAAAGCTTCGCTTAATTCCATAGTTTCCTGATTTCCGGAGTTGATGTTTTTTATGGTTACCGCCTTATCCTTTACCTCTTGGGAACCAATGATTATTACATAAGGTATATTTAATTTGTCGGCATAATTAAATTTTTTACCGATTTTTCCTTCTTCAGTATATACCTGAGTATAAATATTTTCCTTTCTTAAGATTGTGGCAACTTCTATACCCTCTTTAAGGCAATCATCCATTGGAATAATCAAAACTTTGGTTAAAAAGTTCTTCTTATTTTCAATTATTTTTTCTTCCATAAGCTGAGAAAATAATCTGCTGAGTCCAATGGATATTCCAACCCCAGGAAGGCTTCGTTTTGTATAGTGAGCCGCAAGATTATCGTATCTTCCTCCGGAACATATGGACCCAAGTTTGGGATAATCATTTAAAAAAGTTTCATAGACTGTTCCCGTATAATAGTCCAATCCTCTTGCAATACTTAAATCCAAAACATAATTTTTTTCGGGAACTCCAAAATCCTTTATGTATTTTGCTACAAAGTTTAATTCCTCAAATCCTGACTTGAAAATGTCGTTATCAATATTTAAAGATTTCAAATTATCGAGAATTTCCTCATTTGAACTCTTAATACTCATAAACTTCTTTATCTTCTCTATGATGTTTTCATTTAATCCTAATTCCGATAATTCTTCTCCGACTCCTGACATCCCGATTTTGTCCAATTTATCAATAATTCTTAATACCGCCTTGCTGTCTTCGATTTTTAACCATTGAAAAAATCCGCTCAATACCCTTCTGTTATTAATCTTTATAGTAAAATCGTCAAATCCCAACTCTTTAAATGTGGAATAAATAACACTTGGGATTTCCGCATCATTGATTATACTTAAGTTTTCATTTCCTATTATATCTATATCGCATTGGTAAAATTCTCTGAATCTTCCCTTCTGGTTTCTTTCTCCTCTGTATACTTTTCCTATCTGGTATCTTCTAAAGGGAAAACTGATTTCAGAAAAATGCTGGGCAACATATCTCGCTAAGGGAACGGTCAAATCAAATCTCAAAGAAAGATCATTATCTCCTCTTTGAAATCTGTATATCTGTTTTTCAGTTTCTCCTCCGCCTTTTGCCAAAAGGACTTCCGATTTTTCAATTATAGGGGTATCTATTGGAAGAAATCCAAATTTTTCATAATTATTTCTTATCCTGTCCATCATGTCATTAAATAAAATCTGATCTCCGGGTAAAAGCTCCATAAATCCCGGAAGAATAGAAGGTTTAATTATTTGTACATCCATAATATTTCCTCCCTCAATAAAAATTAATACACTATTATTTTATAATAACATACTTTAATTTTAATAAAAAGTAATAAATATATATTTAAATATTTATTTTCCTTTTTTTAGTGAAAAATTGATACTGCATAGGTTACAGCCGGTACAGAATAAAATCCTTTCGGAAAAAACATTTTTAATGATTTCAACTATCTCCCTGTTCTTTGCTTTCTCATCTACATGAAGAATTAATTTTTTAGGTGCGATAACTATTAATGAGCTTATCAGAATATCATCTTTACTTATATTTTCATTATTCAATTCGCCTATAATATCACTGAAAAAATTGTTATCAACAACCTTGTTATCCTTATCGAATAGTTTATAGTCATCCTTTGTAATCAATACATTTATTATTTCCATTTTAGGTTCTTGAATATCAACAAAATATTGTAATATCTTAATAAATTCTCTATATTCTTTTTCTTGCGTAAAACTGTCCTTACTTTTTTCTATTAATCCCTGGAGAAAATTACTCATCCATCTTAATTTAAATATCAGAAAACCGTCAATGGCAATTTCCGTATTGGATTTGACATAATTAAGGACTTCATTAAAAATCATGTTTTTTTCACTATTAAAATTTTCATTTTCTGTTAATACCTTATAACCTATTTCTCCGATTTCAATCTTTTCACTTCTGCTGAAATCACTGCAATTTTTAAATATCTCTTTAAAAAACATATCTTTAATACAAACTTCTAATATTAAATTCAGTATTACATGAGATAATTCCTCATATATACTCATTTTTTTTCTGGCTGAAATTTTTTCATCTGTTAAAAATTTGAAAAAACATCTGTTTCCTTTTTCTTCTTCTACAATATTAATTTTTTCTTTATATTTATAACTATATATGGATTCCCTGACTTTATCCATATTTTTATCATAACTTATGGTTAATAATTCCATATTATCACTCCTTCACGGTAATAATATTATGTGTTTTAAAACTTCCTATATTCTATATTTAAGATAACTATATTTGCATCATAAGCTAATTATTGTACCTATATCAACCAAATTCTTTTCTGTTAAAAAATAAACATTTTTATTATATTTATTTAAAAATTTCATTATTTTTTCTCCATCAGGATGGCGAAACACATTGCCATAAAAAATAATTTCATTCTTAGATATATTTCCGCAGCATCCTCCGATAAAGCCATAATTAAATCCCAAAAGTTCAATAGCTCCTTGCCGGATTAGAAGAGAATCAATGCCTAATTCTGACATTTTTTTATATATAGGATAATCTGAAGTAATTATAGCTTTTTCATCAATTATTGCTGTAGAACATTTAGAATATCCTTGGTTTATATTAATAAATTCCAACTTTTCCTTTTTTAAATAAAATAGAAGCTTTTTATCAATATATTTAAAATTATGTAAAGCATATTTGGAAATTCTTAATACATTGTATGCTATGTCATTAGGATATTTTATATTCAACCACTTTTCTCCTTTAATTAATTTAATACCCATTCCATATAAAACCTTCTCATAATATTCAAAAACATTTGGAGCAATCACTAAAGTTTCAGGATTAACCGGATGAATAACCATATCAGGATGAAAAGCAACAGAAGGATGAATTTCTTTACAACATGTTGTTGGAATAACTTTTAAACCCATTTCTTCCAGTTTTTCAAATGAATCCTTGTCTATTCTTCCGTCTACAATAACCAATTTAGCTTTTTTTAAAGGTATAAAAGGATTATTCATTAATTTTTCTCCATTGTTTTCCTTTATTTTATATAGAAAAGATTTCTATTTATTATACAACATTTTTAAACAAATGTGAAAAAATAAAAAATAACTTAAACTGTTAATCTTATAAGAAACAGCATAAGCTATTTTTTAAAGTGAATTACACTTAACCTTTTAATATATTAAATAGTTCTTCCGGTTTATCAATAATAAAATCCGCTCCCATTTTTTCCAATACCTTTCTGTCTCTAAATCCCCATGTAACTCCTATACAAATCAAGCCGGCATTTTGAGCTGTTTTTACATCTACTTCCGAATCTCCTACGTATACTGCTTTCTTCGGAGTTGAATTCAACTCCTTCAAGGCTTTAAAGACACCATCCGGAGCAGGTTTCTTTTTTACATTTTCCGATTCCCCAATTGCAACATCAATGCAGCCGCCAAAATATTTAGTATTAAGTTCCTTAGCAGCTTTATCAAATTTATTAGACACTATCGCAAGTTTATAGTTTTTCTTGCGCAGTTCCTTTAAAAGTTCTATTATTCCATCATAAGGTGCGGTCTTATTTTGCATATTATCTCTATAATAATCTTTATACTCACTGAGGCAATTCTCAAAATTGGGATTGTTGCGTCCATCTGGTATAGAACGCTCAATAAGATTCGCAACTCCGTTTCCAACAAAGCTTTTTATTTCTTCCAATGTCCTATTGGGATATCCATATTTAGTCAATATAAAATTTACACTGTCGGAAAGGTCTTCAATGGTATTCAAAGTTGTTCCATCCATATCAAATATTACCGTATCAAAACTTTCTATTTTTATCATCCTCTCTTTGTCCATTTTACATTGTTACACCTACCCTAATATTTGCATGATCTCTTTACTTTTTATACTTTCAACTACATCGTCAACAATTTTCTCTGAAGACGATTTAATATACATCTTTCCCATGTTTTCTTTCATGGTATTCATTAGGTCAGTATTATTAATAAGTTCAAGGGTACTCTTCACAATCTGGTACCAATTGTTTGCAATTATGGCTGCACCTTTTCTCTCAAAATACAATGCGTTTTCCTTTTCCTGCCCGGGAACAGGCTTAACGATAATCAAAGGAATCTGTACGGCCAGTGCTTCACTCAAAGTTATGCCTCCTGACTTTGTAATCATACAGTAAGATATTTTATAAAGTTCGTCAATATTTTCAACAAAACCAAAAACTTTCAGGTTTCTTAACCCCAAAGACTCAAGTCTCATTCTCTGCATTTTGTTGTTCCCACATATTACTGCCACTTGAATCATTCTATTCTTACATAACTCCGCACATACTTTCTTGATATCCTTAAGAACTCCAAAGGCTCCTGAATTTATTAAAACTATTTTTCCCCCTTTTTTGAAATTGTATTTTCTGTAGACCTTTAAAATATTGTTTGTCTCTTCAAATTCTTTTCTTATTGGAATGCCGGATACAATGACTTTTTCCATCGAAATGTTCATTTTTTTCAGATCTTCTCTGAGCTCATTTGTAGCTATATAAAACTTGTCTATTCCTTCACTGATCCATAGTTTGTGAACATAAAAATCCGTAACAATATTAAAAACAGGGATGTTCTCATTTGCTTCATTTTTAATTTTAAGAGGTGTCAGCATTGGGAAAGTATTTATTATTACGTTAGGTTTGAATTTTATAGCTATTTCGCTTAATCTTTTATATCCAAAATTCCTGTACGGTTCAATTATACTTTTATCCGCAAATTTTTCCGAGCCGTAATATAATCTGGAATATGCCTTTCCAAAATCGTAACTTCTTATGTATGCTCTTTTTATGGCCTCTGTTATTGCAGGATGTGCTTCTGTAAATAAATCAACTATAAAGACATTATTATAACCCTTATTTACGAAAGCATTTTTTAAAGCTATAGCTACCATTTTATGACCATTTCCGAAAGGTGCAGTTGTTATTAGAATATTCAAAGCCATAATGCCTCCCAAATATTACTATTTTAAATAACTATTTAATTGTAAAACTCACCAAACATTATAATATATATATTTAATTAGTGAAAGAGTATTTATGAAAATATTAAGATAAAAAAATGAAAAAAAGGCTTCTGTCAATATTAAAGAGGCCTTTTTTGAAATCCGGTTAAAGTTAAGTTAACATTAAGGTAAATTATAACTTTCCTATTCATCATAATTAATTTTTATTCAAAAATATCCTAACTAACTACCTATTAAATTAAAACCTTTATAATTTTATTCCATTCTATAAACTCTTGCAGATCTTAAAATAATTCCTGCAATAAGAAGTGAAATAATTAAGCTAATACAAGCAATCATAAATTGCATACCTGATACATCATAAAAACCGGAAAAACAAAATGAAGCCGAAATAGGATAGATTGATTTAAACATTTGGGACTGAGATGTAAAGACTCCGGCAAACGAATAAATCATTGCAAATATAACAGAAAGCCAGTAACCTTTTCGAAAAATAGTAACTATGGCAATAAGGGGAGTAATTGCAAAAAACAAAGCGATCCCCTGAAGGAAATATTGCTTTAAATATCTTATCATCTCTAAAATCGTTAATTTATTGGTATATAATATAACTTCTGTAAAAAGTTCCAAAACAAATAATAGTAATGTTAAAAAAATACAGAAAGTAAATGAAACAATCAGTTTTGATACTATCAGTTCTTTACCCCTTACAGGGATAATTGCAAGCTCCTTCATAGTTCCGTCCTGATATTCCCTGCTGATACTGTAACTGCCTATTAAAGCAAAAAGTGGTGGCAGAATATAAAAACTGCCCAGAGAAAGAGCCGCCGTTATCAGCCAACCGGATTTATCGGCATATTTTTCTCCATAAAAAATATGCTGGCCTTGCAAAAGAACAGTCGCAGAAATAATCAATACTCCGAATATGGATATATACAAAATTCTGGAACGCTTGAATTTAAGAAATTCCGTTTGAATCAATGATTTCATAGTTAACCTCCCAATATATTTAAATCATAGTTGTAACATTGATATTCCACTATCCCTTATACAAATATTAATAGTCCTGTTTTTTTAGTAAAATGACAGAAAGTACAAAAGATATAACAGAAAAACCAGTAAAATTAATATAACAATTTCTAAGATTAATGGCTTCCTTTGTTTCTACTGTAGGTATATCATGAATAATCATAGCTGTTACAATAGAAAGGGGATGGTATTCCATTGTAAAACCAATTAAAATAAAACCCAAAAAAACATATACAATGGTTGCACAAATGGGAAAAATATAATTATTCTTTGACGCAATTTCCAAGACGGTTATTGGCAGTATTGCAAGAGGAGTCAATATTCCTATCTGCATTGATTTTTTAAAAAGAAAACCTAAAGTGATATTGTTAATGTCTTTAAAACCAATCAAAACTCCTCCTCCTATAGTTGAAACAGCAGTTAAAAACATATATAAAACAGAAAACAAAATTAAAATTAACAATTTAGAAAACAAATATTTTGATTTGGACACCGGAGCTATCCAAATTTGTTTGAGGGTATCGTTTTGTCTATCATCAAATAAAATCATCGTACTCACTATTCCCAATATGAACGGCAAAATAATCCATTCGGTATACGAAAGTGCTCCCCATATGGAAAAACCGCTGAAATTACGGATAGGGCCACCACCTAAATAATAAAGTACCGAAATAAGCGGCATAGTGAAAGCAGAGATCAATATCAAAATTATAAATTTTTTTCGTTTCAGTTTCATGAATTCTACCTGAATTAATTTAAACAATACCTTCACCACCTGTAATATTCTTAAAATAATCCTCTAATGTATCGCTGCAAAACTGTGAACTAAGGACTTCAATATTATTTGTTATAAGCAACTTGTTTATCTCGCCCATGTTTCTGTCTATTTCATAAATCCTTAACATCGTGTCATTTTCCACTTCATAGTCATGAATCCCCATTTTTTGCTCTAACACTCTAATTGCATTTGAAGTTGATGATACTTTTAAAAGGATATATTTTCTATTCTTTTTCTGTAAATCTTTATAACTGCTTTCTTCTAATAAAATACCGTGGTCTATAATACCTATGGTGTCTGCGAGTTGTTCAATTTCAGTCAAAATATGACTTGAAATTAAAATGGTAATACCGTTTTTTTTACATAAATCTCTAATAAATTCCCGCATTTCAACAATACCTATGGGATCAAGCCCGTTAGTCGGCTCGTCCAGAATCAAAAGTTCGGGTTCATGCATAACAGCATTGGCAATACCGAGACGTTGTTTCATACCGAGAGAATATTCAAGAAAAAGTTTTTTGTCATTATAGGAGAGCCCCACTAAATCCAATGCATGCTTGATGCAGTCTTTTCTTGTCATTCCTCTTAATTTGGCAAAAATTCTAAGATTCTCAGTTCCGGTAAGATTCGGATAAAATCCCGGGGTCTCAATAATAGCTCCTATTCGCGGATAAATCTGCTGTTCATTACCTTTTAGTTTCTGCCCAAACACATTGATTTCTCCGGATGTAATGGAAACAAGGCCTAAAATCATTTTCATTATAGTAGTTTTCCCAGCCCCGTTTCTTCCAAGTAATCCGTAAATTTCTCCCTGTTCAATATGAAGATCAACATTGTTTACTACAATTTGTTTTCCATATTTCTTATTAAGCTTTTTTGTTTCTATTATTAAATTTTTCACTTTAATAACCTCCCTGCTTAGTTGATAATTCCATTATAAAAAATAAATCTTGCTAGAACTTTGCAAAAATCTTGTTTTTCTCTTGTTTTTTAATTAATTTAAAAAAGCCCTGTAATTTCTCACAAAGCTTTTCTTATCGGTATAGTAATGGTAAAGGTCGTTCCCTCATTTAAAATACTTTCCACTTCAATCCTTCCATGATGAATCTCAACAAGTTCTTTTACAATGGCAAGTCCTAACCCATTTCCTCCAGCAGAACGCGATTCATCACATTTATAGAGCCGATCAAACACATGAGGCAAATCCTTCCGAGCTATTCCCTTTCCGTTATCGGAAATCATGATAACAGCCTCATCGTCTTTTTGTAAGACTTCAATATTTACCTTACTGCACCTGCTATGTAATACCGCATTTTGAATAATATTATTAATAATTCGCATATATGCATTAACATCTGCTGAAACAATAAATTCCTTATCTTGAATGTCTATATAAAATTTAATTCCCCTTTCGTCAAATATGGGTATCCAATCTGTTAATGCACTCCTCGTTAGTTCATTAATATCAACATCTTCAAAGTGAAATGCCATTTCTTTAGCATCAAGTTTAAACCATTCAAATAACAGTTCCACAAAATCCTTTAGATTATATGCTTTATCTCGAGCAATTTCCAGATAATCATCTTTTTCCTTTCCATGGACTACTTTATTATGAATAGCATCCAAATACCCGACTAAAGAAGTAAGGGGAGTTCTGACATCATGAGAAAAACCTGTAAGCATTCGTTTATAAGTTTCCTCTCCTTCTTCAAGTTCGATAATTTTTGATCTATAATCATCCAATATTTCATTTATTTTATATCCGATATCTGATGCGGAATTATTATCACTTATAAGAACTTTTCTATTTCGATTTCCCTTTTTTATATCATTTAAAACTATTATCATCTTAGATAAGCTCTTTTTTATGTTTACTATATAATTTGCCATGATAAAAACAGATATTCCAAGAACAAAGACCAATATAGTCAAAATACTTGTTATATTCATTGTCATACCTCTTGATTAAAACGATAGCCTACTCCCCACACGGTTTGGATATAAATAGGCATATCTGCATTCCTTTCAACCTTTTTTCTGAGCTTACTTATATAAGCCATAATATTGCTGTCATCAAAAGAGTAATCATTACTCCAGACTTGATTATAAATCTGTTTTTTCGTAAAAACCTGTCCTTTGTGGGAAGCTAAAAAATACAATAGGTCAAATTCTTTTCCTGTTAACCCAACTATATTTTTATCTACCATTACCGTTCTGCTTTTAGGGTTAATTGTAAGCCCTTTAAAGTATAAACATTTTTCTTCAGGATAACTGCGATTATTTAAGATAGTATAACGGCGAATAAGGGACTGTACTCTTGCCATAAATTCATTGATACTGAAAGGCTTAGTCAGATAGTCATCAGCACCTAACCTAAGACCTGATACTTTATCCACTTCGCTATCCTTTGCAGTCAGCATCAATACAGGAACAGAACTTCTTTTACGAATTTCGGTCAATACATCAAATCCATTCATTTCAGGCAGCATGATATCTAAAACAATAATATGGTAATTATTCACTTCAAGCTTTAACCCTTCTGGTCCGGTATAGGCAATTTGAACAGACAAACCTTCATTTTCCATACACTTTTTTAATAATCGGCATAACTCTTTATCATCATCAATAATTAAAATTTTTTTGTTCATTATCTCCACCCATCTCTTAAGTTTCGTACAAACCATTATCTGTCTCTTTTACAAATATTATATTTTTAAAAAATAAAATATTCAAGCATGGGTAATAAAACTTTTTATATAATTCTGCCAAAGTTCTTCTTCAATCAAAATTTTTATTAGCCAAGGGAAATTGTACGTTAAATTCTGTTCGTCTATAAAGTTTGCTATTTACTGTAATCACCCCGCCCATTTTCCCCACAAGCTGTTGTACAATAGAAAGCCCTAATCCGCTTCCTTTCTCTGAACGAGATTTATCACATTTGTATAATCGATCAAAGATATGAGGTAAATCCTGCTCCGAAATTCCTCTGCCATTATCCGCAACAGATATTTTCACATAAGAGCCCAATCTAATAACGCTGATTTCTATATGAGTTGCCTGACCATGGGAAATTACATTTTGAATTAAGTTGTTTATTATTCTACCATATGCATCAGTATCCAAATTAGCTTCAATTTTCTTTTCCGGAATATCAATATCAAAATCAAGAGAACATTTTTCAAATATTGGAATCCAGTCTTTCAAAATATTTCTGGTTAATTCTGCAATTTCTACTTTCCGAATTGTAAAAATTTCTTCATCTGAATTGAGTTTAAACCATTCAAACAATACATCCACGTATTCCTTCATATCATGAGCTTTAAGGCAAGCAGTTTCGATATATTCTTCTCGTTCCTTTCCAATTACAATATCTCTTTTTATTGCATCCAGATAGCCAATAAGAGTCGTCAACGGTGTGCGGACATCATGGGAAAGACTTGTCATTAACTGTTTATTATTTTCTTCCGCTTTCTTTAAATTAATAACCTTTTCCTGAAAATTGTAGACAATATCATTAATCTTATAACAGATCTCAGAAGTCATATCATTTGGTTTTGATAATATCTTTCGATTAATATTACCCTTTAAAATATCATCTAACACTTCTAAAATATCTTTCAATCTCATTTTAATGTTATATATTTTTCGATATAATAACAAAGAAACAATCACGGCAGCAATAGCAACAATAAACAGCATAACAACCAATTCAAACTTTACATAAACTCCGTCCATAGTCATACCTCCCTGCTGAAACGATAGCCTACACCCTTAACTGTCTGAATATATATCGGTTTGTCCGGATCAACCTCTATTTTCTTCTGCAGTTTGCTGATATATCCCATAATATTGCTGTCGTCATATGCAACCAATTCCGTTTGCTTTTCTGAAACGTCAAAATTATCCAATT
>ENA-UOOK01001128-UOOK01001128.1-fermentation-metagenome-genome-assembly--contig:-NODE-1128-length-35487-cov-4.682434_pt1 | contig 35487 bp, 42 predicted proteins | sample MGYA00245777_ERZ724023 | MGnify/ENA primary metagenome ERZ724023 (study PRJEB28704, sample SAMN03018312) | fermentation metagenome | biome: anthropogenic terrestrial biome; feature: soil; material...
GCGGGAAATGACCGATCTGCTCCTGGTAATCATCTATTTCCTGCTGATAATCAGATATCTTCTGACAAAGTTCCTTGAGATTGGAAGGATCTCCGTTCTTCTTGGCTAGCTCCAAATCCGACTTAAGTTTGTTGATATAGCTTTTCTGATCCTCTACTACTTTTTCAGCAGCTCTTCTATTCGTCATATGCTCATCAGCATATTTACTCTGATTTTCTCCGAATTCGCGTGCGCTCTTCAGCTGATCGGTAAGAGACATTTTTTCTTTAAGTATTTGAATGTTATCTTCTTCAGTTTTCTTTAGCTTAGCTTTCCACTCTTTCACGGCGGCTTCAACCTGGCGGGAAGTCATTTCTTCAAGATTGTGGGCTCCCTGGAAGGCAGGTCTTTCTTCTGCAGGGACATCAAGTAAAAGAAATAATTTCTTGGTACCCAAATTCTTAAGCGCTTCAGAATTTGAAAATTCTCTTGCGGCTCTCATAAATTGCCCTGCTGTATTTTGACTAAACTCCACTTTCTCTTCTAGCCATTTCCCCCACTCTCCATGCTGCAACTGCTCCTTGGCTTCTATTAACCTTTTTCCTATTTCAATAATCCCAGTTGCTGTCTGTTGCTTATAGAAGTTTATTTCTGCTTCAATAACTTCTAAAGACCTTACTTTAGCTACTTGGTTTTCCACTTGGTTTTCCACTTGGTTGACCTCCTCACGTTTATCCTTTCTATCCCCATCTTCAAGCAAATAATCCAACTGGTCTTCCAGATCACCATCAAGCTCGTCATCGTCAATATCACAGGATTCCGGATTATTTGGAACATAATTTGAACATGCAATCTGCTTCTTTTTAACTCTTTTAGATTCTTCCGGTTCAGTGCACATCATAAAATTGACTGAATCACAACCTTGAGCATAGTCACATGTCTCACAGGTTTCACAGGTTTCACATCCCTCATCTTGTTCATTCCTATCATCAGGTACAGCATTGGCAGTTGGGAAGAACTTCTCAATCAACGCTTTCTTGGCTTCGATTCCCTTCTTGTTTTTGCTGCAGTATATAGATACTGTACGTCGACAATCAGCTAAATGGTCTGCATTATAAGCAGCTTTAAGGTCTGAATTATCTTTATTGCAGTATTCTATAATGTCTTCCATTAAATTGTTATCTAAGGAATAAATACTTATTGAGTTTTTATCTTCTAAAGAACCTACCCACTCCGTTGTGTGATTAGGTTCCTTTGAGCCTGCACGGCATTCCCAGCGTTCATGTTCTGGAGGCCATCCTTTTTTAACTTCAACCTGGAATGGACAGTCAGCGCACTGTATATCAGTTTCATCAATTGTGTACCCAGTTACATCAGCATCACTACTTTTAGTGAACTTCCTTCCACACTTGGTCCAGTATGTTTTCTTCGCCACTTCTTCACATCCTTTCTTAATAAAATATTTACATGCATGGGCACCGCTATAGTATTCTTTAGATTCCGTGTATTTCGTTTCACCGTCTACTTTTATGCCCTTCGTGTGCGGTTGGACTTGTTCATTTGCACACTCACCGTGAGTTCCGCCTACATCTACATAATGCTGGCAATTACCACATATAAAGTCCTTGTACGGTACACCATATTTCCACATTAGGTATCTGTCGTTTACGCCAATAAAGCCGCACCCGCGCATGACTACAGCTCTGTTGATGTCACTATATTCTGCGATATCCAGTGTGCACATACCGCTACGATTTAAGCAGCATTGGTCTTCGTAACCCTTCGGTAATCCACAATTTCTCATGCCATTTCCCTTCCTCCATCTCGGCTTTCTTTCATAATTCTGTTCTTCATCCGGCTCAAATCTAGACCCGTCCCCAAAAGCTTCAATGCATTCTTCACATCCGTAGTCTAATATCGGGCAATGCACATATCCGTCCTGATATATCTCCACTGTAGCACACAGGCACTGCCGCACTGTTGATCCTGTATATTCTTCATAGCGCAATCCATCGGGGCAGTTCTTTTCATTCCTGCATCGGTGCGACTCGTACAAGACACAGGTATAGCAAATATTACTCATATACATGCTTTGCCAAATTTTCACTTCCTTTCTTCTGCTCCCTTTGATAGAATAATCTTGAAGGGAGGTGTATTATTAATGCCTATAGAATGCAATGATGTATCTTGCTTCAATGAACTGTCTGCTAACGAACAAAAGTCCCTATTAGATTGGATTTCTGAAAACATTAAACCTGGCGATAATTTTAATCCAACATTAAGTTCATATGGTTTGAAACACTTATTTGAGAATTCTGAAAATGGTTTCTACATAACCAATGGAGCGTTTAAAGGTGCAATGCTTAAGAGAAACTATTTTGTGAAAAATCGTTTCCATATTAACTGGATATTCAACATTTCGGAAAAGTCAAACTGTTTCAAACTCTAACTTATTATTACTTGTTCCCCTGAAAGCTTTCCAAAACTAATAGGGGTTCTTTTTTTGATGCTATCTTCATTAACAGTAATGTCGATCGAAGATATTTTTTTTATGCATATATGCAAGTCTATAAGATTATTCTGTTCATCATGTCCTTCAACACTAATAGTTTCCGAATTAATATTACATATGTTTGGCTTGATAATTTTCATAGTTTAACTCTTGACCTCCTTTCCCTCAGGCATTCCGGGCACCGTTTCGGTAGTTCAAACACCTTGCTTTTATACCAAGCAATTTTATTTATAGTCAAATAGTATGCCTTTCCACAATTCCTGCATAAACTCCCTACCATCATTAAATTTCCTGGACTCATACCCTCACCGCCCCAAATAAATTAAAATCATTACAGCAATACTTTGTTGCTTGAAATTGTAGATTTTTGTTGTTCTTTTGCCCACCATTCAGTTAATTCAGATACATCAAACAATACTTTCCCGTTTGACATCTTTGTATGTGGTATTCGATGCTCACGAACCATTGTATATAAAAGACCTGAGCTAACTTTCCCTTGAAAAAATAGAGTTGTAGCTTCTTTTACTGTCATCATTCGAGGAATTTTACGTGGTTCTTTGGGGATTTCAGCTCTAGCGCAACATTTGCTGCAATATATATCATTTGTATTGAGTTCTGAATTACAAGCTATACATTTTGTTTGTAAATTCGACATGTTTTACTTTACCCCCCTTTCTTGTTTATTTATCCTCCCATTCATGGTAGAATTTGCTTGAAGGGAGATGAAATTATGTGGTCATCTTATGGAGTTAAATTTACCTGTCCTACATGTAAAGAAGCCTATACCATACGTACAAAATACCTACTAAATAAGGAAACCGTCATTTGCCCTTGTTGTAATTACCGGTTTCCAGATGAAATTGTATCCAATATCAAGTTGTCCATAGAACATGCCTCAAAGGCCTTTGTGTATTATCGAGACAACAAAATTGAAGGATTAGAGTTTGATTTTCTCACTATTCCAAAGGACAATTAAACTCATCTGTATTAAACAAGTCTCTTTCCGGCTGCTCTTGAGCTTGCCCCTCTAGTGCAGCCACCCTCTTTTCAAGTTCAGCTACTCGTTTTTCCAATTGCATAACACTTTCCACCTCACTTTTCTTTATTCTTTCCTCCACCCTCTTCACCCCACTTTCCTCTATATTTCCCTCCAGGTTCCGACAAAGGGTTCGTTCTTTGCTTTTACTGGTAGGTATTCAATTGTCAATGTGCAGTGGTGCTTGTTTTATTTCCTATCCTTCTATCCTTCTAAGCTGTCCATATTGAACAACTTTTTCATTTTCATCCTTTTCTTCTCTAACATTCTCTAATGCTTTTCTTCTCAAAAACTCATCTACCTGCTCTATATCAAAGATGTATCTATTGCCGGATCTAAAATGCGGTATTCTCCCTGCCCTTGCTTCTGTATATAGAAAATGTCTAGATACACCTAATTCTTCAGCTGCTTCTTTTAAAAGCATTCTTCTTGCCATATAAACGACCTCCTTATTTTACTTTTTCTTGCCCACCAATCCCTTCTATGTTAAAATTTTCTTGAAGGGAGGTGTATTGTTATGGCATGGACAGCAAATATTGTATTAAAATCTGGTAACTACATAACCGTAGAAAATCTGACATCTATTGATGTAAAAAGCTCTCCTAGTTCACCAATAAAAAAGCTGCAAAGTTTTGAATCGTTTCAGCTTCCAAAAGGACAGTTGTCATTTATTCTAATGAAATTAAATATGTTCAGTTCAATGTGAAATAAATTACTTCGACATCTAAAAGGGTACAGTCGCAGTTGTACTCTTTTTCTATCTGCTTAATTGTTTCTACAATCGCCTTTAGTCCTTTAATACTCCCGATTTTTGTTCTTATTTTTAATTCCATCTCCTTTACCTCACTTTCCTATATATTTCCCTCCAGATTCCTGCAAAGGGTTCGTTCTTTGCTTTTACTGGTAGGTATTCAGTTGCCAATGTGCACTTGTCACTCTCCTCCACATTGTGGTAAAATTTTCTTGAAGGGAGGTGTTCCTTATGGGTAAGTCTATCAGTAAAGATGCAGATAAATTGCTTTGTACGCTTTACAAAAAATACTTGGAATGCAGAAAGGCTGGCCAAATTAAAGACAATGCCCGCTGCTTTGGTGATTCTGATGACATCCAGCGTGAAATGTTTCCTAAACAATATCCTGAGGATATTGCAGATACATGTCGGGAACTTCACAGAAAAGGCTATCTATTATGTACACCTGGTGATGACATGGCTAATGATGTAATCTTAACTGATGTAGCTATTGTGTATATGGAAAATCGCTTCAAAAATGGTCTGCTTGAGGTCATCCAATTTCTATCACATTTTAGACCATAATATACATATCAGAATCATCAAAGCTACATTAATAACCAAGCTTGTTGTAGCAAGTTTGGTTATTTTTCTATTAATCTGCTCAAAATTTCTTCCAATTGAACTTACAGCTTCTTTATTCCTACTTACATAATGCTTTTGCAAATCATATAAGGCACGTATGTTATTAAAAACAAATTGTTCCCTTTCATCACGAGCATCTTCAATGCTTGCTGTGTGATACTGATAAGGCACTTCACCGTGTAGCCAATACTTTTGTGAAAATTCCTCACTGGTTAATTTTCTATCTGAAAATGACGTATCTTTACGCATGTATTTATATCTCTCCCCTCTCTTTTTTACTTTTGCCACCAGATTTCCGACCGGGAAATTCCGTGTCTCACACTGGTCAGTATTCAGTTGTCAATGTGCACTTGTCTCTCTCCTCCACATTGTGGTAAAATGCAATTGAGGGGAGGTGTGTCTTGTGACGTTTAAAAAGTGGCTATTATATTTTACAGAAGTTAAACTGCCCATTGGCGATCTTGCCAGAGATGTTGCAATGGACAAAAATTTTCCTGACTCAAACGATTACAAAAATTTGATTGAATACTTAGAAGACCACAGCGCAGGAGATCTTCAAATTGATGTATTTAATCGCTGCTGGAAGTTCTATAAAATAGAATTTCCTTAAGATTGATAAGGAGGTGACTGATGATCATAGGCATAATCAAGTCTATCCTTGGTTGCTTCCACTTTCTTTTTTGCTGTTTCTAATACACTTATTGCAGCGTTACAAGGAAGCCTGTGGTACTCAAACATTTCTACAATATCATTAGCCATTGCTTCTTTACGGGCCAACCTGATATCACCTTGTTCATACTTTCTTGCTATTCCATATTTTTTCATTATTATCATCCTTTCTGGTTAATTTATTTGAAATACTTTTTCTACTTTTGAGTCTAGCGCTTGGGATATTTTTTACATTGCCCCCAAGCTTGGATTTGTACGCTTTCCTTTTGCCAAAAGGTAGATATATGTTGCAGTCAGCCCAGATTCTTTTGCTATTGTTCCATAGCTCATTGCTTTCTTTTTTCTAAGAGTGTCTATTTTATTCATATTCTCACCTCGCTTCCTGGTATTTTGCCTCCAGATTCCTCCCAGCCGGGGAATTCCGTGCTGCGCACTGGTCGGTATTCAATTGTCAATGTTCACAGAACTTATATTGAGGCCACTCATGTTACGCTCATGCGTAACATTTCGCTAAAAAAATTTTATCTAGTGAAAAATTCAAGGTTTTAGCTAGTATAACTAAATTATCAAGCGAAGGCTTTCTTCTGCCAGCTTCTATATCACACAATAGTTGGATAGATATGCCAGTTCGCTTTGATAACTCCGTCTTTGACCATCCCATTTCAATCCTATATTTTTTTACTGCCTTCGCAATTATTTCACCCAATTCATTTCACCTCCAAAACAAGTATTACGCATTTGCGTAATACTATAATATTATGCTTGTGCGTAATTTTCAAGTACTGAAAGCGTAAATATTTACGCTTTGGCATAATTTATTTTCGGAATTCGCCGTAATTCTCTATATTCCTTTGTATTACTGAGATTTTTGAAGATAATTTAATCAAGCTGTAATATTTTGGTTTTTTACGCTTGTTGCGTAAATGCGTAATTTATTATATTCTTATTATAAAGGTGGTGATGAAAGTGAATGTTGGACAAACTATAAGAAAACACAGAAAGCAAATAGGATTAACACTGAAGGAGCTTTCAGAATTGACCGGAATTTCTATCTCTTTTCTAAGTGATATTGAGAGAGGAAGAAGAAACCCCAGTATTGAGAATGCAATTTTAATTGCTAAATCACTATCATTTGACGCATCTATTATAATACCTAATGATATTAAGCATATATTAAAAAGTTCTGATTATAACGCACCGCACCAAGATATAAAAGCATCTGATATAGAATTATCTAAAAAAGACAGCAAAGACATAGCCAAAGACCTCAACGCAACATTAAGCCAATTAGAACACTCCCAAGACGGTCTAATGTTTGATGGTGAACCTATTGATGACGAAACCAGAGAGCTTCTAAAAATAAGCCTTGAAAACTCGATGCGGTTGGCAAAACAGATAGCAAAGAAATATACTCCTAATAAATATAAAAAATAATTCCTATAGGGGGATTTAATGTATAAGCTTATAAAATTTAAAGCTAAGAGATTGATAAAAAAGCATAAAACAAATAACCCTTTTGATATAGCTTTCGGAGAAAACATAATTATTTCATTTGAGAACCTTGGCTCTGTACGTGGATTTTATAATAAATATGTAAGACAAAAATTTATCCACATAAACAACAATATGGATGAGTGTAACCAATTATTCACTTGTTGCCATGAAATGGGACATGCAATACTACATCCTGATGCCAGTACACCTTTTCTAAGGCAATCTACTTATTTCTCGGTGGATAAGTTAGAGCAAGAAGCTAATATGTTTGCAGCAGAGCTTTTAATATCTGATACAGATTTAGAGGGATACTGTGGCACCGGGTATAGCGTGAGCCAGATTGCAAGTGACTTAAAAGTTTGTGAACCATTAGTTGAATATAAGATCGAGAACATGACAAAATTTTTTTAACCCGAATAAGAACATATGTTTATGTGTGTTTTTATATAAATTATACTAAGGAATTAAGGAGATGATATTATGGCCGGTACTAAAAGACTTTTAGACAATGGCACATGGGAGCTTTGTGTGTCGCACGGTAGTGACCTCCGAGGTAAGCGCAAAAGAAAGTATAAATATGTTTCTGCTTCAGGCCCAAGAGAAGCTGATATACTTTTAGCTGAGTTCGTAGCTGAATGTAACAGAAGGGGATATTCAGACGGAGAGAAAATGCTAATACGTGATTATGCCGAGCTTTGGAAGCAGGATCACGTAGAGGAACAACTTAAGAACAAAACTATTTTTAGGTATGAGGATCTTCTTAAAAGAGTTGTTGAGTATCTTGGCAATTTAAGATTATGTGATATTGTAGATAATCCAACTTACCTAAAAGAGTTCTACAGAATGTTACAAGAAGATGGTGTGCGAAAAGATAAAGAAAGGATAGATGGTAAACTTGTTTTAAAAAAAGGAGGGCTATCTATTAAGACTATACGGCACCATCATGCGTTACTATCATCAATGTTTAGTAGTGCAGTTGACTGGAATTTAATCAGAGAAAACCCTTGTGCTCGTGTAAAACCACCTAAAGAGAAAAGGAAAGATAGGAAGAAAAAGAACCTAAACTTTTATACAATTGAGCAGTCAAAATTATTTTTACAAGAACTTGACAAGTTAAATATTAATGAATTAAAGTATAAAACCATAATATATGTAGCAATTTGCACAGGATTACGGCGTGGTGAGATTATGGGCTTAGAATGGTCAGATATTGATTTTAAAAACAATTGTATATCTGTGGAAAGAGCAAGTCTATATACTCCTAAAGATGGGACATTTGAAGATGATACGAAAACCACAAGTTCTGAAAGAACTGTTTATGTGCCTGCATTTTTAATTGATTTACTCAAGGAGTATAAAACTTGGTGGGACGGTGAAAAGAACAAAGCTAAAGATAAATGGATAGCGTCTACCAGATTGTTTGTACAATGGAACGGAAAACCCATGCACCCCGATACAATTAGTCAGTGGTTCCCCGATTTTATAAGAAAAACAGAACTTCCACACGTGACATTTCACGGGCTCAGACACACGTATGGAAGCATATTGCTTGCAATGGGAATGGATTTAGAATCCGTAGCCGGTATACTAGGTCATGAAAATATTCAGATGCTAATTCAAACATATGGTCACGATGTAACTAAAGAGGCAAATAAAAAAGCAGCAGATTTGATTGATGCCGCTATACTGCAACCCGAGCAAAAACCCAAAGAGCAAGAAGAGGTTTCATCTCTTCCGAAATCTTTACCTGAAGATATACGATTATTGATTGAAAAATTAATAATTACGTATGCTCCGCCCACAAATATATAAATTGGCGGAGCAAATGGCGGAATAGGCAAAAAATAAAAGCTCCTGATTTCTCAGAAGCCTTTGTTTATTTGGTTGCGGGGAGCGGATTTGAACCACTGACCTTCGGGTTATGAGCTCTAAAAACGTTTGTTCGTATTTTTTATGTAGTTCTAATAGTTTTGTTAAAGCCGCCAAAACCTATTTTTGGTGGCTTTTTAATTTTTGTTCTTGTGTTATTTTTCATATTTTTTAGCTTAATTATATTGTTTGGCGGAGTTGCGGCGGATTGAAATCTCAACCATATTTAAAATTAAAAATGTTAGTACCACTCACCTATAAATTTGCTTATGCAAAAGCATAATTTTAGGTATTATTAGTACTCAAAGTGCAAATTAAACATATACAAATATGCATGTTCTGCTATATGAGCTGTTTACTTTTAGAATCTTGATATTGTATAGTTGTCAAAACAGCTGCTATCTGATTTGCTGATTGTAATGCTGTTTTATAAACAATGCTATCTCGTTTAGTCTTTCCATTAAGAAAATTTAATTGGATATATGGTTGGTCTAAGTCGTTTACAATTATACGTAACCCTAAAGATGTGCATTCATTTTTCTTTTTACCCATACTGCTACCTATTACTGCTCCTGCTACTCCAAATAAAAAACCGCCAACAATCGCTTTTCCTAAAGAAGATGTTTTACCTATATTTACTCCATCTTCAAATATTTCTATCTCAAGCAAATCATTATATTCATATATCTTATATTTTGAAAAATAATTATTGACAGTCCATTTTTTACCTTGTTCATCTATTAGCAATACCCCATTACCATACGTACACCTTTTAGTTATGTTAAACCCCTGATTATTTACATTTTCTTCAAATCTTTTATTAGACTTAGATTGTATTACAATACTGAATATTCCAACTAATATGCCTATAATAATAACAAAGATAAATACACCCACAATTGTACTCACACATCATCTCTGCCTTTCTATGTTTATTATCCATATTATATACAAGTTACCAACATTTATCAACCTAATTTGCTAATAAAGATAAAATTGTCGAGTTTTAAAAAGCAAGAACTGTTCGTGCGATATTTGAAATGTATGCTACCGATGAGATGCCTTTAATACATGTTCTACCATAAAACCACCTCCAAAAATCCTCTTGAAATAATTATACTACTCATATATAATGGAATCAAACATTTGTTCGGAGGTAATTATGGAAATAAAACATATTGATACAATTGAAAATCTTGACAGCACTATGTAACATATTGTATCATATACATATTATTACAAAGGTGGTATGTATATGAAAGCTATGGGAATTGTAAGACCACTGGATCCGATGGGCAGGGTGGTACTCCCCAAGGAGCTCAGGCGAACTCTCAGCATAGATAAAGGAGATCCATTAGAGATTTTTGTCGATGGTCAAGAAATTATTCTGAAGAAATATGAACCGGCTTGTATATATTGTGGAGAGGCGAAGGATATAAAGAGTGTAGAAGGTAAGAATATTTGCCAGGAATGCATTGAGAAGATAAAAAAGCATAATTTAAGGAGCCTAAACAGGCTCCATTTTACTGCACAGTTCCAGTTCGTGTATATTTTTACAACTCTAGAAATAATTCATTTATTCGATTTTTAATTTTCTTGGTAAATACTTCAATAAGTTGTTTTGACGGTTCAATGAGCCGTTGTTCAGCATCAATTTGTGCTACAATCTGATTTTGAGTTTCTAAGGGTGGTAATTGAATGGGAATTTTCGACAACTCATTTATGTCTATTCCAGCTTGGCCTATCCATTTTCGGCATTGTTCTATAAAATATCCACTTCTCCATATATTGTTAAAGTAAATTGCTAGGAATTTTGGGTTAACCACGTCTTTTTTTACTCTAATTCGTGTAATATGGTTAGAATAAACAGCATTTAAATCTTTTTCAATATAACAAGTTTTACCTACCAATTCCTTGCTGTTTGTATTGTTAAAAAGTATATCATTTTGTTTTATCAGGAATCTTACTTTACTTTCCAAAACATCATTATCAATAAATTTTGACCCTTCGAAGGTTAGTTCACCTTTAGTGGTAATATTCATTGGTCTAATATGTATCAAACCAGAACTATCTTTGCTATGTTTTCCACAAGCAAAACCTGTTTTGAACTCTTCTACTACATCAGAAACTTCAAAGTGTTCCCATTTTATGTCTATATGAATTTGAGGGTAATAACTATCAACTATCTTTCCCGCCCCATCAATAATACATTGATATCCATATAATTCATCAACAATTTGTTGTTGAACATTTATGCTGGGAATAGGCAGCACTAAATTACCTAAATCTTCAAATGTTAAATTAGAAATGTTGGTTGTTGTTTTAACGTTAGCCAAGTAATACTTTTTAACACTAGCCGATTGCAACATATAATATAAAAATCTAGGAAATACTTTTGTCTTATCAGCTCTAATTACGCCCATAAACGCACCAAATGAAAGGTTCTTATCGTCTTTATCCACATATGTTACCCTGCCAACAAGCTCCCGGCTATTTGCTAAAGAAATTAAAATATCGTCACGTTTTAGTAGCTTTTCTTCCCTGTAATATGAGGTGTCTACATATATAACGTCATTTTCTCTTATACCTGAACTTTGAGCTGCTTTGGTTGTCACAATACCTAAGTATTTATCTGAAACGGATGTTTTTTGAGCTGATTTAGGGAATGAAACCCCTCTTACAAAAGTAGCAATATCCGACAATGCTTTGCTTTCAAATTTGAACGATGTATTTTTAGCGTTTCTATATCTACTGCCTACCAGAACATAAGAATTCTCTTTTACCTTATCTAATGGTATCATTTCAAAGCCTATATCAAACATTTCCTTTTGCTGGTCTTTGTCAAGCTTCCTATATTCTTGGTATTTGTCTAAATCATTGTTGCCATTTTCTAATTTTCTTCTGTGATTGTCAAGTGTATAGCCATCACTTTTTACCTCAAAATACCAATAATCTTTTCTTTTTTCTCTTGAAGAGAGCTTTTGGTTAACCTTTGTAGCATAAATAATATTAGTTTTTACTCCTGTATAAGGCAGGAATACACCCTGTGGTAATGATATAATACTCTGAAGATTGCTGTTTTTTAGTATTAGTTCCCTTGTTTTAGCCAGATCTTTACGGAATAAAAATCCTTCTGGAACAACAATAGCCATCCTTCCATTTTCACAAGCTGCATTAATAGCTTTCATACAATGCTGAACACAAATACTATCACCATTTGTGGTTGGTAAGTCATATAAATTACCATGCTTTGTCTTTTGGGAATAAGGCATATTCGCAAGGACAATATCGTATTTACCGTCGACAGGATCCGCAAGGCTATCTTTCATATGTATATTGCTGTGCCCGTCACCTGCAAGGATCATATTCATCTTAGTTATCCTAGCAGTATTTGTAATCTCGTTTCCGTATATAGTTTCTTCGCGTAATATTTTTTCAGTAGTTGAATTTCTTGGCATAGTATTCCATATGTGCCTAAATGTTTCAATAAGAAACCCCCCAGTCCCGCAAAATGGATCATATACTTTTTCACCAATTTGTGGATTAACCAATTTGACCATTGTTTTTACTATATGCCTAGGTGTAAAATATTCACCTAAATCATTTTTAGTAGCAGTTGATTCCTTAAGGAAATATTCAAAAGCATCACCTTTAACGTCAGAATCAACATCTGTAAGTGTTAAAGGATCTAACTTATCCATTATATCCTTTAATATCAAAGTATCCCTTATTGATAATAATGTAAAGATATCTGTCTTATATAATGTATTTAATTTCTCATATACAATTTTATTAATATGTTCTATACGTGAACTTGCTTTTAAATTCTTAATGTAGTCCCAATGGCACATATCGTCAAAATCAGATTGTATGCCATTTAATTTCTTAATATCTTCATTTTCGCTAATAAGCTTTAAGAAAAGAATATTTGCAAACTCGCCGAAACGTTCAATTCCTGCACGAAGTCCATCACCACGGAGTATATTATTGGCTTCATCAAAAATCTTGATAAGCTCCTTACGATCATACTGAACTTTTGGTGATACAGTATTAACTTCCCATTGATTTAAATATTTTAAAGCTAATGTTTCCCTTAGAAATTCGTCAACCTCATCACCATTTAAAATAGGAGTTTTATCAAAAACAGTATGGTATGACTTACAAAATAAGCCATCTGTAGCGAAAACAATCGGAGCACCTAACTGCTTTGCATAATGGATACCCTGCTCTAATGCGATATCCATTCTTTCACCTTTCTTCTTGGCTTCTATTATAATAAGTGGGCTCTTATCATTTTCTTTTGAATACAAGACATAGTCAGGTCTTTTGCCTTGAAGTTTTTTACGCTCATCTTCCGTTCTAGGCTGTTCCAAAAAGACATTCTTATCCTTACCCATAAATTTCCAACCTAAGTTTTCAAGGCTTTTATCTATAAGAGTCCTTGTATCTGCTTCAAGCGGTAAAGTATACATTTCAACCCCTCTTTAAATACCATTTATTGTGCACATTATAACTTATATACTACAAAGCACATGCAAATTCCTTCTATAATAAATATTTTTCGTACGCCTTTTTTCGACAAAATCTGCATAATTAAGGAGCTCATTTAAGCTCCTTTTTTTTATAATAATATTTCCACATTACTGCACAAACTTCCGATGCGCTATCTTTACATCTTCTTTGTTTAGCTTAGCGTACACTTGAGTAGTGGCCGGATCCTCATGCCCCAGATAATTTTGGACCGTCACTAAGTCAGCTCCGTTATTCAGCATGTCCGTGGCCACGGTATGCCTCAAAAGATGCGGGAAAATATTCCTGCTCAACCCCGCCCTTTCGCCTATCTTAGCAATCTCTTTCTCCATTGCTCGATGTCCCAACCTCCGATATGGCCGCCGCTGGGTCACAAAAAGTGCATCCGTTTCATCAGTCCGTGATAAGATATATTTTCTAATATGCACTTTTGCCTTAGGGCTTATGTATACTTGCCTTTCCTTGTTTCCTTTGCCAATCACATTAAGACTCAGGTCTTGCCAGTTAATATCATCTTTATTAAGCTTCTCAATTTCATCTAGCCTGCCCCCGGTTGAATAGAAACACTCTAGCATAGCTCTTTCCCTATAGGTTTTACATGTGTCCCGAATAACTTCGAGCTCTTCAGGAGAGAGCGGTTTTCGTAACCGTTTTTCTACTTTGGGCTGTGGGATCTTCTTAGCTGGGCTTTTGTTAATATAGTCCTGGTCCTCTAACCAGGTGAAAAAAGATTTAAGTCCGGACAGCTCACCAGCAAGAGTTGCATTACACGGCTTCACGTGCTGCTGGTACAGCATAAGGTACTTTCGGATGTCCATAGATGTAATATCTTCAACATTCTTTTGGACAGTGTTTGCGAACCGGGTTAACCGATACTGATAGTTTTTCAGTGTTTCCTCGGAAAGTCCGTCCTGCCTTCGGCAAGCAAGATAAAGAAAGATTTTTTCTTTTAAGTCAGATATAACGGTAAGAGCTGTTTCAGCTTTGGATATTTGGTAGTCATAAAGGATGTTTTCAATAATTGGTCTTGTTTTGTCGTAGTCGATAGGCAGCTTATGCGCTAAACTATCAAGCAGCCTGATTATAACCTCATTTTTATACATGATACGATACCTCCCTGATGGTATTTTTACCCCTGAGAATAGTTTAAGCAGGCAGCGTCTCAGGGGGCGCTTTAGATTGGATCGCGACTTCCAATCTTGCCTGCTATAATTATATCATATCATGAAATTTTTGACAATACAATTTAAAACATTTGTTCTTGCAGTTAAAATAATGTTATGTATAACTCTATATATATATTCTTCAATTTCGCTTTCACTTCATCAAAATCCCATATAGTGAAAGTGTAATATAATGTACTAAATAAACTACTAACTTTCATTAATGCTAAACATACTTTTGCTAATCTTAAATCATTAAATATAGGAATGGCTTCATTTACTTTATGGTAATATGATATATAAAGCACAAACCAATATAATATCTTTTTTACAGTATCTAGATTGTTACTAAAACCTCTATCTTCACAATTTTCTACACTTTCTATTATTTCCTCATTATTTGGAAGTTGATAATTATCAACTAGAGAGTACATAAATCTTTGTGCATAATATTCTGACCATATAATCAACATTACACTGATAATATACTCATCTAACTCATTCACCAGATTATATTGTTTGTCTAATTGAAAGTAATTATATTTTTTATATATGAAATTTCTCTCAATTACGTGTCCTATTTCATGAATTATACATTCAAATGCTATTTCAGAACTATGTATTAAATAATTTCTATCATCCATACTTTTTAAACCTGTAAAATACGATTCATCAAGGAAATATTCACAATATGATAAAAATATATCTCCCCTATAAAAAACAATTTGTTCAAATTCACCTGTTTCATTAATTCCAGATATTACAGTAGCTGCCCCTACATCTCCATCATTAGCTAGATTGATATGATTACACAAATGTTTTGAAATTTCTCTTACACTTTTCTGATAATTATCAAAGCTGTAATCTGTTACAACTATTTTTCTAAGAGATTGAATATTAATTTTATTTAATAATTCATTCAAATATTTTAGTCCATTATCGTATACATTCATAATTTCATTTTTTAGACGACAATTGCCTACAATTATTAGTTCCATGCTCTCTCCTTGCTAAACCTTTATTATTTAATTAACTTTTTATTCAATATATATGTTAAAAAATCCTTCTAAATTTTAAAACTTTTTTGACTACTTTCAACATTATGATACAAAGCTAGTATAAAAAGAGCTGCTAAAGAGCTCATAAAATGTTCAATAACTTGTATACATAATTTTTGTCTGGTAAAATATAGTCATTCCTAATAAAATAAAAGGGGGCTAAACTATGTCGAATAATAAAGGAAATTCATCAAGGCCAGCTTCTATATCAACACCAAGGCCAACACCTCCTCCAGTGCAAAAGCCTATTATTCCAGGTCATGGAGGAACTGAACAGAACTCTGCTGATATTAGAAGGCCAATAATGCCGCCAAAGCCTAAGACTTAACATTTAATTCTTCAATTAGTTTTTCACAGTATTTATTATATTCGTTTATATCGTAATCTTTGATTACGATATTTTTTTCTATATTTATGTAAACATTTTTAACCTTTTTAAACTTCTCTTCAATATCAGGGTAATCAGCCCATTCTTCAGGAGTATACAGTACTATCTCTTTCTCCTCATGAGGTAAAGAAACCTTATCCATAACACCTTTATATGTTTTGCCATCAATAGAAATTTCTAAGTATTTCGGTTCATTTGCATCAAGAAATATTTTACGCCAACAAGATTTATCGTCAATTTTAACTCTATTGAAAATCTTAAGGCGTATAAAATTGATTATTTTTATAACCTTATCCTTGTATATTCCTACTATTATGCCTAAAATTATTGCAAATGTTAAAGATAATCCACCAAATTTCATAATGAATGATAAATCATTTAGCTGAGATGAAATCTCTGTAAGAGTTGTATATCCATAATACTTGCCGATTATTAATCCAGAAACAATAATAATCGGCAAGCTAGCAAGTATACTGTTTATTAGCTCTCCAAATTCAGTTCCTTTATGTTCTGTTGGCATATCCATCCTATTGCAAATTTTCTGCATTACAACCCCAGGAATAATAAATAGCAAAATGGCAATAATGTTGGTACTTTCCATTAATATCACCTCTTACAGTACATTTTATTATGGTGCCAAATATTAAGTTGACTCTCCAAAAATATTATATTCTACATTTCCACAAACTACAAATCATTTTTTATTTAAGAAAGCCCCCGAAGGAGCTCATCCTTTATATCCCATTAACCTAGCCAGCATTGCAAACATATCACCCCTGGTGGCAGGTTCATCAAATCTTTCCTCATGTATAATTACCCCATTTGCTTTCAGATAATCATGGTATTTCTTTGCCCAATGTTCCGATTTATTACAGCCGTAGTAATTTGCAATGCCACGTCCAATAGCCATAGCTTCCATCTTTTGTTCTTCAGGTGCATCTATAATAAACCTATCGTTGCTATCTAAGAAAGCAAATTCAGTTATTATGGAAGGCATATTAGCATATCTTAAAACAGTAAAATAATCATTGCCTGGATAATTTATTGACTCTTTACTGTATATTGAAACTTGACGTGCATTTTGATCAATTGAAGTAAATTTCTGCCCTATTAATTCGGATAATTGCTTGCTTTTATCTTTTTTGTTAGGCATCATTGAATGAATTATTTCCCATCCGTCACCAGCTCCTGCATTGTGATGTATGCTGATGAATATATCCGCTCCCCACTCATTGGCCATGTTTGCCCGTTCTATTAGTCCAACAAATTTATCAGTTTCTCTTGATAGCTTCACTTCAAATCCAGTATTCAGGAGTAAGTGTTTTAATTCCCTTGCAACACTAAGATTTATTTTCTTTTCTATCAATCCGAATGCCACTGCACCTGAATCCGATCCACCATGGCCAGGATCAATGAATATTTTTTTCATTTTCAGCACCTGCCTCTTTGCTTCTCAGTACATCTATGGCTTTTGCTATTACTGGCGGGATGTATATACCCATCAAGCCGGCATTTTCTGTAATAGATAGAGTCTCGTTTAATATATAACTAATTATTGCTGCCGTACGAATAAATGCAGATCCAAGCAACATATCTAATCTTGTAGCTATAAGTACAACCAGTAATGTAACCCCTTTCTTACACAATCCTTTCCAGCTAGCATATGAATTTAAAGCTCCATTTTCTGACTTTTTGCTTTTCTTAAAAACTCCAGCAACAATCCATCCCATTGCAAAATCTACCGCCATGAAAATTAAAAGTGTTTGCAATGCGGTATCCCACCCTCCAAAAAGATCAGCAAAAAAGCTTCCTATCATGCCTAATATTGTTAAAATACCGAGTTTAGTTTTATTCAAGTTCTCCATTTACAAATCCCCTTTCATATTTTTATATTAAAAAAGAGCCCCTCCTGGATGAGCTCCTGTTGATACTTTTATTACTTTAGTTCGCAATATAATCCTAAATTTGAATATATTCACAAACCCGCATTAATAGCGACTTATAGCCACTTGTGTCAATTTATGTAAATTGGTCAATTGCGAACTAACTTCTTTAAGGTTGACATAAAATGGCTTCTTCTGAAGGGAAAATATACGTTTCTTATAATTGCTGATATTACTGCTTTTGGACTGCTATATTTTACTGAAGGAAGATTCTATAGTAAAAAGCACCCCTTAAGAGTGCTTTCCCTTTGCAGCTTCAGCCGCTTTTTCTTCCTCGATGAATTCTTTCATTTTCATATTCACCCAGGTCGAAATCTTTATTCCCTTTTTACCGGCATATTTGCAGAACTCCTCAAATACTTCCGGATCCAAGGTGATGTTTTGCCTCTTAACTGCCAGCATAACCACCCCCTTTGGATGGATTATACACCATTATTTTACAATTTGCAACTTGTATGTATTAGTATACACTTATACATACTAATACACAATAATATCCAATTGTGAACTAAACTGTTACAACAGTTCCGATATTATTTGCCTGCGTAACTGCTGTTTTAATTTGATACCCTGCGGTTTTCATATTCCTAGCAACATTACCAATCAATAATGTATCCGTGACTACTTTTAACGCATCAGAGTCGAACCATACAGCATGAGATACTTTCCCTGTTGCACTATTACGGAATATATTATCAGATATGATGCTTGAATTTAATGGTGTAGTTATTTGAACAAATGGGTACAAATTATCGCCAGTAGTGGACCCATTGTAGAAATGATTGTTTTGTATATTTAAAGCCATTTGAGATAATCCACCACCTGTTTTTATTGACACTGTTTCAGTTGACATGAATTGATTATTGATAATGTTGTTATTATCGCCAATTTCTACGATGTCTACATTGTTCAAACTAAAAGCACAAGCAGTAATTGAATTATTCATTGGTGGTGAATCACTGTCAAATTCAATAGCTGTTCCGAGGTTTTGGAATTCACAACCATCAATAATATTCATTAGATTCACGCCATAAATACCATGTTCCGAATCAATAAATCTGCATCCAATAATTCTCCATCGTTGTAATTTACCTTTTAAGCAATAAGGGTTATCAATAAAGGAACACCCAATTAAAGCATTTTGAAAAGCAGCTCCACCTGTATCAAGGCTTATAATTCCTGCGTCTGTGCTGTGTGCAAATATTGCATTAACCCAAGTGAAATGGTTAGCTTTGTAAATGTCTGCTCCAACTCTGTTATGCCAAAAAGTAGTATTTGTAATATAAAAATGTTCCTGTAGTTGTTTAACACCTATATCATTGAAAGCTATATATGTATTTACTATTTTTACACTACCAGGTATCGGACAGTATATTCCCATGCCACCATTTTGAATGATGCAATTATCAACAACCGAAGCATCCCAAGTATAATTTGTTGTATCAGGTGTTGGCTCGTCGATGTGAATAACATCAAATACCGTTTGTGCGTTGCCGTCTAATATCATGTTATATAAATTGAAATTAATCAAAACAGCAGCATCATTGTAATATATCAGATGGGTCGTTGCATTTGTAGCTAATTTTAAAACACTTCCACCTGTCCCTCTTAATGTTACATTGTTTTTGGGTATTACCCCTTGTGCGTAATATATAGCATTATTAAATTGAACTGTTCCACCACCAAGAGAAGAAACATAATCTATAGCCGCTTGTATCCCTACAGTTTGGTCTATAACTGTACTTGTATTAGTCACGCCAAAATCAGATACATTTACAATATGGCTTGTTTTCTTCGTAATATCAGCCAATTGCGAATCAATTCCATCCAATCTTTTTGGCAATGTATCTGCGGTTCCCCGAGCTAAAACAACTTCTTGCGCTGCTACTTCACCTTCTATTGGATTAAGAATTATTGTATCTACCTTCTGGTCAAGTGCTTCAACCTGGTCATTAAGAAGATCCAAACCTTCCTTTGAGTTTGTAGCACCTTCAACTTTCCCAGAATATCCCACATCCTCTGCTTTGTGTTTATCGGTAATGCCTCGGAAATGGTTATTTATATTATCTTGTATTTGTTGAAAATTTGATTTAATAACAGGCCACCATTGAGCTAGGTTCTTTATTGTTTCGCTTATCCAGTTAAGGTTCAAATTCAACATTTAATGCGCCCCCTTTATCCACTTATGATGTATGATACTGCTCAATATGTGTATTTATTGCATTGTTTACTGCGTTAAGAACATCAGAAGCTGTTGCATACTCTGAATGGCTATGGCTAGCTAATGCATAATTTTGCATTGCGGCCAGAAGATCAGTTGCAGTGACATAATTGCTATGGGAGTGACTTACTGGAGCAGACCACCCTTGAACCCAATCTTGAGTAGCTATCATTTGATTGTTTAAATAGCCATAGGTTGAAGTAATATATCCCTTCTGGACTCCATTTGAATCAAATAAGAATATGCCTCCATCACCTTCAAGCTGAATTTGGCGTACATTGTTCCCATTCCTTAAAGATATAACCCCCGATTGGGTTTCACTATCTATAGCAATACCTATCCTCATATAATCCTTAGGATCTATCCCTGGTGGAGCATCAGCATACAGCAATAAAGTACCTCCCATATTTGATCCACTAGCTCCTTCCGAGCCCATCTTTACATTTAATTTTCCGTTAATATCATATATTTTTATAACCCCACCATTTATGTCCTTAAATACTTCCATGAGCAGTACTCCTAAATCGGAAATTTGCTGTATTTTTATACCCTTTAAAATACCTGCTACTATCTCATCTGCAGTGAACCCATCACCATCTCCAAATGCCCTGAAGTTCCAAGTACCATCAGGGTTTCGTTTATTTGCTATTGCAAGAACACCATCAACTATTGCAATTGCAGTATTATTTCCAAACTCCCATAAATCGCCTGTTTTGTGTAAAGTTAATTCTTTTTTCAACCCATCATAAACAACTTGCTGTAAATTCTTAATTAAGTTTTCCATCCAAGGAGTTTTCAATTTACCATTTTGATTTATGGTTCTATTGTATTGCGCTGAAGTGTTTGCACTAGATCTTATTAAATCTCCATAAGTTTGTATCGGTCTTCCTAAAGTAATATTGCTTTGCTGTGGACTATAAGGATAATACTCATATTTCACTATCCGTTGGGTTGTATTTATCCCGAGCATAGAATCCTTTACAATTAAGCTATCACCAATACTGACTTTAAAGTTATTTCCATAAATCTTACTAAGTTCGATTAAACCAATTGTATATGATAATTTAGGTATGTCTATTCTTAAAACATTATCTGGGCTAAATTGCCATTGTGCTTTTTCAAGCAACTCAACAGGATCCTCTACTGTATCAAAGTCCATGTACCCCTCACGCAACCCAAACAAACTTATGCTCTCAGGACTGTCAATATATCCCGGTGCCGATAACGGAAGATCATCTTTCCCATAAGCATATAACCGATTTATTATATTCTCTCCATCTTCATCATCCCCTAATGATTTTAGGTTATTTGATAAAGTACATTGCAATCCGGTATCTCTGCCGATTCTGTTTACAAGGGCTATATTGTAATTATCAATATATAGTTCACCTTTGTTTAAGCTTTCAATGAGCGTTTTAATAATCTTGGAAGGAGTTGCCTTTGACAATTCCAATATATCTGTCAGGTCAGTTACCCAGGACATGCCTAAAGCATTAACTGCAGCTTCAGTCATAACATTAAACAAAGTGCCTTGAAACGCTTGTAGCATTATGGCTCTTGGTGTCTGCCCTAACATTGGAGCAAAATATGGAATATGCTTTTGACTTGCATCAACTATTATATGAAGGCAGTCCACAGTTCTGTTTATGGTGCCTTGCTTTTGACGTCCTTTACGGTATATCCGGAACAGTTGGCCATCACATACAACAATGTTACCCTGCTTTAAATATTGCCATTTACCGTCATCTACGGGCAAACTAAAAGAGAGCCTAAATTCGCCGTTCAGCTCTCTTGTTATTAATACGTTTTTTGCTGTGTTCAGTACTCCCAACCCATTGCCTTCAAAATTTGTAGCATTGTGAGGAAAAACTCTTAACATTATATCACCGCCCCATTTATAAACTGGTACTCAAAGTTAAATTTTATTTGGCCATTACCATCTGATATTATTGTTAGGTTGTTAACTCCAGGATCCAATTCAAAAAAATCACCAGTGCTATTTATACTGTTATTTACTCCATCTTTTTCAATAATACTTTTTAAGCAATCTATTTTTATTACCTTCCCTAATTGGCAGCCACCGTTATATCTTATAGTTTTTTTCGCACGTATTTCTATGTATCCAAATGTTCCAGTTATCTCAATTACCGGTTTTGTATACCAGTCTCCTAAATTATTAATGCTTAAAACTGTGTTATTTGTAAAATCAAAAGTATTGTTGTTTTCAAAATCAAGAGGTAGACTGTTGTATAAAGAAACTGGACTGTCTAGCTCAACTTCTCCGGAATTACTATTATAATGCCAATTGGAGAAAGGCTTTACCCTAAAATATACTGTAGCTGAACCTATTTTTCTAAGCTCGTATCCAACCTGACTTACATTTTCAATCTTAGCTGTCCACATTGTATCTGGCATATCATCAAATACTAATTGCCCCCATCCTCCAACAAGCCACCTGGCAACCTTGGTTAATATAACCTGTAATTCAGTCATATGCTTAGCTGTTACAGTTATAATACCTTCAAATACACGATCATGGTAATGCAACCTACCATCTTCATTGAATTCGCTGAAATCATATTCACTATCAGCTTCAGGAGCCGAATCAGTATATATTTTTGGCGAAGGTAAAAACGGCCTACTAATGGATTTCCATATTGCCGGTATTGAATTTGAATGTATTCCTTTAAATGTTATACCCATTATCTTCCCACCCCCTGTAAGAACCTCATTGTACCTGATGTAATATAACTGCCAAAAACATTTGCCGACACAGCATCAGTAATGTTATTGTTGTTAGTTTGATATAAGTTATATATTGATGATGACTTTGCCCCGCTCCCGATGTTTTCAAAACCGCTTAAAGAATTACTATATCTATTAAGTGCATCCAGCATGCTCTTTATTCTATCTGTTACCTGCTCTAATGTTCCTGCAGTCAAAGCAGCGTAGGTAGCTATGTTTTCTAAAAAAGCCTGCTGCTGACTATCAAGGTTTTCATATTCTCTGCTTATTGCTTCAAGCCTCTGTTTCCTTTTTTCCTCTGCCATTTCACGCTCCTTTTCAAGAGCTTCAAGCTTTGCATTCTTTTCTAAGTCACGTTGTTCTTTTTCGGTCTCCTGATTTAAACGTCTAATTTCATCCCGAATTTCTCGCAATCTATCTTTACCTTCTACAGTAACAGCATTTTGATAGAGCTTTTCCATCTCATAAAGCTCACTTAATTTTGTAGATCGTTCAGCTTGTCTTTCACTTCTATTTATTTCATCATAGTAATCCTCTATAGCTTTTTTACGTTGATCAAACAGTTTTTTCTCAGTATCTGACTCTTCTTGGATTGCCTTTTTTTGTGCGTCAAGTATCTTCTTTTGTGCATTTATATTTAATTTAATTTCATCTTCAATAGCCTTTTTTCTAGCGGCATAAATTTCTCTATCAATATTACGTATCTGGTTACGATATTCTTTTTCATCGATAATACTTTCTTTATAATATTCTTTAATGTATTCCCTAATACGCTCGTATGCGGCAATTTCTTCATCCGCTGTAAGTTTGTTATAGAACTTTTGATCAGCAATCCATTCGTCTGAAAATTTCCTTCTTTCCTGGAAAGCGTCTTTTTGAACTTGAAGAGCTTCTTTCCGAGCTTTTTCAGAACTATTCTGTTGCTCCTTAAGAAGGTCATCGTTATATTTTTTGATCTCAAGAGCTATGCTCCGATATTCGTCGCTCCAATCAATATAATATTTATCCCTAAGTTCTGCTAATTTTTTATAGTATGCTTCTTCAGTAATATACTCCATATTCTTAGCAAACTTAAGGTCCTTAAATTCTTGTTGTATTGCCTGCTGGCGTCTTTTTTCAGCTTCTGCTGCAGCCTTATCTGCTGCCTTTTTTCCATCGTCCCCACCCATCAAAAGAGGTGGAGGCTCTTCATATTTTTCTGGCCTAGTAGCTTTTAATTCTTCGATAATACCCTGGCGTTTTGATTGTAGTTCAGATAGCTCTTTTGCATATTCATCACTTTTGGAGTCAAGTGCTGCTATTTCTTTATCAAGTTCATCAAGGGTGTTTTGTATATCAGAAAAATATCCTGTTGAAAATTTGTCTGCATCTTCTTCATTTAAAAACTTCCATAGTGGTTCGCCGCTTGCTATTGCTTTTGAACGAGCATTAAGGAAACGTTCTGCTTCTTCTCCGCTTATAGTTGCTAGTTCATCACGTTTTTGAGTAAGTGAATATTTTGTTTTCTCCGCTTCATCAAGCATGCTTTGTACAGCTTTAGCTTTTGCCAAATCTTTATAAGCATTGACTGCCTCATATACAGTATTGATCTGTCTGCTTAATGCCCCAGTCTCGTTGTCAATTGCTAACGCCAAATCTGGCATTGCCTTGTTTAGCTGAGAAAGTATATAATTAAGCCTTGTGTTTTCCTCTTCTGTCCGTTTTGTCTTTTGTGCCAGGACATCAAGCTCAGGTATGAGCTCTTCAGCAGCACTTAATTTAGAAAGCTCTGCATCAGCTAAATTCTGGGCAGCTTTTGCAGCGGACTCATAATTGCTAGTTATATCTTTAATTTCCTGTTGAAGCTTTCCTGTTGCACTTATGCTTTTTTCAGCAGTCAAATTATATGCAATAAGCCCACCTACTACTAAGCCTATAGCTGCTGCAACAAGACCCCATGGAGACTTTATTAGTGATGCCTTAAGTATATCGTTGGATACCTTAGCAGCATCAAATCCGGCCTTAACAAGTAATGTAGTTGCTCGTAATGTTTGAAATGTTGCTATAGCACCACTTATTACTTTAGTCATTGCAAATGCAGCACCTACAGCAACGAGAGCTCCTCGCATATCATATAAAGTTTTTACGGCATCAACTACAAACCCTATAAATTGTGCTATACTCCTGCCCCACTCTTTTGAAATCACTGACAGTTCACCACTGGCTGACAATGTTTCAACTTCACGCATTAAATCCTGCAATTCATTTTTTAGGTACTCAAAACCATCCTGACCGACTTCTCTTGCAAACATTCCCACATTGTCTTTTAAAGTTGCCAACATTCCTTGCATGGTTTGACTTTGCTTTTCCATCATACCATAGAACTTTCCACCTTCGGATGTCATCTTTTGCAATACTGCAGTTACCGCATCTGCACTTATTTGACCGTCCGAGACCATTTCCCGCATCTCAGCAGCAGTAACATTATACATTTTAGCAAGCTCATCAAGCAAAGGTATTCCATTTTCGGAAAACTGCCTTAACTCTCCACCTGTTAGGCGTGTTGCAGTAACTACTTGTCCGTAAGCAAGGGATAGCATGTTCATCTTTTCCGCGTTGCCCATGCTTAAATCTCCTAGCATCTGCATAACCTTCGCTGTATCCTGGGCAGCAACACCATAGGCAAGCAAGCGTTTTTCTGCTTCAACAATCTGTGGTAATTCAAAAGGTGTATCAGCTGCAAACCTTGTTAATTCAGCCATTCTCTTTTGTGCATTATCGTATCCACCCAGCAGAACTTCAAAATTAGCCATGTATTGTTCAAACTGAGCGTTATCGCCTATTAATGCTTCAAACAATGTTCTGCCAGCATAGCCTAAAGCAAGACCTTTAATAAGGGTATATACATTTAAGAGCTGACCTGTAGCAGATGTAACATTCCGGGTACTATTAATATTCTCTATTTGCTTTTTATTTTGTTCTTCAATTTCTTTATTGGTTTGATTTACCGCAATTTTAAGCTTATTCTCTGCAATTTGAGCATCTCGAAGCTTATTTCCCCAGTTCGCTACTGCTTTATCCGCTTTATTAAGTCTTAAAACTAAATCATCATACTCTTTCTTTAACTTTTCAACCTGCTCTTTTGATTTGCTTTCTGTATGTATGGATCTTTCATAGGCTTGCTTTGCCGCTTCCACTCTTGCTGCAAGCTTGGCCTGTGTATTAGTAGCTCCTTCAAGCCCACGCTGCATAGCATCTGTCGCATTTCTCAATATTTTTGCCTGTTCAGCAAACCCCTTTAACTTATTTTGAGCAAGCGCTGACTTATCTCCTGTAGCTTCTATTGCAAGATTTGTTACCTCAAATTCCTTTTTAACAGCCTTTAGCTCAGTAGCCATTTTATTAACTTCCTGAGCAAATTTATTTTGACTGAAGCCTATACTTATACTCGGATTTCTTGCCATGATCTCACCTGCCTTTACAACAAGCCCATTATTGCGCCTTGGGAAGCATCTGCTTCATGCTCTCCTTTATCCTGGCTTAAAGCTATCCATAATAATATATCAAGATCCTGTTTGTCTACTTCAGATGGTAAAATACCTTGTTTCATAAAAGTTTTATATAAATCCCTTAGCCGCCCACTTCCGGCACTTCCTTCCGTGGGCTCTATGAGTTTTTTACTTCTTCATCAATCCCCAGGTACATATCAATTACTTTACCTGTAGCATCTTTAAGTGACTTAAGTTCAATTTTATTACTTTCAATTATTTTCTCTGTTATAATAGTTCCTTCAAACATTTTGACAAGAGCATTTCTTGCTCCTGTGGCCAGTCCTCCGCTTTTATATCTTTCATCATCAATTATACAAGCATGTTTGAAGGAAAAAGGTTGTGATACTATTTCCTGACCGTTATATTCAAGTACTATAGTTTTTTGCATTTTTATACCTCCAAGAAAAATGAGCAGCTTTTATACTGCTCATTTTATTAAATAACTATTATGGTATTATTCATTTTCTACAAAAGCGCTGCCATTCCAATAATGAAATGTATCATCAGTTGTAAGATGATATATAACACCAGGTGTTCCTGTAGCAGGTAATTCTGCAACAGATGAAACTGTCGCAGGCTGCCCATAAACTTGACTTGCAGCATTAGCCAGAGTTTCTAATGTCGCTTTACTGAAAAATTTTGTTGCAAAATTTGCTTCATTAGATTTTATAGAATATATCCAGGCTCCATCAGCTTCTCTTGTTATACTAGACGCACTAAGAGAATCATACTGAGGTGCCACATTACCGACTGGCTTTGTATCTGCTGTGGAGTTTGTAGGAGCAAATTTTGCTTTCAGGATCCATACATATAAACCAGATCCATCACTAAAAGTCCTCATGTACCCAAATGCTACATAAGGTGGATTGTCAAATGTGCCACCATATACGCCGCCATTTGCATCTTTGGGTCTGCCAAGCAATATGGACTCCTCGGCAGGATCCAAGTATTTTTTTTGAATGCTTACATCAGCACCTGAGCATTCAGTTATATCTTCAGCTATTATATCATCTGCAGGTACCTGTACACGATTTACCCGTGGGTTTACTCCTGCTTGCTGGATATGCTGTAATGTTACAGGCACGTTATATGTTATTGCCCCAACAGCATCACTGACTATTACAGCATAGTATGCCTTTTTTAAACCTACTTTTACCATGCTTTACTCACTCTCCTTGTTCTATTAATAAATACACATTTACAGGCTTGTGGTAAATTGTATCTGTATCTGACTGTTCATACATGGTTTCTTCAAGCCTCACGTTACATGTATAAAAATTGTTTTTTAATATTTTTTTTATTTGTTTGCATGTTGAAAATATATTTTTAACATCCTTTGCCCACACATCGATTCTGATATTTACTTCTGAGAATTGAGGTTCATCATCTGCCGACACTTCATCCTCATTCAGAACTTCAAACATTGTAACACGCGGGTATTCATCTGCATTCGGTGCTACCTGGCTGTTATATATTCGGTTCCAACCTTTTGTACGATTTTTACCTCCAAGTATGGAAACCAGTGTTGTATCAGTATTCAATGCGCTATAGACTAATGTCGTTGCGTCCTGCATATTATCACCTCAAATGATTTTCAATTTCCTGGACAAGTGCATTTTTCATTGGCTCATTTGCTGCTGCTTGTGCATCCCGATAAGCTTTTTCAAGGAATGGGCGTGCAGGTGCCCGTGTAGTACCATGTTCAACAAAATATAAATATGAGAATTGATCTGCATATTTTTCTGTATAGTGCTGAACCTTTCCTTTTGATGTAACCCTTGTACGTTTCATATCAACCTTTTTACCTGCTGCACCGATTACCCTATATTTATTCCCATACTTACTTTCCCTTGTCTTTGATACCATAACGTTATCCTGGGCATGTTCCTTATTCTTTTTAGATCTGGGTACATTTTTTTGAAAAGCCAGCCTTGCAGGTTCACTCCCCGCATCAAGCACTCGTTCAGCTACTTGATCCATATCTGCCCCAAGCTGTTCAAGCTGCTCAATAAGCCCTGTAAATTCAGAAAATTCAAAACCATTCAAGCTCATCACCTACCTGGCACATAACGTTTTAATTGCATTTCAAGCTGTTGGTGTCGATTTTTTACATCATCAGGCTCCCCAATGATTTCAAATTCAGTACCATCTTCAACTCTTATCACCTGGCAAGTTGCATCTATTCCAGGGAGATACCATAACCTTATACGTGCCGGTGCCTTAGCATCAATTGCTGCAGCTTGGTATATTTCATTACCAAATTTATTTTGCCATTCACATAGTATATCTTCATCAATAATATCCACGTATTGGGGTTGAATTGGATGGCCATTATCATCTACAGTTACAGGATTCCCTTGATCATCCTTAGGGAAACTTTTTTTTCTTATTCTGATTGCTGTATCCGGGCGGATTAACTTTAGCATACTTTCACATCCTATCTAAGCTGGTTTAATAAAATATAGAACAGGGGCGAAAACTTTATATTACCGCCCTCGAGATTCCATATGTCAGTCACCCCACAGACAATTGCGCCAATTGCTACAGGATTGGTAAAAGATTCTTCTGCTACACCAGCTCCTAGCATAAAACCCTTCACTACCTGCAGTTTTTGTATAATTGGCCTGTCAATAGCTTCAATAGGAGTAAGAGGCTGACCCAGTCCTTTTTTACATTCAATCAAGAGTTCGGCATCAGTCATATACCCTCACCGCCTTAAACGATGAAGTATATGTCTATAACTTTTCCGGCTAATGCACTATCAAGCTGAACTGTGTTTTTCTCAAGCTCATCAGCATCAGTAACAACTATCGGATCCGTAGATTCCACAATATTATCAAAATAAGCCGCTAGCACGGTGTTGTGTGGTAACGTGTATGGCAATCCCAGCTTATCACCCCAGCCTACTGATATTTGATCGTAAGGCACGCCGGCAGTAGTATTGGCAGAACTTGCTGCAGTGGTTACACCTACACTTGCGCCATCACCGGCACCATCAGCAATTGACATATTGAGCGTAGCATCATTGGCTGCTGGCAGTTTTGCTGTCAATATAACCGCAGCATCTTCACCTGATACATCAAAATGTGCTGCTATATTATTATTTGCAGCTAGAGCTGTTCTGATTGCCAGAGCAATTGCAGCGGCATCGTCGTTCAGTGCCACAGGTACTGCAACAACTTCAGCTTCATCAAACAAAGCAGATGTAACAGTTACAGATGCATTACCTGCTGTGGTTACTGTACCGGTTGCTGTAGCTGTTTCTATTTGTTTTACTGGAGTATGGACCTGCACCGGTAATTCAATTTTAGTTATAGTTTTAAATGCCAAAGCTCCCTCGACTGCTGTTGTACCATTTGCAGTTATTTCTTCTGATATTTCCTTACCTGCATAGTTTGTTCCAGTGATCTTTACTTTCCCGTTAATGCCGGATACATTACCATCTATTTGTAAATTTCGAGGTACAGCAGGGTTCAAAAATCCTGATGTCAATACTTGAGCTGCTGCACTAAGGTTAGTCAAAGGCAATACACCATCACTATCAGCTGCAACAGCATTGGCTGCACTAACTTGGTAATGGGCAAGAAATGCACGGTCTATTGTTATACCAGAATCTGTTTTAATTCTCCCCTTTTTAGGGTTATATCCTACTCTCATTGATTTCATTACCTCCATTCGTAGAGAATTCACTAATAAAATAAAGGGCTTACTCTAAGGAAAGCCCTTTATTAAACATTCATCTATACTTTTACGCTTTTTTAACTCTTAAGAAGCCATTCTTACTAACTACATTACCGCCAACAAAGACATCTCCTCTGTGAGCTATCATGCCCTTTTTAAACTGATAGTCCATGGACCTTTGGATATCCAAATCAGAGAATATAGTCAGCAAATAATTGGACAACGGGCCATATGCCATACTATACTGTCCGGTAGCAGTTATTGAGGCAGATATTGCTTTACAAGCGCTGTTGATTATATATGGAATGCCATCAATGGTACCAAAATTGCCTTTGCTTACAATTGTATGTATCTTCTTTCCATCTGCAGTACGGAGCTGTGCAAATGCCTTCAGGTCCTTTTTGTTAAGAATTAGTACAGCTGCATCTTCCACATCTTCATCCCCACCATAAGAGAATATAATCTCATCAAGAGTCATTTCGTCAATTTCTGAAAATGTAATGTCTGTGTCAGCATCAATAGCAGTTGCTACAGCAGAAAATATACCTACAAGGTGGTTTGTTGAACCATTGCCTACAAGAATTTCACGTGTGATCTTCTTACGGCTTGCAATACGTATTCCTTTTTGAACTTCAGCATCATAATTAGCTGCAGGAAGCTTTACTAATTCTTCACTGTCTTCTGCATATGCAGTAACTTTTGCCTTATTAATCTGGGCATATCCAAAAGTAGGCTCTGCCTCTGCATAATCTTCTCCTTCACCTTTATAATCACCTGTTCCGTATCCGGTTACATAAGGCTGCTTATAGCTTTCACCACCAGGTAAAGGCTTTATTGATACATTGTCAATTAGGCTGGATACTTCATTGAAAGTAGGCCTGATGTCGCTTGCATCATGTGTAGGAACTACAATATTGCTTGAACCTACGGTTACAGACCTCATCTCCTTAAGCTCCTTGCCTCTTTTTTCAGCTGCTTCACAAAGTTCTTTCGCTCTGGCTTCATCCTGTCCTTTCCCCATGGAATATGTTCCTAAAATATTCAGTTCGCCCCTGGGGGTTGCATCCCTTTTTTCAGTTTTATTATTTAACTTGTCAGACCGGAATTCTTCCTCATCTTCATTTTCATCAAAATCATTATCATCATTACTTCTATCTTCTTTCCCCTTTTTCTTTTCTTTCCCTTTTCCTTCAAGTTCTTCATTCGGAAGCGCATCAATCATACTGCGAAGCTCAGCAATTTCTGCATTCAATGTTTCAAGTTCAGTGTTAATTGCTCTGAGTTCTTTGATATCTTCAGTTGCATTGGCCTTTGTGCCAAGTTCAGCTTTCCTTGCTTCCTTTTTAGCCATTAAAGCTAAAAGTTTCTTTTTCATATATTACCACCTTAACCTTTCATCAATATCTGTGTTTTGAATTTTAATATTTCTAATTCCTGCGCGTTTTTCGAGTTCCCCAACTCCGACCTGGCATTCTCCAATACCATGCGTGCATTCTCCAATGCTTGCTGGTCACGGGCAGATATATTTGTATCGCGGTACGCCGGCATAGTGACAGCTGATACCTCGAATACTTTCTTAAATTTTATAATGTGCCTTGTGGGCATTTCTTTGTCAAGATTTTCCCAACGTTCTTCTGCAACACGGAATATAAAAGACATTCCATCGATATCCCCACGCTGTATGGAGTGATACAAACTCTTTGATTCAGTATTGTTTTCTATATCCGGATAAGCCCTTACAAATAATCCTTTATCATCTGTTGCTATTTGCATAGTGGAATTTTTATTATTCCTTCTAGACCTGGCTACAGGTATTTTACGGGTTTCATGGTTTATACAAAATAAAACATCATCAAAATCGCAATCATCAAATGCGCCACGCTCAATGATTTCATAAAACCAGTCCCCAATATTTGTCTTTTTGTTATATACGGCTGCATGACCTTCAATAACAGGCTTCTCTTCTTCTTTTAAAGCTCTGAATTCAGCCATTTCGAAAGCTCTAAATTCATTTTCATTCTTCAGATTTTTAAGGTTACTCATCATCTTTTACCTCCTTCTGTTTTTGCTTTACGCCGTATTTCATTTGATAGTTGTTTACTATACTACGGTCTATATAATTAAGGCTTTGTGTAATTCTATCACCACCTTTTATCGGTGGATACCCAAGCAGTGCAAGCTTCTGGTTATCTCTTAAAAGCCCTTGCTCCCCTGCTGTTTTTATAAGCTCCAGCTTTGACTTGGTACTCAAATACATCATGTCTTTGTGGTAAAATACTGTTTCATTACCTACATCAAGCTCTCTATCGGAAAACAAACATTTAGAAAAAGCCTGACCCATACTTATAATCGGGCTTTCCAATGCTGACTCATAGAATGCCTGGTAGTCTTCATCTGTGAATTTTCCTGACAATATCGGTAAAGAAACTCCATACCAGTTCAATATTTTATCCTGGAGGAATTGCATTGTGTCTTTATCTATGATTTTGGGGTCAATAGTTAATGGTGTGAAGTCAGCCTTCAAATCTGTTGGAAGAATGGCACTATCACCTTTATCTATAGCTTTTTCAAGCCTTTCCCTTTCTGCTTGCTGCTTTGCATCATCAAGCATCGTATTTATTTTAGCTACGACCTTAATACTAAGGCTTGTTTTAATTGCTTTCCCAATTCCTTGCATGACAGTATCATTTACTTCCAGCACCTTCAGGAGGGCTGTATTGTCCGGCTGGCCATTCAATCCCCCACCCATAATATCATTAACGCTGAATTTTTTCCTAAGGTGGATAACATCTGAATAAGGTACTGTATAGTCATTACCGTTTGTAAAATAAAAACGTATAAACAGCTTATTAGTGATATCCTGCAGGAATTCCACCCGGGAAGGGTTCAGAGGATAAAACCCGGTATATTCAATTATTCCATCCCTCTCCCCACAAGTAGGATATATAAAACAGTTATAATTCATAAGTAATAGCCAGGTTATTTTCTCCAAGAAATCCCTTGTAGTCATTAACGGATTCGGTTTAAACTTAAAAAGGCGGTTTATACTACCCTTAACAATGGTCTGCATCCCATTTGCATCTGTACGTATATGGCGGGGTTGCAGTTTACTTATTTCAGTTGCTATCTTATCAATGCAGTTCTGGACAATATCAGAAACATAAATATTTTGTCCAAATTGTGAAAACACTGGTATGGTACCATTTAGCATTTTTGCATACCACATTTGTTGTTTTTTTACTCCGATATTTTTAAATATATCTTTTAGGGCCATTTTTCTGTTCCACCACCTTTACGCTGCTGTCCTTTTTACTAATTCAAGGAATTCAGTCCTATTGTCAATGTAAATTCGTTCTACAATTATCATGGTTACTGCCCCATCTATCTTTTTCTCTTCTTTACCCTGTACCTTAACAGGCATAGTTTCAAACTTCTTATTTACAGCCATAGCCGTATTTTCAAGGCAATATTTATCTACAGGGTTATTATTATAAATTATCAATTTACTCTTAAGGTCATTTTCAACTAATGTCATCGGCTCAGACATGCTCCCAAACTCCTGGGATACACGCTGGCAATCAAATCCGTATTCTTCCATTTCTTTAACCCAATATATAGCAGACCATTTGTCATAACCTACTTTATAGAACCTGATCCCATAATCTTTGAACAATTTAACAAACCATGCTGTTACCAGTCTGAAATCATTTTCATTTCCATCAGATACTTCTATGTATTCTTCTTTTATCCAGGCTTCATATTTTTTACGTTCATCTTCAGCTAAGTTAACAAGTTTTGATTGAGGTATAAAATATTTTGAAAGCATATACTTCTTATTACTGCCAGGCTTCATCAACAATGCCCTAGCACTTGCAAGGTCACCAGTCTTAGACAAGTCCACAGCTCCAATTGCAAAGCAATTCCGAAATTCTTCAATGTCGAATGTTTCAGGGTTCTCTATTATTTCTGTTGTTAACCAGGCTTCTGAATTGTTTTGTTTAATATTAAAGTCTTTAGAGAGGACAAATACTCTAGTCTTTTTGCTGGTTTTAGCTTCATCAACCATTTGTCGAAGGAAAGACCATTTTTTTATTACTCCAAGTCCTGGATTACTCTTTAGCCAGCTTCTCTCATCTTGCCATATTTCCTTTTCACTATCCTGAGTGTAAAGCCAAATTAACCACCGAGGCCTGTCAAGCTCACCTGCTAAAACTTGCCGAGCTTCTTTCAATCTTTCATCAAGGTATCCATCATTAACAACACCTTCTGTTGTTATCTCTCCATATATGGGTTCATCTTGTGTTGATAATGATTGCCTTATAGGCATTGTTGCGGTATTATCTTTCATTTCGTGGATTTCATCCACAGATCCTACTGCAATATTACGGCCTTCTTTTGCACCAGTCTTTGCTGATATCTTCCGGATACAACCTTTATTTTTATATGAAAATTTACCTTTAAGTTTCTTGTTTTTTGGGTTTCCAAAAAATATGCCTTTTATATTTTTACGTGTAACTTTTTCAACCTTAGGGCTTTCTTCACGCATAGCATTAATGGCTTGGAACATTAAGTCCGCCTGCTCATAGTCATTGCTTGAACAAAGTATTTTTAGTCCCATTGGCCCACAGAAGAACTCAGCCAGGTCTTGAGCTGCGACAAATGGTGTCTTTCCATTTTTACGACCAATCAGCAATATGTACTCCTGGTATAACCTAACCCAGTGTCCAACCTCATCATCAAATATTTTAAAGCTATAAAGTGCTTCTACGAAAGCTTTTTGAAAAAGCATAAAAATAAAAGGTTTACCTGCGAATGGAGCTTCATAGTGTTTACACTCAGATTCAATAAACTTAATTCTTTTGTGGGCATCTTCCATTTCAAATTTGATATCAGGATTGTCAAAATGACTAAGTAGAATATCAAGCATCTGCATTAACTCATGGCCAATTACTATCTCTCCAGATTTGCATTTACCTATGTATTCAAGTAGCCATGAGTGTTCATCAGCATATGGAACACCTCTTAAATAGGTACCCGTTTTTATGTTAATTGATGGCATATTATCCAAACCTATTCATATTCATCCAGACCATCATCTTCTTCAACAGTAGATTTTAGTCTTAGCGCATTAAGTTTATTGACAATATTGGCATAGCTTTCTGAAAGTCTGGCATACTCTTTTACTGCAGGTACCTGCTTCTGGAGCTCTGGATGCTGCGGGTGAACTTTTATTGTACCGGATTCATTGATAGTCTGTTCAAGATCCCAACACATGGAATGTAAAAAAGTTCACC
>ENA-UOOK01001130-UOOK01001130.1-fermentation-metagenome-genome-assembly--contig:-NODE-1130-length-35469-cov-11.573276_pt1 | contig 35469 bp, 36 predicted proteins | sample MGYA00245777_ERZ724023 | MGnify/ENA primary metagenome ERZ724023 (study PRJEB28704, sample SAMN03018312) | fermentation metagenome | biome: anthropogenic terrestrial biome; feature: soil...
ATCATTTCTTTTGTTTTTATTTGTTTTTTTATCTTGACATATTACCAGATTGCTCTGTTAATACTATTATTTGCCTATTCTCATTTTTAATACAAAAAAGGCATATCATGCCTTTGCTAGTATTTTCCTCATATCATCGATTATCCTCTTTTCGATGCGGGAAACTTGCACTTGCGATATGCCCAACATTTGCGCAACTTCAGTTTGAGTTTTGTCCTTAAAATATCTCAATATTATCACTTGCCTATCTCTAGGCTTAAGTTGATTCAATATTTCCTTTAAAACTATATTGTCTATTAAATTTTCATCTTCTTCAGGCTCTAAGCTTATTTTGTCTATAAGATATAATGGCGAACCTTCGTTTTGATGAACCACATCATATAAATATTCAGGTTGATAAGAGGATTCAAGCGCCATTACGATTTCTTCTTTTTCAATACCAATTTCTTCTGAAATCTCTTGGATAGTCGGTTCTCTTCCCAATTCTTTTTGTAGTTTCTCTTCTGCAGACTTTGCCATTCCTGCTACTTGTTTAAGGGATCTGCTTACCTTTATGATGCCATCATCTCTTAAAAATCTTTTGATTTCCCCAATGATCATTGGCACAGCATATGTAGAAAATTTTACATCATATGAATTGTCAAATTTATCTATCGCTTTTAAAAGACCTATGCTACCTATTTGAAATAAATCCTCTGTATCATATCCCCTATTCATAAAACCTTTTAAGACAGATCTGATCAACCCCAAATTACTCTCTACCAGAATCTCTTTAGCTCGTTTGTCCCCATTCTGAGATTTATTAATTAAATCTATCGTCTCTTCATGGGATAATAGAGCCTTTCTATTTCCCTCAGAGCTCATAATATCTACTCCTTATCAATAGAGGTATTTATCTTTTTCTTCATGGTAACTATTGTGCCTTTATCCTTATGGCTTTCCACTATCAAATCATCCATAAATGTTTCCATAACTGTAAAACCCATACCGGATCTATCTAAATCAGGCTTAGAAGTATAAAAAGGCTCCATAGCCTGCTTTATATCTTCAATACCTTTGCCTTCGTCTGTAATGCTAATTTCGATTTCATTTCTATTTATACTTGCCTCTACGGTTATCATACCATCTCCATATTCATAGCCATGTATTATGGCATTTGTAACGGCCTCCGATACTGCTGTTTTTATATCAGATAGTTCCTCTAAAGTAGGATCCAATTGAGACGCGAAACTAGCTACAACAACCCTAGCAAAAGATTCATTTGAAGACTTACTTAAAAATTCTAATTTCATATAATTTTTATCCATAATCATCACCCCTCTAAAGTTTCTAAAGCATCATCTATATTTTTATAAACTTCAATTATTTTTAATAACCCTGACATCCTAATCAACTTATCAACATATACATTTGAACTAACTATTGCTAATTTTCCTTTATTTTCAGTTGCATTTTTATACCTTCCCATAATAAGCCCAATTCCGGAACTATCCATCAATGAAAGCTGCGTTAAATCAAGGATTATATTTTTAAGGCTGCTCTCTTTATATTTCATATCAATCTTTAGCCTTGCTTTTTCGCTTATATGGTGATCTAATTCCCCATAAAAATGAACAATCAAATTATTTTTTTCAGTATCTATAGTATAACTCAAATTTATCCCCCCTAGCTTATGTGAATATTCAACATAAATATAGTTTTCTCCTTCAAAGAATTTTAACTATTTTTGTCGATTAATGAGAAAAAAGGAGATCCCTCCAAGTTGGTCGGAAATGACAAAAGCCAAAGGCGTCATTTCGACTGTAATGGAGAAATCCCCTCTTAATTTTTAACTCTCATCTATCCTCTGTCAACTGCCTAAAGCATGCCTTTACAACTTGATTTAAAAGTACAGTAGTCGTAACGCTACCTACCCCTCCGGGAACAGGTGTTATCGCTTCTACAAAATCAGATACACTGTCAAAATCCACATCACCGCTTAAATTTCCTTCCCTATCCAAACTTACACCTACATCTATAACAATTGATTTTTCAGTGAAATATTTTTTATCAAAATATTTAGCTTTCCCTAATGCTGTTACAACAATATCGGCATTTCTAGTAAGCTCTTCTAAATTTTTAGTTCTGGAATGACAAATAGTAACTGTAGCATTTTTTTGAAGCAGCATCATTGCCAAAGGCTTACCAACTACCATTGACCTGTTAATTATCACTACATTTTTGCCTTCCAATTCAATATTATTGTGAATAAGTATTTCCATAGCGGCTTTAGGAGTAGCCGGTGCAAACCCTTCCATATCTCCTTCAAAGATCAATTCCAGATTGAGCGGATGCATACAGTCAACATCCTTATCCGGACTTATGGAGGTTCTTATTCTTTCCTCGTCGATATGTTTCGGCAACGGCCTAAACAAAAGAATCCCCGAAATATAATCATTTTTATTTAAGACATCCATAAATTGCATTAAATCATCTGTGCTTATATTCTCGTCTTTTTCATATACAATAGATTTGATACCAAGCTTTTCGCAGCTTTTTATGATGCTTTTTTCGTAGGATATATCACTGGGATCACTACCCAATCTAACTACACCTATTGTCGAAGTTTTGCCCTTACTTTCTAATTCCTTTATTCTTTCAGCCATAGATTCCTTTATTTTTTTAGCAACAAGGCTTCCCTTTAAAATCTCTGTCACAATATCCCTCCTCTTTTATTTACCCATATTATAGCATAGCTTTGGTTTATTACAAGGATTTAAAAAAAAAGCACTAAATTAATAGTGCTCATGCAATTCATATTCAAAAATTTAATTTACAATTCTCCTGGCTGTTACATATCTTTGACCGTAATAACCCGATTCAATAGTGGAGATTGTTACTTTTTTTGCAGTGCTGGAGGAGGCATGAATCATATTTCCGTCTCCTATATATATCCCTACATGGGATATTCCTCTGCCGCTTGTATTGAAGAATAATAAGTCTCCCGGTATTAATTCGGATTTATCTATGTACGTGCCTACCTGTGCTTGTTCAGATGATGATCTAGGAATTTTAATTCCCAATTCCATGGAATAAATCGAGTATGTAAGTCCTGAACAATCATAACCTCTTCTTCCAGTATCTGCATAAACATATGGTTTTCCAAGCTTGCTATACGCTGATGCTACAGCTTTACTTAATATTTGAGATTTTCTTGAACCAGAGGACCTGGAAACCTGCTCTCTAGCACTTCTCAATTCTATATCATTATCATTTACTGAAAATTCATTCACGTTTCCATCAGCAATGATGAACTTTCCATCTACATAATCTTTTATAACAACTGAATCACCTTGTGTTAATACATAACACTTATCATCTTTTTTTATAACTTTATTTACTAATGATATGCCTTGAGTTAAAGATTCAGAGTTATAAGGCTGCAGCTCTGCCAGTTTCACATATCCGCTGATATTTTCTGTAGTTTTAAACAAACCGTATTCTCCTTCTATTCTTTCAGGAGTTACAAAATCATCAACATTTAATATTTTAATCATTGTGCCTTCCGGCTTGTCTAATAACGGTGTATTATTAACTACTTTGTATTTAAGCGAACTATTTGTAGTGCGAATTAGCACATCTTTGGGTATCTTTATACCTTCTTTTCCATATTGTATCAAGAATGAGTCTTCTCTTTCCTTTACAACATCAACAACATCACCTTTGTTGAAAGCAATTTGAGTTCCGTCATCCTTTATAGCTTTATATTCCTTAACGAATTTTCCAGTGTCTTTAAATCCTAACAACAATACTATAGACAATAATGCTACAACCATTGGCAGATTGTGTCTTTTTGACTCCAAAATAAACACTCCCCCTTTATTTGATTTAATCCACAGAATTATTAAAGCATAAAACCGTAAAGATTTACTTAACTGTAATTATTATATTATAATCTATTGCTATTGGCAACATAATTATTACAAAAAAGTTACAAAATAGTTGAAAAAAGTTGAAAAATAAAGAAAATCCCAGGGTATCACCCTAGGATTTCCATATCAATGAGTAAGTCTATAAGCCGTGTTCTGTTTATATGGTCATCTATCTAGATCTGTTGTTACCAATAGATTCCTGCGACCTACCATTTGAACAGCAACGAGCAGCTGCTTTTTTTGTTCTCTTTTGGTCTTGCTCTTGATGGGGTTTACATAGCCATTTAGTCACCTAAATGCTGGTGAGCTCTTACCTCGCCTTTCCATCCTTACCTCACACTTGATATGCTAGGCGGTTTCTTTCTGTTGCACTTTCCTTAGGGTCGCCCCCACTGGACGTTATCCAGCATCACGCTCTGTAGAGCACGGACTTTCCTCATGCTTTTGGCACGCGACCACACAACTTACTCTCTATAATAATATAACATATTTATAAGCTATTTGCAAAAACATAATTTGGAAAGGAAAACCGAAATGACAAAATATATATCATTAATCCTCGGGTAAATACAGTATCCTACCGCAAGATTCACAAAAAACTATTTCCTTTTTTTGAAGTCTTTCTCTTGCATACATAGAGACAAACATATTGCAACCGCCACACACAAAATTTTCGGCAGTTACTATACCGCGTCTTTTGCTTTTCTTCAGCACTTGGTATCTGTTTAAAATGTCTTTGTTAATTTTTTCATTTAAGCTTTTAATTTGAATATTTTCATATTCAATCTTTTCCACTAAACTTTTTTGCATTTCGCTATTTGATTCCTTTAAATTTTCAATTTGATTGGCAATTTTATTTAATAAATCCGTAGAAACTATATATTCTTCTTCCAAAGAATCATTTTCTTCCATCAGGGTCAGTATTTCTGTTTCAATATCTTCTATTTTGATTTTTAATTTGTCTTTTTCTTCAATTAAATAATTGATCTGTTTTATATCGTTGATTTTACCATTATATAAATCTGCATCTATTTCTTTAATCTTAAAATCATAAGTGTTTAAAAATCTATTGCTTCTATTTAAAGCGCTCTTGTTCGATTTAATCCTATCATTTAGATTATCTACTTTCTCCTTGATATTATTAAATTGTTCCAAAATTTGTTTCATTTTTAAATCCTTTTTAATAATATCCAGATTTTCTTTATGATTCTCCAATGCATTATAGTGATTTTCCAGTTCCCAAATAAAATCTAGCTGAGACATAAAATCCCTCCATTTTAATATAATTGACATTTAACGGATGGTTCCTCATAAATCTTAATGTAAATCTCATTATGAAATCTTTCGTCCAGATATTTCTTGATTTCAGACAATATTATCTTTTCTGTATGATAGTGACCGGCATCTGCCAAGAGCAATCCTAATTGCACTGCCATTTCAGCATCATGATACTTTATATCCCCGGTTATGTAAATGTCTGCACCCATTTTATAAGCATCATAAATAAAATCCGAACCGCTGCCACCACATACAGCTACCCTTGAAATAGATTTATTGATATCTCCAAAAACAGAGATATAATCCACATCTAATTTTGACTTAACTAAGCCTAAATACTCTATTGCAGTTCTCTTTTCTATATCACCTATCCTTCCATATCCATAAATTTTATCATCATATATTTTTGATATGCTCAAACAAGTAGCATTTTTAAGTTCTAACATATCTGCCAAAATATCATTGACTCCGCCTATGGCTAAATCCAAATTTGAATGAGCGTTATAAATTGTGATATCTTCCCTTATTGCACTTAGTATAAGTCTTTCTTTGTATGTCCTGTTCGTTATACTATTCAATGGTTTGAAAATTATTGGGTGATGGGTGATTATCATTTGATAATTTTCTTTAATTGCTGTGTTTAATACATCCTCATTTGTGTCTAATGCAACAAGTATCCTTTCTATATGAGAATCATCACAACCCACCTGAAATCCGGTATTGTCCCAAGAATCAATAAGTTTGCTATCAGCCCAACTATCCATTGCATTTATTATATCTTTAGCTTTCAATTTCCGTTAACACCTCCTTATAATCCTTAATCTTCTCTGTTAATTCCTCATATCTTGCCCTTCCCTTTTCGGAAGGAGTTTCTTCCAAATCCTCTATAATGTTTAATGCACTTTGAATCTTATTTTGAAGGAATTCCTTTAGTAAGGGATGTTTTTCCATTATCAAAGATTTCCCAATCTCAAAATATATATCCTTGTCAACAAAATCTAGACCTTTTTTAGCATAGATTATCTCATAGAATTTATCATCCTCCTTTGCTAAACTTTCTTCAATGATTTTGAATTTATTATGTATAAGATAGTCTCTAAGTTCTCGACTTGCTATCATTGGCTGGAAGATGAAATTTGTTATTGAATCTGTCATATTTTGATTTTTCTCAAGTATCTCTTTGATTAACAAACCTCCCATTCCCGCTATGATGACTGTATCTATTTCAAATGGTTGAAGTATTTCCAAGCCATTGCCTAATCTAGTTTCTATTTTATTTTCAAGGTTAGCTATCTTTACATATTCAATTGCCTTATTTAAAGAGCCTTGACTTATATCTGTGGCAATAATATATTTTGATATATTATTCTGAATCAAATATGCAGGTATATATCCATGATCTGTTCCTATATCACCAACGATAGAATTCTGTGGTGTAAGTCTTACTATTTCTTTAAGTCGATTTGATAATTTCATAAAATATCTTCCTTTCCAACATAAAAGATTCGCAAATAAGCGAATCTTTTCTATTCCAAAAAATCCTTTAATTTTTTACTTCTGCTTGGATGTCTCAATTTTCTTAAGGCCTTTGCTTCTATTTGTCTTATTCTTTCCCTAGTTACATCAAATTCTTTGCCCACTTCTTCCAGTGTTCTTGCTCTTCCGTCATCTAAACCAAATCTAAGTCGCAGTACTTTTTGTTCTCTCGGAGTTAAGCTATCTAATACGTCAATCAATTGTTCCCTAAGCATGGTAAATGTAGCCGCTTCTGCAGGAGCCAGCACCTCATCATCGGGAATAAAATCCCCTAAATGGCTGTCTTCTTCCTCGCCTATTGGTGTTTCCAGAGAAACGGGTTCTTGAGCTATTTTCATTATCTCGCGAACTTTATCCACATCAAGATTCATCTCCTTACCGATTTCCTCAGGTAAAGGATCCCTGCCTAATTCTTGAACTAATTGCCTTTGAACTCTAACTAGTTTATTTATTGTTTCAACCATATGAACAGGAATTCGAATTGTCCTGGCTTGATCAGCAATCGCCCTGGTTATTGCCTGTCTAATCCACCATGTAGCATAGGTACTAAATTTAAATCCTTTTTTATATTCAAATTTCTCGACAGCTTTCATAAGCCCAAGATTTCCTTCTTGAATTAAATCTAAAAATAGCATACCTCTTCCGACATAACGCTTTGCAATGCTTACCACAAGTCTCAAATTTGCCTCTGCAAGTTTTTTCTTGGCTTCTTCATCTCCTGCTTCCATTCTCTTAGCCAATTCGATTTCTTCTTCTCCGGTTAATAATGGGATCTTTCCTATTTCCTTCAGATACATCCTTACAGGATCATCAATATTTACCCCTTTTGGTACAGATAAATCGTCTTCTTTAATCTTTTTAAATTCTTTTTCAGGATCTTTATCCAAATCCTTATCTAAATCATCATCATCTTCGTCTTCTAACAACAATTCTTCTACTTTATCTCCTATAATATCAATACCGGCATCTTCGATTTTTTGGTATAAATTATCAATCTCTTCCGGTTCCATAGAAATTTCCTCCAAAGTATCCATTATTTCCTTGTATGTTAAAATACCATTCTTTTTCCCCTTTGATATTAACTTTTTTTCAGACTCTAATTTATCTTTTTGTTTTTTCATTGGGTCTTTATTATTTTCTTCCAATTCAAGTTCCTCCCTACTCAATTAATGAGATTAATTTCTTTGTTCAGTGCTGTAAGTTCTAAACAAAGTCTTAATAACAATGACTCTTCGTCACTATTTCTTTTGATTTTTTCAAGCTCCTCTATTTTAACAATAAGTTCTTTTCTTTTATTTAACAATTTACTGACTAAAATGGTATTTATTAAATCATCTATAATTCTATTTATATTAGAAGGTTGATAATTTAATGTGTTTTTAAATATATTGTTTACAGTTTCCTTGTCTAAATTAGGTATTTCCAATGTCTTTACAAATAATACCTTTTCGTCTATATTTTCTTCATTCGCATACATTTTACCTATTAATTCATATATCATTCTGCATTCATTGGATTCAAAATCTCTAAATTTTAACCTATCAGCGATTATTTCATAATAATCTTTGTCAGTGATTGATAGCCTTATGATATCCATTTCAGCCTTTAAATAAGCTGTCGGCAATATGGTTTTAATGGGTTTTATATTTTCCTTGATAATATCCTTTTTATATAATTCCTTTTTTTTATAAAATTTACCTCTTATTTCCTTTTCTATAGCTTCTTTTGAAATACCTGTTTTATCTGATATCTTATCAATATAGACATCCTGTTCAATGGGGCTTTTCAAACCCTTAATTAAATTTGCTATTTCTTTAGTAAAGTTCACTTTCTCTTCAAGCTTTTCTAAATCATACTTTTCCCTAATTATATTTATTTTAAAATCCATATAATTAAGGGAATTATTTAATTGTTTTTCAAATTCTATTAGCCCTTTTTGATTTATATAATCATCCGGATCCATACCCTTTGGTAAAGAAATGATTCTAGGATTGACATCAACCTTAAGCATTAAATCTATAGCTCTTAAAGCAGCGTTGATACCTGCTAAATCTGAATCGTAACAGATATACACTTCTTCTCCATATCTTTTAATAAGCTTACATTGCCTATCAGTCAAAGCTGTACCAAGGCTAGCTACGCTATAATTTATACCTTTCGCATATAATGAAATTACATCCATATACCCTTCTACAAGAAGTATTCTTTTTCTGTTTGAATGTTTGTTCAATAAATTTAGACCGTATAAATGATTGCCCTTATTAAAAGCAATTGTATCTTGGGAATTCAAATATTTGGGATGAGAATCATCTAATACCCTACCCCCAAAACCGATAATCCTTGATTTAGTATCAATTATAGGAAAAATAATCCTATTTCTAAACTTATCATAATATCCATTATTACCACTTTTCTTACCTATAAGTCCTGCTTTTTCTATTGCGTTATCAGAATATCCTTTTTGAGACAAATATCTGTATAAATTGTCCCAGCTATTTAATGAAAATCCTAAACCGAATTGTCTTATGGTCTTTGCATTTATATTTCTTTTCCTTAGATACTCCAAAGCAAAAGAGTTTTTATATAAATTGTCACGAAAATATCTTGCAGATACTTTGTTGATTTCATAGATCTCACTTTTATCCTCTTTATCGTTGAAGTTTACAGCTTTATCTTCTATTTCAATGCCAAGCTTGTCCGCCAGAAATTTAACTGCATCTAAAAACTCAAGGTTTTCCTTTTTCATTATAAATGAAACTATATCTCCCCCTTCTCCGCAACCAAAACAATGGTAATATTGCTTAGTTTCAGAAACTGTAAAAGATGGAGTTTTTTCGCTATGGAAAGGACAAAGTCCTACATAATTCGACCCTGATTTTTTTAAATTTACATATTCGGATACTATATTTACAATATCCGAATCTTCTTTAACTTTTTGAATTATTTCATCACTAATATATAATGTCATATTATCACCTATTAACACCTACCAAATATATATAATACATCGTTATAATGTTTTTATTGCTTTTATTAAATTGAAAATTTTCCTATTCGTAATAAAGATCAAGGTCATTTTATACCTCGATATATACCCTTATTCGACATAAAATATTAAAAATCCTTCTTTTTTTAAAATTTTTCCCAAGGTTTTGGTAGAAAATTATTTGTAAAAAGATTTACAACATACCTGTCAGTCATACCTGCTATATAATCACAAATGATATCTTCCTTTTCCGAATCTACATGCTCATATATTTTCAGATGCTCTTTCGGAAGTTTCTCCAAATCTTTTAAATAATAGTTAAATAATTCGGTAATAATATATTCTGTTTTTTCTTCTTCTGATTTTGCAGACTTATTTAAATAAACATTTTCAAACATAAAGTCCCTTAATTTATTAGTTGCTTTATCTATTTCTTCACTCATTAATATATATTTCTCATCCATACTATTGTTGATAATATCTATAATCATAGTATTTATTCTAATACCATGAGTTCTCCCTAAAATAACAACACAATCTTCCGGCAAATCCTCATTCTTAATTATATCTGCTCTTATTGCATCATCTATATCATGATTTATATACGCTATCCTATCAGCATATTTTACTACTTGTCCTTCCAATGTATTGCTTAAATTATTACCAGAATGTTTTATTATACCTTCTCGTACTTCATATGTCAAATTTAGTCCAATTTTGTTCTCTTTATGCTCTAAAAAGTCTACTACTCTTATACTCTGTTTGCTGTGATCAAAACCATGAGGGTTTAGACTGTTTAATACCTTCTCACCTGTATGCCCAAAAGGTGTATGCCCTAAATCATGTCCCAATGAGATTGCTTCCACCAAGTCTTCATTAAGACGTAAAGCACGGGCTAGAGTTCTTGCTATTTGGGATACTTCCAGAGTATGAGTAAGTCTTGTCCTAAAATGGTCGCCTTCAGGCGCTATAAAAACCTGCGTCTTATGCTTTAATCTTCTAAAAGACTTAGAGTGAATTATCCTATCTCTATCTCTCATAAAATCAGTTCTTATAGTGCATTTTTCTTCATATGTTTTTCTCCCCTTTGAGTTTTTACTCAAAGTCGCATACTTGGATAGCCTAATTTCTTCCCATTCCTCAGTTTGTTCTCTAATATTCATTATATCTACCCCGCTTAAGTATAAATACTCCTATTTTATATATACAACATAAATTCAAATTATCCTTCTTTTTGTTTAAAATTTTTATACATTGAAAAAGAAGTGTTTCAAAACACTTCTTTCTAGGCTATAATTTATTTATTTTTGATAAATCGCATACTTTCATCATGGTATCGTAAATTGTTTTCAATAGACCTAATCTATTATTTTTAAGCGTTTCATCTTCCACCATGACCATAACCTTCTCAAAGAAATTATCTATAGGATCCTTTAAAGTTATCAATAAGTCTAATGCCTTATCATATTCCTTTTTCTCAATTAAGTTAAGAACTTTCTCCTCTATATTGTTATAGCTGTCATACAGGTTCAACTCATCCTCTGTTAATAGATCTCTTTTAATCTCATTTGAAGGAGCTTTTACAGCAAGAGTTGATACCCTGTTAAAGGCTGTTAAAATATCTTGAAGACCATCTTTTTTCAGCCACTCATTCAATTTAATTGCTCTGATTTTTAAATCATAGATGTCATCTATATTTGTACTTACTACTGCTTCGATAATATCATGTCGAATATTCATATCCATGAACATATTTCTTATTCTTGCGATAAAAAAGCCCATAATATCAGACTTTATCTTGTTGTAATCAAATGCCAGTCCATTTTCTTCAACATAAATATATAAAGCGAAATCAACTATTTCATTGAGTGAAATATTCCACTTCTTATCAAGTATTATGTTGATAATACCCAAGGCACTTCTTCTCAATCCAAACGGGTCTTGAGACCCCGAAGGCTGTATGCCTATTGCAAACAATCCGGCAATAGAATCCAATTTATCAGCAATTGACAATATTGATCCGGCAGTAGTGGATGGGAGCTGATCTCCGGAATACCTTGGTAAATATTGTTCAAATATGGCTATAGAAACTATTTCATTTTCATTGGAGATTTTAGCATATTCCATTCCCATTTTGCCTTGTAATTCTGTAAATTCACTTACAATTTTAGTAACTAAATCCGCCTTGGAAAGGAACGCCGCCCGATCCACATTTTTTACGGTTTCATCTCCAACCTCCAAGTAATTTCCAATTTTACATGATAATTTTTGTATACGCTTTGTTTTTTGATACAATGTACCCAGTTTTTCTTGAAAAGTTATATTGTTTAATCGTTCAACATATTTTTCCAGTGGATATTTTATATCCTCTTTGTAGAAAAATTTAGCATCTTCCAGTCTTGCACCCAATACTTTTTCATTTCCCTTAACAACAATATCAATATATCTGTCATCACCATTTCTAACAGTTATGAAATATGGCAACAGCCTCTTCTTGTCATCTACTACCGGAAAATACCTTAGATGCTCTTTCATAGGTGTAATAACTACATCCATAGGTAAGCTTAGATATTCATCTTTTATTCTTCCTATTATAGGTGTAGGATACTCTACGATATTTGTTACTTCATCAAGGAGATCTTCATCAAGCAATATAGTACCTCCCTTTTCCCTAACCAATCTTTCAGAACCATATTTTATAAGCTCTTTTCTTTCATTTTGATCGATTATAACATAATTCTCTCTAAGTAACTTAGCATAATCGTCCACATTATCTATTACTATATGACTGCTTCCCAAGAACCTATGTCCTCTTGTAATATTAGAAGCTTTAATTCCTTCCAGATTAAATGGTATAACCTTGTCATCTAAAAGAGATACAAGCCATCTTATAGGCCTGACAAATTTTAAATTTTTTCCTCCCCATTTCATAGACTTTGGAAAAGAAATACTTCTTATTAGCGCAGGCATATCATTTGAAAGAATTTCTTCTATTGATTTGTTCATCTTTTTAATTAAGGCATAAATATAATCTTCACCATTTATTTTTTCAACTGTTAATGAATTTTCATCTATATCATGACCTTTCATAAATCCCATAAGAGCTTTTGATGGTTTCCCTTCGCTATCATATGCTATTTTTACTGAAGGGCCTTTTACTTTTTCTTCTATGGATTCCTGCATATTTTTTATTCCATTAATAGTTAAAATAAGTCTTCTTGGTGTTGTGTAAACTTCCAAATCTGTGTATATAAGTCTGTCTTTTTTCAATAAATCATTACTGATATTTTTAATTTGATTTATTGTATCATGAATAACATTAGCAGGTATCTCTTCCACGCCTATTTCTAAAAGATATTTACTCATCTATGCCCACCTCCTTATCCAGCAATGGAAACCCCATATCTTTTCTTTGCTCAAGATATTTAGAGGCTACTATCCTTGCCAGATTCCTAACTCTTCCGATATAGTTTGTTCTCTCCGAAACAGATATAGCACCCCTAGCATCTAAAACGTTGAATGTATGGGAGCATTTAAGAACGTAATCATATCCCGGCAATACCAATGAACTATCTAAAGTTTTGTAAGCTTCATTCTCATAGGTATTGAATAATCCCTTTAGAGTATTGATATCTGCTTTTTCAAAGCTATATACAGAATGTTCATATTCTGCCTTATTAAATACTTCTCCATAAGTTATGTTTCTATTCCACTTTATATCAAATATATTATCCACATCTTGGAGATACATTGCAATCCTTTCCAGCCCATAGGTTAACTCTGCTGATTCCAGCTCACAATTGATGCTTCCAACTTGCTGAAAATAAGTGAATTGAGTGATTTCCATTCCATCCAACCAGACTTCCCAGCCCAAACCCCATGCACCTAATGTCGGAGCTTCCCAATTATCTTCTACAAATCTTATATCATGCTTTATCGGATCTATTCCAATAGCTTTAAGGCTATCTAAATATAAATCTTGAACATTTTCAGGTGATGGCTTTAAGATAACTTGTAATTGATGATGCTGATATACTCTATTAGGATTTTCACCATATCTTGCATCTGCAGGTCTCCTTGAGGGTTCTACATATACGACCCTCCATGGTTCAGGGCCTAAAGCTCTGAGAAATGTATGCGGATTCATTGTGCCTGCACCTTTTTCTACATCATATGGTTCCATTATTATACAATCTTTTTCACCCCAATAACTAAGTAATTTCAGCATCAAATCCTGAAAAAACATATAAACCCTCCTTAATAAAACTTTATTCCAAAAGACAAAAAACCTTATCATCCCTATAGGGACGAAAGGTTCCTTCCGTGGTTCCACCCTACTTAATACCATTCTATACAGGAATGAATCTTATTAATATCAAACCTATAATAGGCACTCTTTTAATAGAACATACTCCAAAGCTCCTTTCACCAAAATAATTATATCTAGCTCTCACTATCCTAGACTCACTTTAATAACTGATATTGGTTACTTTCTTCATCATTGTATAAATTCAATTCATGAATATAAATTTAACAAAAATACCTTACTATGTCAATAGTAGAGTTTATTTCCTTTAAAACTCTCCTATTGAATTTAAAATATTTAAAGATTTAAACTCTTTTCTTTCTATGTTTAACAAAATGTAGTTTAATAATACATCGTGAATAGATTTTAAGGTTGTATTGAATATATTGACATCGTCTAAAGAGTCAAGAGATGAATATAGTAAATCATTTAGTCCTTTTACAAATAAACTGTCTACGGACTTAGCTGATAAATCTATAGAATAGCACTCTTCACATAATAATCCTCCGTTTATACTACTAAACTTCATATCTGATTTAATTTCCTTATTGCAGTTAACACATCTATTTAAATATGGTCTATAACCTAAGAAAGAAATAAATTTAACTTCATAAGCAGCAACAAATTTTAAAAAGTCCCTGTCCAATTCAGACAGTATTTTTAATCCTTTTTTTAACAATAAAAATATTCTTTCATTTTCTTCTTCAAAGGGCGTTGATTTTTCAATCAATTCTAAGATATAAAAGCCATAGATCATTCTTTCCATATTTTCTCTGATAGAATAATAGGAATCAAGGACATCCGAGTTATTGATATAATAAAAATTTCGTCCTTTTTTTAAATAAAATTCACTCAATGTAAAACTTTGCGTACTGGCCATTAAGCTGGACTTAGGTCTAAAAGCACCTTGAGCCATAACAGTTACTTTGCCTAATTCTTTAGTATATATGTTCAATATCTTGCTGGTTTCCTTATATCTTATCTCATTTAAAACAATTCCCTCTGTTTTAATCAACTTTACACCTTCTACTTATAGCCGAAATATTTAACCTTATTTTCTCTTTCTCTCCAGTTTTTCTCAACCTTAACCCAAATCTGCAGATTGATATTACTCCCTAATAGTTTTTCTATATCTTCTCTGGAGCTTTGACCAATTTCACGTAGTTTTTGACCGTTTTTTCCTATTATAATTCCCTTATGTGACTTTTTCTCGCAATAAAGGTTGGCGAATACATCTATCAAATCCTTGCCTTCCCTACTTTTAATGCTATCAATCTCTACATATATTCCATGTGGTATTTCCTCGTCCAGGTTAAGCAATGCTTTTTCTCTTATTATCTCTGATATTATAAATCTTTCAGGCTGATCGGTTATCATATCCTCGGGGAAATATTGTGGTCCCTCCGGAATCATTTCTTTAATCGTCTTTATATATCTATCAATATTGTCATCATTTATTGCTGAAATTGGTATGATTTCTTTAAATATATTTAAATTGTTATATTTATTAATTAGTTTTGTAATAGATTCTTCATTCAATCTATCCGTTTTGTTTATTAACAGAATAATAGGAGTAAAAATATCTCTTAATTCCTTTAAAATATATCCGTCAAGCTTCCCTACTTCCATGCTATCATCTACCATAAATGTGATTATATCAACTTCTTCCAAAGTACTCTTTGAGATTTTTAGCATATACTCACCAAGAGCATTTCTAGGCATTTGTATCCCAGGAGTATCCAGAAATACAATCTGACAATTCTCCTCGGTATAAACCATCTGAATTTTATTTCTTGTAGTTTGAGGTTTATCTGAAATAATGGATATTTTTTCTCCAATGATTTTATTTAACAATGTTGACTTCCCAACATTTGGTCTGCCAATTACAGTCACAAATCCCGATTTATACATATTTATTCTCCTAATTTATTATCTAAATCCTCCGGACCAAAACTATGAGGAAGCAATTCATCTAATGTGTACATCTTATAGTTATCCGCAGAATTTGCAATGATTATTTTAGCATCTTTTCCAAATTCTCTTATTACTTGTCTGCAAACGCCGCATGGAAAAGTAGGATTCGAATCTCCTACTATTGCTATAGCTTTTATATTAGTATGTCCTTCGGATATAGCTTTAAATATTGCTGTCCTCTCTGCACATATAGTAGGCGAATATGAAGATATCTCTATATTGCACCCTGAATATATTGTATCATCTTCGGTGAGAACAGCCGCACCAACATGAAAATTTGAATATGGCACATAGGCTAATGTTTGTGCTTCCAAAGCTCTTTTAATTAATTCCTTTTTATCCAAGATATCCCCCCCAATTATTCGATAACAATATCCGAATTTTTCTTTATAACCTGAATCCATGTAACTCCGGAATTTAATGCTATCTCTTTACCATTTTCATCATAATAATAGGTTTTTCCGCCTCTATCCTTCTTTTCCCATTTTATATCTATGCCATAACCGTTTGTAAAATACTTACCAATTCCTTCACCTATTAATTCCACTTCCAGCCTGCCTTCATTATCGAGTACTTTAGTATTTACTTCTTGAACAATAACATTTTTGACAGTTATTCTAGAACCATCTGATTCGTCTATATGATCTTTTCCATCTTTTTGTCTTAGATATACTTTACTTTCCTCATCATATGTATACTTGGTACTATTATTTCTCATATAGTTAATTAAAATACTCTTACCGCTATAGCCAACCATATCTTTATCCTCTTCATTAAACTTAAAGGATTCGAAATTACCGTTTAAATTATATCCCTTTTCCTCCTGAGTCTTACGTAAAACTTCCATGCTTGAATATAAATTGTTTGGTGCTTTTTTGTTTTTATTTCTCCAAAAAACCTTATTTGAACTTGTTAGCCCGTCAATATCTGCAATTTTAAGGCTTTTGATATCGGATTTAGCCTGTTCACTACCGCCAACATGTACATAAACCGCATCAAATTCTAATGCTTTTGTTACAAAATAAGGTCTTGCGCTCCTTATAGGTCCTATGCTTTCAGGACTATTAATTAAATAAAGTCCAAAATACCTAGTATATGGCGCCTCAACAGGAAATTCATATACAATTTCTGCATCCTTTAATCCTGCCTGCCATCTTGCTCCGGGGTGATTGTCAAACATTATACCCACAACTCTTCTATTTAATCTATCCTCTGATGCATATATACCGCTTAAAGGTGAAGGTCGTCCAATTTTTTTTGGTGTATCATCGTCTTCTTCCATTATATCATCAATATCAACTATAGGTTTATCAATTATAGTGGATTCATCTAATTCCTTTTTACATCCTGTAAGAATAAATATTATAATCAGTAACATTGTCATAATTTTTTTCATTTTTGTCCCCCTCTTATCCTAAGCCTTGAAATACTAAAATTCCTATAATTATACCCAATAATGCTCCTAAAACAACCTCCAATAGTGAATGTATCCTTGCTTCAATTCTACTTTCCGCAACCAGCAATGCCAATCCTAAAGCAAAAGTACTTATTAAAATATTTTCTGCTAAAAAGGATATGATAGTTGCAATGCAAAAGGCTATAGCACAATGTCCGCTTACAAAACCTCCTTGGAAATGGGTTCCTCTGCCTCTATAGAATTTTGCTTTCAAGGCTATTGTGAGCAATATCACAATAAACAGAGCAATAAAAGTCAAGTGTATAGAAGATCTCCTTATTTTAAATAATAACAATTCTCCAAAAGAACTTAATCTATCAAAAAATAATAAATACCCCACGATAATAGAGTTCATAGCTGATATTAGAACTGCTCCGGCTGAAACATCTTTTACCAGTCTTGCTAAAGGATGATAATCCTGTGTAATTAAATCAATAGTTCTTTCTATTGCAGTATTGATCATCTCAGAAACGATGACCAAGGAAATAGAAAACAATAAAAGTAAGAATTCAATTCTTGAAAAATCAAAAAACAAACTCAATAAAATTACCAAAATTGCAATAGTGTAGTGAATTTTAAAATTTCTTTCAGTTCTAAAAGCTATAATAATTCCGGATACCGCATGATTGAAACGCTCCAATAAGCTTCTATTCATAACAATCCCCTCTTAGGAAGAACTCTTGAACACTTTAAGATTTTTCATTACACGCTTTTCTTTATTCCTCATAATTTCCTTTTCTTCATCTTTTAGATGGTCGTAGCCCATCAAATGGAACATACTGTGTACAGTCAAATACACAATTTCTCTATCCAGAGAGTGACCATAATCTATGGACTGCTCATAAGCTTTTTCGACAGAAATTATAATATCTCCAAGAATCAAAACGGGTATATCTACAACTTCATTAAAAGGAAATGACAGTACATCGGTTTCTCTATCTATCCCGCGATATTCTCTATTCAATTTCTTTATTTCATAATTATCTACATAGGATACACTTACCTCATAATTATCCTTTAAGCCTTCTACCTTCAATGATTCTATTATTGCAGTTTTTACGTGTTTATTGATTTCCTCACTAATATCAAACTTTTCTTGTCTATTATCTATATATATATTCATTAGGCTTTTACCTCTTTATCATTTTCCATATTTGGGTATTCAATTCTATCATGATATATACCTATCAAAATACTGTTAAAGGTTTCAATAATATTGGTTATATCTTTCCTTGTTATATCGCATTCATCTAATTGTCCATCATCTAATTTGCCTTTTACAATCTTGGAAACCATACCCTTAATTGCCTCTTTTGTGGGATCTTTCAATGACCTCACAGCTGCCTCCGTAGAATCTGCAAGCATAACTAAAGCAGATTCCTTACTCTGCGGTTTTTTGCCTTTATATCTAAAATCCTCTTCATTTATTGGCTTGCCTTCTTCCTTCCTTTTATAATAAAAGTAGGCAACTAGAGTATCTCCATGGTGTTCTTCAATTATATTGATTATTTCTCTTGGCAATTTATTTGACTTAGCCATTTGTATTCCATCTAAAGTATGATTTGTAATAATGCGAGCACTCTGCACAGGATTTAATTTATCATGTGGATTTTCCATTCCAAATTGATTTTCTGCAAAATAATATGGCCTTTTTATTTTTCCTATATCATGGTAAAATGACCCAACCCTAGCAAGCAGAGGATCTGCCCCTATGACTTCAGCAGCCGCCTCGCTTAAATTGCCAACCATCAGACTGTGATGATAGGTTCCGGGAGCTTCCATAATCAACTGCCTGAGTAGAGGTTGATTTGGATTCGATAGCTCCAATAACTTTAATGGAGTTAAAATCGAAAATGCATTTTCCCATAGCGGCAATGAACCTAAAGCGATAATTCCTGATAAAATTCCATTTATAAGTCCCAAAAAATTTCTAATCAATAATTCTCTAAAATCCAGATCTTGAATAATTCCAAGGGAACTAATGACAAGAATGTTAATTATACCAATATACAATCCATTTAGCAAGACGCTGTATCTTTGATTTTGTTTTGTAGAGGTTAGCACTCCTATGCTTCCGCTTAAAATAAACATAAAGATTATATTCGTATCAAGTCTTAGACTATGGCCCAAAAATGTAACCAAAAATACATGACTTATCAATGCCAGTTTGGGTTCAATCAAAATAGATATCAATAAAGAACCTGCTGAAATAGGCATTAGAAATGTGGAAATTATGCTAAAGCCATGGGAAATTATAATCGTTAGAGTCATAACTAATAATAACAATACAATCTTTGTATTTCCCAGTATATCTTTGTTAAATAGAAAGATATAATATATAAAAAACAATATTGAGATAAAAAGCAACAGTCCCATGCCGAAATATGTCTTAAAAGGAGTTTTATTATCCTCTTTTAATAACCCTGACTCTTTGATTAAACTAAATTTATGTTCATCTATTATATCTCCCTTTTGAGCTATCAAATCATTTTGTTTTATCATTATGGGCTTTACCTTATCCACTTCCTCTTTTTTAATTTTCTCTGTTTCAACAACATCTATAGTCTCATTGGGTTTTATAGTTTCATATATCAGTGTAATCCCCAAAGATTTTTGTTCTTCACTAAGGTTTAATGACTCAAAAGTTTCCTTCAAATTTTCATTTTCATATTCTAATTCCTCTTCTCTTATTCCCCTTCCCATCATTTGATTTACCAAATCTATAATTAAATTTTCAAAATCATTAAGTGTTCTAAAATCCATATTGAGCGCAGTAAGAACTTGTCCTTTGCTCAATTCTAAATCCGTACTTTCCAACAAGAGATCGGTTTTTTTACTTGTGCTTATATTGTTCTGTAATTTTACATCTCTGACTGTATCCAAGAACTCCGTTATAGAATCCTTCATTTGCATTTGTATCGAAGGTGAAATCCTATATTTAGGCGTCACATTATTTAACACGTCTGATTTAAGAATATTAGTTGAATATTCATCTACAAATTCCTTTGTCGATCTTATATCATTCTTAGCTATATCACCTATTTTTACGTCCATTTTCTTTGATTCAAATCTTGCAATTGTTATAAAAAAAAGTATTGCCGTAAAAATTACTAGCAATAATCCAACAAATAATTTTTTATTGTTAAAGTTTAAATGTTTTTTTATAAAATTTTTTTCATCCATTTTTGCTTTTTTCATAGGTTTACCCCCTACGCTTGTTTATTATCATTTCTTTCGTACGCTTCAATTATTTTTTGGACTAAAGGATGTCTTACAATATCATATTTTGTTAAATATATAAAATCAATACCTTGTATATCTTCCAAAATTCTACTTACAGTTTTAAGTCCTGATTGCTTACCTCTCGGTAAATCTATTTGAGTTATATCTCCTGTAATAATAGCTTTGGACCCAAAACCCAGACGAGTTAAAAACATCTTCATTTGCTCGTTGGTTGTGTTTTGAGCTTCATCCAATATAACATAAGAAGAATCAAGAGTTCTACCTCTCATATAAGCTAAGGGTGCAACTTCGATCAGACCTTTTACCACATATTTTTCATATGTTTCATACCCTAATATTTCAAATAATGCATCATATATAGGTCGTAAATACGGATCAACTTTTTCCTGCAAATCTCCGGGCAAAAATCCTAAATTTTCTCCGGCTTCTACGGCAGGTCTTGTTAAAATAATTCTATTAACTTCTTTATTTTTAAAAGCTTGAACCGCCATTGCCATCGCAAGAAATGTTTTTCCGGTACCGGCAGGCCCTATGCCAAATACTATATCGTTGTTCTTTATAGAATCTAAGTATCGTTTTTGACCTAATGTTTTTGGCTTTATGCTTTTTCCTGAAGCTGTCACACATACAACTTGATTTAATAGTTCACTTATCTTGTCCTCCTTACCCTCCAAAATAAGCCGAATTGCATAGTCTAAATCCTGTTTATCAAGTTTTTTTTGTTTTTTTATGATTTCAATTAGATTGTATATTAACTTCTCCCCTAAATCGATAGCTTCGCTTTCTCCATACAATCTTAAATCACCGTTTGATATCATTACATCTATGTTTAACTTTTCTTTAATTATATCAACTTTCTCGTCAAATTCACCAAATATTTCTCGAATAATATGATTATTATTGATTTCTATTCTTTTCTCATTTGCTTTGTTTGTCAAATTCCAACCTCCTATTTAATTATATGTTGCTTTCCTATTTCCTCAATTGTCTCAATTACAACAGTTGTTTTTAAAGTGTTATCTTCCACCGAATGAATAACATTTTTACTAGCTATTTTGGCTTCTTTAAACAATTCTTCATTAATTTTTTCAATTGCCTTTAATTGATTGGATTTTTTTAAAAATTCAATGTCCTGCTTTACCTCTGTGATTTGGGTTTCTTTATATTCATAGGTTATCAATTTTATTGGAAAATCTATCTCTAAAAAGTCCCAATCAATCAATTCATCCTCTCTTACTATTTCCTTGTAACTTTCATATGGTATATCCTTAATAAATTTTACCCCGGTATTGTTGATTTTTATACCTCTTTGTTTCATAAACTTTCCGGTCTCTTTTTCTACCTTTTTTACAATCTGGTCTTCAACATTAGCTTCATATCTTGTCCTTGCAAGTACATCACCATCCGCATGGACTAAATAGTTTCCCATACTTTCACTTTCTATAACGCCGGAAATAAGCACTTGATTTTCTTGAACAATTTGACCGGCTTTAACCACTGCAGTACCATTTCGGGCAACAATCTTTTCAATAACGCCTTTTTTCCTAGCAATTATATTGCTTGGATATGACTTATCAACTCTTTCCGGAGGTATTGGTTCCTCTTTTACATCAATTATCAATTTTACTCCTTTTTTTTGAACTTCGATAAATGAAAAATAATTAAATTCATCCAATATTTTTAATTCTAACTCTTCCGTGGAAATTTTTCTTTTAAGTGTGCCTATATTAATATTGTTTTTTTCAAGTAATTCAAGTATTTCTTCCTTGGGAGTTTGTTCCAATCCATTTATTTCAAATTTAAATATAAAAGAGGACAAAAATATCAATAATAAAAAGAAAGCTACAAATCCGGCTGCAAACATCTTTCTGTGTTTTATTTTCTCTATTAAAAAAGGCAATCCCCTGTTTTTTAAAACAGTTAATTTGCACCCTGCTTTGCTCACCAGTTCTTCGATATCTCTTAACCCTTTTATGCTAACATTTGCCTCAACTTGAAAATAGTTTAACCTTTTTACATCCCAAAGGTAAATATCGTTTGTCAATGCAAGATTTAAAAGCCTTTCAAGGGATAAACCTTCAATCTTAATAATAACATAACCTTTTAAATAATTCCATATTTTTATAGCTAGCATCTCATCACTCCTAGCTCAATATTTCTATTTTTTCTATTAATCCCGTTACAAGTATTTCTTCCATAAGTATATTTTTAATTTCCAAGTCGTATCCAATTATTTTAATAATACCTATCTTTGAATTTATTCTAATCATCAAATCTGAGTACTCTATTATGCCTTTATGGTTTATTATACTGGCTTCCCTGTTTCCTGTTAGTGATATCTTTGGCAAATCCAAAGTAATATCCATTGGCAGTTCCAGCGCTTCCGATAAATTTATCTTGATATCCTCCACCTTTTTTTTCATAAATATCCCTCCAATTTATCATATGCACGGGTATATTCCACTATTACAATACAATTCACAATTCACAAATCACAATTCACAAATCACAATTCACAAATCACAATTCACAATTCACAATTCACAATTCACAATTCACAATTCACAATTCACAATCGAAAAGACAATTCACAAATCACAGCTCACAATCGAAAAGATAGTGAAGAACTAAGGACTAAGATAGAAGAGTTGGGGACAAGTCAAAAAAAGAAGCACTTTACGTGCTTCTGGCATATTACATGCTTCTTTTAATATTCTGTATTGATTTTGGTTCTGACAAAATTTCAGAGAATATAATCCCTTTAAGTATGTCATTCCTTAAATCCAAAACAGGTGTGTTGATTCTATTATCCGACTTTTCTTTTCTTTCTACTTTCACAGCTTTCGGATGTGTTCCAATATCCCTATCTTCATCTTCTGCCTGATATGGATGGACACTCTCCATTTTAGAATGATATACATTTCCTTCATCAGTTGATACCACATCAGGCGATACAGTACTTCCCATATCTTTGCGCATCATTGGAGGTTTATCTTTTCTTAACTGCTGAACTCTTTTCCTTCTTGCTTCTTCTATTTTCTTTTTATCGTTTGCACTCTTTAAAAACATATTTATTAGAAACCATATGATTAGTAAAACTAATGGGCTATTCATTCAATCACATCCTATTTTGTGCTTTTTTCATCATCTGCTATCTTGGATATTGACGATCTCATATCTGTATCAGCTAATATATTTTTCATATTATAATAATCCATAACTCCAAGCTTTCCTTCCTTTAAGGCTGATGCTAATGCAAGGGGAACCTCTGATTCGGATTCCACAACCTTTGCCCTCATGGATTGAACCTCTGCCTTCATTTCCTGTTCTTTAGCTACAGCCATAGCTCTTCTTTCTTCTGCCTTTGCTTCGGCTATTCTCTTATCCGCTTCAGCTTGGTCCATTAGCAATTTTGCTCCTATGTTTCTGCCAACATCAACATCTGCTATATCTATAGACAATATCTCAAATGCAGTACCGGAATCCAGCCCTTTATCCAATACAGTCTTGGATATGCTATCCGGGTTTTCTAACACATCTTTATGAGAATTAGAACTGCCTACCGTAGTTACTATACCTTCTCCAACCCTTGCAATAATTGTTTCTTCTCCTGCTCCGCCAACCAATCTTTCAATATTTGCTCTAACAGTAACTCTGGCTTTTACTATTACTTCTATCCCATCCTTAGCAACTGCTGCTATTTGCGGAGTTTCAATTACTTTTGGATTTACACTTACTTGAACTGCCTCCAGAACATTTCTACCTGCTAAATCGATGGCTGCCGCCCTTTCAAATTCTAGTGGTATGTTCGCTCTTTGTGCTGCTATTAAAGCATCTACAAGGGTATTGACATTACCTCCTGCCAAATGGTGGGCTTCCACTTCATCTATGTGTAAAATCAACCCTGCTTTTGTCGCTTTAATCATTGGGTTTACTATCCTGCTTGGAACTACACGTCTCAATCTCATCCCAATTAAAGTTGAGATTTTTACCTTTACTCCTGAAAAAAACGCTGTAATCCACAATCCTACCGGTACAAATGTGAAAAATATTATTACAAAAATAATGATGATTAATGCAATACCAAATGTAAACATGATTTTTCCATCCATATTATTTCCTCCTTACAAAAATTTTATTTCCTTCAACCTTTATAACTAAAATCGGAGTACCTTTCGGTAGATATCCTCCTTCAGTTAGTGCATCATATCTTTCTCCAGCTATTTCTATAAAACCTGTTGGTCGAAGTTCTGAAATTGCGATGCCTTCTTTATCTGTTAAGTCTTCTTTTCCAAATTCTATTGAACTTACTTCTGAATTATGATTTGTCTTTAGTATTATATCATCTAATAACTTACTTTTAAAACCCAATTTCATCAAAATTACTGTGACTATGGCAGTTATTATAATTGAAATACTTATAGATAAAATTGCATTGGGCAAGTTATCCATAGCAAGTACCGTACCTGTAACAACTAAAATAATACCGCTAATACCCGGAAGTCCAAAGCCGGGCACTATACCCTCTATTATCAAAAGAATCAACCCGGTAACAAATAATGCCAATGATGTCCAATTGGAATTCCCGGCTAGTATATTGCCTCCAAAATATAGACCAAACCCAATTATACTGATCGAACCGCCTAAACCAAATCCCGGAGTTATTAGCTCTATTACCAGTCCAATAAAACCTAATGCCAACAACAGGCTGCTTACATATGGGTTTGAAATGTATTTTGCAAGTTTTATTTGTAATCCTTCCTTCACTTTGACTATATTTGCATTTTCAATATCAAAGTAGTTTAACATTTCATTGTAATCATCGGAAACATAATCTGCAATCCCATATTTTAACGCTTCCTGTGATGTAAGATTTACCAATTTACCTTTATGACTTACCCCATCTACTACTATATCTTTATCAGCCATTGCCTCGATTAACTCATGGTCTCTTCCTCTATATTGAGCCGTATCCCTTAGCATTGCCCTCCACATGGACATTATTTTTTCCGTATTTGGATTAGGCTCGGCAGATCCTATGGTAGCATTTGAAGCCACTACAACTTTTTCACTTGCTATTGTAATTAAAACGCCTGCCGACTCTGCCTTATTGTTAACATAGGACATGGTGGGTATATTTGTAGCCAAAATTAAGTTTTTAATCTTTTCAGCCTCATCGATCAATCCTCCATAAGTGTCGATTTCAAAAATAATTGCTTCAACGTTTTTTTCATTGTTGATATCATCAATTGTATCTTTCAAATAATTATATGTTGCTCTGTTTATTTCCCCCTTAATAGGAACAATATATACATCATTTGCTTCATCTGCAAAACTTATACTATTTAATAAAAGCAACACAATAAATATAAATACATATCTTTTTTTCAAAAAATCACCTCCACCTTTATAATAACATATTTATTTGACATATACCCTAAAATATGCAAAAAACCTGAGCTAAAAGCTCAGGTTAATTTAATATTCTTTTAACTACCCTATTTACCATGTTTCCATCTGTTCGCCCTTTTACTTTAGGCATGACAGACTTCATAACCAATCCTATATCTTTCATAGAGGTAGCATTTATTTCTTTTATTGTAGCTTTAACAATTTCTTCAACTTCTGCTTCAGATAGTTGCTTAGGAAGATATTCCAAGAGAATTTCCATTTCCGATTCAGTCAGCTTAACCAAATCTTCTCTGGAGCCCTTTTTAAATTCTTCTATTGCGCTTCTTTTTTCTTTTAATTGTTTAGATATTATTTCTAATATTTCTTCATCAGTTAATGTCTTTCTTTCGTCAACTTCTTTTTGTTTAATTGCAGCTCTAACCATAATTATAGTATTTTTTCTAATGGTATCTTTGTTTTTCATAGATGATTTTAAATCATCCATAAGCTTATTCGCAAGGGACATTACTCCACCTTCTTATTAATACTTTGCATGCCTTTTTTTTCTTGCAGCTTCAGACTTCTTTTTACGCCTTACACTAGGCTTTTCATAGTGTTCTCTTTTTCTTACTTCTCCAATAACACCAGAACGCGCGCATTGTCTCTTAAATCTTTTCAATGCATTGTCAAGAGATTCATTTTCTCCAACTCTAATTTCTGACATCCGATTCTTCCCTCCCCTCTCCTTATACAAGAGTACTTCAAATAAACAATGGTTAAGGATTGCATACTTGATAATTATACATTATTATTATATATTTATCAATATGTTTTTAACCTGGAGGCCATAACATTTGTCGTCCTCCTAATACATGAAAATGAATATGATTAACACTTTGACCGCCATCTTCCTTACAATTGTTTACTATTCTGTACCCGGATTTTAATCCATTTTCCTTTGCTAATTTTTTAGCAACTTGAAATACATGGGAAACGATATGGGAGTTTTCATCGTTTATATCATCATTGGATTCAATATGCTCTTTCGGAACTATTAAAAAGTGAATTGGGGCTTGAGGGTCTATATCATTAAAAGCCACAACCTTATCATCTTCATATAAAAACTCGGTTGGTATTTCTTTATTTATTATCTTGCAAAATAAACAATCCATTACCCTACTACACCTCCTTTTATCTTACATAATTATAACAATATAATTAATGTAATATTTCACCTATTAATAAATCATTTTGAATATCAACTATTCTGGTGCTCTTTATCTCACCTATTATAGAAATATTTGAATTTGCTGCCACTCTAATATAATTTGTAGTATATCCTTCATGTAAATCTATATTATTTTTATTTGCTTCTTCAAATAAAACATCTAAATTTCTATCTTTAAACCTGTTCATGAACTCAAAAGCCAGCTTGTTTCCTAATTCTATCAGCTTATCACTTCGTTCGTTCTTTACATTGCCATCTATTTGATCCGGATATTTAGCTGCAGGGGTTCCCTTTCTCGGAGAATATTTGAATACATGTATCCTTGAGAATTTGATTTCATTCACAAAATCACATGTCTCTTTAAATTCTTCATCGGTCTCACCCGGAAATCCTACGATAATATCAGTTGTAATTCCGGCATCAGGCATGTATTTTCTAATCAATTCTACCTTTTCCTTGTATATCTCACTGGTATATTTTCGATTCATACGTTTTAACACGCTATTACTGCCGCTTTGAAGCGATAAATGAAAATGATCACATACCTTCCCTACTCTTGCTATGGATTTCATGAATTCTTCATTTATTAGGGTGGGCTCTACAGAACTTAATCTTATCCTTTCAATACCATCTATATTTCCAATTTGTTCGATAATATCTATAAGCTGTATGTTTTTTAAATCCCTACCATATGAGGCAACATGAATACCGGTAAGTATAACTTCTTTAAATCCTGCATGGCTTAGTTTTTTCGTTTCTTCGATTATATCATCGATTGCTCTGCTTCTTATTGGACCTCTGGCATATGGTATGATGCAATAACTACAAAATTGATTGCATCCATCCTGAATTTTTATATATGCTCTTGTCTTAGATTTTATATCATCTATATCTATCTTTTCAAATTTTTTATACGTTTTTATATTTTGAACTACATTGATTATTTCATTGGTATCCATCGCTCTTTCACAAAGTTCAACAATTCTTCTCCTATCACTGGTGCCAATGATTACATCCACGCCGTCGATTTTTTCAACTTCACTGGGAGAAACCTGTGAATAACAACCTACTACGGCAATCACTCCGTTTTTATTTAATCTCTTTGCTTTTCTTATAAATTGTCTTGACTTTCTGTCCGACAGATTTGTTACTGTGCAGGTATTTATTACATATATATCCGCTATATCATTTTCATTAACAATAGAATAATTATTTTTTTCAAATAATTCTTCCATGGCTTCAGTTTCATATTGATTTACTTTACATCCCAGAGTATGAAATGCAACGGTTCTCATTAGACCACTCCTATATCGCCAAATTCGTAAAGAATGATAGTGGAAGCAACAAGACCAGCTGTCTCCGTCCTCAAAATTCTATTGCCTAGGGTTACGATTTTACCGCCTACATCCCTTAAAATTTGTATTTCTTCTTGTTCAAATCCTCCTTCCGGACCTATAATTATATTGATTTTTTTCCCTGAATTTATAAGTCCTTCTTTAATAGAATAGGATTTTTCTTCCTCATAGGGAACGATAATATCTTTCTCATTTCTTAAAATATCAATCATTTTATCAAAGGTTATAATATCCCTTACAATAGGGATTGAATCCCTTTTTGACTGTTTTGCAGCTTCTTCAACTATTGAATTCCATCTATTAATCTTTTTTTGTTCTTTATCCATTTCTTTAATCTTTACAACTGACCTATGTGTTATTATAGGATAAAATTCTTTTACGCCGATTTCAGTATTTTTTTGAAAAATAAAGTCCATCTTTGTACCTTTTGCCAATCCTTGGAATAATGTAATGTCAACTTTAGATTCATTTACACCTGCTTTTCTATCCACAATTGCCGTTTCAATTCTATCCTTTTCGATTCTTTCTATCCTGCATACATATACAAAACCATCGTTAAGTATTTCAATGATTTCATTTTTCTTTAATCTAAGGACATCCTTTATATGTTTAACGTCTTTTCCTATAATAATAATTTTATATTCACTAATTTGAGATTTATCTACAAAAAATCTATGCATTATATTACTTTAACCTTAGAAGCAGTCATACATGCCCATCCATTCATCTGATTTATATCCAGTATTTTAAATCCATTTTCTGCTAAAGCCATTTCTACTAGAGGTATCTTTTCAATAATTATCCCTGAAGCTATAAATATGCCGCCTTTATCTAGATATGAACTCAAATCAGATGTCAGCTTTACGATTACTTCCGCAATGATATTGGCTACAATTATATCTGCTTTACCGTCTATAACATCCAAAAGATTCCCTTTTTTTACTTGAACTATTTCTTCAACATTATTTATTTTAATATTTTCATTTGAAACCTTTATACATACCTCATCTAAATCTATTGCAGTAACTTTTTTCGCTCCTAATTTTGCAGCCACTATACTTAGTATACCACTTCCACACCCAACATCATATACTTTTGAGTTATTTGATATGTATTTTTCCAAGCTTTGAATACACATCATTGTAGTCTCATGTGTACCGGTTCCAAATGCCATTCCCGGATCCAATTCAATTACTATTTTATTTGAGATATTTTGATATGATTCCCAAGATGGTTTTATTACAATTTTCTCTCCAATTTCCTTAGGCTTGTAATATTTCTTCCAATTTTCTGCCCAGTCTTTATCGTCTATTTCAGATATAATAACTTCTCCATAAGGTTTATTACCTAATAAAAGGGGCGCTTTTTCTATATTGTCCCTTATAAAATCCACGGTTTCTAATAAATCTTCACTTTCAGAAAAATATGCTTTTATCAGAATTCCTTCAAAGTCTAAATCAATTATATTTGGATCGATGAAATCCCAATTATCTTCAGTCTTTGAAAATTTTTCAATATCATGAGGGTCTTCTATCGCCAATCCGGTTGCCCCTGCAGAATACAATATGTCAGTTACTATATCTTCATTTTCTTCTGTTGTTTTAACTTGAATTTCAAGCCATTTCATAGTTCACACATCCTTAAATAATCTCAAATTATTATATCTTAATATATCATAAATTGCTAGTATTTTCAAAAAAAATCCGACCAAACCGCGACAATAGTAATCATTGTTGATATTTAAGTTAAAAGGGAGACCCCTCCACATTGGTATTTAGATGACAAAAGCCAAAGGCATCATTTCAACTGAAATGGCATTATAATACACTCCGGATCCTATCCTAAGGAGCAAATTAATGTTGGAGAAATCTCCTCATGATTTTTAATTCTCATATATTCTATCTGGTGTCTATCCAGTGTGATTCTCAATTAAATGCATCCTTAACTTTTTTAAAAAATCCTTTTTTATGTTCTTTAAGATCTTCTCCCGATTCCTCAGCAAATTGCAGCAATAATTCCCTTTGCTTTTCCGACAAATCTGTAGGCACTTTTACATCAACCGTAAAATACAAGTCTCCTCTGCCTACACCCCGGACATTTGGAACTCCCTTATTCTTTATTTTAAACCTGCTTCCTGTTTGAGTTCCCTCGGGTATATCAAATTTTTCAATACCTTCCAAAGTCGGGACTTGAATTTCGGTTCCCAAAGTTGCTTGAGCAAATGATATTGGAATATTTAAAAATAAATCATTTCTATCTCTTTTAAATATAGGATCTTCTTTAACCGTAATATAAACATATAAATCCCCGGATGGTCCTCCTGAATTTCCGGATTCTCCTTCTCCCCTTATGGATATAACTGAATCATTGTCTACGCCTGCAGGTACCTTGACCTTTATTTTCTTATCCTTGACTTCCTTGCCTGAACCGTTACATACATTGCATTTTTCTTTGATTATTTCTCCTGTACCGCCACATTTATCACATGTCCCTACCCTTACAAATTGTCCGAAGGGGGTTTGCTGCGCATATCTCACTTCGCCTTTTCCATTGCAATTAGGGCAAACTTCTTTCTCCGTTCCATTCTTTGCGCCTGTACCGGAGCAAGAAGAACATTTTTCTGTTTTTCTTATTTGTATCTCCTTTTCTACTCCAAAGACCGCATCCCTAAAGTCCAAATTCAAATTATATCTTAAATCAGAGCCCCTGGTAGGACCTCTTCTCTTTGCTCCTGAAGTTGAACCGCCGAAACCTCCGCCAAATATATCAAATATATCGTCAAATATATCAGAAAATCCTCCAAAATCTCCGCTGCCGGCCTGCGGATCCACTCCGGCATGACCGAATCTGTCATATCTGGATCTCTTTTCGGGATCACTTAATATTTCATATGCTGCACTCGCTTCCTTAAATTTTTGTTCTGCTTCTTCTTTATTATCGGGATTTAAATCCGGATGATATTTCTTTGCCAAGGATCTATATGCTTTTTTTATTTCGTTTTCATTCGCATCTTTATTGACTCCTAAGATCTCATAGTAATCTCTCAAATATTTCACCTACCCTTCATTGTCTGTGAAAATTTAGTAAGCTAAATCCTAGGATTTAGCTTACTAAATTATTCATCTTCGTTGTCTTCGTCATCATCTACTACTTCATAATCAGCATCTACTACATCATCATCGCTGCCGGAAGTACCTCCGCCTTGACCATCTTGTCCCTGCGTATTTTCATATAACTTTTGAGATATAGCATAAAACTCTTGTGTTAATTCATCGGTTTTATGTTTTATATCGTCAATGTCGTCTCCCTCTAAGGACTTCTTAAGCGCTTCTAACTTTTCTTTCACTTTTGACTCTTCATCCTTGGAAAGCTTCCCTTTTAGGTCCTTTAAAGTCTTTTCAGTTTGATATACTATGGAATCACCATTGTTTCTAACTTCTATAGATTCTTTCTTATTCTTATCTTCTTCGGCATATCTTTCCGCTTCTTTTACCTTATTTTCTATTTCATCGTCTGATAAATTTGAAGAAGCTGTAATTGTAATTTTCTGCTCTTTTCCGGTACCTAAATCCTTAGCACTTACATTTACGATTCCATTGGCATCTATATCAAATGTAACTTCTATCTGAGGTACTCCTCTTGGTGCCGGCGGTATCCCCGTCAACTGGAATGTACCTAATGTAGTGTTATCATTTGCCATTTGTCTTTCACCTTGTAATACATGAATATCTACGGCAGTTTGACCATCTGCTGCAGTTGAAAATACTTGAGATTTCTTAGTCGGTATGGTGGTATTTCTTTCTATAAGTCTAGTTGTAACTCCACCTAAGGTTTCAATTCCCAAAGATAATGGAGTAACATCCAATAGAAGTAAGTCTGAACCAAATTCCCCAGCTAATATTCCGCCTTGTATAGCTGCACCTAATGCCACACATTCGTCGGGATTTATGTCTTTTTGAGGATCTTTTCCTATAAGTCTCTTAACCGCTTCCTGAACAGCAGGTATTCTTGTAGAACCTCCCACCAATAGTACCTTTTCTATTTCAGATGGTTGCAATCCTGCATCTTTTAATGCTGACTTTACAGGATCCAATGTTTTGTCTACAAGGTCTGATGTTAATTCATTAAATTTAGCTCTTGTAATGTCCATATTTAAATGCAACGGACCCGATGAAGTTGCTGTGATAAAAGGTAAATTTATATTTGTTGACATAACGGAAGAAAGCTCTTTCTTTGCCTTTTCTGCCGCTTCCTTTAATCTTTGCAACGACATTTTATCCTTTGTTAAGTCTATGCCATTTTCTTTTTTGAATTGCTCATTTATATATTTTATTATAGCATCATCAAAGTCGTCTCCACCAAGGGTATTGTTTCCTCTTGTAGCTAAAACTTCAAATACGCCATCTCCCAATTCAAGAATGGAAACGTCAAATGTACCTCCGCCTAAATCAAACACCATTATCTTATGCTGCCCGTCTTCTTTGTCTATTCCGTATGCTAATGCAGCAGCTGTTGGTTCATTTATAATCCTTATAACATTTAAGCCAGATATTTTTCCTGCATCTTTTGTTGCTTGTCTTTGACTATCGGTAAAATAAGCCGGTACGGTTATAACAGCGTCCTTTACAGGTTCGCCAATATAGCTTTCCACATCTGCCTTAATCTTTTGCAATATCATAGCAGAAATTTCCTGTGGTGAATATTCCTTACCGTCTATTACCTTCTTAAAGTCTGAACCCATTTTTCTTTTAATTGATTGTATTGTTCTGTCCGGGTTTGTTATTGCTTGTCTTTTTGCAGTCTCTCCAACCAGTCTTTCCCCATCCTTTGTAAAAGCAACTACAGATGGTGTGGTTCTATTACCCTCTATGTTGGGTATTATAGTAGATTCTCCACCTTCCATAATAGCAACACAAGAATTAGTTGTACCTAAATCTATTCCTATAGTTTTTCCCATTTTAATATCCTCCTATTAATCTATATTGAAACTTTAACCATTGAAGGTCTTATAACTTTTTCTTTGAGCATATATCCTTTCTGCAACACCTCTATAACTGTATTGGGTTCATGCTCCTTTGATTCTTCCGTTACCACGGCATGATGATAATTTGGGTCAAAAGGTTTACTCAATGCATCAATCTCTTCTATAGAATACTTCTTTAATAAATCTACCATTTGATCATTTATCATTTTAACACCTTTATAAAAACCATCATCTTCATCTTGATCTGTGTTTAATGCCCTTTCAAAGTTGTCTAAAATAGGTAGCAAGTCAAGTACAAAGCATTCAATTCCATAGGAGTATTGGCTTTCTTTTTCCTTTTCACTCCTCTTTTTAAAGTTAATAAAATCAGCCTGCAATCTAAGAAGTTTGTTATTTAATTCTTCTATTTCCTCTATTGATTGTGTTAATTCTTCCTCTTGAGTTGACTTTGATTCTTCATTTTCAATTGAATTATCTTCATTTGTATCTTGCATTCCTTCTGCCATATCATTGACAGTATTTTTGTCGTCTTTGTTCATTATCTTTTTCACCTCTTTAAATTAAGCAATATTTCAATTACCACTATAGAAATTAATAATTTCTGTTAAATTTAATGAAAAAATTTTTAAAATGTTTATAAGCCTTAGATAATCCATTCTGGTAGGTCCTATAACTCCAATTTTACCTATGTTTTTTCCGTTTACACTATATGATGCAGTGATTATGCTTGAATCCTTAATTGGTTCATAAATATTTTCATTTCCTATTATAATTTTTATTCCTTCCATGATTTCATCTTCCAACAATACGTCCAAGACCAAATCCTTGTTCTCTATAAAAGAAATAATAGATTTTGCTTTATCAACATCTTTATATTCCGGAAAATTTAATAACTGAGTAATACCTTCTGAATAGAGATCAATGGAATCCATAATATCGAAGGAATCATTCAGCATAGGCAAAATTTTATCTAATATTTCCTTATAAGCGTACATCTCTTTAAAATCTATTTCGTTGGGTATCTCTGAAAATAAAACCCCTCTCAATTTGTGAGTAAGGTAATTTGAAATTATATTCAACTGACCTGGCGATATAGTGGAATCTACTTTAAATATAGTATTCTTAACTATATCAGAATTATTAACCAATACTAAAAGTATCTGATTGTTTTCTATTGGTATAAGTTGTATATGCTTGATTTTGCTTTTGCTTAGTTGAGGTGAAATTGCCAATGCAGTATACTTTGTTATTTTTGACAAAATTTTGGCTGCATTTTGTAATAGTTGATCCATTTCCTTAGATTCTTCAATTAGGGTTTTTTTTATTTTATTTTTTAAATTATTGTCTATATTTGAATTATCCAACTTCAATATACTGTCAACGTATAGTCTATATGCCCTATCTGATGGCACCCTTCCAGCTGATGTGTGAGGTTTGTTTAAAAAACCCAAATCTTCCAAATCAGACATTTCATTTCTGATTGTAGCAGAACTTACACCTAAGTTATAAATCTTTGAAATAGTTCTTGAACTTATAGGCTCTCCACTTAAAATGTAGCTATTTATAATAGCATATAGAACTTTTAATTTTCTTTCATCCAACATATTATCACCTCAAATGTTAATTGGATGTTGTTAGCACTCATGGTCATCGAGTGCTAAACCCATAATATAAATCTACCATTTGTAATAAATATTGTCAATACCTATTTAAAATATTTTCAAGGCATAAAGTCTACTTCCACTAAATTAGCCAAGTCTAGACCTTTTTTAGTTAATGTTAGATTTTTACTATCATCTTTTAAAAGTCCGTTTTTTATGT
>ENA-UOOK01001131-UOOK01001131.1-fermentation-metagenome-genome-assembly--contig:-NODE-1131-length-35465-cov-4.813753_pt1 | contig 35465 bp, 31 predicted proteins | sample MGYA00245777_ERZ724023 | MGnify/ENA primary metagenome ERZ724023 (study PRJEB28704, sample SAMN03018312) | fermentation metagenome | biome: anthropogenic terrestrial biome; feature: soil; material...
TACCGGCAAAAGCTTTTTCATCGCCCTTAATAGACTCTTTTATTAACAAGCTTTCTCTTTCCATACCTCCCCTCCTTTCCCCGCACTTATTATAACGCAAATAAAATACAAATTACTGCACAAATAATAATTAATTTTAAAAATTAAGGTTCATCACAAATAATTCGTTATGATAAGTGGACTTATAAAAAAATCCAGAGGATTTAAGTGCATTTTACACTGCAATCCTTTGGATTTTTATGAAATAAAGTTACAATTTGTACCTATATTTTTTTAATCGGATGTCTGATAACCGTTTTTAATTTAGCAATTTCACATCTTCGCGGATCACTTAAATATATTTCATGATGAAATCTATTGTCTGTAATGTCAATTTTATATCCATTTTCTATTGCGTAATTTTCCATTAATTCAGTGGTTATAGGCTCATCATCATAAGAACCTAAGTGCATACATTGAACACACAGTCCTTCTTCATAAATGAAAAATTCAACCTTTGAAAAATCAGTTTTTTTCTTTTTTGCCGCTTCTTTGATTGCCCATTCAAAATCTTGATCTGTAACAAAATCAGGAAGTCTTATTACGGAAATAAAGTTTAACTCTTCTTTTTTATTGTAGTCCATGCCTTTTATTCCATCCTGCCACCAAAATCCTTCTAACGGCGGAACAACATATTCGAAATATCCGTCAATTTTATAATTACCTTTGTAGCTCATTTTTATTGTAAAAGCAATACTATATAACAATTCTATTGATTTTTTGTATTCTCCGTTTTCTTCGTTTGGATTTCCCTTTCCCTTAACTGCAATATAATTCATTTTAGGGATATTAACTATACCCGGTTTATTCTTAGGCATATAAAATTCCTTATATTCCTTTTTATAGTCAAAGGCCATAATGCTTCCTCCTTTTATAAATTAAAATTTCTTTATTCAATTAAAATTTGTGCCTTAAAGGATGTAAGTTTTGTATCTTCTTTAATCCCTTCTATGTATACAAGATTATCTTTAATATCTGCAGTGTCGGTATAAAGCTGTATGGTTTCTCCCGGCAATGATTCATGCATGTAATTAACATCGATTGATTTTACGGAATGCTTTTTATGTTTATCCACGCTGAAACAATCCATTATATAGTCGATGTATTTTGCGTTGTTCAAATGTTCATTGACGTCAATGTCACTGTATCCGACGGTCTTTTTGTAACTCAGCGCAAGACTCCCCGCCGGCTTTATTTTGCCAAGTGTACATTCAATTGCCCTTTTTCTTTCAATTTCCGGGAACTTCTCTTCTATTATGCTGCTTCTTCTCAGCCTTCTTTTGTTGAAATCAATTACAACCCACTGAGTAAAAGCTTTTGCGATTATATTTCTTTCTATGTCATATACAATAAAATTTCTGTTAAATTCCACCTTTTCAGGTTGTTCAGGCCAGGTTTCAATTATTATTTCTTCCTTAAATTTCGGATACCTAATTATGTCAACCCGTGCACGGTTTAATACCCATATTATGCCGTATTTTGATTGAATTACATTTCTGCCGACACCCAACCTGTTGGCATGCTCTGTTGCCATGTCCTGCAAATACACAAACAGCGAGCTTAATTTAAGCTGTTGCTTGAAATCAACTTCACTTACCTGTACGATATACCTCTTTTCAAAAATTGCTTCCATACTACACTCCTAAACACTTTATCTATTTCTCATACATAATTATACTTAATATCTAAATTAACTTTCATAAATTTATTTCTTTTTGCCGGAATTTAACAGCTTTTCAAAAGCCTCATATCGAGTTCTCAATGCCTTTTCATGATTTTCTTCGTCTGTTTTCAACTGTTCAAAAAACTTTTTTACTTTTAGGTCTTCCGCTTTTTCAGATAACATTTGATAATGTTTCTGAGCTTTAATCTCATCTTCAATCGCTTCTAAAATTCCATCCAATATTTGCTGCATGAGATATTCCTCCCTTATTTCATTTCCTTATGCTTTCTTACAAATGTTCACAAAGTATTCATTATTTCGATAGTTTTGATAGTTTTGCTACAACTAAAGTTATGTCATCATTAATTTTCTCATATTTTACAAAATCATTAAAATCCTCATGGATCTTTTTGACAATATGAGGTGGTTTATGATTATATATATCAGTAATCAACTTTTTCATTCTGTCTTCATAAAATTCATTATGGGATCTTTGCTCCGGCAATCCATCAGACATAATAAACAATGTCATTCCCGAAGATAATTGCAAAGTATGATCCTTATAATCATACAATTCAGCATCTAATGCAGTTGAAACCGGAAGACCTCCCTTGTTAAGCTCAATTATATTATCTTTATCTGCCACCAATATGGGACACATATGAAAACCTGCATTGCAATATGTTAATTCATAGGTTTTTAAATCAAACACTACAAAGAAAATGCAGACTAAATATTCCATTGGGTATCCTTCCTTTATATAGTGTTCAACAAAAAAATTCATGATATCTTTAGGTGACAGCACTTGTCCCGGTATATGTTTAAGCCTGAAATAGCTGCTTATAGTATCTTTAACAAAGATTGCAAGCATGGCGCTGTCTAATCCATGTCCCGACACGTCGGCAACAAAGCATGCATATTGCTCAAAATAATCATTTAACAAGCCATTATCCACCTTAAACACATCAAATAAATCACCGCCCAAATCTTGTGCCGGAATATATAAAGAAGCAAAAGAAATATTTTCCGCATCAGGAAGACTTTCAGGAAGAGACCGTTTATGAATCTTTATAGCATTTGCAACTTCTATATCTAATCTTTTTTTCATTCTCTCATACTCAGCATACTTTTCATTACCATAAACATATAAAAGATTATTCTTTTTAAACATCCTAATATGTAATTTCGTCAAACCAAGTTTTCCATCAAATAAAAGCTCCTCCGGGACGGAAGGTTTTTCAGATACGCTGTTAATAAAAGTTTCAGCCTTTTTTATGTGAATGTCCGCAACAATATCTAAAAAGCTTTTTTGTTTTAGCTCTGCATCGGCATACCCCAAGCTATACCGCATAGCCTCATTGGAAAAGATAATTTGCCCTTTCGCATTACAAACTAAAATATGGTCATCAATAATATCGGTTATAGTCCTGCTTAATTCCACAATATCAACGTTGTACTCCATGGCAAATCCTCCCTGCAGTTTACTTAATTTGGCGCATACTATTTTATATTTATTAACGCTTCTTTTTCACAAACATCGTTTGTCTATTAACAATATACTATATCTTTTTTTATATAAAATCAACAACATTAAAATACAAAAAATACTCCCTAACAATGTGGTTAAGGAATATAGTCTGTAATATTAATACTTTCCTATAGGTGGTTTTACGCTGTCAGGCAAAGGGCAAGTATTCCTTCTATAAATTTTAGTTCCTTCATATAAGCCTCTTATAATACCTTGCTTAAAAATTCTATTGTTCTGCGATTTTTCGGATTATTAAAAATCTCATCGGGAGTATCCTTCTCCTGTATCATTCCGTCAGCCATAAATATAACTCTGTCACTAACTTCCTTTGCAAATCCCATTTCATGAGTTACTATAACTATGGTCATTCCCGATAATGCAAGTCCTCTTATAACCTCCAAAACTTCCTTTACCATTTCCGGGTCTAATGCGCTGGTGGGCTCATCAAACAACATTACCTTAGGGTCCATTGCTAAGGCTCTTATAATTGCCAGCCGCTGCTTTTGACCACCCGAAAGCTTTGTGGGATAAACATCTCTTTTGTCTATCAATCCAACTCTCTCCAAAAGCTCATCAGCTTTCTTTTCTGCTTCTTCCCTCTGTATTTTCTTTTCAAGTATAGGAGTTAAAGTAATATTATCTATAACCTTCAAATGGGGAAAAACATTAAAAAGCTGAAATACCATACCGATTTTTTGCCTATGCTTGTCTAAGTTGATTTTTTTGTCAGATAAATCCACTCCTTCAAAATAGACCTTGCCGCTTGTTGGTCTTTCCAACAAATTCAAGCATCTTAAAAATGTACTTTTCCCGCTACCCGAGGGTCCTATAATAGAAACAACCTCCCCGTCATATATGCTTTCTGTTATATTATTCAAAACCTTTAAATCTCCAAAGGATTTATTTAAGCTCTCAACCCTTATTAATTCCTTAGCTTTCATTGGCTTGGAGCCTCCTTTCAAATACACTTAATCCCTTGGTCAATACTGTGGTTACTATTAAATAAATTACGCCGGCAATTATTAATGATGGGATTGCTAAGAAGGTTGCCGATTGAACAGTTTTATAGGATGTCATAAGCTCCTGTACAAAAAATACCGAGGCAAGGGATGTTTGCTTAATCATTGATATATATTCATTTCCCAATGCTGGAAGTATATTTTTAACGGCTTGAGGAAGAATGATTTTTTTCATTGTATTTACACTTGATAATCCCAAGCTTCTTGCAGCTTCTACCTGCCCCTTATCAACTGCCTGTATGCCGGCTCGTATAACTTCCGCGACATAGGAGCTTGCATTTACAATAAGAGCAATTATAATGCATGCTGTATCGCTTAAATTGATTGGTACTGCCTTAGGCAGTACTAACCAAAAGAAATATAGCTGCAAAAGTATGGGGGTCCCTCTAAGCACACCTATGTATGCAGATGTAAATAAATCTAATATTTTAATTTTAGATAACTTCATGATGGCTATAACAGTTCCCAGCAAGGTTGCCGCAAATACTGTCAATGCAGCCAACCATAGGGTTCCGAGCAACCCGTCAATATAGACATAATAGTATTTACCCCATAGCATAATCACTGTATCAATCATACTCTCACCTTAAACCTTTCATAATTACAACCCTAATTTTTTTGCATATTCGGTATATTCCTTATACCACTGCTCATATTGTCCCGATTTTACTACTTCATCAATAATTTCATTAATTTTTTCTGCAAGTTCATCTTCACTTAACGGTATTCCGATTCTTGTTCCGTCTAATGATTTATCCACTTCGAATTCAAAATTTTCTACTATTGACAAACCGCTTCCCGGGTTTGCATCAATATATAATTGAGCCATTGATTTGGCAACGACACAGGAATCTGCCTTTTTTTCTTCGACCATTAATATTCCGTCTGTTGTGGCAGATACTCTCTTAAGCTCTTTATATTCAGGGATTTGTTCGTTTGCAAATAACTCCTGCAACGAGCCGCTTTGTGCGACTACAGTTTTGTCGGCTAAATCTTTTGCACTTTTTATTATTTTTTCATCTTCTTTTCTGATTAACAGTCCGTACCCGGGTGAATCCTCTGAAAAATAGTAGCCTTTTGACATAATCATTGCTTCCGCTCTGGCAGGTGTGTAGGCTAAAGCAGATATAGCCAAATCATATTTACCTTCTGTAATACTGCTTAAGACTGCAGTGAACTCCAAAGGAACAATTTTTAACTCAACTCCTAATTTGTCCGCAATATACCTTGCCAATTCTATATCGCTGCCTACATATTGCTCACTGCCGCTTTTTGTGGGGTCAATAAATTCATTTGGTGCAAAGTATGGCTCCGTAACCACTTCTATGTACCCTCTGTAGATTATTTCCTCTAAGCGATTACTCGTCTCATTTGCCGCCTTCTTTGCGCAGCTGCTTGATAAAACCAATGTTACTGAAATAATAAGCATAACCAAAACCATTTTTAAAATTTTTTTCATAATATCCTCCTGTTTTTTAAAACTTAATTTGTTTACATATGATTCAATAAATTTCTTACCCTGTATACCCGCAATAGTAGGGGGTTCGCAGGGCATAAAAAAACTCCCGCCATCTAGCCTATGGCTAGAGGACGAGAGTATTAATCACGTGGTTCCACCTCTTTTTATTGATACTTCACAGCATCAACCTCAAAAAGTACTATCATACTTTTGCACTGTAACGGGTGCGAGCTCCCGAATCCAACTACTCCCAAAGGGTTTCGCCGATTAGCTCAAAGATGTGTTCAATACAGCATATTTATGTACTTTCACCAACCGCACACTCTCTAAAAAACACAATGTATCTACTATTTCTTATCTCAGCTTCATTTTTATTAATGTTTAATAATTTTTATAAAAATACCACAATTATTTTACTTTGTCAATACTTTCTGAAAAATATTTATTATCTTAGACCTACCTCAGTAATATCTTCTGTTGTTAATATTTCAAAGTTACCTTCTGAAAATAACCAAGCAAATATTCCGTATATAAATGCTCCTTATGCAGAATATCAAGAAGGGATTGTCGTATTAATGGATGATAAATGGATATTCTTTGAGGCGAGATAAATGGCTTGATTTATATAAAAGGGATGTTTGGATGCATCCCTTTTTTGTATCAAAAATAAATTTACGGTTGTTTTTTCCTTCTTATATTTTTTTTCATTATTTATTGTTGCTGAAAATCAGCTCTTTATCATCGGAGGTGATTGTAATTGTATCCGACTTCTTTATGGTTCCTTTAAGAAGCTCTTCGGACAATCTGTCTTCAATTTTCCTTCTTATTTCTCTTTGAAGAGGTCTTGCGCCGTACACCGGATCAAATCCCGAATCTGCCAAAAGCTCCATAGCCTTGTCATCTACCCGAATGTTAATGTTCATTGCTTCAAGACGCTTTGACAGACCGTTTATCATCAAGGATACAATTTGTTTTATATGCTCCTTGTTCAATGAATGGAACACAATTATTTCATCGATACGATTTAAAAATTCAGGTCTGAATGTTCTTTTCAATTCAGTCATTACATTTTCCTTCATTTTTTCGTATTCATTTTTTTCCTCATCTGAAGCATTAACTGCAAATCCAAGAGTTTTTTGCTTCTTGATTGTATTTGCCCCCACATTTGAGGTCATGATAATTACAGTATTTTTAAAGTCCACAGTCCTGCCCTTTGAATCTGTAAGACGTCCGTCATCAAGTATTTGCAGCAATATGTTAAATACATCGGGATGTGCCTTTTCAATTTCATCAAACAAGATTACCGAATATGGTTTTCTCCTTATTTTTTCGGTTAACTGTCCTCCGTCGTCGAATCCTACATATCCCGGAGGCGAGCCCACCAACTTAGAAACCGAATGCTTTTCCATGTACTCCGACATATCAACCCTTATCATTGCATCCTCATCGCCAAACATAGCTTCTGCCAAGGCTTTTGACAATTCTGTTTTTCCAACACCCGTAGGACCTAAGAATATAAATGAACCAATTGGTTTTTTAGGATCCTTCAGGCCAACCCTTGAGCGCCTGATTGCTTTTGCCAATGCTTCAACCGCAGGTTCCTGACCTATTACCCTTTTATGAAGTATTTCCTCCATATTAAGAAGTCTTTCAGATTCATCTCCCTGAAGCTTCTTAACCGGAATCCCGGTCCATTGTGACACTACTTCGGCAATATCTTCATATGCAATCTTTGTATCCTTTGAATTTCTTGCAGCCCATAGTTTTTTTTGTTTATCCAATTCATCGGATAATCTTTTTTCTTCATCTCTTAATGAAGCCGCCTTCTCAAAATCCTGATTGTTTATTGCGGTTCTTTTTTCAGTGTCAATTTCTTTGATCTTATCTTCCATTTCCTTTAATTCTTTAGGTGCCGTTGACGATTTTAATCTGACTCTTGAAGCTGCTTCATCAATTAAGTCTATTGCCTTATCCGGTAAAAATCTGTCAGAAATGTATCTGTGCGAAAGATTTGCTGCTGCATCTATCGCTTCGTCGGTAATTGCAACCTTGTGATGAGCCTCATATTTATCCCTTAAACCATAAAGTATTTTTATGGTGTCCTCGACGCTTGGCTCTTCAACCGTTATAGGCTGAAATCTTCTTTCAAGAGCCGCATCCTTTTCAATATGTTTCTTATATTCATCAAGAGTAGTTGCACCAACAACCTGAAGTTCCCCTCTTGCCAACGTCGGCTTTAAAATATTTGATGCATCAATTGCACCTTCTGCCGCTCCTGCACCTATTATTGTATGCATTTCATCAATAAACAAAATTATATTTCCCGCAGCCTTTATTTCATCTATGGCATTTTTTAGTCTTTCCTCGAATTCGCCTCTGTATTTTGCTCCTGCTACCATTCCTGCCATATCCAATGTAATGACCCGCTTATCCTTAAGTGTTTCAGGAACATTTCCCTTTATAATTTCCTGAGCCAAGCCCTCCGCAATTGCTGTCTTGCCGACACCCGGCTCACCAATCAAACACGGATTGTTTTTTGTTCTTCTTGATAATATTTGAATTACCCTTTCGATTACATCCTCTCTTCCTATAACAGGGTCAAGTCTTCCTTCCTTGGCACGCTGATTTAAGTCGGTTCCATATTTATCGATAGTCTTCGTATTTGAGCTTTGTTTTGCCAAGCCATCACTTACATTTTGATTTTCGGACTCTGTGCCGCCGCCCTGTATTGCCTGTATAACTTCATGTTTTAAATCTCTTAAGCTTACAACCGACTTAATAATCTGTGCGCCTATGCCTTCGCCTTCGTCTATAAGCCCTAAAAGTATATGTTCCGAGCCTACATAGGGCATATTGAGCTGTGTGGCATATTGGCGGGCAAGCTCAATTATATACTTGCTTCTTGGGCTTACGGTAATGTATTCAGGTATAGCATCACCCATGCCTGTTGAATTCCTTATTATTTCTCTTACTTTATCAACATTTAATTTATTTCTAAGCAGTTTTCCTGCAATGCTTTCTTCTTCAATCATCAGTCCCAATAAAATATGCTCCGTGCCAAGAACGTTTTGTCTGAAGTTTTTTACTTCTTCCTGAGCAATTGCCAATGCATTTCTTGCAGAATTATTTAATCCACCCATCATATTTTTTCATCTCCTTTTCGTATTATAGACTTTTTCAACGCAATAATTCACGTCGTATTATTTCTGCTCTTTTTTTATCTCTTTCTTTTATCGAAATATCGGTTCCTTCAATAGTAGAAATATTGTTAGGCTGAATGCAAATCATCAGCTCATATATATTCTTGCCTTTAACCATTGGAGTTATTCCCATTTCGCTTCCAAGCTTAACAAGCGACAACAGCTTCATTGCTTCATCCGCCGATATTTTTCTGGCATTTGTCAGCAGCCCGTAAGCCCTGTAAAAATCATCTTCCAACTCATCATAATTGTTTTTCATCAGATGCTCTCTTGTGCTTTTTTCCTTATCAATAATTTGCATTACAATTTGGGTAATTTTATCGATTAATGTTTCTTCCGAAGCCCCCAATGTTCCCTGATTTGAAACTTGATACAAATGTCCGATTGATTTTGTTCCTTCTCCATAAACTCCTCTCACCGCAATTCCTAATTGTGAAACACCGTAAAGGAGTTTGTCAATTTGATTTGTTATTGACAGTGCAGGCAAATGCAGCATTACCGATGCTCTCATACCTGTTCCTATATTTGTGGGACATGAAGTAATATATCCTAATTCTTTGTCAAATGCATATTCAATATTTTCTTCAAGAATATCATCAATATTATTGCTTAAATTTTTACAAAAACAAAAATCCTGCTAAACCAGATAAAAGGATTAGAATAATTGGGTCTACTTTAAGTTTAAAAGATGCAAAAAATACTAAAATAAAAATAATTGCAGAGCTGTAGGAATTTGTTACATCTGTTCGCAAAAGCAATGCAGCAGCAGCAATTAGCCCAATTGCCACTAATTTTAATATTTGCATCACCGCTTCTAAATATGTATTACCTCGTAATTTGCTGATAATCGTAGAAAAAATAGAAATAATTATTATAGACGGAGTAATTACTCCCAAAGTCGCCAAAAAAGCACCGCTAATTCCAGCAGTCCTAAATCCAATAAATGTTGCAGAATTAATTGCAATGGGTCCTGGAGTAGTTTGGCTTATACCAATTAAATTTGAAAAAGTAGCTTGAGTGATCCATTGATTGTTTTGTACAACCTCTTGTTGTATCAGCGGAAGCATAGCATAACCTCCACCGAAACTAAATAATCCAATTTTGAAAAAAGTAATAAATAATTTAATCTGTAGCATTTTCTTTAGCTTTCTGAATTTTCTGATTTAAAATTATCCCAGCAATAATTGCTAAAGATATAATATAAATTGGATTAATATTTAAAAATGCTACTAAAAAAGCAGTAATAATTGGTATCCAAACATTCTTTAGGGTAACTTTTGAAGTTTTAGCTAAATTAATTATCGGAACTGCAATTAAAGCTACTACAGCAGGGCGAATACCATTAAAAATTTTAATTGTAATAGGGTGAGTCTCAATACCGGAAAATACAATTGCTACAAGTAAAATAACAATAAATGATGGTAAAATACAACCAAGTAGCGTGCAAAATGCACCTTTTGCTTTTTTTATTTTAAGTCCGCAAAATATACTAATATTTATTGAAACAGGTCCTGGGGAAGATTGAGAAATAGCAAGCATTTCAAGAAATTCATCTCTCGACAACCAATTCTTATTATCTACAACTTCTTTTTCAATAATTGGCAACATTGCGTAACCTCCACCAATAGTGAATGCACCAATTTTAAAGAAACTAAGAAACATCTCTAAGTATTGATTCATAATAATATATTTATTAAAAATAATTTCCCAAAATTAAGAAAAATATTTAAATCATTGAATAATAATCCAAATTTTAAAGAGTTTATTGTTTTATTTTTCATTCCTTAAAAATTATTATAAATGCAATTTAAAATAAAATTATTTAATATGCATCTTTTTTTAAATTAAATTCTCCTATTACAATTTCTAAATATGAAAAATACAACCAAAGCCAAAAAAATTATTGAAATATTAGAAAATGAATATCCTAATGCTTCTACACAACTGAATTTTAATAATCCATTTGAGTTATTAGTAGCTACTATATTATCTGCGCAATGTACTGATGTTAGAGTGAATATAGTTACAGAAAAGCTATTTAAAAAATACATTTCTTTAGATGATTATATAAATGCTAATTTAGAGGAATTCGAACAAGATATTTTCTCTACTGGATTTTATAAAGCAAAAGCAAAAAATATATTAAATACTGCTAAACTCATTAAGGATAATTTTAAAGGCAAAGTACCGGATAATATGGAAGATCTGCTTACATTAAGTGGTGTAGGTAGGAAAACAGCTAATTGCGTGCTTGGGAATTGTTTCGAAATTCCAGGGATTGTGGTAGATACGCATGTATTACGATTATCAAATAGAATTGGTTTCATTAACACCAAAGACCCAGATAAAGCTGAATTTGCACTTTATGAAGTAATTCCAAAATCGAAATGGATAATATATAACCATATAATTATCGAGCATGGCAGGAAAATTTGCAAATCTCAAAAACCACAATGTTTAAATTGTAAAATAAATTCTTTCTGTGATTATTTTGTAAAAAATAATTAAAAAAATAATTTCTATTTAACAAAAAAATTATAATAATTATTTTTCCTAATTATTTGATTTTTAATTAAAAAATAGTTAAGTTGCATTGCTTATAAAAAAGCATCCAATCCGAGATTAAATATATTAAATAAATTTTAAAAAGGATATAAAATGGCAAAACTAACTGGAACAGTAGTAATTGACATTGAACATTGCAAAGGTTGTGAGCTTTGCATAGATGCATGCCCAGAAAAAACTCTGGCTTTATCTAAATCAATTAATAAAGTTGGCTATCGTTATGCTGAACAAGCCAATGATAACTGCACTGGATGTGCGAATTGCTCGCTAATGTGTCCAGATTCGGTAATTACAGTTTACAGAAAAATTAACAAATAATTAAAATCTTAAAGTCTTAAGGAGACATAATGGGTGAAATAAAATTAATGAAAGGCAACGAAGCATTAGCCGAAGCAATGATTAGGGAAGGCTGCGATGCTTATTTTGGATATCCTATCACTCCGCAATCTGAAGTGCTAGAATATCTTTCTATTGATGCTCATAAAAGAACCGGAATGGTAGTATTACAATCTGAAAGTGAAGTATCTGCAATTAATATGGTTTATGGAGCTGCAGCTGCCGGCAAGCGAGTAATGACTACATCTTCAAGTCCCGGAATGAGTCTAATGCAAGAGGGAATTTCATATATAGCAAGCGCTGAGCTCCCTTGTGTATTAGCTAATGTAATGAGAGGCGGACCAGGTTTAGGAACTATTCAACCATCTCAAGGTGATTATTTCCAATCAGTAAAAGGTGGCGGTCATGGAGATTACCACATGATAGTTCTTGCTCCATCTTCTGTACAAGAAATGGTTAACTATGTAGGTCTAGGCTTCGAATTAGCTGAAAAATATAGAACTCCGGTAATGCTCTTAGCTGATGGTGCTATTGGGCAAATGATGGAAAAAGTAGAATTACCAGATCAAAAGCCTCGAAAAACAGTATTTCCTGATTGGGCTACTACTGGTAAAATAGCAGGAAAACCAAGAAGATATATTACTTCATTGAATATTAAACCAGAAGAAATGGAAAAAATTAATCATATTTTGCAAAATAAATATGCTGAAATTACTAAAAATGAAGTTAGATATGTAACTAAAAATATTGAAGATGCTGAATATATTTTTACCGGATTTGGTTTAGGAGCTCGTATTTGTACAAAAGCAATGGAAATTGCTCGCGAAAAAGGTTATAAAGTAGGAATGATTAGACCACAGACTGTATGGCCTTTCCCTACTGAGATTTACAATAAGACATCAAAGAATCTAAAAGGTATCCTTTGCGTTGAAATGAATGCTGGTCAGATGGTCGAAGATGTAAAATTATCTGTAAATGGTCAATGCCCTGTTGAATTTTATGGTAGGACAGGAGGTATGTTACCTTCACCAGATGAAATTATCGAAAAATTTGAAGAATGTTTTATTAAAGGAGGTAAATAATGAGCAATTTTAATAGTGATATAATTTCACCAGAAAATTTAGTTTATAAGAAACCATCTACTCTTACTGATACTCCTTTACACTATTGTCCAGGCTGTGGGCATGGTACTGTTCATAAACTTCTAATGGAAGTAATTGAAGAAATGGGTATTCAAAATGACACTATTGGTGTAGCTCCTGTGGGATGCTCAGTATTTGCTTACCATTATATGGACGTTGATATGCAAGAAGCTGCTCATGGCCGTGCTTGTGCTGTAGCTACTGGTATCAAAAGATGTTTTCCAGAAAGATATGTATTTACATATCAAGGAGATGGAGATCTAGCTGCTATCGGTACTGCTGAGACTATTCATGCTGCTAATCGTGGAGAAAATATTTTAACAATATTTATTAATAACGGTATTTATGGCATGACAAGCGGTCAAATGGCTCCGACTACATTAGAAGGTATGGTTACTACCACATCTCCTCATGGAAGAAATGTAAAGGAACAAGGTTACCCATTAAAAATTAGCGATTTAATTGCTCCTCTACCAGGAGTTGCTTATGTTACTCGACAATCAGTTCATAAGCCAGCAAATGTAAGGAAGCTTAAAAAAGCTATTAAACAGGGTCTTGAATATCAAAAGAAAGGCTTAGGATATTGTATGATAGAAGTAGTATCTAACTGCCCTTCAAACTTAAAAATTAGTGCTTTAGAAGCAAATAAATTCGTTGAAAATGAAATGTTGCCTTTCTATCCACTCGGCGACATTAAAGTACCGGAGGTAAAATAATTATGACTGAAGAAGCAATTTTCGCAGGATTCGGAGGACAAGGTGTTCTCTCTATGGGGATGATGCTCGCTTATGCGGGAATGATTGAAAATAAAGAAGTATGCTGGATGCCATCTTATGGTCCAGAAATGAGAGGAGGTACTGCAAATTGTACTATAATCGTTTCTGATAAACCAGTTAGCTCTCCTATTGTTTCTACTTATGATAGTGTTGTGGCATTAAATCAGCCTTCTTTAGAAAAATTTGAATCTAAAGTAAAACCAGGTGGTGTGATTATTATAGAGAAATCTACAGTACCTGTATTACCTACAAGAACAGATATTACTACTTATGTTGTAAATGGTAATGAAGAAGCTCTAAAACTAAAAAATCTTAAAGTATTGAATATGATTATTTTGGGTGCTTTTTTAGCTGCTCGTAAGACAGTATCACCAGAAAATTTAGTAAAAGCTCTTTATAAAGCTTTACCTGAACGACACCATAAATTAATTCCGCTTAATGAAGAAGCTATCAGAATTGGAATGAATTTTATAAAATAAAAAATAAATTATTCTTGAAAGATAAAGAGGCTACATTTATTTATAGCCTCTTTTTTTATTTAATTTTAAATTGATGAATAATAATTTATATTATTAATTACTTAATTCTTGGAAATTATAGAATTTTTTAATAAATTAACATTCTTAAAAAGTCATTTTTCAATTTCATAAAAATTACAAATCAAATTATCCAAAAATAAATACAAGGAATTACTATGAATAGTGATGTTTATAAACCAAAATACCACGTCGAAGCTAAAGATGTAATTTCAGAACTTTCAAATTATATGCTAGTTGATGGTTTTGAATTAGTCTTAGACACAAAAAAGAGTAAAGGGAGCAGAATACACGATTCTTTAAGTGGGAAAGATTTATTAGACTTCTTTACTTTTTTTGCTTCTTGTCCTATTGGAATGAATCATCCAAAAATGACTGAAAAAAGCTTTATTGAATACATGGGAAGAGAAGCTCTAAATAAACCATCTAATTCAGACATTTATACAGAAGTGATGGCAACTTTTGTGAAAACTTTTTTTAAAAATTTTGTACCAAAACATTTTAAATATTCATTTTATGTTTCGGGTGGAGCTTTAGCAGTTGAAAATGCAATGAAAACAGCTTTTGATTGGAAAGTAAGATTAAATTTCTTAAAAGGCTACAAAGAAGAAAAAGGTCATCAAATAATTCATTTTAAGCAAGCATTTCATGGTCGTTCTGGCTATACAATGTCTATTACTAATACTGACCCAGCCAAAATAGAATTATTCCCAAAATTTAATTGGCCAAGAATTACTAATCCAATGCTAAAATTCCCAATTACACCAGAAAATTTAGCTGAAACAATTGAATTAGAAAAAATTGCAATTGAAGAAATAAAGCAAGCTTTCATCAAAAATAAAGATGATATAGCAGCTATAATTATTGAACCAATCCAAGCTGAAGGTGGTGACCATCACTTTAGACATGAATTTTTAAAAGAATTAAGGAATTTAGCTGATGAAAATGATGCATTACTCATTTTTGATGAGGTGCAGACAGGTGGAGGTTTGACTGGCACTTTCTGGGCTCACGAGCAATTAGGCGTAGAACCAGATATTCTTGCTTTTGGGAAAAAACTTCAAATATGCGGTATATTGGTAGGAGAACGCATTGATGCAATCGAAGATCACGTATTCAAAGTATCAAGCAGGATTAATTCCACTTGGGGAGGAAACTATGTAGATATGATCCGTGCTACAAAATATTTAGAAATAATCGAAGAAGAAAAACTAGTAGAAAATGTAAATAATTTAGCTGGCTTTTTTAATGATAAAATAAAGGAATTATCTGATAATTATCCTGAGTTTATTAGTAATCCTAGAGGAAGAGGATTTTTCTCGGCATTTGATATGGATTCGCATGTTCATAGGAATTTATTTAGGCAAAATTGCTGGGATAATGGATTGATAGTGCTAAATTCTGGATTCCAATCAATTAGATTTAGACCGCCATTAAATCTAACTAAAGATGAAATTATTGAAGCTTTCGATATTATGAATGATGTAATGAAAAATTTTGAAAAATAAAATAATTAAGTAAAAATCTCCAAAATTTTGGAGATTTTTGCTTTATTTATCGTTATTAAGTTGTTTTATATGTTTTAAATATTTTGTATTTTTGAAGTATATTGTTTGGATAATCTATTAATTTATTTTTTATGGGGCAACAAACTCAGGAAATAGTTCAAAATAAAATAGAGGAAAATGATTTATTAAATATACCAGCTAAAGTGTTATTATTTAATGATGAGTTTCATAGTTTTGAAGATGTAATTTTCCAATTGATAAAAGCAATTAACTGCACATTAGAAATTGCTGAATCGCTCACATGGGAAGTACATTCTCGTGGTAAAGCAATAGTCTTTAATGGTGATATTGGGGAATGTATTAGAGTAAGTTCTGTATTAGAGGAAATAAATTTAGGTACTCAAATCGAATATTAAAAATGAAAAATTTTATTTTATATATTTTATCCCTGTTTACACTTTTATTACCAGCTAAAAGTGATGTCATTATTAAAAATTTAACTCAAGAAAGTGATACAATTTTCTTAGGAGTTGTGAAATATAATTATTTTATTGAGACAAAATTTGAAATAATAAATAATGATGATATAAATTATAAAATTGACAAAGGGAATCCTTCACTATTTCTTACTAATCCCTTGTATTTATCAAACAATGATTTTGAAGAATTTAGTATTTCTTCTCCTATGCCAATTGAAATAAAGGCGAAATCATCTCAAAATTTTACAATTAGATATACTCCAAAAGAAAATTTAAATGCTTACCCCTTAGGTAACAAGACTGCACTTCTAAAAATTGGCATATATCGTGCTGATGCTATATCAATGCCAAATAAAAAAGAAGATATGGCATATTATAAAGAATATATCCTTAAAGCGAGAAAAATTAATCAAGATTTAGCATTTTTAGAAAGTGTAATACAAATCGATTCAGTATATGTTAATCCTGTAAATCCGGTTAAGTTGAAATTAACTCTTCAAAGTAGTACTTTAGAGCATCTAACTATTTTAAATGAAGAAATATTTTATAAATCAAAAAATCTATTATCTGGAGAATTTTACTCAAAAACAAATGATTTAAATAAAGATTTTAAAAGTTTATATGAAACTAAAATTAGAGAATTTGAATATTTTCCGCTAAATAGGGGATGGGATACTGTTGATTATAGAGTAGTCTATAAAAATAATAGCTCTGATTATATCGATACTGCAATTTTTAAATTTATTGCATTCGGAGCAGAGCAACACATAATAGCACAAGAAGCTATAGATGCAGAAGTTGCAAACGATACTATTTATGTAAATGATGTATCTGTGGGCAGTTCGACAAATTTTAAATTAATAATATCTAATGAAGGTAATTTACCATTTGGAATCTCTGCTCAATCCATATTAAAAGAATATATTAATCAGAATGAAATAAGCTATACATTTGATAAGTATTTTTTACCAAGCGGAAAACATCTTCAAGTACAAATGTCTGATACAGCTGATATTAAATTCTCTCCAACAGAGAGAAAGACTTATATAGGTAGATTAATAATTAGAAGCGATATAAATACAAGAGATGTAGCAAATATAAACAATACTGCAAGAGAAAAGATATTTTACATTAAAGCACGCGGTATTGCACCAGATATAATTTTAAATAATAATGATATTGACTTTAAGAATGTCAAATATTCTGAAGATTGTCCAAGTATCAAAGATACAAATATTATTATTTCTAATACTGGAAATCAAAGCTTAAAAATATCAAAAATAGAAATAGAACCAAATAATGGAATACCATTTTACTTTAGCAATGATGAAATTAATATTCCACCAGGATCAAATTATAAATTTAATTTAAAATTAAATACTCAAAATCTACCAATTGGGCAAGAATATAATTATAAAATTAAGTTTACGAATAATTCTTTAAATAATCCAATTATTGAACTTAAATTAAAGTTAATTTCTTCAAAATTAGATGTAATTAAAGTCCAATTTCCAGAAATTATAAAAGCAAAAACCGGTCGTATCATTGAAATTCCTATATTAACTGAAAAAAATAAAATAATAAATGCTAAAACTTTTAGTTCAATAATTTCTTTTAATAAAGATATTTTAGAATTTGAAAGTTTTAAAACAATCCAAACAGCATCTGAACCTGCAATTAGCGCTCAAGTCATCGATACAGGTGATACATATTTATCAATCAGTTGCAATTCTGAAATAAGTAATTTTTTCCCTTCAGATACATTAATTATTCTAAGATTTAGAACATTTTTGGCTGACACTTACTATTCTCCGCTTATTTTTAATTCTTTCAAAATTGGAAATAATGTGTGTGATAATATTTATAGTATTAATATTAATTCTGTGAAAAGCAATTTCTCAATTGATTCAATTTGTGGATTAGATTTTAAGTTGCTAAAGAAAAAGAATATTCCAATTACTAATCTTATTATTTTTCCTAATCCGACTTCTGATGAAATTAATTTTAACTTTAATTCTATAAAAGATGGAGTACTTAAAATCAATGTTTTAACTCAAAATGGAACAGAAATACAAGAGTTCCCACATATTAAATATGTAACTGGAGATAACAAAATCAAAGTTAGATTAAATAATTTAGCAAGTGGATCATATTACTTAAAAATTAGTTCACAAGAATATCAAGAACTCTTCAAGTTGAATATTATTAAATAAATGAATAAAATAAAATTTATATTAACTATACTAATTTTATCTTCTGTTCAACTATTATCGCAGGGGTTCGATTGGCAATATAGTATTCGCTTTCCTTCTAACTCTCCAAAATTTTTTGTAGGAGCGTCTTCATCTAAGATTTTTTCGACTGGAACATCAGATATTTCATTTTCAGAATTATATATTCCATGTTGTTCTTTCAGTAGTCCGGTTTCAGATGGTTTTTCATTTGGATTGAATGCCGAATACTGGTTAAATAGCGGAGTCGAAGCAATATCACTTAGTATGAATTTTCGCAAGAACAATTTTAATTTAAAAGCTACCCCAGATCCTGTATTTTATAAGAATGATACTTTATATACTGAAATTATTAATGATAATATTATTAATTATTTTGATGTTTCGGGGTTATATAAATATAGAATAAATAATTCTCATTTCTCCTTGAGCGCAGGAATAATGCTTAATATATTACTTTCTAACTACTATAAAGTAAGAGAAAATGTGATTTCACTCGATGATACTTTTAATAATGGAGAGACTTCAAGGGAAATCATTAATGGTTCTACTAATGATTTATCAAAAATTATTATTAGCCCAATTATAAGAGTTAATTATGATTTATCAATTGTCAATAGTATTTATTCCACCTTTTATGCTGATTTTGGTGTTAATTTAAATAGCATGATTAAAGATGATTCATGGAGAAATTATCAATTTTCAATAGGAATAGCATTCTATTTTGGATTTATTTTTTTAAACTGATTAAACCTTTTAAATAAAATATTGTCTATCTTTCTGAAAGTTAGATATTTTTCTGGAATTTGGAAAATTGAATTATACATTAGCTATCAGAAACGACTCTACAAGAATACAAATGTTTGACACAACTGACGAAAAAGCAATTACCGCATTTATTAGAGAACATCAGAGGTTTGTTTTTAATATAGCTTTTAGATATTTAAATTCTTTCGAGGACGCTCAAGATGCCTCGCAAGATGCATTCATAAAAGCAATAAATGGAATGAGTAAGTTCCGTGGGGATAGCTCAGTAAAAACGTGGTTGTATAATATCACAAAAAATACATGTCTTACTTATATCAAAAAAAAGAAAATTAAAAAAGCACTTTCTTTTTATAATTCAAATGAAAATAAAGAATATGAAATGGAAGTAATCGATAATAGCTATAGACCTGACAACAAATTTGAAAATAAAGAACTTGAAGCGAAATTTTTAAAAGCAATTAATGATTTGCCAGAGAAACAAAGAGAAACTTTTGCACTTAGATATTATGAAGATATGCCATACAATGAAATATCAAAATTATTAGGAACAAGTGTAGGTGGTCTAAAAGCAAATTATTTTCAGGCAATAAAGAAAATATCCGAAGAACTAAAAGAATATAAACCTAATTAATAAAATAAAATGGAAAATTTAAACGAAAAACAAATGGAAGAAATGCTCCCGGATTATTTATTCGGTAAGCTAGATGCTAATACAGCCGAAATTTTCAAAAATAATTTATCGAATTTCCCTAGTATCGAAAAAGAGTATAAAGCTGCAAAAGAAGTTTTCCAAAGAATCGAAGAATTAGATATTAATAAAGCTTTTGATAAAAAAGCTATGAATTTATCTGTAAGAGTAAATAATAGATTAAATAAGAAAAGTTATAAATCAAAAAAATATTCATTTTTCGGTTATGCAGTTCCTATTGCAACTGTGATTACAATGCTAATAGTATTTTTTAATACAAATAGAAATACTGATAATGTTCCTCAACCACAAGTAGCAAAAAATTCTATCAATCAAGTAATGAATCAACCAATGATTACTGTAGAAGAATTAACTGAAATTATTGATGAAGATTTAAATTATACTGATTCTTTAGAAATTAATTCGCAAGATATAAAAAATCAAACAGATGAACTTAATGCAGAATTAGAAGTAGTCCAAATGGATCTTTATTCTTATGATTTATCAGAATCAGCTTTAATAGATGAATTAGAGCAATTAGATGAAAGTGAATTCCAATTAATATTAAATGATATAAAAGATAATTACTAAAAAATAATTTTTTAAAATATATAGAAAGAAAAAAATGAAAAACTCAATAAAAATAGCAACTTTGCTTACATTAGTATTATTTATGTTTGTGTCGAACGATGCTTTCGCTCAAAGAGCAAATAAAGCAGGTAACCGACTAAATAACGTAAAAAGAACTAAATTAGTAGAATTACTTGATCTTTCGGAAACCGAAAAAAATAAGTTCAATGATACTTATAATTCTTGGGATGATAAATTACAATCCCAAAGGAAAATTAACCATGATGCTATGATTGCTCTTAGTAACTTAATAGATGAAAACCCAAATTCATCAGAAATATCAAAAAGTACTGATAATGTAATTAAAGCTCAAGAACAAATGCATAATTTAATGCAACAACGTACAAATGAATTTAAGAAACAACTTAATGACTTGCAATTTGCTAAATTTATTACTTATGATAGAAGGTTTTATAAAGATGTCCAAAATTCAATGATGAAATTTTATAAAAACAAAGGCAATGGGAATAATAAAAATAAAGCTGGAAATCTCAAAAACCGAAAATTTAATAAAGGTGTAAGAAATGCTGATTGTATAAACGCAGGTACATGTAACGACCCAAATTGTCCCAATTATAAAAAGAATTAAATAAATTTTAAATTTAAATAATAACTTTAAACCCACTAATGACTTAGTGGGTTTTTTTATTATTTTTATTGATTTCTAGCTTGCCTTAAATCAATGTGTTTATAAACTTTTAATTTCATTTATTTATAATTAAGAAATTAATAGAAAATATTTTTTTTATTAAAATAATTATGTTATTTTGCATTTAACAAAAAAATGTAACAAAAAAAAATAATTTTTATATTAATATTAAGAAAATGTATAAATAAAGAATAACATATAATGATTTAATTTATTATAAAGGAGAAATAAAAATGAATAAACTTATACTTAATACTCTATCTCATATTTTTGATATTAGAAGATTAATTTATAGGAATAATCCCATTCAGAAAAATTATAATAAATTAATTTTGTTTGTAATCATTTTTTTCTTTTTTATTACTTTCCCTGCAATTTCAAGTAATCTCACTATTTCATTCACTGCTGATAATATTACTTCTTTTAAAACTGATCAAAAATCACTTTCGAGTGCATTAGAAGGTTCTAATCTTAATGATATAACTCAAATTGAAATTAGTAAAGGGATTTTTGAAGAAAGCGACTGGCGATGGCTAAGCCAGAATAGTAATAATTTAAACTCTTTAACTCATTTTCATATCGGAATAAATATTGATAGTGTTTGCGATATTCCTCATACTATCGAGTCTCAGCCATATTTTAATGTAAGTTTGCAAGTCTTTAGTGCTAATTCATTAAAAAGTATTGGTGATTTCTCTTTTATTAATTGTAAATCATTATCTTCAGTGCAAATTGCGGCGGTTGTGAAAATAGGGAAATCTGCTTTTCGAAATTGTAATTTAATTTCAGCTGTTAACTTTCCTTCGTTAATAGAGCTTGATGAATCATCATTTAATAATTGCCAACTCTTAAATACTATTTCCTGTCGCTCACTATCGATTATTAGGGATAGTGTTTTCTATAATTGTAATCAATTATCATATATGGATATGAAATTTGTAGATAGTATTGGTAATTATAGTTTTTATAATTGTGAATCTATTGAGTTAATAAATCTACCATATGCCAAAAGAATTGGTGACTATGTTTTTAGTTTCTGCCAAAATCTAAAAATAGTTGAGTTTCAATCGTTAAATAGCATAGGTAAATATGCTTTCGAAGAGTGTATTAGGTTATATTCTGGAAAATTTTCCAATCTCGCAATAATTGATAAAGAAGCTTTTAAGAAATGTCAATCTTTAAGCATAATATATTTGCCAGAGATACCTCCAAAGGTGTACTTTTCAAATGAATTTATCGATTGCCCAATAAGTCGAAGAAGCATATTTTTAGATTCCATTGGTATTCCTTGCGACAAACTCGATTCAACATATTTTAAATATAAAATATCAAATGATGGTAATATAAGTGATGAGAAATGGTTTGGTTGGAAAATCAGTCGCGATATTGATTCGAATGCAATGATGACAGTTAAATTTATTAACAATAATGATACTCTTATTCAATTTAAACAAAATAGTATTAATGATGCAATACAATTGAATAACGTAACGAATATTGTGTTCATTGAGATAAGCAATGGCAAAGTAAAGCAATCAGATTGGACTTGGTTATATTATAAAAAAAATAATTTAAGTTCTCTTACTCATTTTATAGTTACAGATTCAGTATTTGATGTTGAACTTTTTCCTGAAAATTTACCTATTCAATCTTTTTTTGGGAATAATATAAAGTATGTCAAAATAGCAAAAATAACTAAAATAGTACGTTTACTTTTTGATGGTTGTTACTCATTAATAGCGGTTTCATTTCCGGAAGCAGAAATTATAGATCCGAAAGCTTTTAGTAATTGTACAAGTTTAAAAGAAGTCTATATACCGAAAGTTAAAAAAATACGTGGAGAAGCGTTTTATTCTTGTATATCTTTAGTTTCGATAAATTTAGACAATACTGAAATAATTGAGATTAATGCTTTCAGAATTTGTAGCTCTCTAAATAATATTTCACTTCCATCACTTGAAATTTTAGGCGACGTTGCTTTTGCTGAATGTACTAGCTTAAAAACAGCTTATATTCCTAAAATTAAAGAAATAGGTAATGCTTCATTTTATAATAATTTGAGTTTAGCTAATATTTATGCACCAAATGTTAATATAATTAACAGTGATGCTTTTAAAAATTGTAGCAAACTAGAGTCTGTATCATTTCCAAAACTTAAGAAAATTGAAAGATTAGCATTTGTATCTTGTTCATCTTTAAAATTATTTTTTTTGCCATCAAATCCACCGGAATTAGACTTGAATAATAATGTTGGGTCACCTTTTGCTTTGTGTCATCCTATACGACGTCTTGTTTTTGTAGATACAAATGGTAATCCAATAAAAGAATCTTCAAAGGAATATAAGATATATAGTTCAATAGAAGATGAAAATGCTAATGACAACTTGTGGTATGGTTGGTACATAAGCAACTATGCAGCTGAAAGAAATTTAGTAGCTAAAATCACATTAAATAATAGTGATAATGAATTAATTATAAATAGTGAATTTCTTGAGGGAGCATTAAAAGATATAAATTTAAATGAAATTAATAAAATCGAAATTATTTCAGGGAATTTTTTATTTGATAGCTGGGAATTCCTAATATTGAATAGAGAAAAATTAATAAACCTTACACATTTTATTATTAATGATTCAGTAAGCTACGTTGATTATATCCCATCTACAATAGAAGGAATGCAATTATTTAGTGAAAATTTGCAATATATATATGTCGCAAAAACAAAAGGAGTCGGGCATAATGTATTTAGAGAATGCTATTCTTTGAGGAATGCAATATTTCCTAATGCAACTTATATTGGACTAAATAGTTTTTTAAATTGTTGTTTATTAGATTCAGTATTTATACCTTCCGCAGAAATAATCGATATAGCTGCTTTTAAAGGTTGTTTTTCAATGGTAAGCATAAGTTTACCTCATGTAAAAAAAATGATGGCTGAATCTTTTAAAAACTGTTACAATTTACAGACCATACATTTATCTTATAACATTCCATATTTATGGAAAGAAGAGAAACTAAAAAATCCAAATATTGAGGATTTATACGCTACTGATAATGTATTTTTTAACGGCAAAGAAAATAAAAATGTAATTTTTGTCGATACAAATAATAATGAATTATTAAATAAAGTAGATATTTATAATCATTATAAATCATATAATGACGGGAACACAACTGATGAAATGTGGTTTGGATGGAAAATTTCAGAATTAAATTATTTTAAAATTTATGTAAAAAACAATGGCAATGGTAGAATAATTACAGTACCTCTAATGAAAAAAGGGGAAGAAGTATCGATAAATGCTTTACCCAATAATGGATACTCTTTAAAACCAGGTTCTCTAAAAGTATATAAATACGATGATACTAGTGTAGTGCTACCAATTACAAATAACGTATTTATAATGAAAGATTTCGACATTTGTATTTCAGCTGATTTTGAAGTCAATAAATTACAAGTGAAAATTAATAATGAACAAATTATAAATGGAAAAACGCTTGAAAAAACTCTAAACCAGACTGATTTAAGTACCATTAATAAAATTGAAATTTTTGGTGGGTTTGTTAACTACGATGATTGGTTTTGGATAAAAAATAATAAAGAAAAGTTAAGTAATTTAATTAGTTTTTCAATTTCAAATTTAGTAAATGGTGTAAGTAGTATTCCGTCATCAAATGCTCAAAAACCTTATTTCCCCGAAGCAATAGAAAATATAACAATAGAGAAACTAAATATAATTGGAAATTATGCTTTTTTTAAAAGCTTATCGCTTAAGGAAATTAACTGTCCATCGACTACAATAATTGGAGATTATGCATTTAGTCAATGTATAAATCTTATATCTCCAAAATTCGAAAATGCAAAAATTATCAATTTTGAAGCTTTTTATATGTGTAAAAAAATGGAATCAATTTATTTTAAGAATGTAAAAACAATTCATGAAAGAGCTTTTAGAGAATGTAGTCTATTAATTAAAGTAGATTTCCCTCGTGCTCGTCATATCGGACTTGGAGCTTTTATCAATTGTACAATATTAAGAATGGGTAAATTCCCATCTGCAGTATTTATAGGAAAATTTACTTTCGATTGGTGCAATCGTTTTACACATATTTATTTACCCATTAAACCACCATATCTTGGTTATCAAGAAAATAGATATAGGAAAGGAGAAAGATATATAATTTTTGCAGATACAAATGGAAATTTTATAGAAAATATAAGTGTCGCTCAGAAAAATTATAGAGCTCAAAATGATGGAGATACAAATGACAATTTATGGTTTAATTGGATAATCCCAGATGTAGCAGATTCAAATCACAATATATATTTTCATAATGAAATTAAAAATGGTAAAATTATGACTAGTTTAACAAATGAAATACCACCAGGTGAGCTTATAAAAATAACATGGGTAGCAGATAACGGATATAAGTTAAAATTAAATTCATTGGAAGCATATAACTCCGATGATACAACTGTCAAAATTACTATAACAGCTGATTCACAATTTCAAATGCTAAACTATGATGTTACAATAAAAGGAGAATTTGAGAAAATTAATTCTAATTCTGTGGAAATCAATGATGCAATTAAAATATATCCTAATCCTGTAAGCAATGAATTATATTTTGCCAATCTTAAAAATTATGCTCTAGTAGAAATTTATAATTCTTTAGGGATATGTGTGTTGAAACAATTTATTGATCCTAATGCAAATAGCTTAAAAATAGATTTATTGCAAAGTGGTTTGTATTACGTAAAAATAGAAAATATTATTCAAAAAATTATTAAAATATAGCTTATAGCTTAAAAAAATTATGTGTAAAGTTAAATTTAAATTAATAGAATTAATAAAATATTCAGTATTTATTATTATATCTCTGATTGTATGCAACTTGTCATTATCTGCAGATAATCTTACAATTATTATTGTTGAAAATAATACATATAATATTAAAGTTGGACAAGAATCACTCTCAAAAGCATTTGAAAATAAACAGTTAAAAGACATAAATAAATTAGAAATTATCGCAGGTGATATAGAGGCAAGCGATTGGGAATGGCTAAAAGAAAATAAAAAAAAGCTTGAAAACCTCTCCAATTTCACAATAGGAGATGGAATGGATAGTGTAGCAGATATACCCAATACTGAATCACAATATTTTGGAAATTCATTAAAACATATTGAGGTTTACCTAGTCAAAAATATTGGTATTAATGCCTTTCATGGTTGTCCTTATTTAATTACAGCGAAATTTCCTAATGCTACTAATATAGGAAGGTCTGCTTTTAGTAATTGCAAATGTCTTTCATCACTTTATTTCCCAGATGTTATTAATATAGAGGATAGTGCATTTTACGCTTGTAAAATCCTTACTACAATTGCTTTTCCTAATACATTAAAAATAAGTAATAATGCTTTTAGTGAGTGTAAAGCTCTTAATTTAGTATCTTTGCCAAGAGTATCAGAAATTAAAGAAAATGCTTTTTATAATTGCATTTCGCTTGCTGCTATTAGTCTGCCATCAATACCTCCAACAATTGCTAATCAAAATTCATTTTTAAATTGCCAAGATATAAGAACGGTAATTTTCATTGATAAAAATGGTGAAATTTTGACATCTTTAAGCGGTGCTTACCATAGGTATATTTCAGTAGTAGATGATGATCCTAAAGATAACTTATGGTATGGGTGGAGAGTTATATCTCCTGAAATGCAGGACAATGCTAATTTATCAATAAAAATAGTATCAAAAAGTTCTACTACAATTAAAAAGTTGTTCTCATCGCTTGAAGAAATTCTTTCTGAAAATGAATTAAAAAGTATTTTCGAAATTGAAATATTAGAAGGAAATTTTGAATCAGATGATTGGGAATGGTTAAAAGTTAATAAAGATTCTTTGAGATTTCTGGAAAAATTTGTAATTTCAGAAAAAATTAAAAATGTAGCAAATATTCCAAATACAAAAATAGGATTTCCATATTTTAATACGAGATTGAAAACTTTAATTTTGGCAAATGTTAATCAAATAGGTGACGATGCTTTTAACGGTTGTTATTCATTAAAAAATATACACTTACCCAATGTCATTAATATAGGTAAACGAGTTTTTTATAATTGTAGTTATTTAGATTCAGTTAATCTTCCTTTAGTCGAAAGTATTGGAGATAATGCTTTTGCTTTATGTATAGGACTTAGAGTAATTGAATTACCAAAATTAATAAATCTTGAAAATGGATGCTTTAATAATTGTGCTTCCCTTTCAGGTATTAATTTGAATTTTGTTACTGAATTAAAATCAAGTTGCTTTGCAAATTGCACAAATATTGAATCTATATTTTGTCCTAAAGTATTAATAATAAGTGATAGTGTATTCTATAATTGTAGTTCCTTGAAGGAAGTAATTTTCCCTAATTTAAAAAGTATCGGAAACTTTGCATTTAGCGAATGCAAGGCATTGTTAATTTTTAAATTTCCAGAGTTTCCTCCATCTGTTTCAAATATTAATGCATTTCAAAATTGTTCTGAACATAGAACAATTGAATTTGTTGATACAAGTGGCATTCCTATTTCAAATGTTGGTTATATAAAAGCTATGTATCAATCTGCAAATGATGGCAATTATGACGATAATTTATGGTACGGTTGTATTATAAGAACAATAACTGCTTCTTTAAGCATTGATGGAATTGACAAAATATATTTGCAGCATTCTTCACTCAAAAATATAATTATGCAAGTAGAAATTGAAAAAATAGATTCAATAGAAGTCATTGCGGGTGATTTTATTGTTCTAGATTGGTTGTTTTTAAAACAAAAAATAAATAATTTGGAATCTTTAGAAAACTTTTCTATTACTGAAAATGTTGATACTGTATATTTTATTGAGCAGTCTGATGAAAATCCATTTTTTAATTCTGCGATAGAAAAAGTATCAATTGTAAAGCTCGATACTTTAGCAAGTTATATTTTTAGTAATTGCATTAATCTAAAGAATATTAATTTACCAAATATAAAAGTAATTAAGAAATGTGCTTTTTTGAATTGCAAATCGCTTGATAGTGTTGAATTTCAAAATGTAGAACAAATTGAGCCAAGTGCATTTGGAAATTGTTCTTCCTTAAATATCATTAAACTTCCTAAAGTTAAAACTTTTTTTCATTATGACATATTTAGTAATTGCGAAAATATACAAAAAGCTTACTTACCAACTACACCTCCAATTGTAAAAGTAAAATATAAAATATCAAATTCACTCAATTGTAGAATCATATTAACCAATGAAAATGGAAATATGATTGAAGATGATTCCATTTATTTTAACGCATATCGATTAGCAGAAGATGGTAATATTTATGATGATTTTTGGTTTGGATGGAATATTCCTTATGAGGAATTAGCAGGGAATTTGAATGTGAATATCTGGACTAAACATGAAACATATAATAAAATAAATCAATCATCTCTTTCTGATGCATTAGATGATCTAAAAGATAAAGAAATTACTAAAATTGAAATTACAAGTGGCAATTTTAATAAAGCTGATTGGATTTGGTTAAAAGATAATAATCAATATTTAAAGAATTTGAAATATTTTATAATAAGTGATTCAATTAATTCTGTCGCAGATATTCCAAACAGATATTACAATGAAGAAAATTATTTTGGTAATTTACTTGATAGTGTATATATAGCGAAATTAGATTTAATCGGAGCATACGCTTTTAGTTATTTAGCTTCTCTTAGGGTAGCTAATTTCCCAGATGTCAAATATATTGATAGTAAAGCTTTTGAATATTGCAAAAGTCTTCATTATATTTCATTTCCTAATTTAATTGAAATAGCTGAGTGTGCATTTTGTGATACTAGAATTTATTGGCTAGATTTACCTAAGGTAAAAAGTATAGGTTCAAGAGCTTTTAAAAATAGCACATCAATGGTTTCAATTAAAATTCCTAATGTTGAAAATATCTATGAATCAGCTTTTGAATATTGCCCAAAAATAATTTCTGTAGCTTTACCTAAGATTAAAAAGTTATCTACGATGTCATTTAATTACTGTAATAATCTTAGTGCAATGTATTTACCAGAGACACCTCCGTTAATACTAAAAGGTTCTTATGACCCTTTTTCTAATTGCGCAAACCCGAAATATCTTTATTTTGTAGATTCTTTAGGAAAAGAATTAATTAATTACGATTCTGCTTATATAAATTATAAAATATATAATGATGGAAATACTCAGGATAATTTATGGTATGGTTGGATAATTCCAGAATTCACAAAATATGATGAAGCAAATGATAATGAAATAAATATTTATCCTAATCCAGCCGGCAATATATTATTTATTGAAAATTGTACTTCTAATTATAATTTAAGTATTTATAATTCTTTAGGAGTACGTGTAATTAATCAACTTATTAATTCGAAATATAATAATGTAGATATTAATTTTTTAACAGCAGGATTATACTACATAAAAATAGGAAGTACTATTAAAAAATTTATTAAACTATAGAAATAATATCTTGTTTGTATATGTTTTATGTGAAAAAGAATAAATTAATAGAACTGAATTGAATTATAAATTCATCAATCTAGGAATAAATATTAAAAGAATATTATTTTATTTCTTTTGGGTTTAGTGTTAATAATTTAGTGCTAAATTCATCTTTTTCTTTCAACATTTTTATGAAAGCTTCCATAATTCCATTTATAAATACACTACTTTTGCTAGTAGAATATTTTTTAGCAATATCAATAACTTCATTTATACTAACTTTGGGTGGAATATCTGGAAAAAACATTAGCTCGCTGACAGCTATATATATCAAAAATCGGTCTATATTTGCAATGCGCTCAAGCTCCCAATTTTGAGAGTTCTTTTCAATAAAAGAATCACAAAATTCTTTGTTTTCTACACATTTTTCAATTAACGTTCTAGCAAATTCAATATATTCAGGCTTCCAAATTATAGGTTGATCTGCTTCTAACTCATATACTTCGCTTGGCTTTAATATTTTCCCATTAGAATTTTCTGTTGGCTCAGTTTCATCATCACCGAAGTTAAATAATCTATTAAAAATATGTGGAAATTGTTGTGTCCAAGGAATTTCGGATACTTCGTAAGCATTTAAGATTTGTAAAACTTTTTCCCGTACTAATCTTCTTGATCCTTCTACAGATCTTACTTTACTTAGAGGGAAGTCATCTTCTAATTCAATTTTCATTCAATAATACTAAAAGTAAAAAACGTATACAAAAATACGTAAATTATCAATATAAATTGTAAAAGTTAAAGATATTTTGAAAAAATACAGAATTTAAAATAAAAATGATTTTATGCGTTTTTAACAATAGATAGAATGAATTATGAAATTCAATATTTTTACAATATACAAAGGATAAATTATGTTCCAACTACCAAATCTTCCTTATAAGCCAAGTGATTTTAAAGGCGTTTTTTCTGAAGAAACATTTGAATATCACCATGGGAAGCATCATCAAGCATACGTTACAAATTTAAATAATCTAATCAAAGGCAATGAATTTGAAAATATGGACCTTGTAGATATAATTAAAAAAGCACAAGGTGGTGTATTTAATAATGCTGCACAACATTTCAATCACTCTTTCTTCTGGAATTGCCTTTCGCCAAATGGAGGTGGAGCTCCAACTGGTAAAATTTTAGAAGAAATTAATTCTGTATTTGGATCTTTTGATAAATTCAAAGAAGCTTTTACAAATTCATCTGCTACTTTATTTGGTAGCGGTTGGGCTTGGTTAGTTAAAAATTCAGATGGTAAATTAGAAATAGTACAGAAATCAAATGCTGGTACTCCAATTACTGAAAATCAAACCCCAATTCTTACTTTAGATGTATGGGAACATGCTTATTATATAGATTATAGAAATGCAAGACCTAAATTTATTGAAAAATTCTGGGATACTGTAAATTGGGATTTCGCAAATTCTAATTTAAAATAAAGATTATTAAAATAAATTAATATAAAAATACCCCACTACTTTAGAAAATAGTGGGGTATATTTATTTTTGACGGAAAACGATCCTTAGCAGTAGAAATTTATTTTATAATTAGGGTTAATCTTCTATTTATATTATCTTCATCGCCGAATTTAGTTGTTTCTCCCTGCGAAAAGATGTTGATTTGGGATTCGGATACTCCATAATTGATTAAAATATTTCTTATATTTTCTGCTCTTTTGTTAGTTAGCATTTTGTTATAAGTATAGCTTCCTTTTTGATCAGCATAAGTATATATTTGATACTTTGAGGTTTCGTTTTGATTATTAAGGATAATTTTTACTAAAGTATTAATATCATTTGAGCAAAGCTGGTCTGAATTATATTCATAGAAAAAATCAGATTTAGAGCTATTAGAGTTAATATTATTTTTTTTTATTTCTGAATTATTTATTGCCGGAGAATTTACATTAATTGTCGCAACAATATCATAAGAAAATACTTTAGGTTGTTTTATATTATAAACATTTGCAATAACATAGCTATTCTTATATTTTCCATTCGTAATTTCAATTTTATAATCTCCCTCTGAATTTACAGGAATAATATAATCGGCATCGTTAGGGAAAATTTGAAAAGTTCTGCTTTCTTTAGTCTTTAGATTTGTGCAAAGTATATCATAGTTACCATTAGATAGATATTTTTTGTTGTTAGTTAATTCAAAAACACTACCACGAATAAAGGCATAATTAGTTGGTCTAAATTGCTTTGGAACATCTATTTTGTAAATACCTTGTCTTTTTGACATAGTATCATAAGAAACTATATAGGCACTTTCCCCAAGGGAAGTGAGCCATAAATTATTATCATCTTTATTTGTATTGATTATTTTTCCTAAGTTTTGGGGTGATGACCAATTATCCCAAGTATCATCTAATCGCACAGCGAAATAAATATCATATCCACCTAAACCATTAGGTCTATTAGAGGAAAAGAAGAGGGTGCGGTTATCAATTGCAATAAATGGTGAAAACTCATTATAAGGAGTATTTATTGTTTTACCAAGAGATTTAAGTTCTGACCATTTTTTAATTGATTCATCATAATGTGAATAATATAAATCCATTCCACCAGAATTACCAGAAATAGCTGATGAAATAATCATAGTCTTCATATCATAAGACATAGTCGCAGAATATATAGAAGAATCATTTGTATAATTTTTAATATTTAGTGCTAATGGTTTTGACCAATTATTATTTGGTAATTTAGTAATTATAGAATAACCACTTTCATTTTTGGAATTAGTAGTATTATTATAATTTCCCGAAATTAATGCAATTTTACCATCTGGTGATAAATATAAAAGTACGTCAGAAAGAGGTGTATTTATTTTTTCTTCGAATTTTTGTGGTAATTCCCAAGAATTAGTTCCTATATTTTTTGAAAACCATATTTCATCTAAATCACTTGTATTACCGGTATTTTCAAAATGAAATTTTCTATCAAAAAACAATGTTTTTTCATCAAAATCAATGATTGGGACTATTGCAGGTTGAAAAGCGTTAATTGCATCAGGTAGTCGCACTTTTTTTATTTCTTCCTGAGCATTTGCAAAATTTGCAATTACTAAGTTAAATACAATAAGAATTAATATTTTTTTCATTTATATTTATGTATTTATTATACTTTATCTTAATATAATATACGAAATAGAAAGAATAAGTTCTATGAATTTATTTCCCTTTTGATTACTACAATTGTTTTATCATCTGTATATGTAGAATTAATACAAAATTTAATTACAGAATCTATTATATTTACAGCGATTTCTTTAGAAGATTTATTTTTTTCTTTTCTAATAATATTCATTAATCTATTCTCACCATAGAGTTCATGGTCACTATTTTGAGATTCTGTGATGCCATCAGTATATAATACTAAAATATCACCAGGTTGCATAGTAAGATTTTCAACTTTAAAAGATTGATTTTCTAAGATACCTAATAAGCCACCTGTAGGAGGTAATAATGTAATTGAATTACTCTCTGCATGGAAGTGCATAGGAGAGCAATGTCCAGCATTAGTATAAAGAACTAATCTATTGCTTGAAGTTTGTAATTCACAGAAAAATAAACTGACGAACCTTTCATAATTAAAAGTATTCCATACAAGATTATTGAGCCTAGAAATTAATCGAGATATTTTTGTACCGAAACTTACTCCCATTTTCAAAGCACCAGAAACAAAAAGTGCTTGAATAGCGGCAGGTAAGCCTTTACTTGCTGCATCACAAATTACTATAGAAAGCCTTTCTTCTTCATCATCTAAACTTGGGATATAATCAAAATAATCACCACCTACTTGAGAATCAGGAATACAAACTCCATAGATATCATAATCAGCAAATTGTGTTTTATGCTCAGGTAATAGATTTCTTTGAATCTCAGCAGCACGTTCTAAATCTTTATTTAGCAATTTCTGTTTAGTTCTCTGCTTTAAATCTCTAATTGCAACCGACGACACACCACTAATTATTGTGAGAGTCTCATAGAAAGATTGCAAAATCGTATCTGCATTAAAGCTAAGAACATATTGATAATATTTATGGTTATCAATTCGGATTAAATCACCTACCCCAGATGCGGAAAATAATTCAATTCCAGTATTTTTAAGTAAAACGTCTGTCTCATAATTGATTTGAGTGCGATTGTTGTACATAGCCTTAAAAACAGGCATTTGTGCAATATGTACCTTATAAGATTTAGGGATTTTCTTTATTTTTCCATATTGATATTTTAAAATATAAGTGTTATCCTTAGGTATTAATTCCCACACTCTACCACCATTAAGACCAAATCCGGAATCATCTACAATTTTTTTTACTAATTTTGAAAGAAGTTCAATTTCATTTTTAAAATTACCTTCTGCTAAGCTCTCCACAAGCTTATAAATACTTCTTTGGTCAAAATTTTTATCTATATTTTCAATATTTGTCATTTGTTATTTTAGTAAACCAATCTTAAGAAGTTCATTATCAATTTCAATTTTGCTTTCATTTTTAATTGGCATTAATGGCATTCTATATACTTCATTGCAAAAGCCAAGTCTATGCATAATGTATTTCACAGGTGTTGGATTAGACTCAATGAAATTCAAATTCATTAATTCGAGGAATTTATAATGTATATCTTTTGCTTTGCTATAATTACCTTCAAGAGCCAAATTAACCATTTCGCTAAATTCTTTAGGAATATAATTTGAAATAACAGAAATAACTCCTTTTCCACCCATTAGTATAATCGGAAGGGTAAGAGAATCATCACCTGATAATAATCCAAATTCAGGAGATGAATTTTTCATTATTTCCATCATTTGATCTAAATCACCAGATGCTTCTTTTACTGCAACAATGTTTGGGCAGTCATTGGAAAGCTTTTTCACAGTAGATGGGAGGATATTTACAGCGGTTCTACCAGGAACATTATAAATTATTAATGGTAATTCTTTTACTTCATCAGCAATTAATTTGTAATGAGAATATAGACCATGCTGAGAGGGCTTATTGTAATATGGTGCAACTAATAAAGCAGCATCGGCACCCAATTCTAAAGCCATTTTTGACATATTGCAAGACGTAAGAGTATCATTTGAACCAGTACCAACAATAACTTTGCATCGCTTATTGGCTATTTGAATTGATTTAGAATATAATTCTCTTTTTTCATCTATGGTAAGAGAAAAGTTCTCGCCAGTAGAACCACCCACAACGATACCGCTTATACCATTAATTATTTGATGTTCTATAATTTTTTCTAAACTAATGAAATCAATATTTCCGTTTTCTAAAAAGGGTGTAATTAATGCGGAATAAGTGCCAGTGAATTCAAATTTTGTCATAATTCTAATTATTATAATTATTAAATAATAAAATTAACTCAAAAAACTAAATATTATTGTTTTATGCAATTGAATAAATAATTTTGATTGCTGTATTATTTACTTAGCAAAAAACGTACTTAAACAAAAAAAGCAGATTGCTGTAAAACAAACTGCTTTTTGCTCCCAAGGAGGGACTTGAACCCCCGACCCTCTGATTAACAGTCAGATGCTCTAACCAACTGAGCTACTTGGGAATATTTTATATTAATTTCAATTCGAAAATTTATTAAGTATTAATTATAATAATACTTAGTTTAAATCAGCTCCCAAGGAGGGACTTGAACCCCCGACCCTCTGATTAACAGTCAGATGCTCTA
>ENA-UOOK01001136-UOOK01001136.1-fermentation-metagenome-genome-assembly--contig:-NODE-1136-length-35395-cov-5.069044_pt1 | contig 35395 bp, 36 predicted proteins | sample MGYA00245777_ERZ724023 | MGnify/ENA primary metagenome ERZ724023 (study PRJEB28704, sample SAMN03018312) | fermentation metagenome | biome: anthropogenic terrestrial biome; feature: soil; material...
AATATTTTCCTTATAAAGCGTCCCGTAATCCTCGATCAGTGTGTCCAGGAAGGTATCCACCTGGAGCATATTGTACCCGCCGAAAGAGGCCTTCGGAAACACATGGCCTTCCGCTTCCTGAGGTGTTAACATTGTGATTCACTCCATTTTATCCCGATTTCTATTTCTGCGCCTCCCGGCGTCGTGTGTACTCAAATGTATAAACCATTATTCTCCAATTCGTCAATCAAATCCCCCATGATATCCACGTTGTACGGTGTAACAATGTAAGTGTTCAGGGCAACTTTCTTAATCTTTCCCTCCTGGGCGTAAGCCACGCCGGACAGGAAATCCAGCAGACGACGGGCCACATCCTTCTTGGTTGACTCCAGGTTCAGCACCACCGTGCGCTTGTCCCGCAGGTGATCGGCGATCTCCTCTGCTTTCCTATTGCTGAAACGATACTGTTTTTGCACCATCTCTAAAGGAAGATGATAATCTCTGGGGAATAGCATCACATCGAATTGATGTCCCATATCTTTGAGGATGTTATAGAGGCAGAGGTAGTTAGCCTGGGGCCTGGGACCATAGGCGAATTCGCTCAATGAGTCTGGGGGGCTGCCCCGAAAGACGATAAAAGTGCCCTCTCGAGCGATCTTGATCATCCTAGCCAGAAAGCCCTCTATCTCCTCGTCGAAGAGGCTGTAGGCGGCAAGGGCGTAGTCAACTTCAGGTCGGCTTATCTTCTCTAGCAATCCATTTTCATGATGATCGAACCGACCGTTCCGGCAGTTGATATTCATCTCGATCAGCTCATTGATCTCTCCCGGCCTCGCATCCTTCCATTCCTTCTCGATTATAGCGATGTTTGTCAGGCCCTCTTCTCTGGCCTTGCCAGTCAAGATCTGCAGATGATATGCCGAGGGATCGAGGGCAACAGTTGCAGTGGTTAGATGAGAGAGGGGAATGGCAAAGGCTCCCGTGCCTGCTCCGATGTCCAGGAGGGTCGAGCCGGATTTGATAAAGGATATGATCCTGTTAAGAACCTCTCCTGGATAGCCGGAGTGCTTGAGAGCCTGGTCATAGATCCCGTATCCCCTCCAGAATTGATCATTGGAGATCTTCTCCTCTCCAAGATCGTGCAGATAACTGGTCTCTCTGATGAAGCTCCTCCACTGATCGGTCCAAAAGCTCATCAGGCCCTCTTCACAGATAGAAGACTGTCCGAATTGAATATCCCACAGATGCTGGCAGACTTCACAATACTGGGAGCGCCAATTTTGTGAATCGGAGCTGATATCAACTTGCTCAGAACGCGTCTCATAAATATTTCATCTCTTTTGCTACTAATAAATATAATTATCATATAAAACTTACGATTATTCTTAAATATTCATATAAATTTTATATCAATAGATCTATTGCAGAAATAAATTAACCTTTTTAAGGTTCTATTCCAATAGGCTTATTACTAAGTAATACCATCATTTCGTTTGCGATAAAAATGGAGCAAGACCTGATGAGAATAGGCATATCATTGCCAGAGAATCTTCTTAATAAGTTCGATGAGATAATAACGAATAGGGGCTATTCCTCCCGTTCTGAGGGCGTTAGAGATGCCATAAGGAATTATATAGTTAACTATGAATGGATGAGCGACGCGGACGGGGAGAGGGTGGGAGTGATCACCATCCTCTACGACCATTCTCAACGGGGCCTGATGGACAATCTCACCGAGATTCAGCACGATTTCGGCAGCATAATTCAGTCCAGCCTGCATGTTCATCTGGACCAGGACATATGCCTTGAGGTCGTGGTTCTCCGAGGAGATGGTCCGGAAGTCAGGAAAGCAGCGGAGAGCATGATGGCCTTGAAGGGGGTAAAGCATGTCAAGCTGACCACTACATCCCTGGGAAAAGAACTTTAGATGGAAAGGGCAGATCTCAAATAGGATGAATCCATATTCTCAGAGGACCGAATTCACAGGAGGATCTCATATCAAAGCCTTTACCATCTTCATTCTGATCGCTTTAACGCAATCCATGTGCTTTGTATGCTCATGCAGCGAAGAATACACAGCCAATTACTGGCTGGAAAGGGGGGACGAATTCTTAAGGAACTCCACCTTCGAAATCGCTCTTGACTGCTATAATAAATCCATTGAGCTGGATAGCACCAATGCCTCCATCTGGATAAAGAAGGGAAGGGCCTTGGTCGGCCTGAACAGGTATTCAGAAGCTCTCTATGCCTACAATGAATCCATCCGCCTCGACCCCCAGCAGGCAATGGCCTGGTACAGCAAAGGACTGGCCCTGGCCAATTTGGGCCTGTACAATGAGTCGATTGCCGCTTTTGACGAGGCAATCGTTATTCAACCAGAGGTTGCCCTGTCCTGGCTCAGCAAAGGAATCAGCCTAGCCAATATGGGATTGTTCAATGAATCTCTGCAGGCCATGGATATGGCTGCATCAATGGATGGAAATCTCTCTGACGTCTGGCTCAACCGGGGCCTGGTCCTGGCAGAGCTGGACAGAGACGACGAATCTGTAGACTCTTTTCGAAGGGCAGCGCAGCTGGACAAGAGCAGTGAGGAAGCATGGCTAAACTTGGGGCTGGCCCTTATGAGCAAGGGAAACAACAGTGATGCCCTTGCTGCTTATGAGAATCTCACCGAGTTGAATCCGATCAATGCCAATGCCTGGATCAAGAAGGGTGAGGCTCTGCTCACCTTGGGAAGAGCAGCTGAATCCAGCGAGGCTTTCTACAGAGCCACCATGATCGATCCCATCAATGCCGATGCCTGGAATGGCAGGGCAATGGCTCTGCGCCTTTCCGGCAGATATAACGAATCCATTGAGGCCTATAACCGAACAGTTGAGCTGGAACCGGGGAATTCTGATGCCTGGAACGGCCTGGCGATCAGCTATGTGGAGATGGAACGGTACAATGAATCCTTAGAGAGGTTTGATAGGGCTATCGAAATAGATCCCGATGAGATCGGATTTCAGTATAACAAGGCTCTGGCCTTAAACAAACTGGGAAACTATAGCGAAGAGGTTGCCGTTCTGAACAGGACAGTGGAGCAGCACCCCGATTGTTCCGTCTGCTGGAATAACCTGGGGCTGGCTCTGGCGAGACTGGAGCGGTATGACAGTGCCATTGAGGCTTATGATAAAGCTATTGAGCTGAACTCCAGCTACATGGAGCCCTGGAACAATCGGGGGATCGCTATGGTGCTTGGATATGAGGATGTTGCTGGAGCCCTTCAGAGCTTTGACAGGGCCATCCAGATCGATCCCCGTTCCGTGGAGGCTTGGGTGAACAAGGCCAATGCCCTGGATATGGCCGATCGGGGACCGGAAGCCCAGGAGGCTCGGGAAAAGGCAAAGATGCTGGGCTACCAGGGGTAGTGGCAATGGAGGCTATGGCAGAGGCGCACCTTTATGGGATCGTCGTTCTTATAAAGTGCGGGAGAATCTGGAAGTGAGTGCTGCTAAGGTCTCTTGAAGCTCTCCAGAGAGATTCGCTCTCTCTGGCGAACAGGCCATGATAGATGCCAGCCCAAGCAGCATATTCTTCTTTTTTCATAGTTTTCATTATATTTTAACATCATGAGGATATGATTGATCAGAGGATTGCCCGATGAATGATGATGTCTTATTGCGGCAAACGAGTTACAGAGGCAAGAGAATAAGCCTTTTTCGAACGTTGATGAATTCGACCTCGATGCCATAGGCCTCAAAGATGTTCTCCGGGGTCATGACTTCTGCGGGCCTTCCTGCTGCTACCACATTCTGATGATTGCAATTGGACTCGCCTTTGAATTTCTGCTCATCCCCACATTCTTTTTCTGTCAGCTTTCGCAGCAGTACCAGCTCATCCGAGAACATCAGGGCATGATTGGGATCATGCAGAGTCATAACCACCGTCACCTTCTGATCCCTTGCGATCCGGGATATCATCTTGAGGACTTGATGCTGATTTTTGAAGTCCAGATAAGAGGTGGGCTCGTCCAGCAATAGAAAAGAGGGCTCCTGAGCCAGAGCCCTGGCGATCATCACCAACTGTCTCTCCCCCCCACTGATTTGAGTGTAAGGCCTGCTGGATAGATGAGATGCTCCCACCATATCCATGGCCTGACGAGCTTTTTCCAGATCTCTCGGTCCTGGCTGGGATAGGGCAGAGATATGGGGCATCCTCCCGGTAAGAACGATATCCAGGGCCGTAAAGGGAAATGATGACCTCTGAGTCTGGGGCACATGTCCCATCAGCCGGGCCATATCGGTCTGCCCCATCCGGGAGACATCATTTCCGTCCACATAGACCTTTCCAGAATCAGGACGAAGGAGTCCATTGATGATCTTCAATAGAGTTGTCTTTCCGCAGCCATTGGGGCCCAGAAGGGTTACGATGGCCCCCTTTCTCAATTGCAGGCTAACATCGCCCAAGACCAGACGGTTATTGTAGCTTAAAGAGACGCCCTCCGCAATCACGCCTAGATTCATGTTCACTCCCAACCACCCGATCGCGTTGTGCGAAGCAGATACGCGAAGAGGGGCGCTCCTACTAATGTGGTGATCACTCCGACCGGCACTTCGAATCCCAGCCCCGCCCGGGCGAAGTCGTCAACTACAACCAGAAAAGAGGCGCCAAATGTCAGAGATAGGGGAATTAGTGTCCTGTGATCCGGCCCAAAGATCATGCGCAGCATATGGGGGACGACCAGCCCCACCAGTCCGATGATCCCAGCCACGGCAACCGCAGAAGAGGCGGCAAGAGATGCTGCGACGATGAAAATGATCTTGTATTTCTCTGGATTCAGACCAACTGAGCGCGCCTCCTCATCACCCAAAGCGAGGACATTCAGCCTCCAGCGCAATAGCAGCATGACTGTGCATCCAAGTGCGAAGAGCGGAAAAGCGCTATATATCTTCGACCAGCTCGCTGTGCCCAGGCTGCCCATAATCCAGAAGACTATGCTCTGCAGGGCCCTCTCGCTTACGGCGATCTGAATTATAGCCAGGAGGGAGTCAAACACCGCAGAGACTATCACCCCCGCCAGGACAAGGGAGACTATGGGAGTGCTCCGGTTGGTCGTGGCCATGAAATAGGTCAGAGCCACTGCCAGCAGACTGAAAAAGAAAGCAGCGTATTGAATGGACACTCCTGGCAAAAAGGCTAATGAGAGGGCAGCTCCAAAGGCCGCTCCTGAGGATAGGCCGAGGATGTAAGGGCTGACGAGCGGATTTCTGAAAATGCCCTGGAATGCCGCCCCGGAGACCGAGAGGCTGGCTCCTACCATCATGCCCAAAAGCAGTCGCGGGAGGCGAACCTGAAAGATCACAGTGCTGTAGACGTCCGGGTAGTCTGTGGCATAGCCCAATATCTTTGAGGCCATCAGATCGACCAGCTGCACTGGATTTATGTGAAAAGGGCCTATGAAAATGGATGAGAAGAAGGCAAAAAGGGGAAGGCTCAAAAATAGATAATAGAGGAGCGATCTGCCCGTGATTCTCTCACGCGCCATGCCCATCTTCTCAGTCTGAGATGGCATCAAATTCCGTCTCAGGCTTTAGCCATGCTGGGATAATGCACGCCCCAGATATCCACGTTGTATTGATCGATAGTCTGGTTCATGTCCACGTCCTGGAACTTATCGTGATGCAGATCCCTGGCAACATGCAGCAAAGCCAGAGGCATGCGGGGGGAGAAGGCATCGAATAGATAGGGATTGCTGATCTCATAGACCCGGCGGTTCTTTACAGCATTTATGTCCCTCAAGCCCTGGAAATCCTCACCATTGATGATGTCCTCAGGATCCAGGTCCTCATTGTACCACATATAGATGACATCGGGGTTGAGCTTGATCAGAGTCTCCTGGTTGATTACTGGATGCTCTAGATTCTGCGCCTCCTCTTCCGCCAGCTTCATGACATTGCTGCCTCCTGCCATATCGATCAGGTCGTTTATGCCGCTATCGACACCTGCTGTGCCATAGATATCCGTCCACATCCAGAAAACCCCCGGCCTATCGCTCTCCTGGATCTGATCCGTGACGTTGGTGGTCAATTCAACGTATCCTTCCATTATCTCCTTAACCTCGGATGCGCGATCGGTGTTTCCTGAGATGATGCCCATTGTATCCACCTGGCGGTAGACATCATCAAGAGAGGTTACGTAGATGGCAAAGACGGGCACTTTCAGTGTATCATTGATGGCCAGGATGTTCGGGTCATCGGGAGAGGAGGCCCACAGGACTACCAGATCGGGATCTACCTTGGCCAGGGATTCGAGGCCCAGCTGGTCGCCCGTGATGTTGATCAGTATCTTATCCTCGAAGTTGGGATCGACTACGGGAAATACATCTTCCATTAGCCTTCGCATCCATTTGTCATCTTTAAGGGCGACCACATTATCTGGATCTCCTACGGCATAATAGGTCTTGAGGGCATTCTCCATGGTGAAGACCACTCTCTCTGATGGGGAGCCGATGTTAATGCTTCTCCCCAGATCGTCCTCTATAAGAACGGTCTCATTAGCATAGCTGGCTGGCACTGCCAGAAGCAGGCAGAGGGCTACAGCTAGCAAGAAACAGGTCGAACTCTTCATACTATTGCCTCCAACAGATCGATTTCGTACTTGATTGCGTATTCTTTAACATATCCTGCACTGTCCAAATTTATGATTTTTGCGTACATAATATGACCAGGCAGATGATATTATGATACTAGACTCCGCAATGATATCACTATTTATAAAGCCGGCGGTAGCAGGTGAAATTTTTGAAACTACAGAACTTACCAAATAAAACAAAGGCTCTTCGCTATTTGGTATGGGTGAATTAGAATAGCAAATTCTCTGCATCTTTGCGCCACTGTGGTGAACCGCGATGCTTTGACCCAACCATAGAGACGGAGTAGTCATCCTTTTCATCATAATGAGAAGCATCCAAGACCTTGCCTTTCCTTAAGTGCTCTACGTCGCCCGGTGTATTGGCCGGCAAAGGTTTTATAGGGCAGATATCATTGCTCAATCTATGACATATGAAACCTCTGTGGGGAATCGTCTTCTACGACGTTCATTCGCTTGTTAATGAAAAAGTGCGCATTTTTGATACCACCCTTCGCGATGGAGAACAGACTCCTGGCGTCTCTCTCACCACGGATGAGAAGATCCAGATCGCCCGGCAGCTTGACAAACTCGGAGTGAATGTTATCGAGGCCGGTTTTCCCGTCTCCTCAAAGGGCGAGTTTGACAGCGTCCGCCAGATCGCCAGGTCCGGCCTGCAGGCTCAGGTCTGCGGCCTCTCTCGCATAGTAAAAAAGGATGCCCAGGCCTGCCTTGACGCTGATGTGGACCTGGTTCATGTCTTTTCTCCCACCTCCGATATTCAGATCGCTCATACCATCAAGATGAGCCATGATGAGATCGTAGAGGGAGCAATGAGGACGGTGGAGTTCGTGAAGGATAACGGACGGACCTGCCTCTTCTCGGCCATGGATGCCACCCGCACATCGCCTGAGTTCCTGCATCGCATATTCAAAGCGGTGGAGGAAGTGCACTGCGATATCATAAATATACCGGATACGGTCGGCGTGGCAGTCCCCTCCTCATTCTACCGGCTGGTCAAGGACATCTGCGACGATGTCCATATGGTGGTGGATGTCCACTGTCACAACGACTTCGGCCTGGCGGTGGCCAACAGCCTGGCTGCAGTGGAAGCAGGCGCAAGGGAGGTCCAGGTCTGCGTTAACGGCCTGGGGGAGAGGGCGGGCAACGCCAACCTGGCGGAGGTGGTGATGGGCCTGCACTCCATCTACAACGCCAAGACCAGCATTAAGACCGAGTACCTGGTGGAGACCGCCAGGATGGTCGAGCGGCTCACCAAGGTGAAGATACCCATAACTGCTCCTATTGTGGGTGAGAACGCCTTCTCCCATGAGTCCGGAATTCACAGCCACGGGATTATCGAGAACAGCAAGACATTCGAGCCTGGCATAATGACCCCGGAGATGGTGGGCCATAAAAGGAGGATAGTCATGGGCAAGCATACCGGAAAGCATGCCGTGGCCAAGGTCCTGGAGGAGGCGGGTTACCGGCCGTCTGATGAGCAGCTTCAGGAGATCTTAGAGAGGATCAAGGAGCTGGGCGACAAGGGCAAGCAGGTCGGGAACATCGATCTTCAGACCATAGCCGATGTGGTCATAGGAGATGTGGCCAAAGAAAGCCAGGCGGTGGTGCTCAAGGAGGTCTCAGTGATGACCGGGAACATCATCACTCCCACCGCTACGGTTAAGGCCATGGTCAGAGGAAAGGAGAAGGTCCTGGCCAATACCGGGGTGGGCCCGGTGGATGCTGCGGTCAATGCCGTACAGGGACTATTGGATAGCGATACATCTATACACCTCTGCGACTTCCGGATCGAGGCCATATCCGGCGGTGCCGATGCTCTAGCTGAGGTGGTGATCGGGGTGGAGGATGACCGGGGCAGGAGAGTCAGCGCCCGCTCAGCGCGAGAGGATATCGTCATGGCCTCGGTGGAGGCCCTGGTAAGCGCCATCAACAGATTGATGCTGCTGGAGGAGGCCGCTGCTCGCTAAATCAATGATAGGGGATGTGCAGAGATATATGCAGGGAACTACCCAAGGAAATATGCAGGGAAACGTACAGATGACATTGAGTGGGGTAATCGATTCGCATTGCCACCTGGATTTCAAGCATTACCATAAAGATCGGGAAGCTGTGATGGAGAACGCCCGGAAGGCGGGAGTGGTCGGGATGATCAACTCCGGCGTGGACTACTCCACCAACACAAAGTCGCTGGAGCTGGCGAAGAATTACGACTTCATCTCTGCCACCCTGGGCCTCAGCCCGAACTCAATTGACGGGAAGAACGATCCGGAAATCAAGATGATCCTGGATCAGATCGAGAGCAACGCCCGCCAGGCAGTGGGAATAGGCGAAGCAGGCCTGGATTACTACCACACTAAAGATGCTCCCAGCAGAGAACGGCAGGCAGAGATCTTCAAAAAGGTTATCGCTATAGCCGAGTCCCTGAACCTGCCCCTGGTCATCCATTCCCGGGATGCAGAACAGCCTGCTCTGGACATGGTCAAGCACCTGGAAAAAGTCGTTTTCCACTGCTACAGCGGCACCCTTCCCACCATGAAAGAGGCCCAGGATAGGGGATACTACATATCTTTGGCCACAAACGTTTGCCGATCCGGACATCATCAGATCCTGGCCCGGAACGTCTCCCTCGATCATTTGCTGGTGGAGACGGACAGCCCCTTCCTCTCCCCTCGCAAGGGCAGAAATGAGCCGGCAAATGTACTGGATTCCGTCCGGCTAATCGCCAGGATAAAGGGGCTGGAGCCGCAGGAGGTGGCGGCGCAGACTGCCACGAATACCAAACGAATTTATAACATCCGTTGAAATGACCTAAAATGATTGAGACGTCCTGCATTAAGAGCCTCTGAGGCCAAGAACTCCTGAGGCCGAGACGTTCATGCGCAGGGATGAAGACTGGAAATCAGGTCATGACATCAAGAAAAGGGTCAACATGGATCGGATGACTGTGCCTTTCGAGCATATAATGAAGTATCTGGGCTCGAGAAAGGAAAAGGGAAGAAAGAGAATCGGCCTTCTGGTGGATGGGCCCAATATGCTCAGAAAGGAGTTCCAGATGGACCTGGAGGAGATCAGGGACATCCTGAAGGACTATGGCGACATCAAGATGGGCAAGGTATTCTTGAATCAGTATGCATCTGAGAAGCTGGTCGAAGCGGTGGAGAATCAGGGGTTTGAGCCGGTGATCTGCACAAGCGACGTGGATGTGAGGATGGCGGTGGAGGGTGTTGACATGATCTACAATCCAGTCATCGATACCCTGGCCCTGGTCACCCGCGATGCGGACCTGAAGCCGGTTTTAATGAAGGCCATGGAGCATGGCAAAGAGACCATCATCTTCGGGGCGGAGCCCGGTTTTTCTGTGGCCCTGAGAAATTCGGCCGATTATGTGATAGTGCTGCGCGATGGCCAGTATGTTACCGAGTAAAGAGTGATTCTGTGAGGTATAAGGTGCAAATGCAGTCAAATCTATGCTCTTTTTCATGGTTCGCCCGGAAAAGGCTTGCTCAGGAGAGATGGGGTGGGATTGGACCGCTCCTGGCACGGGCGGGAAGAAGAGAGGACTACAGAAATAGGGGCGAATGGGGAGATCCGACCACACCTGGCGCCAGCTGGCTGGATCGCATTGGGGCCCTGATGCCCGTATCCTATTCGGGCATAATATTGCTGATCTGCATACTGGTGTTCCTGTTAAGCCTGGTAGCCCGCGGGTTCGTGTATGACTACCTGGTCCTCATTCCCCATTTTGTGGTCGAAAGGCCCTGGACGATTCTTACCCATATGTTCGTCCACTTCAGTTTCGATCACCTATTCTTCAATATGCTCTTCCTCTTCTTCTTTGGCATGGAGCTGGAGAGAAGGGTTGGTGGGAGAAAGTTCCTGCAGATCTACATACTGTCCGGCATTGTGGCTGCCCTGGCTCAGACGGTGGTCACCAGCGGTTCAATGGTGGGAATGGTGGGAGCGAGCGGCGCGTTATTCGGCGCTCTGGGATGTCTGGCCATAATCGCTCCGGAGATTCGGGTGTTCCTCTTCTTCGTGATACCGATGAGCATCCGCTGGGCAGTGGTGGTCTTTGCCCTGATAGATTTTCTCTTCATGGGCTCTGCGGACAACATCGCCCATATGGCCCATATCGCCGGGCTTTTTGTGGGGCTGGCCTTCGGGCAGATGATGAAAAATCAGCCCCAATTTTATTATAGGTAGAAAAGTCGAACGGTTGAAAATGGAAATGGGAAACAATTAAGCAATGCAGTCTGGCTGTGATCGGGCGCTGCCGGCCTGCAATCTGCTGCTGGGCCAGAGTTAGGCAATGATGCCCAGCCGCAATTTATTGTTGATTTAATTGCTCGTTTGAATCTTCTACTAGCTCGATCTCAAAGAGGCTGGGCCAGAGCTTTCCCGTCACAAAGAGTCGGCCTTCTGATGGATCATAGGCTATGCCATTCAATACATCCACCCTTCTTTTCGGGATGCCGCCCTCATCCATGATCCCGGAGAGATCTATCCTTCCAGTCACCTCGCCGGTATCCGGGGATATGATCGCTATCCAGGTGCTGGGCCAGAGGTTAGCATAGATCATGTCGTTGATGTACTCCAGTTCGTTCAATCCTTTAACTGGCTCGCCATCGGCGGTGACCCTTATGCTTCCCTGCAGTGAGTAGTCACTTGGATCAAGAAAATAAAGAGCATCAGATCCATCGCTCATGATCAGCCTGGTTGCATCCGACGTAATCCCCCAACCCTCCCTCCGGTAGGAGAAGCTCCCTGTTTGGGTTAGATTCTCTTTATCCCAGACAAAGCCCTGATAAGACCGCCAGGTAAGCTGGATGATCCTGTCCTTCCAGATGGCTATGCCCTCGGCAAAGAACTCATCCTCCAGGTGGACTATGTCCACGACCCTGCCTGTCTGGATATCGACCCGGCGGAGGCTGGATTGGCCGTAACCCCCAGTCCCTTCGTACAGTAAGCCATCGTCATATTCCAGGCCCTGAGTGAATGCATTTGGATCATGCGGATAGGAATTAATAATCTTATAGCCATAGGTTTTGATGGAGCTGCTGGCGAATGAATCGATATCCACCTTATCTGCAGATGCAGAGCCTGCTGTTAGCGCTGCTGCCAAGAGGATCAAAAGCAGCAGCCTGGCCATAGGTCTTGTTTTGATATGCTTAATGCCCGCCATTCATTCAGGAGAATGGATAGGGCAGCTTATAGATTTTGCCAGATGATTAGCTGAAAAACTATTTAATTCTGGTCTGCAATTAGTATTTTATGGATAAAGGTGAAGATAATGAAGCATCCTGACCGCGTGTTCTCGTTTAAGGAGCTTGAAAGCGAGGACGATCTGGTTGAGGCCATGACCAATCACCATTGGCCCATTTGCTATGGTTTTTATTACAGTAATCATCTCTATCTGGGCGATGGAGACAGTGAGAGCGATCCCGAATATGCCGTAACCACCGTCGACAAGACGGAGGGCCATCATGGAGTCCATGGACGCGAGGTGGGCAGGATCAAGCCTAAGGGTATGTCTGCAGATCAGGTGCGCACCTTCATCCAGGAGATTACCGAAGGCAACTACACCAGCGAGAATCCGGTCCGAGTCGAGGTTGAGCCGATCTGGCATCACAGCTGCACCTTCTGTCGGCTGGAAGAGGATTGAGGATCGACGAAATCCGTGCCTTAAGCACGAGAAATTTGCCTGGCTACAGGCGCATGGGTAATGGGCAATGCGCATTTGCCCTCTACAGGATTTCTTTATGACGGGAAATCTCTTGCCAGTTACTCCCAAGAAGGAGATCAGCATAATCAGAGTTGGCAGCTATTGGGCCTTCAAACATTTTTTTGAGGATAAGGAGATCTTTCAAGAGCTTGCCGATTACTATGACAAGGATGGATTTCGTTTCATCCTCAAGACGCCCGGCGAGAGGAACCTGGTCGCAAAGATCCTGGTGAGAAGGGGATTTTCGGTTAAAGTAATTGAGAGCTCCCGTGGTTATGTGGTGAAATTGAGCCGCAAGAGCAGATATTCCTGGGTGCTGAAGAACTCTCTCGCCCGAATTGAGACTGCTGAGTGGCGCATTTTCCTGATGAAGGACAAAGAATCGGTAAAGGAGGCCCTAAAGCTGGGTGCTATGCTGGTAGAGGTGGATGTACAATTCTGATTAGCATGAAAGGAAATAAATACCAGAGAATATGTATGGATATGAATTAAAATGAAAAAAAAGAACTCTTTGATCCTGGCGCTGGACGTGCTCTCCCGGGATAAAGCCCTGGAGCTAACCGAGCAGCTCGTTGATCACTTCGATGCCATCAAGGTCGGCTATCCCCTCATCCTCCATGCCGGCCTGGGGATAGTGGAGGAGATCAGCTCCATCTCCCCGGTCATCGCCGACCTGAAGATCGCTGATACTCCCAATACCAACCGCCTGATATGCGAAGCGGTGCTGGGTGCAGGCGCCGACGCCATAATCGCCCAGGCCTTTCCTGGAAAGGACTCCCTGGTCGCCTGTGCCGATTGCGCCAGAGGCTTTGGCGCCGACCTGTTTGTGGTCACGGAGATGAGCCACCCCGGTGCAGAGCAGTTCATGGCCCCACTGGCGGAGAGGATGGCCCGGCTGGCAGTGGAGTCAGGAGCCAGCGGCGTCGTAGCCCCCGCCACCCGCCCGGAGAGGATAAGGATGATCCGCTCGATAATCGGAGACAAGCTCATCATCTCCCCCGGGGTAGGAGCTCAGGGTGGCTCAGCCGGAGAGGCTCTGCAGGCGGGAGCGGACTATCTGATTGTGGGAAGGTCGGTCTATGGGAGCGCAGATCCTCTGGCCAGCACAAAGGAGCTTCTGGATCAAATTCAATCAAATTATTCCAATGAAATTTGAGAAAAGAGACACTATGAATAGGACAGATCTCAAAGACTATCTGACTGATGAAGAGCGCAAGAAGCTGGTAGCCAGCCTCCATCACGCTCTGGTATGGGTAGGTGTAAAAGAACCACAAGAGCTGATGGTAGATAAGAGCCAATTGAGGCTGGAGATGGAAAAGTTCCATCAGACAGATAGTGATATGCCAGCCGAAGTCCATAGCAGCCAGGGAAAGATAGAGCTGCATCATCTAATCTGGAGGTTGTTAAATGAGTCGGAGATCACAGAGCAAGAGCGACTGCAGATTGAAGAGCTAATCGATATCCTGCAGAAAAAAGAGAGGATCGAAGAGGATGCACTCAAAGAAGAAATGCTTACCACAAAGCAGGCAATACAGCTCCATGATGAGGCCGCGGGCATAATAAGAGCGATCCTGGATTTAAAGGATCTACTTAAAAAGAAAGAGCATATGTCCAGCTCAGAGGATGTGACAGAAGAGCTGATCCGTCGGAAAGTCAGCGAAGCGAAGAGATGGAACCAGCTCATGGATGAGATAAAAGATAAAAAAATAAGTGATAGGCTCTGATCAAAGCTAGAGATCGGTAGGACAGGGGTCCGGTTCATCTCTTTAAGGATAGCGCAATTCTCTTCCGCTCAAGATCCACATCCAGCACCTTCACCATGACCTTCTGCCGAACCCTCACCACGTCCCCTGGCACCGGCACAAAACCGCTGGCCAGCTCGCTTTTGTGCACCAGACCATCCTGATGCACACCCACGTCCACGAAAGCTCCAAAGGATGTGACATTGGTCACAATTCCTGGAACGCTCATTCCCACCTGGAGGTCGCCGATCTCTTTTATGCCCGGAGCAAAGCTGAAGGCCTCGTACTCCCGGCGTGGATCTCTCCCCGGCCGGAAGAGTTCATTTATTATGTCCTGAAGAGTGCAGAGGCCGACACCCTCCTCCTGGTTCATGTAGTCCTCCAGATTCAGTCCCGACAGTAGCTCTTTGTTCTCCACCAGCTCGCTGATAGAGACCCCGAGATCCTTTGCCATCCTCTCCACAATCGGATATCTCTCTGGATGCACGGCCGTGCGGTCCAGCGGATTGTCGCCATCGTGAATGCGCAGAAATCCCGCCGCCTGCTCGAAGGCCTTCGGCCCCAGGCGGGGGACAGCCAGCAGATCCCGGCGGGAGCGGAACGGTCCGTGCTCATTTCTGTATCTCACCACTGCCTCTGCCAGCTTCGGCCCCAGGCCGGAGACCCGGGCCAAAAGCTCAATGCTCGCGGCATTAACATCCACACCCACCTGATTCACGCAGGCCGCCACCACATCGTCCAAAGAGCGGCCAAGGCTTGATGGGTCCACGTCATGCTGGTACTGGCCGACACCAATCGCCTTGGGCTCGATCTTGACCAGCTCTGCCAGAGGATCCTGCAGCCGCCTGCCTATGGAGACAGCACCACGCACCGTGGCATCCTGATCCGGAAACTCGCTCCGCGCTCTTGCAGAGGTGGAATAGACTGAGGCTCCCGACTCATTGACAGGAACTATCGATATGCTTCGAGGCAGATTGAGCCTGCGCAGAAATGATTCCGTCTCCCTACCAGCAGTGCCATTGCCCACTGCGATCACCTCCACATCATTTTCCTGGCAGATCCTGGCCACCTTTGATCCCGCCTCTCGGGTCTTATTATGAGGCTCATGAGGGTATATCACATCGCTCTTGATCAGCCGGCCCAGTGGGTCGAGAACCACCAGCTTGCAGCCGGTGCGAAAACCCGGATCTACCGCCAGGACGCATCTTCTGCCCAGGGGTGGCTCTAAGAGAAGCTGGCGGAGGTTATCGGCAAAGATCTCTATCGCCTTCTCCTCCGCCCGCTGGCGGGCTATAGATATCGTCTCCGTCTCAAGGGACGGGGCAAGAAGCCTACGAAAAGAGTCCTGGGCAGCAGCCATGACCAGTCCGGATGCCGGGCCGTCCCCCTTAATGAATATCTCCTCTAAGACCGCCAGGGCTTCCTCTTCGTTCACTGCCAGATGCAGGCTGAACACTCCCCTCTTAGCCCCTCGGAGGGCGGCCAGCAGACGGTGGGAACTCATGCGGGCAATGGGCTCGGAAAGCTCCAGATAGTCCCTGAACTTGCCCTCCTCCGGATGAGCATTCCCGGCCTTCGCCCGGCTCTCGAGGACGCCCGCGGACCAGAAGAGGGATCTCAATTCAGATCGGGCCCTAATATCCTCGCTGATACATTCGGCTATTATGTCCATAGCCCCCTGGATAGCCTCATAGACCGATGATACGCCCTTTTCGGGATCGATATAGAGGGCAGCCTCCTCTTCAGGATCGCGTTCTCTCTCATCCTGAGCGAGGATGATCCGGGCCAGGGTCTCCAGGCCGCGCTCTTTGGCCACCATAGCCCGGGTTCGTCTCTTGGGCCGGAAGGGAAGATAGATGTCCTCCAGCTCCGCCAAGCTTACAGCCTTCGATAGCTTCTCCTCGATCTCGGCGGTCAGCTGATTCTGTCTGGCCAAAGAGCGAATGATTGCTATTCTCCTTTCATCCATCAGTCTGGATCGGTTGAGGCTGTCGCGGATCTTGCCTATGGCTACCTCATCCAGATCTCCCGTGGCCTCTTTCCGGTACCGGGCGATGAACGGCAGGGTCGCGCCGCTATCAAGAAGATCCGAAACAGCCCCGACCGCCCTCCGGTCGAGCGATAGCTCTGAAGCTATCCTTTCAATGTGACGATCAAGCATATCGAGCTCCATCCAGGAGGGCGGAGATCAAATAGGCTATGCTCTATGCAAATCATAAATCAGAGAAAGGGGAAATCTGGGCCGGTTTCCCAGCCCATGGGAAAATGTGCTTTTATGAGATGTGCGCGATAATTTTGGATTACTCTTTTGTGACTCTGTCTGCCTTGGGGCCTTTCTCGCCTTCAACTACCTCGAAGCTGACCTTGTCACCCTCTGTTATGGTGACATCCGGCATGAGGCCGGTTGCATGAACGAAATAATCCTTACCGTCGTCGCCTGCAATGAATCCAAATCTCTTGGTTCTATTGAAGAATTTTACTGTTCCGGTTACCATTCTGATTCCTCAGTGTGGTATTCTTGCTATTAATCGAATATTTAAATCTACTGGCAGAAGAAGCCCATGAAGATATAGACCTGGCAGCCTTTTCGCAGATCTTTCCTCTCAGCATGCGCTTGGCCCGGCAACCCTTTCATCGAGATCTCGATTGATCCGCACCTGCGCCCAGCCTCAGCTGGCATCCAAGCCTTTCCAGATCTTCTTCGCCTCATCTATTGCTATGCATCCCCGGGCGCATTTCCCGCAATGATTGCATCTCTCATGGTCCACAATAAAGGTCTCCCCCAGGGTGATCGCCCCTCTGCTGCAGTTTTTCAGGCAGATTCCGCATTTCGTGCACATCTGCGCCCGGAGTATGACCTCCACCACCTTCTGCAAAAGCTCTTCCGCCTCCTCTCTTCCGGCGATGATCATGATATGGCCGTTAGCAAAGACCGTTGCCCTTCCTTTATCAGTCTTCAGCAATGCGGCTCCCATATCCTCCTCATACTTCGCCTCACCCAGCATACCCAGAGCATTGGCCACACTGGAGAAAGGATGATTCTGGGGTGAGTTCAAGATGGCCTCAATGGAATACTCCAGGCCACATGGGGATCTGCCCCTCACCGCCTGAAGGGAGATCTCCTTTTTCATGCTGCCCTGAGAAGTTAGACCGATACCATAAGAGTCGGCCATCTCGGTGATCTTGGGAGGATGCCTTCGCCAGCGCCAAAATCCCCAATCGACATATCTCTCATCAAGATCGTTTTTTTCTCTCCAATCATGGAGGAAGGAGTTCCACCGGCTGTAGAGATTGGGGTGGCTCTCTTTTAGGCGGGAGAATTCAGACTGCAGAGATGCCGGGCAGAGCCAGCAGCCTATTCGTTCATAGTCCTCATCATAAAGAGGGTTGGGCACCTCACCATTCCAGTGGATGTAGAGCATGACCTCCAGGGCTCTCCAGTTGCGGATGGGTGATAGCATGGTCTGGCCGGGAACATAGGGGTTCCTCTCCACTGCCTTTATGGAGGAGCGATTGAAGGACTCGTAGACTCTGCGTCCCTCAATGGTCACGCACCCTCTGGGATATTGCCCGGCCAAAAAGGAGGTCATCGGTCCAAGCTTATTGGTTTTGCAGCACCAGCGATAGTCTTTGGCAGGAGGGCCGAAGATCTTAGCCTGCTCGAAAAAGTCGCTATCCCCTCTGATCTCATGCAGCCTGAGCTTATGGTCCGAGCAGAGCTTTTGCACATACTCCACGGTCTCGGGAAACTCCAAGCCCGTATTGATAAAGAGGACATCAATTCTGGGCATCAGCTTTCTGGCCAGAATGAGCGAGGCCAGGCTGTCTTTCCCCCCGCTGAACGATATGTTCACTGGAAGCCTGGTCCGGGAGAGATATTCCTTTATCCCGGTCATCGCTTCCTTCTCCAGGCGCTTCAGGTGCTCCTCATTGGCCAGTATAGTGTCCTTCAATGTGGTGGGTTTGTCGCTCAAGACAAAGTCCCTCTGGGTTACATCCTTGATCCTGATCGCCTGGGCCTCATCCTTCCTGCGCACGGTTCCCACGCCGGAGAACTTCCCGATACTCAAGACGAGGCTATCTCCTTCATCCAAAGATGGGGGCTGGCTTACGATCTGATCCCCGGCCAGCCACTTGCCTTTTATGTGGCCCTTCAAGATGTAGTCATGGCAGACAACCAGGTTCTTCTTCGCCCTCTCTTTAAGCAGTGCAGCGCCAGCGATCTCCAGGTCCAGCCTGTGCCGATCTATTGTAATATCAAACCAGAGGGTGGCAATATGTCGGCCCTCCAGTATCACCTGATCCCTCCGGTCCATTCCGGCTATTTTATTGAGCAGGATCAGCCTGTCTTCCAGGAAATCTGCCGCACCCCAGTTCTGCAGGAATAACTCTCTGAGCAGGTCCTTTCCCCGACGAGAGCAGAGGCGGACGTCGCCAGGTGGGGATAGGGGAATTCTGAAGCCTGAACGATGGCAGAGGGAACAGTCTTCCGATAGAAGAGGGTGGTTGCATTTCCTGCACCAGAAAAGCTCACTTGTGCCCGGAGAGAATGATCTTTTGCGGTCTTGCATGGATTTCTGCACGGTTTTCGGCTGCAGGTATTTAACTTATCGGATTGACAGGAATTATCCGTGAATGCGAGGTCGTCCTGGGAAGACGATGTCTGCTTCATAAAAGCTGCGCTATCTTAGAATGAGTGGCTCAGGACCTTTTCCCTCGGGCCCTTCACCAAATCCTGAGCCTGCGTTATCTCTGCCTTAAGATAGCTATCAGGCAGCTTTTTCTCTGATGGCTTTTTAAATCTGCGGCCATTTTGGCATATTGGGATCATCCCTATACCAGAAAGCACCGTACCAGGCATCAACACCCAGATGCTTGTAATCCCAGGGCATCAGCTGCTTGTACAGCTCTTCATTCGGGCTGGGACACGTGGGACATTCAGGTGTTGGATATATGGGTGTGGGATATGTCGGACACTGCGGACAGATCTGGCATGATTGATAATAACTTGTTGCCTTAAATGGGGAAACTATTGTGTTTTTCGCTGTGCTTCCGATGATTTCCAGGTCTATATCTCCACGGCCATCGGCCACAACCTTCGTATCCTCCACATTGCTTCCCACAATATCCACGACCACTGATCCTGGGCCGCCAAAGGCCATGGCGCTTGATGCCATCAGAATCATCATTGCTGCCAGTATAGAATACCTCAACTCATTCCCCTCCATTGGACATAATATTTAATGGATGTTTTATATATACTGAAAGTAGAAAAGCTTTTCGGCTGGCGGAAGAGACCACTAACAGCCTGCCAGCCAGAGAGGCTTTTTCCATCTTTCTCTGTTATCAGCCCGAGACGCCAGTTCCCTGGCCCAGAGAGACTGGCTCCTGTGCCATGCTTCCCGTATTCCAGTTGATCATGGGCTTATTGTAGCGGGTGGGAATATAAGAACTCCAAGGATAGCATAAAGGCCGCCTGAAGTCGTCCCATGGCGTGGTATAGATCTTCGGCTCACCGCATGCGCCGCATTCATAGCAATTGCGGCACTGTGATTGTGAATCTTTAGCCAGAGCGCCTACCTGGATATTCCTGGCGGTGCTCCCTACTATATCCAGCGCAACCGGAACGCCATCCAGCGATATGAAAGTGGTGTTATTCACATTGCTCCCAACGATATCCAGGCTCGCTGTCCTCCCGTCGCTGATACCTTGCGCCCAGCTAATGGACAGAATGAACACTGCAGTTAATATTAGTTGCTTCCTCATCCTTTCGCCCCCTTTTATAATTAATTTCATTAAAATGTCTTGAAAGTAGAAAAACCTTTTTATTAGCAAACAATTAAATCCACCCCCGATCAGTACAGGCCATGAAGCTCATTTATGTAGCAGGCAAGGGCGGCGTGGGAAAGAGCGTATGTTCTGCAGCGACAGGCATATGGGCCTCTGAAAAGGGCTTAGAGACCCTTGTCTTCTCCATGGATCCCGCTCATTCTCTCTCTGATATCTTCGATATAGACCTGGGAAGCCAGCCGAATAAGATCAAAGAGCATCTATTTGCATATGAGCCAGACCTTGCCGAGGAGTCACGCAGCTTCTTTCGCAGATATAAGAACATGATCACTGCGCTTTTCGGCCTCTTCGAGGTGGAGGTGAAGCCGGAGGACTTTGCCAGCATGCCTGGCGTCTCCGAGCTGATATTCATGGACAAGCTAAATGACATCTACGTCCAGAAGAAGTACGATCTGGTGGTCATAGACTCTGCGCCCACGGCCATGGTCCTCCCTCTGCTCCAGCTGCCCTCCATAACCACCGGATTTGTAACCAAGGTGCTGGGGATCAGAAACAAATGGATTGGGGTTCTCAATATGCTTGAATCGGGATTTGGGGATTCCATACTAAAAGAGGTGAGAGCCATGCGGCTGAAGGCTGAGACCATGAGAAATGCGCTTACCGATCCCAAGACCGCGAGCATCACCGTTGTGACCATCCCGGAGAAGGCGGCAGTGGAGGAGAGCAGACGGCTGATTGAGACGGTACAGTCGCATGGAGTGAACGTCTCCGCCATTGTCATAAACCATGTGATTGGAGAATGCCCCTGCCAATTCTGCCAGGAGAAGATGACCTCTCAGACCTCCTACATCCAGGATATCCGGAATCGCTACCATGATAAGGATATTGTAATTCTGCCCGACTACGGCGGAGAGGTGAAGGGTGATAGGCTGAACCGGGTGGCAGAGGACCTCTATGTAAAGGGGCAGATGGAGATATAAAGGAAAATAATGAAAAATCCGGGCCGGGCGAGCAGATATCTCCCGACCCTCCTGTTCGCTCATTTTTCTTGTTGCTCTAACCAGAACCCGAGCCGTCTTCGGCCACCGTCTCATAGGCCTGGCCCTCATGCACCACTATCACCCTCTCACCCAGGGCGAAGTAGCTTCCCAGAACCGGCACTTGGGAGATCAGATCGAAGTACTCCTCGCCCAGGAATGCCACCTTCTTCGTCTTCATGGAGCGGTCAAATGTGGTGTCTATCCAGGTGTCATTTTTCAAGAGGAAGGTCTTGCTGCCCACATTCTTCAACACCTCTGAGACCCGCACCATCTTACTGGTTCCATCAATCCCAGTAGAGACGGACATATTAACTGGCACCGCTGCCCCCACTGGTGCGGCGCTCAATGACTTCTGATAGACGGCTTTCTCTACAGCTGCTTCCCCAAATGCAGGCTCAGCTGCTGCCGCAGCCATTTCCTCCTCGAAGTCTGAAATTATCTCCTCTCTTCCTTGGGTGCTGAAGATGTCCTTCTCCTGCACCAGGAAGGAGGTGTAAGGAGTGATTATGCCGTAGCGGGTGCTAAGGGAGACGATGGAGTCTATCCACTCCTGCTTCTCCCCGTAAAGCCGGATCTGAGTGAGATAGTATCCTACCGCCCGGGTGGCCCACAGACGGGGTATGAAGTCGTCGCCGCCCTCTTTCCGGAAGCTGAGATCCTCATAGGTATAGCTTCTCTCTTCCTGGTTGACCATTCCCTTCAGGGTGATTTTCGCCGGTCCGCCTTCTCTGTACCTTCCAAGCAGGATGAGCTGAGAGCCGGCGAAAAGGTCCGGGATCCTCTGGGGATAGACCTGATCGACTATGATATCGCCCCAGTCTAAGGAGAGGTCGGAGAGGACGGGTATCTTCACCTTGCGGTAGAAGGCGCTGACCTCCTCATCGATCTCTTCCCCTGGACGGACATAGGTGCTCGCACCGCCGTGGTCCAGAGAGATCTGGTCCAGCAGGTCGGTGTCCACATCGTCGCCCACCCCAAAGCTGAAGATGCGCACATTATCCGGTGACTCTCGCGCTACATTGTCAAGTATTGCTCCTGTCACCGTCACCCCCTCGGTGGGCAGGCCATCGGTGAGAAAGATGAGGGTGGTGGGGCGGACTTCTTCCGCCAGGCCCACAGCCTCGATCATCGCCCGGTTGATATCCGTCGATCCCATGGCCTCCAGGCGGTCCAGGAAATCCTTTCCCTTATCGGCCTGGGCGGCGGGCTCGAGACTGGGGCTGAAAGATCTGGTGGTAGTGGCAAAGGAGACGATAGCAAACCGATCCAGAGGATTGAGGTGATCCAGGACATATCTGGCAGCCTCCTTGGCCTGGTCCATCTTCTCGCCTTGCATGCTGCCCGAGGTGTCCAGGACTAGAATTATATCCTTGACCACTATCTCCTCTTCGTTTACCTTTACATCCGGTGCTGCCAGGAGGAGGAAGAAACCGTCCTGGCCCTCCTCTTTAAAGCTGAGCAGGTTCAGGCCGATCTTCTCGCTGCTGATGGTGTAGAAGAGCTCGAAGTCCCTGTCCGGCAGGACATCCGATTGCTCCAGTCCCAGAAGGGCATGGTAGTCATCCTCCCTATCTATGGAGACCTCATGGCGAGAGGAATAGACGGCCTTCAGCGGTTCTCGCGACTCGATCTGGGCCCTGACGACCAGATCTTCCAGCGGCCGGGAGGAGAAACGTTCTGTGCTCAAGGGATAGATGTAATGAACCAGGCCGTTTTCCACCGGCAGGATCTGGCTATACTCCAGCTCAATCTTGCGCTCTTCTCCTGGGGGGATGGGAAACACTGAGGCCTTGAGGGCCTTTCTGCCCACATACTCGAGCAGTGCCGGGTCTTTCATCCTCCGCACTACATCATCATATATTGTCCGGGCCTCATCGGCTTCCAGGATCTCTCCATGCACTGCTTTGCCATCCACCCACATCACAAAATCGCTCACCGCAGCGCCCTGTGGCAGGGGAAATATGTAGGTTCCCTCAGCAGTCCATGGATTGTCATTGACGAAGACCTGATCCACCCGGGTGGTGGCCACCTGGTCCTTTATCTGGATGTCCACATGATGGTACTTGATGGCCAGAGACTGGTCCAGGCGCACGTCCACTCCAGGTGGCGGATCGACGATGATGATCCCATCCGCTCCTGCAGGGCTCATCAGGCCCACAGATACGGCAAATAGCATTAGCAAGATGTATTTCCACATAATCCCACACTCGATATCAGCCCAAAAGAGCCGATAGATCTTAACAAATTATAATGCGTCATTGGTATAAATAGATCTTATCCTCATCATGGCCCTTGCCATCGTCGATTGATTGATTCAAGACATATCGCCATTTTGATATATTTTGACGGAGACAGATTCATGAACAATTCCTGAGTAGAGAATAGCGAGGGGTGAGAGGAAATGTTTGAAAAAGTTCTGATTCCGACCGACTTCTCCCGGTACTCCAGCAAGATGCTGGAATTTGTAACGGAGATCCCAGGGACCAGAGAGGTAGTGCTTCTCAATGTCCTGGATGCCAGCAATCCCAAGCTCCTGGAGAAGAGCGGATGGAGCTATGACGCCATCATAAGCGAGGCGGCTTTTCGGCTCAATGAAGAGGCAAAGCTGATCGCTAGCAACACCTACAAAAAAGAGGCTTCTCTCATGGTAAAGCCCATCCTGAAGGTGATAGTGGAGCCCATGAGTGGGGCGGATGGGGTCAATCTTAAGGCGCCGGAGCCCAGGCAGGATGCGGATTTTGTTTACGGAGGAACTGTGGGCGATGCCATTCAGAAGACGGCATGGGAGGAGAATGTATCCCTGATAATCATGGGAGCACAGGGTAAGGGAATGCTGGAGGGGATGCTGCTCGGAAGCGTATCCACAGAGGTGCTGCGCCAGGGTGAGACCGATCTATTAATCCTCCGCCACAAAATGCTGGAAAAGGGTAAAGAGGCAAATAAGGAGAGGTTCTGCCCAGATATCTTCTCCAGGATTCTGGTCACAACTGACCTCTCGGCAGCAGCAGAGGATGCTATAGGCCTGGCAGGGGAACTGGAGGGAACAAAAGAGATCCTTCTGGCTCATGTAATATCCAAAGAAGAGGAGTTTGACAGAACGGCAGAAAAGCTCAATCTGATGCGTCGGGATCTGGAGCAGCCGGGAAGAATGGTCACAGTCCATATCCTCAAGGGCAAGCCTGCCGATCAGATTCTGGAACTTGCCAAAAAGCATGATGCTTCGCTTCTGATCTTCAGCTCCCAGGGGAAGGGCTGGATCAAGCAGATGAGATTGGGCAGCACATCATTCGATGTCGCCCGGCGGTCGGACAGACCGGTGCTGGTGGTCCGGCAAAAGAAGGGCTGAGCCGGGCGCAGATAACGGATAGGTGAATAGAGAGGGGGGGCAATGAAGATAAAAAAGGAGGCAGAACTTATGAATAGTGAGGATCGGAACCGCATTCTCTTTGAGCTGCAATCGATCCATCCGGATATCCGTCCAATCTCCACCGATCTTATAGTTGTGGCGGACTGGGTGAGGCTGAAGTGCAGATACGGCTGCCGGGCCTATGGAAAGCACCTTTGCTGCCCGCCCTTCGCTCCATCTCCAGAGGAGATGAGAAGGGTCGTATCTGAGTACAAGACGGCTATTTTGGCCAGGTTCCTGGCGGAACCGGGACCGGGAACCGACCCCAGGCACATCCACCATTACCTCTGGGACTCCATTGATCAGGTCTTATTCGGAGAGGGTTGTTCTCTTTGGGATGGTGCTGCTGGATTGATTCTCAGCCAGGAATTCACAATTCAATATTCTGAAAGAAGATAAGAATAAATAGTAAGAAATACGCAAACACGCATCTAATAGATTGCAAGGATGGGCTGAAATGACAGAGGGATATGAAGTCTTTGGCAATGCACTGGATCGATCGGTGCTTGCCAGCCTCAGGGAGCTGCAGGATGATGGCGATCCTGATATCGTTGCTGAGGTGGGTGGCCTCTTCCTGGAGCATTCACCGCAAAAGATTGCAGCGATTCTGAAGGCGGTGGAGAACGGTGATGCAAAAGGGCTGCAGACCGCCGCCCACAGCCTGAAGTCCAGCAGCGCCTATGTGGGGGCGATGCGCCTTTCGGAGCTGAGCCGGGAGCTGGAGATGATGGGCCGCTCCCAGGTGATGGATGGAGCAGAAGAGAAGGCTGAAAGGCTGAACCGGGAGTATAAGCAGGTCATGATGGAGCTTGATGCAGAGATTCAAAGGTCGAATTGAAAAGAGGCAAAACGCAATATGCATATGCTGATTTCAATACACACCTGATAAATGGTGATCCGGATGGAGTATCGCTTTGACAACTACATCCTGAAGGCTTTTCTTGCTTCAGGACTGCTGGCAGTGGTGATGATGGCCTTAGCTTTGGGGCTGATCCAGCTCTTCCGCTTCGGGCCTGGCCTGCCTGCATCCATTACCCTGATCCTGGCGGCAATCGCTTTTGTCCTCTCTGCCTCGTTCTTCGAGCGCTACGAGGTGGGGTCCATCATGTGGTCCATGTTGGTCTCCATCATCGCCACTCTGATCCTGGCCCTTCTCTCCGGGGGGATAATCTATGCCTTCTCCGAGAACAGCCATCCCTGGGATGAGCTGCTGAGTGGCTTTGCTATCTGCATAATAATAGCCATGACCCTGCTCAGCTATCTCAAGCGCAGCCTGGGCGAGATAGAATACTAAAATATATAATAAACCTTGCAGAAGAGAGTTCTAATACTAGCAACATAATTACCTGCTCGTAATGGCCGGTCAAATGGTGGACTCTTATGGCCGCAAAGTCACAGGCATACGAATCGCTCTCACCCCTCGATGCAATTTGAGGTGCATCTACTGCCATCACGAGGGAGAGCTGCTGCCAGGTGGCGAGATTCCAGGAGAGATGGTGGTGAGCATTGCCAAAGCGGCAGCGGAGCTTGGGATGCGCTCTGTGAAGTTCACCGGCGGAGAGCCTCTGCTGAGAAAGGACCTCGATCTTATCGTTGCCCGTATTCCCCAGAGCCTGGACATATCCATAACCACCAATGGCATCCTGCTTGCCGAGCGGGCGGAGGCTCTGGCCCGGGCTGGTCTGGACAGGGTGAATGTCAGCTTGGACTCCCTCCAGCCGAACAGGTATTGCCAGATCACCGGGGGAAGGCCAGGGGATCTGGAGAGGGTTTTAGCAGGAATTGATGCCTCCAGAGAGGCCGATCTCCTGCCCCTCAAGCTGAATTTTGTGGTTTTGAAGAGGAATGAGTCGGAGGTCCCGGAGATGATCGATTTCTGCCGCCGGAGGGGTCTTATCTTGCAGTTGATTGAGCTTTTGGACATTCAAGGCCAGGGAATATCCGGAGACATTGAGGGGATAGAGAGGAGCCTTGCTTTCCAGGCGGATTCCATCCTAATCCGTGAGATGCACAGAAGGAAGAAGTATTTCCTGGATGGAGCAGAGGTGGAGGTGGTCAGGCCGATGGACAACACCGAGTTTTGCGCCCATTGCACTCGGCTGAGGGTGACCTCGGATGGTAAGATCAAGCCTTGCTTGCTAAGAAGCGACAATCTGGTCAAGATCGATAGCTGCAACCCGGAGAGGGTCAAGGAACTGCTGCGGGTGGCGAACTCGAGGAGAGAGCCCTACTTCGGCAATGTCTGCCGATCGGTGGCAGATGCCCCTTTTATCGAATCTAAGATAATATAGTCAAATGGCAAATAGATATCTGCGATAATTAGAGCCTCCTGCTTCTCGCCCAGGCCATCAGCAATATCTGAGTTGAAAAAGGGTCCATGTTATGCAATAACATTATATATTGCAAAACCACACGATTAATTATATATAAATAGCAAGAACACTTGAGTACCCAAATTTAGATAAATACTTATACGAATAATGTAAGTATTAAATATGTCATTAAGTGAAGAGTCTGGGGACATTCCCAGAAGAAAGATTCCGAAATTCAGAGCAACAAAGGCACAGCTTAAGGATATGAAAACCGCAGCGGCTATTTTAAACATGCTCTCTGAAAAGCCGGAAGTCCTTAAGAAATTGGGCGATGAATACTTGGAAGCATCCAATGCACCGGAGGAGGAAAGGGATTTTGCAGAGTATGAGTTGAGACAAAATGTACTGAGGACCTTGACTGAGAACATAAAGCAAATCCCAGAAGAAGAGCTCGAAAGGAATATCGACATTGTATTAGGCCCATGGTGGCCATGGTGGCCTAGATATAGAATGCCGCCAATAATCAAGGATTACGGCTATTATTGGTCTGGGGAGGGTATTGAGTTTCAGCAGCGAGGATTGGAGATGAGAAGGCAAAGAAGAAGATAATAAGCCGAGGAAGAGGATAATCCGGATAAAAAGCTGATGAAGAGGATAGTCTAAATGTCGCAAGAGATCGAATACGATCAACCCACAGTCGCCACTTTTTCGCCTTTGAGGTCTAAGGATGCTGAAGATCCGTATAGAGATCTGATCAATAATATAGGTTCCATCTTAAGCGAAAGAAAGCTGATCAAAAGCGAGGTGGTATTGCCTAAAAAGGAGAAATTGGTGGTAAATTACCCGGACTACGCGTTTGCTCATCCTATTCGCTTGCATCCCTCATGTTGGGTAGATGATGGAGATCATCTTGCAGGCGTACACCCTAAATCCAGTCTTCCTTTTTTTATCAACTCTTCTGGCTCGATCATTTGCCGCCTTTGTACAGGAAAAAATAGTATTGAAGAGATGCATAAAGAGCTCAAAGAAATCTGGTTTTCAGTTGCCGATGATGTATTATTAAGGGATGGACTATCCTTCCTAATGCTGCTGGAAGAGATGAATCTAATAGAATTTGTGGGGCGGAAAATTGAGGGTACTGCTCATTAATCCCCCTGGTTGGGTTGGAGATAGAATCCCGTTAGGTTACGATCTAGTGCCATCGGTGCCTTTGGGTTTGGGCTACCTTGCATCAACTATGGAATCCGAAGGCATAACTGCCAAGATCGTTGACATGGATTGGGGCGGTTTTTCCAAAGAGGAATTAGTCGATATGATATCGAAATTCGATCCTGATATCATAGGAATAACATCCTTCACCTCCAATTATGCAAATGCTGTGGACATTGCCAAAGCAGCAAAATCGCACAATCCTAATATCAAAATAGTATTCGGTGGCGTACATGCTACATTCATCCATCGAGATGTGCTGCATATGATTCCTGAAGCGGACATAGTTGTTCGATATGAAGGAGAGCGAGCGATATGCGAAATCTGTGATGCTCTGGATAGGGGAAGAAAGCTAGAAAATGTCAAAGGAATCAGCTTTCGCCATGATAATCGGGTATTTTCCACACCACTTAGGCATAGGATAGAGGACCTTGATAGCATACCGTTCCCCGCTTTTCATCTATTGGAGCCCTCGATTGAGCATTACATAGGGAAGGGAAAAGAGAAGGGCTTTCCCATAATAACTACTCGAGGATGCCCCTTCAATTGCATATTTTGTTCCACAGCAGCACTTCACGGTCGCAAATACCGTACAAGAAGCGCAAATAATGTCTTAGATGAGATGGAATTTGTACGAGATAAATACAAAATAAATGTAATCAGCTTTGCAGATGATAATTTCACCATGAAACGAAATAGAGTTATTGAACTATGCAGAGGCATTAAAGAAAGAAATCTCGATTTTGAATGGGGTTGCAGCGCCAGGGTGGACCTATTATCAAAGGATTTATTGGAGGTGATGAATTCCTCTGGCTGCAAAAATATATTTTTCGGTATAGAATCCGCATCTCAAAGGGTACTTGATACGGTTAAGAAGGGCTTTAGCATTGAGAAAGCAAAGGAGATGGTAAAGCTCACTGAGAAAATGGGAATAAAAACACATTGTTCATTTATCCTAGGCTTGCCGAACGAGACCGTGGAATCGATAGACGAGATGATCAGATTTGTTGAAGAGACTATGCCATCGGGAAGAGTGCTTCCTAACGTTTTGGAAATACTTCCCGGCACCGAGCTATGGGATAAAGAGAGCGAATATTTTGGAAATACGCCATCCATACCTGCTGCAGATATAATCAGAGTTCAATTGGAGCTTTTCTACAAATTCTTTGAGATAAGTGCAAAAGGGAGGGAATTGCTTACGATTGAGCCACCAGATATTGAGATCATTGGCGGATCGACTGCATTTGCAGAGCAGGAGAGACAGGAACCTTCTTAGAGGATATCAAGATCATTCCCTTTATTAGCCGGTATCGATAAATGGATGTCGCTTCCTTCTTTCGCCAAGATAATAGTTGCTGCCTTCATCGTCCTTCTCTATGATAATATTGAATTTCTTTGAATTGTTGATTCTTCGCCCTATTTCCCCAGTATCCCGGCGTGCGCCTCCCTGAATCCGGGGTCCCTCATCTGGCAGGAGCACCTCCCCTTGAACCAGGGATAGCGGGTCATCTCTCTCCAAATCTCCTCCAGGCTCTTCTCTTTTATGTTCCCGAAGCCCAGAGGCATATAGGCGCAGGGCAGGGCCACTCCGTCCCCGTCCACATGAATCCATCTTCTCCCAGCAAAGCAGCCGAACATCTCCGGGCTCAACAGATACGGCAGTGCGGAGACCCTGGGCCCCTCCATTCTGTTCTTCTCCTTGTGGAACCTCTCCAGCCTGGTCACATCCCCAGATGTGAGCACCTCATCCTCGTGGGTTGCCCAGCGGCCCACGGCCACGATCTCGTAGAGGGAGAGCTCATGGACCCCCAGCTCTGCAGCCAGACTGAATGCATCCTCCAGATAATCGATATTATGAGGGGAGGTCACCATGAACAGGTCCACCAAAAGGCCAGCCTCCAGGGCATTGCGAACCCCGAATAAGGCATCCTGAAAAGCCCCTTTGCGCCCCCGGAAGCGGTCATGCTGCCCCTCGATGGGGCTGTCGATGCTAATCCGTACCGCATAGAGCCCCGCATCTTTCAATTGCTTCGCAAGCTCAGCTGTCAGGTGGTAGCCGCTGGTGAAGCTGGTGGCAATTGCCCGCTGGTCGACCGAAGAGACTAGGTCGGGCAGATCCTTGCGGAGCATGGGCTCTCCACCGTCGAAGGTCACCAGGTACGAGCCCATATCCAGGGCTTGGGAGATCGCCCCCTTGATCACGTTGCTTGAGAGTATCTCCCCCTGACGGGAGGGGGCGGAACAGTGCAGGCAATCGTTGGGGCAGGCCTTCACTACCGCAATGGAGAACTGGTCGGGCACCGGACGGCGGATCATCCCCCCCACCTGGGCATTCAGCATGCGGTCGAAGGCAACGCTCGGAGCAGGAGGAATCCAGGTGGAAAAGATGAATCGGTCCGGGCCGGAGCTGATGGATTTTTCCGTTGCAAAGACCTTGTTGATCTGGTCGATTATCGGCTTTGCCAGAAGGGCAGCCGGGCCGCGGGCAGAAAGATGAATTCCTTTAGACTCCGCCGAGGCCTCGATCTTCAGCAGAGGCTTTTTTGCGATCTGCATCTTTGCAGTCCCCGGCAGGTCATCTCATCCACAATCTCCAGGAGCTGGAGCTTTTTCTCTTCATCCCCATTCAAGGCCTGGAGGGCACCTTTGGCCTGGTTGCAGTGATCATCGGTGACTTTTATGCACATCTGCACCACGTTGGCGGTATCAGATCCAATGTCCGAATCAGCATCAAAACCAGCATCAGAATCGGTATCATGAGAAGCTGAACGAGAGCTTCGGCTGGCATAGATCTTGGGAAGGGTGACCGAGGTCTTCTGGGAGGACTTCCCCTGATCCAGGCCCAGGAACTCCTCCAGGTCATCGAGGACCTGATAGCCCAGGCCCAGATGCAGCCCATAGCTCTCCAGCCTGGCCACATCCTCTTCCCCTGCCCCGCTGATCAGCCCACCGATCTTGGCTGAGGCGGAGAAGAGGGATGCCGTCTTTCTGGTGATACACTGATAGTAATCCTCAGGCGAGCCTGCGCAGGAGAGGTCCATCAGTTCTCCCTCGGACATGTCCATGCAGGCGCGAGAGAACGCCCTTGTCACCGGCTGGCTATAGCCGGATATCAGGTCGATCGACCTGGAGATGAGCCAGTCGCCAGCCAGGAGTGAGGCCTCAGGACCAAAACGCTCCAGAGCACTGGGCGAGCCCCTTCTCTCTATGCCGTGATCTAAAATATCGTCATGCACCAGGGATGCGGCATGAACCAGCTCAATGGCCAGAGCAGCGCTTATGGACTGGGCAGGAGGGGTGCCGAGAGCCTCTGCAGAGAGAATAAGAATGAGCGGCCTGACCCTCTTTCCCGGCGCGGAAAGCACATAGCTCAGTATCTCCCCCAGAGGGGAATCGGGCAGGTCCCTCACCAGTGCGGCAAGCTCTTTATTGATGAGATGGTACTCATCCCGGGCGGAGAACATCGATCCAAGTAGTCTCGGCCAGGTTATTTAGCTTTTGCTGAGGAAGACATTGAGGCGATGGATCGAATATCAATAACTATTAATAGTAATCAATCACCTTGATATTTAAGAAAATTTTGGGAGGAGGAGTAGATGCACAAAAAAATGATATTGCTTTTGCTCATCACCTGTACTGCATTTGCAGCAAATTCAATGGCCCAAGAGCCAGCAGAACTCAATAAGAATATTCTGATGAAGGAAATTTCCGCTCCAGACTCTTTAGCTGCCTCAGCCACACCAGCCAAAGCCCCTTCAGCGATTGCAGCGGTTGATACTGCTCAAGCATCAGCAGTCGCTCCCCTTGCGGGAGCAGATCTCAGACCTGCATTATGGGTGGATTGTTATACGGGAGATTTTGAAGATGTCTTGGCGAGAAGAGGTTTCCTCTTTGTAAGGAATATATATGTTTATGTATATAATAGCGGAACTAGAGCAAGCAGTGCTGCAGTAGGGAAAATTGAATTCTTCGATGTATTGACAGATAGAAATGTAGTATCTGAGTTCAATGTGGATCCAACTGAATCCAAGAAATGGGGAAATATTCGTCCAAGAAATAGTGTAGCAGGACCTTTCATCATCAAGAAGGATACAGGAATTACTGCCAGCGTCACTTTCCGCCCCACCTCTACCAGCCCATCAAAGACCAGGACGATCATAGAAAAAGAATGCAGCATTCTTATTTGATCTTCCATTAAATATTCATTTTTTTTTAAAACATAAATCAAAGTAGTCTGTTAGACTCTATTTTTGCGCACCTTCCCGCAACCACCCGGTATCCCTCCTGATCCAGATGCTTTATGGCCTCCGGGCTCTCTGTTCCCGGCTGCATCCAGAATACCCCAAAGCCCTTCTTCTTCGCCTCCTCGGCCAGTGCGGGGACGGCAGAGGGCCGACGGAAGACATCGACGATATCGATATCTTCCGGGACGTCCTGGATGGAGGCTAAGACCTTCTCGCCCAGGATGGTCTGGCCGGCGCAGTTGGGGTTCACCAGATAGAGCTTGAAGCCGTGCCTTTTCAGGACCTCGGATACAAAGTAGCTGGGCTTGTATGGGTCAGGAGAGATGCCGACTACACAGATGGTGCGGCAGCTGGTGAGGGCATCTTTCAGGTCTTTGTCATCTCTGAGTATGGCCATGAGATCTGATATGGCCGGGATAGGATAAATAGCTTTGATTGAGATCTTCTGGGAAGGAATTCAGGCCGCGACCAAGCTCTGAATAATGGCCTCCTCAGTTCTTCTTGCACAGCACCTTGTCCAGGAAAATCAAATTCTCCGGGGACTCGGTCAATCTGACACGATCCCCTTTCACATCAACTACCGCGTCCAGCCGGGTGAAGTGGACCTGAGACACCCTGACCAGGGGCTCGCATCGGGCCTGCAGGTGAGCCCGGAATCCGTCCATCATCCCTCCGTCTCCCATGTAGTCAACCAGGCGGCGGAAGAGCTTGGGGAGGATCACCACATTCTCGGTAAGGGGCTCAAGGCTCGGCACAAAGAAGCCTTTTGTGGTCAGGTCGCATGGCCATATCCCCCGTCCCTCGGACCTGGCGTGGGCCATGGCCCGGGTCAGGGGGAGGCGAAGGTCGGAGAAGAGGCCGTTGTAATAGGTGGGATAGGCGAGACCCCGAGCAATGAGGCCATAGTTGAGGCTCCGCTTCAGTATCGACTCGTCCAGGATGACCTCGGAGCCGTCTCTATGTTCGATTCCGCCGGCAAAGACGAAGGCCACAGGCCGCCGGTTTGCCTCGGTGCTTCTGGCCAGGATATAGCCCTCGGTCTCGTCTTGGGCCTTGATTACCCTGCTCTGGCTCTCATCCCACACCACCTCATCGATTCCCAGATATGATAGCAGATATCGGCAGGCCGCTCTCGCCAGCTTCATGGGCTGGTGGTATCCCTGATAGTGAGTCTCTAGGGCGTCCACCCCCTCTACGCGCAGCTGGGCATGGCCGCGAGCATTCAATTCCGCCGCCGGGCCGGAGAGGTGGATGGAGGATGAAATGCAATGACACTGCTATTTTAATGGTAACCCAACATCTTCGGAGAAGTATTTGGTTTAACCCAATTAGCTTCCTTAGGCAGGGTTTGAATGGGTGATCTATAAGTTCCATCGTAATGAATCATTTTAAAGACTAATCGAAATAAAATATCATGAAGATGTGCTCTGATTACGTTGATCTCTGTAAAATCAAATTCATCTCCATCAAACTCCAAAAAACCTTTGTGTATTTCTACACCTCTGCAATGAGATAAAAATCTAATCCAGCTCTTTCTATTCTCAGAATCTTGATAATAATCCTCTATAATATTTGCATCTGCCAGATCAAATAGTTTTAGTAGGTCACTTAGTGATAATCCAAAATCTCTAGCGGTTCCTGCTGGAATTGTCCTTGTTCTATTGGCAATTTCTCCTATTACGCGACTTTGTTCATCATCAACTGCTATCGCTGATATATCGCGGGAAGCCTTCTCGAGAATTGCCTTGATTTTCTTTTGTTGAGATGTATTTATGCGTTGATTTAGATTTTGAGTTTTTAAATCGAATATCTCACATAAGCCGTCTAACGCCTGAAATATATGAATTAATTTTTCATCTATATCTAAATTCCTGGATCCTGCTCGAACTAAATGCTTTAAAGTAGCAATCATATAAGAATTTCCTAAATGTAAAAGAGATTGACCGTTATCAAGTAGTATGCCTATCCCACGACCACAAAATTCGTCCATTGCGACATGACCTTTGAAATAAATTGGATTATTGTGCTCAACATGAATACGCTTAACGAGCTCCCCTTCTGCAGTCCTAAGCTCAATATATGGAGACCCTATTTCTGTGCCTGTTGCAAGCCCAAGCAATTCTAGGAAATTTATCGGAACTTGTTGATCCAATGATTCAGAGTCTTTCGGGATAGATCTCAACTCACCAACCATTATAGAAGTAATTTTTTTTGGCTTTTTAAAATTGGTTAACTCATCTTTCCTAACCTCGTAATCCTCAAGGGGCTCAATGAAACAAGTGCTACAATTAAATTTAAAAATTATGCCAACATGTTTACTAGAAATGCTTAGTGGGTGCGTCCATTCACGAGGATATCTATAAAAATTAGTCATTAAATTATATAGAGGGAGCACCCAATATTTAGCTTCTTTATCGTGTACTTCGAATTGCGAAGTCAGAACAAAAAAATTCAATACATTATTTAAATAATTCGGAATATAATGCTTAATATTGATTCCAATACTTGAAAAAGTACCATTTGGTGTGACGACTTCAAGTTTTGTACACTGATTTGCTTCGATTTGTTTAGAAAACCTAAGTATTCGAAAATATTCCTCGGTGGACACATTCCTATTGAGAAGTTCAAGTATGTTAGGTTCAACACATCCACTAATATTTCTAAACTCCATTTGAATTTCGGATTCGCCAGACTCATTGAATGCAATTATTACTGGCCCTTCTAGAATAACTCTAGGATTGGCAAATTCTGCGCGACCTTCTCCAGCATATTTGATATTGTCTTCAAGCCAATTTATAGATGAGATTGCCATAGTTTACCCCTTTAAACCTTAATTCTAATGCTAGCAAGCCCACTCCTTGCACAACAACTCGGCCTGCTCCAGCACCGTCTGCGTCGCCTTCTCCTGCTTATCCGGAGGGTAGCCGTATTTGCGCAGCAGCCGCCTGACTATCACCCGCAGCTTTGCCCTAGCCGATTCCTTAACCGTCCAGTTTATTGTCGCATTCTTCCGGACGGCCAAAACCAACTCCTTCGCGATCTCTTGCAGGGTTTCGTCTCCCAGCACTTTTACTGCGCTGTCGTTTACCTCCAAGGCATCATAAAAGGCCAGCTCATCCTCATTTAGGCCAAGATTCTCTCCCCGCCTGTGAGCCTCTTTCATCTCCTTGGCCAACTGGATGAGCTCTTCGATGACCTGAGCCGCCTCTATGGAGCGATTATGGTACTTGTTGATCGATTGGTCGAGCATCTGAGCAAAGGACCCAGCCGGAAGCGTTTGCGCTGCTTTTTGAGTTTGAGGGCGACAAAAACGCGATT
>ENA-UOOK01001137-UOOK01001137.1-fermentation-metagenome-genome-assembly--contig:-NODE-1137-length-35364-cov-5.107366_pt1 | contig 35364 bp, 37 predicted proteins | sample MGYA00245777_ERZ724023 | MGnify/ENA primary metagenome ERZ724023 (study PRJEB28704, sample SAMN03018312) | fermentation metagenome | biome: anthropogenic terrestrial biome; feature: soil; material...
AGTGGAATCAGGATACAGGGCCACTGTGAAATTACAGCAGATATGGCACGCTACCTGCTCAATCTGCTGGTGGTCCTGCTCTTCGTCATCGAGACCTATCCCCTTTCGTCAGGCCTGCAAGAGACCCTGTGGAGGATGGAGATTGCGGCGGTGAGCCTGTTTATCATCGAGTACCTGCTGCGGCTCTATGGAGCTCCCGACCGCTGGGCATATGTCAAGGATGGCTACAGCATCATCGATATCGTGGCTATAATGCCCACCCTGGTTTTGATGGTCCTGCCCGCCACCCTCTTCACCCACGATATTCGGTTCATTCAAACCATAAGAGTGATGGCGGCATTCAGGATATTCAGGTTTCTCCGCTTTATGGCCAAAGATCATCTGCTCTTCGGAATGATCAGCCCGGGGATGATTAACGTCGCCCGTCTGGTGGCGAGCATATTCATAATCCTTTTTGTATATTCAGGACTCTTCTATTTTGTGGAGGAGCCGCTCAATCCTGATGTGCAGAACTTCGGAGATGCCTTTTACTTCGTGGTGGTTGCCGTCTCCACCGTCGGCTTCGGTGATATCGTTCCCTCATCCTCTGCCGGCCGGCTGGTCACGGTGGCCATGATAATCTCCGGGATCATCTTCATCCCCTTCCAGGCGGCGAGGATATTCCGCGCCTGGCTGCAAGCTTCTAGCCAGAAAAGGATGGTGATATGCACCAACTGCGGGCTGGACAGGCATGATGTCGATTCTAAGTACTGCAAAAAATGCGGCGAAGCTCTGCCGGAGACGGGAGAGAGTTAGCCGCTTTTGAGCAGTCTGTTCTAGGGAATGCTTTTGTTTTGAATTGTCCCAATCACTCCTTTATCCTCGAATTTCCCGGCGGCAGGAACTGCACGATCTGATCCACCGACGCCACGGACTTCAAGAAGGCTCTGTCCTCCACCTTTAAAGAGAACTGCCGGTAGATCCTCTTTGCCAGGTCGTCAGGATTAAGCTCTCCCGGCTCGATCTCCACCACCGGATCCGACCCGGGCTTGCTCGCCGATACGGGACCGCCAATAAGAACTCCATCTCTTATCCCCAGAGCAATTCCCAGTGGCACATCCCTGAAGTATCTGCGCTCTCCCCGGATTACAAAGGCACCCTTCTTCAGGAACTCCCCCGATTCCGGGGTCTTGCTCACCTGGTCACCCTTCACCAGATAGCAGTCTGCAGCAGCAAGCCCGCTCTTCCAGAGGGAGGAGTAGCTCACCGCAAACCCGGCCGCCTCCTGGAGAGTGCTCTGGGGCACCTCTTTGCCTTCGGTCTTGATCACCGTCAGGGGAGCGCCGGGAGCGTCGGTATGCATGGCCAGGTCCCTTCTCTCCAGGTATTTGGCATAAATCTCCTCATTGCTATCCGCATCCCTTCCCCCCAGGATCAGGAAGCCGTCGGAGGAGTAAAACCAGCGGAACCTCTCATACCACTTGGGCTTTCTCCGTCTGTAGTATGAAGAAACGGCGCGGGTCTTCTTGGGAGCGACCTTTCCCGCTTTCAGCTCCTCGGTAATAGCCAGAGCGCTCTGTGCCCCTTTGGCCTTGCGGACCATATCCTTGGCCTTATCATAGTACCTCTGGGCATTCTGGGGGACTGTCAAGCTGGCATTCAACTCCAGCTCCTCCTCCTCCAGCAAGATCCGCATCTCTCCCCTGCCGTCCAAAGAGAGGATCGTCTTCGCCTGGGGAAGGCCCGAGCCGCTGATCCTCTCCCATATCTGGTTGTAGGAGAAGCCCCGCGCCCGGGCATCGTTCATTAAGGTGAGTATCTGCTCGACACTGCCGTAGAGTTGGTAGATCAGCTCGCCCTTTCGAACCAGTTCCGCCTCCTGGGCTCGAAAATCCTCAATGGCCTTGCGCTGCAGCTCTATCCTGTGCTCCAAAGGATTCTGCCGGGTCGTCTCTTTCTCCCTTTCCACAAAGAAGGCATCCAGAGCTTCGCTGAAGGTGACAAACCTTTTTTTCTCCAGGCCGGAATAGAGCTTCAGAGGGCGGGGCAGAACATCTATTGGGGCTCCATCTTCGATGACGATATGGGGATCGAGGGTTTCATTCAGGAACACTTCGCTTAATGCCTGATGCACACGGTCGATCTCTCCAGGGTCCAGGTCGATGGCCTCCTTGTTCTTGTCCACTCCGGCCACCAGGCAGACCTCCTCGCCGTATGTCCCGCCCATGTTCAGACCGCGCACCAGAGACCTCACCAGGTCTTGGCCGCTGGAGGCAAGCCATAGGGCCAGCTCATCCCGGGCTATGGTCCTTGGATCAAGCTGACCGGGATGGTAGATATAGGGCTCCCCGGCGGCCATCTTCCTTCCCCGGTAGAGCATCTTTCTGAGCATGCTGAGGATGTTTCTGGATTCATCGAGCAGGATCATGCTCCCCTTGGGAAATAGCTCAACGATCAGGTAGCGAGGAGTTCCGCTGCGCTCCACCTTGATCTCCAGCAGCCGGTCGAACTGGTGCTGCCTGATATCGACGATCCGGCCTCCGGAGAGGTGGCTTCGGAGCATGGTGGGAAACTGAGGCGGAGTCTTGCTGGCCGGGCGCTCAGCCTTGGTGATATGGACCCTCCGTCCCGTTTCCAGGAGGAGGTCGAGCCTGCCCTCGGCGGGGGACTGAACCGAGAGCCAGATCCTGTCTGAGGATTGCTGGTAGGCCTTGCCCATGAACCCCCCCCCGATTCGATCTTGAAGCTCCTTGACCATCGCCGCCACGTCCACATTGCTCATCGCCTTCTTCATGAATGGGAGGATCTAGATCAATCGATAAATAGTTGCGGATCGAGATGGGTGGATCGTGGAAGAGAGACCGCCGGATAAGATGCCGCCTAAAGAGAGAGGACCGGAAGTGGTGCAGGGGGCAGATGGGCCGCCGGCACAGAGCCCTCAAAAGAGAGGATTTCTCGTCGACCTCATGCTCCTACGCCTGGGAAGGTGGCTGCGCCTCCTGGGCCAGGATGTGGCCAATCCCGAGACGGATAGCGATAAGGCACTCCTTGGCCAGGCAAAAAGGGAGAATAGGATCCTCGTCACCAGAGATAAGAGGCTCTTTTCATCCTGCTCAGCTGCCGGAGTGGAGGGCATTCTCATCCGCTCGTCCCGGATCTGTGAACAGATCCTGGAGATGGCCGAAAAGGGGATCGCTCTGAGGATAGATCCCCAAAGGTGCACCCTGTGCAACAGCTCCCTTAAGGAAGCTGAAGGGCGTGAGGGGGAGATCTGGATCTGTCCCAATTGCCAGAGGCTATACTGGAGGGGTGGCCACTGGAAGAATATGGAAAAGATGCTGGAAGCTCTTCGGCTTCGGAAGCATGAAAGAGAAGAAGATAAAGAGGAATGTAAGGAAGAACATAAATCATAATATAAAAATATTTACATATATTGACCGGATACGGGAAAATAGACATTATAGAGCAAATTGCATAGGCAGCATGTGTTATTATCATTATCACTCTGATGGCACTGGTTGCTGAGGTTTGACTCGAATCTTCAAATAATCCGCAAATTCGGTCTTCATCCGGGTCATTGACCAGAGATGGGAGGAGTTCAGGCAGAACTGTGGCTGGTATTGATACTGATTTCCAGGCAGGGTGAATGGATCAGCAGGCGTGAAGCTGGGAGGCGCTGATTCCAGCGTCGTCTCCAACAGACACCATTGTCCAGACTCGCACTGGTAGACCACCCAGGCATGCCCGTAGGAACCAGCTGGAGAGGCCACCCGGCCCAAAACCACCCGCACGCACTGCTCTGAGATCCCGCTGGCCAGCAGAAGAGAGGCTAAGAGAAAAGAGGTATCCTCGCAGTCCCCTTTTCCGAGCATCAGCGTCTCCTCGGGAAAGAGCCAGAGGTCTTCCATTCCAAAGCAGCTCTTGTCGGTGACGTAGTCTATTGACCTGGTCACGTAGTCCCAGCTCCGCCAGGCTCTCATGTCGAATGTCCCTGCCTCGCGGGAGGCAGGAAGGGCCATCTCCTCCAAGGCTCTGGCTATTACCTTGCTATGGGTGTGAGATAGCCAGTCCCGGACGTCAGTGGGAATCAGTATACCCGAGCTGCCGATTACCACTCTCTTATCATAAACGATCGTGTCCCTGACGATCTCCTCCCCTGCCCAGTTACATCCTGTGATCATGATACCCCCAATCCCATCTATGTTAATAATTTTAGTTCACTATATTTAAAATTATCGAAATTGACTGTTTTTGGATATCGATGCTTGCTAAGATAAATTCATTACATATATTTAATAAAAATTCTATGAGATGAGCAAAGCTTGATCAATCTTGCCATCCAATTTGATATTCAACATGGATATCTTCATGCAGGCGGCGCTGGATGAGGCCCGCAAGGGCTCCAGAGAAGGTGGGATTCCCATTGGAGCGGTCCTGGTTGAGGAGGGACGGATCATAGGAAGAGGAAGGAACAGAAGAGTGCAGCAAAGAGATCAGATGATGCATGCAGAGATCGAATGCCTGCGCAATGCCCGGCTGACCGGCGGCTATCACAATACAGTGCTCTATACAACCCTCATGCCCTGCTACATGTGCGCCGGAGCAGTGGTCTACTTCGGGATCAAGAAGGTGGTGGTTGGCGAGGCCAGGAGTGCTCCCGCGGCCAGGGACTTCATGCAGGCGCATGGGATAGAGGTGGTGGACCTGGACTGGGCTGAGTGCAGGATGCTGATGGAGGAGTACATAAGCATGAACCGGAAGCAGTGGGATGAGGTTTTGTCGGAGCTGAACCCGGATCTGCTGATCCAGCAGGAAAAATGAAATATGAGAGAATTGAGAAAGGGAGGCTTTGTGCCGCCCATTGCACTTGTTTTGCCAAAATATTCAGTCAGCCTTCTCCAGATATGCCGCTGCTTCCTCGCTTTGTGTGGCATTATATTGCAGGTAAAGGGAATCATAGCCAGCTTTCTGGAAGGCAAACTGCCAGGTACCGGGTATGCCGCTGATGATGGCGACCCCGGTGGAGTTCGTTGTCCCTGAAAATTCATTTCCATCTCCGTCCTGCCCCGTGATCTGAACATCAGAGAGAATTGGGCCATCCAGACTTCCTTCAAGGACATATACTGCAAGGGCAACCTGTTCAGCCCCAGAGCTCTTTTCAAGGTATGCGGCAGTCTCCTCGGTCTGCGTGGCATCATATTGCAGGTTAAGGTCGTCATAGCCATCCTTCTGGAAGGAAAACTGCCAGGTACCTGGAGTCCCGCTGATAACCGCTGCGCCGTCGCTGTCCGTCACTCCAGCAAACTCATTTCCAGTCCCATCCGATCCGGTGATGAAAACTTCGGAAAGAAGAGGACCATCAAGGGCCTCCTCATGAACGTTTATGGTGAGACTTATCCGTTCCTGGCATGAAGCCGGCAGGGCCATGCTGCTCAATATCAACAATGCTGTCAGATAATATGCTATCTTCATATCGATTTCTCCTTTCAATTTCGATCTGCAAATTTTATGAATTGGTATCCACCATCGGGTGAGTGAAGCTGGTCAGAGTTCTGAAGAGCTTTGGGAGCATTCCCGGACTGGGACCTCGAATCAAGAGATGATCCGTCGATCAGAGCCAACTGCTTTGATGCATCCCTATCTGTGATGAGAACATGGCAGATATTGGTCGCGTCGGAGATACTCTTTACCCTGCCAATCAATCCATGCAGAGCAGCAGCGCTTTTTGCCTGCATTACTACAAAGAACTGGTACTCGCCCAGGATGCGGTAGGCTTCTTTTACCCCGCTGACCTTCCTGAGGTTCAGATAAGCCTCGTCCTCATGCCCGCGAACTACCTTTATCATCGCAAAACCAATAACCATTGTGAAACCCCCACCGCTTTATCAAACTCTGAAATCATTGGAATTCAGTTTATCTTTGCTCCGTTCACCTTTTGCCATTAAATCCCAAAAAGCAGGCCAGGAATTCTGACTCCTGGCCAACATGATACACGCTTTTTGAAATTCACCTCACCATGATCCCTTTGAATGATGGTTTTCCTGCTCTACCTCGGAGCTGCAATATCATTCATAGGACCCATATTCTGGCCCATGCGGGGATTCTGATCGAACGGATTCCGCTTGCCATCCATCATCGACTTGGGAACGATCTTATCGCTCTGTGGATTCTCCGAGTTCTGGCCGCGAGGACCTTCCCTACAATCCGTCATGACCTCAGGACCGATCTTATCATCCTGGCCTGCCTGTGGATTCTTGCAGAGCTGATTGAGCTGCTTGCCGTCCATCATGGACTTGGGTGCGCCTCCTTTATTCCGATTCATCCGGCGATCCTGGCATGGATCTTCTCCAAATGAGTCTTCCCTGCCATCCATCATCGACTTGGGGGCAAAGTTCCCCTCATGATTATCTGCCATGGCGTTCGTTTGACCCTGTTGCGGAAGATCCGGAGCCTTTTCGCTCATCAGGGACTTCTGACAGGGGGATTCCATCTGCTTTGCACATTCCTTTAGAGCAATTCCATTGTCCTGCATTGAAAGGGCTGGGACGATGGAAATGCATGCGACCAACAATGCCGCAAATAGTCTAACATATCTCATTCACTATACCTCCACTCAAGATCAACGTCAGCCCTCAGGCTTGAGTTGTCTTGCAGGCAAAGGGAAATCTGAACGATTTAAAAAAGAAGAGCCGTACGAACCGCAAGACACATCGAACGCTGACCCTAATAGCAGACCAATTAGCGTTTTAAAATCAGATTATAGGTTCCTAATGGTTTTATTTCTAATATTATATCACTTTAGCATTTTTATATTGATTAATTGCTCGTAGTTCGATCTAAAAATATAATAAAATCATTCCAGTCCTCTAATTTCGAAATAGAGATCAAAGAGACATTAATAATCTCTCATATATCGTCTTAGGCTCCCGATCCTGCTAACATTAAAATTTCGCCCAATGCTGCCACCTCTGCCTCCATAGCAAGATGCTTTGTTGCTCATCTCCGCCCCGCGCAGCAGGAGGTGATTTGTGCATTCGATTGTAAGATCGATTCTGAGAGTTGATTTGCCTGAAAGGGGGGATTGCATCGTGATATTCCGTATCATCAACCACAGTAATTCAGTTTCGCTAATCTATTTATCCTAATCCATCACTTCATTCAACATGAAAAGCCCATTCCTCACACCACTCATTCTCATCTTGCTGGCTGCGATGTCTCCAGCATCTGCACAGACTGCTTCAGATACAGACTACACCTGCTGGCAGTGTCCCGTCTGCGGATATACCGTCATCCTGACGCCCGTCGAGGCCGAGAGCATTGATCCCTACACCCTCTGCCCGAACTGCTATTCCGCATATGCCGGCAACTTCATTCAAGTCTACTGCTCAGGCTATGTTCCCAAGGACGATCAATCCGACGACCCGTATCAGGATAATGAGCAGCCGTATTGGCAAGAAGATGAAATGAACTCGCAGGATTTAGGAGATAACAAAGACTCAGAGGATAGATCGAGCAATGGCCTTGCACCTGCCCTGAATACAGTCTCAAATAAAGAAAAGATCCTGATGGTTCTCCCGCCAGATCAGTATCAAGAAGAGGAGCTGAATGTGCCTCGCGACTACTTCCAGAGCATGGGCTACCAGGTCCATCTGGCCAGCAAAGGGGTGAAGACAGCCACCGGAATGAGCGGCGAGAGGACGGAGGTGGATCTGGACCTTGATGAGGTAAAGCTCTCCGATTACATCGCCGTGGTCTTCGTAGGCGGCGAAGGGATCTACTCCCAGGAGCTGAACCGTGACCCGGACTACCAGAAGATCGCCAAATCGGCCAGCGCACAAAAGAAAATCGTGGGAGCCATCTGTCTGGGCCCCTGGATTCTGGCGGACGCCGGCCTTCTCAAGGGCAAGAAGGCCACTGCATCTGAGACCGACCATATCAAGTCAAAGGGAGCGATAGTATCAGACGATGCCGTGGTCCAGGACGGAAAGATCATCACTGCTAACGGCCCCTCCGCCTCTCAGGAGTTTGCCGAGGCGGTAGTCGCTGCCCTGCAGGCTTCCTCGCGCACTTATGGCAATTCAGACGGATTGGATAAAACTGAAGCGAACGCAGCTGCATCAAGCAATGCAGCCTCTCAGGCTGCCGCCTGGAGGTGCACTGTATGCGGATACGTATATGATCCAGCGGAAAATGATGGAGTGGCATTCGAAGATCTGCCAGGCACCTGGAAATGCCCCTGCGGGGCCCCCAAGAGCAAGTTCGTCAGAGTCTGAAGCCAGGAATCTGGCACAAAACGTTTCTTCCTTTTTTGAAGATTGCCAGGAATGTGAGGATCTTCCAACGCTACCATCTCACCCATCACGTAATCATTGATAATAAAAATTTTGTAAGAGCCTCTACTGCCCAGGATTGCTCTCTATCCTCTCCAGCTCTTCCTCCTGGCTATCTGATAGATCCGCCTGATAAAATTGCTCGTTCTCTGGTAGATCCATCTCGAAGCCGGATATGCTGTCCACTTTCGCGCTCGCATCCTCGATCTCCAGGTCCAGGAGATGGCCTCCCGCTTTGCGATCTAAAGTGATGAAGTGCAGGTGGTAGCCGGGAACATTCACCCCTTCGACATAATCTGGGCATCTGAATCCGACCACTGTTCCCTCAACATCGTGAAACTCGAATATCTCCTGCCCTTTTATAGCTTCTTCGAGAGGCGGATAGGGCTTCTCCTGGGCGGGCACGCTTCTTGTCTTGACATAGTCGAATGTGCCGTCGATCCTGATGGCGTAAAAGAGATTATCACTCCCTAGCGAATTGTCCAGATAGCCCTGCAGCTCGCTGAGGTTATATCTTCCCCCCAGGTTTATCGTCTCCTCGGCATCAAAGAATGTGACCACGGAAAAAGGCGTGATCATGCTATCGCTCAAGCTATATGCGACACCATCGGATTTCACCTGGTAGAACTGGCCGTCAACGGCAACCATCTCACCATCAAGGGCCTGCACAGTCCCCAGCCCGAAATCGCCGCGCTCGCCAAGTTCTCCAAAAGTAATTGTGCCATCATATACCCCCTGCATAAGCGCGCCAATGGTTGAGGTCTGATACAGGCTGTCGTCCTCCTCGGCCAGCGATCCCTGCGCCATCATCAAAAAGAGGATGGCAATGGCAGCATATGCACGGTTAAAAGCAATCTTTATACCAATCATGAGTTCATCACTCCAATGAACCTTTGAAAAAATAGTTTGTTATCTATATAGTTATCTCCAAGAGATTAGCTACTCGCTATATTCTTTATGGTTCGCCCTCCAGCAGGGGATCATGCCCAAAAGGATGAATAGAAACAGGCTATTCGCTGAATTATTGCCCTTCAATAGCGCAATATTGCTCCCACGCCGCCAATAGACTGCAGGAACTCGTCCTCCTCCACGAACTCTACCTCTGCCCCCGTCCTCTGGGCCAGCTCGTAGAGTTCCTCTAAGACGTTCACCTGAGAGGTCCTGCCGCCGCACTGGGGGCAGACCTCGGGCCTGTTCCCCTCCTGGAAGTGCTGGCATTTTTCGCAGATCCAGCCGGGGACCACATAGTCAGAGAGCATGACCAAAGTGTTTACCCTGCCATGGGTGAGAGCATCTCTGACCGGATCGGTTCCGTAGGAGAAGAGCTGGCCCTTGAGCACATTGGCCTTCAGCTCCTCTGCCCTCTTCTTGCTCACCGAACGCTCGTGATCCAGGGCCACCTGGTCGCCCATCTTCACCAGCTCGCTGGGAACTGTGCCCATGGGAACATCCAAGAGGCCTAACACCCGATCCCTGACCTGCGGAGAGAGCAATTCCATAAGCTGGCCTTTCGCCTCCCCCGGTCCGGCAAGCACCAGTCCCCTCATCCCCTGCAGGTTATCCAGATTGGCGAGGTCCTCCGCCACCTGAGTGAGGAAAGACTTGATGGCCCCTTTTCGCAGGCGGTCAAAGCGCATCTGGCTCCAGCCGCCTTTTTTATGCTTGTTCATAAGGTCGATGGAGGAGCTGCTCATCTCCTCCATAATGCGGGAGCGGATGACAAACAATTTGGCCTCCTGAGAATCAAGGAGCAATAAACCATAGTCCAGGTAGTCGTCCCTGAGCCTGGCCAGGGGGAGGAGAAATGGCGAGGTGTCCAGGACCACCAAAGGTTCCGCCTCCAGGCCCATCCGGTAGACGTGCAAGAATGACTCCGGGCTGGAGGCTAAGATCACCCTTGATCTCTCCCCTTTCCAGGATGGCGATTCTGTTGCCTCCTGGGCCAAAGAGACGGTCGAGAGGAAGGACTCCCGAAGCTCTGGGGGAAGAGACTTTTCCATGGCCCTGAACCGGGAGGCGACAAAAGAACGGCTGGCGTCCAGGTCCGCCGTGCTGGCGCTTTTCATATAAATCGATAAATATATGTCCATCTCATCGTATATCTCCGCGAGGGCTCCCAGGTCGATCTCGGTGACCGCAACCAGATTGCCGGGGGAGATGCTGGTGAACTCGGGCTTGGGCTGCATGGTTCGATAAAGGGGGGAATGGTAGAAAAGGCTGTCCCATTTTGGGAGATCTATGTGAACATTTTATTATTCTTTATAAGAAATTATAGTTACTGCTTCAAGTTAAGTTATCTTCACTTTATAGCCCTCAGAAGCTCGACACTGAATGTCGTCCAGTATCTCATAGTCATGGATCTCGATGACCCGATTCCTGGATTTGTCGCCCTCGGCCGCCTTCTGTGACCCGAAGCTCTCCTTAAATACCCTATTCAGCAGCAAGAGGCCAGCCGCACTCAATGTCAACCCCAGTAGCATTGCCATTTTAGTTCCTGTATGTGCGATCCAGGATATAAGTAATTAACTCATTCCCTTCATTAACTATAATATCAAGTATCTACAGACCGCGCTAATACACAATTTCTCAGGAGGTAGAACACTTATGGCCCCCAAAAAAACCACAGCTGTCAGACAGCCAAAGTCGCCCAAGAAAACAAGATCCGCTGAATCTGTCCGTCCAGATAAGAAGAAAGACAAAACCTCTCAGCGCAAGCTGGTGATCATCCGATGCAAGGGAAAAAGAGTGGCTGCTGCCCCAGTATTCGATAAGGGCGAGCTGCAAAAGAGCGGAACCACTCTGGTGGAGTACCAAGTATCCTCTTCTGAGGAGCTGAATGAGGCCATCGGCCACCTGGAGGATGGAGATATTTTAGTCCTGAATGCCCATTCAAATCAAGATTTGTTTGAATACCGGGACGGGGGCAAAAAAAACCGGGTAAACTGGGGAGACCTCTGGAAGCATGTAGGACGAAAGACTCCTCCAAGATTGGCCGCTACCATACTTGCAGGTTGCACGGTGCCTAAAAGCACTCTAACCAGAAAGAAGTTTAGAGAAATCAGACGCGTGCTCAATAGCACAATATTCGCAGCTCCTTATATGAGCGCAAAATACGAGGTATCTCCCTATGGAGTTAGTGATAATACGATCGCTAGAGACATGGGCATGGCCATTGCAAAATTTTATGCCGGACAGATCAATAAAGCAGATCTAACAGAAAGCCTCTTCGGACTGCAAGAGAGATTCGGGGTGGTGTACGGATGCAACGGGTATAATCATCCGCTGGGATGCGGCTGTGGATTTGGAGCGCCGCATCTTAATAATCGTGGATCGAATTGAAATAGATTTAAGCCCACTCCCTCCTTCCCCAGCCATTGCCTAGAGCTTGTCCACCTGGGACTTGACCAGGTTATGCACCTCGCCAGGGCTGGCCTTGCCTCTGGTCTTTTTCATCACCTGACCCACGATATAGTTCAGAGCCCTCTCGCTTCCCGCTTTGTAGTCCGCAACGGCCGCGCTGCACTCCGCCACCGCCTCCGCAACCGCTCGTGCCACCACATCATCCTCCGCTCTTCCCAGGCCGCGGGAATTGATGATCTCCTGGGGCGAGCTGCCCTTCTTGTCCAATAGATCGCGGATGATCTCCACTGCCCCGTGCTCGGTAATCATATTCCCCCCCAGCAGCTGCACAATCTCTACCATGTGCTCCGGGCTGAAGCTCTCTATCCCCAGATCGCGGTAGTTCAGCTCCCCCTTGAGGACATCAGCTATCCAGACCGCAGCCATCCTGGGCGAGACCCGTGCAGCCACGAACTCATAGAAGTTGGCCAACCTGATCTCCGTGGTCAGGGACTTGGCGTGGTCGTCGGCGAGACCGTACTGCTGGACGAACCTCTCCCTCTTCGAGTCCGGCAGCTCAGGCAGAGCCTCCCTTATGGCAGGAACCCAGGAGGCGATGCGCAGGGTCACCAGATCGCACTCGGGGAAGTAGCGGTAGTCGTGGGCCCCCACCTTGCTGCGGATGGAGACGGTGATGTTGCGCAATTCATCGAAGTGTCGGGTTTCCTGCACCACCTTGATGTTCCGCCGGGCCAGGTTCCTCTGGCGGGTGATCTCATAGGAGAGGGCCTTCTCCACTCCCTTAAATCCAGAGATGTTCTTGACCTCGGAGCGGTCGCCGCCCTTCAAAGAGATGTTGGCATCCACTCTCATCGCCCCCTCCAGGGAACCGTCAAAGACGTCCAGGTACTCGAGAATGCTCTTCAACTTATCGAGAAACGCCCGCGCCTCCTTGGGTGAATGCAGATCGGGCTCAGTCACCACCTCTAAGAGAGGCATGCCGCAGCGGTTGTAGTCCACCATGGTGTACTTCGCCTTATCAATGGTCCCGGCATGCACCAGCCTTCCCGGGTCCTCCTCCATATGAGCCCGATTGATGCGGATATTCCTCTCCTGGTCGTCGTCGCCCAGGATCATGATATGGCCGCCTGTCGCCAGAGGATAGTCGTACTGGCTGATCTGGAAGCCCTTGGGCAGATCCGGGTAGTAGTAATTCTTGCGGTAAAAGAGGGTCTCCTCCTCGATCTTGCAGTTCAGGGCCAATCCCACCTTTATGCCGCTCTCCACTGCTTTGCGGTTGATCACCGGCAAAGAGCCGGGCAGGCCCAGGCAGACCGGACAGGTATGGCTGTTGGGCTCGGAGTTATGATATTTGGTCGAGCAGCCGCAGAACATCTTCGACTCCAGCCGGTTGAGCTGAACGTGAATCTCCAGGCCGATGATGACATCCTCCATCTAAACCACCTCCTCTGGAGTCCTCTCGTGATACGGCGTCGCCCCCTCAAAGGCTTGCGCCGCCCGCAGAACCGCTGCCTCGCCGAAGTGCGGGCCTATGAGCTGCAAGCCGATAGGAAGCTGGCCAGCAAATCCGCAGGGCAGGGATATCGCCGGAACTCCTGCCAGGTTGATGGGCACGGTGAATATGTCAGCTTTGTAAAGAGAGAGCGGATCGTTTATCCGCTCGCCGATCCTGAAAGCGGGAATGGGCATGGTCGGGCTGGCGAGGAGATCGACCTGTTTGAAGGCTGCCAAGAAATCCTCTTTGATCAGGGTCCTTACCTTCAGCGCCTTGAGATAGTAGCGGCCATAGTATCCTGCGGACAGAGCATAGGTCCCCAGTAATATTCGCCTTTTCACCTCAGGACCGAAGCCCTTGCTGCGAATCTCGGAGAAGGTGGTATGCCAGTCCCGGTCCTCCCCAGCCTGGCGGAGACCGTAGCGCAGGCCGTCGAAGCGGGCCAGATTGGACGAGGCCTCGCTCATGGCGATCACATAATAGGCGGCCAGAGCATACTGGGTATGGGGCAGGCTCACCTCCTGCCAGCTCGCTCCCAGTCCCTCCAGGACGGATATCGCATCCCAGACCGACTTCTCTACTTTCGCATCTACTCCTTCCCCGAAGTACTCCTTGGGTATACCTATCTTCATGCCATAGATCCCCCGGTCCAGGTCGGGCAGATAGCTGCTCTTCTCCGCTGAGGTCGAGTCCCGCCAGTCATGCCCGGCGATGACCTCTAAGAGGAGTGCAGTATCCTTTACCGTACGGGTCAGAGGCCCAATCTGCTCTAAGGAGTTGGCATAAGCGATCAGTCCATAGCGCGATACCAGGCCATAGGTGGGCTTCAGGCCGACGATGCCGCAGAACGATGCCGGACAGCGCACCGATCCGCCCGTATCCGAGCCCAGGGAACAAGGAGCCTCGCCACCAGCAACGCAAGCAGCGCTTCCCCCGCTGGAGCCGCCCGGAACGCAATCGATATCCCAGGGGTTTCTGGTCGGACCGAAGGCGCTGGTCTCAGTGGAGGTCCCCATGGCGAACTCATCCATATTGGTCTTGCCCATGATTATGGCCCCCTCTGCCCGCAAACGCTCGATCACATGGGCATCATATGGCGGGATGTATCCCTGCAGAATCCTGGAGCTGCAGTTGCTCTCAATCCCCTTGGTCGATATGCACTCCTTGATGGCGATGGGAACTCCGGCCAGGAGCCCCTTCCCCGGATTTTGATCAAAGCTTTTTGCCTCTCTCAAAGCCGTTTCCCTGGCCAGGGTGGTAAAGGCATTGAGCTTACCCCTCTCGATCCTCTCATAGAGCCGGGAGAGATACTCCTCTGCCGATCCGGCCAGGAGGGTTGCCTTCAGTTCGGACAGCATAATCACACTATCCTTGGGCTCTTGAAGTAGCCATTTTCGCGTCGGGGCGCATTAAAAAGCGCCTCTTCCTGAGTGAGAGAGCCTCTGGCCATATCCTCTCTGAAGATATTGGCAAGGTCAACCACCCGGTAGGTGGGCTCCACTCCCTCTGTATCCACCAGATCCAGCTGATGGAAGTACTCCAGAATGGAGTTGAACTGCTCCACCAACTCGTCCTTCTCCTCTTCTTCGATCTTGATGCTGGCAAGCCAGCTGATGTGCTCCACATCTTCCCTGGTGATCATGTCATCCCACAGAGATCACCTTATTGGATATAAATGCTCTTTTATCAGCAGCACTGCGATATCCATCCCTCTGGAGGCCTGCGGGCCAAAAGGCTTAAGCATCCTGATACAATAAGATGGGAAGCGATATCAAAAATTGGATAATGATCTATGAAAAAGAATGATGTTGTGGTTATTGGTTCAGGGATCAGCGGCTTATTGACTGCACTTGCCCTTTCCCGGGAAGGAAAGAAAGTGCTGATTTTGGAGAAAGAGGACTGTATCGGCGGAGTCTGCAGGTCTTATGAGGTGGATGGCTATCGCCTGGACACCGGCCCTCATGCCATAACCAGGCTAAAGAGCGGTCCACTCAAGGTGCTGATGGACAGGTACTTCCGCGTCGTTCCTCAGTTTGCTCCCTTTGGAAAGTACTATGTGCGAATCGGGGACGAGGTCAAGCCTTTCCCCTGGAGCATCAACGCCTGGCTCACGTTCAGCCTGATTCCCATGACGGACAGGCTGCTATTGATGAGGGCGCTCTTCAATACCCTTTATCTCCTGAACTCGGGCAAGGACTTCTCCAATATACCCCTATCCGCGGTCCTTCCCAATGCACTATCCAGCACCACCAGGAGATTTTTGGACTGGCTGTGCTACTTCATGGTGGGCACATCAGCGGATAACGCTCCCATATCCCGGTTCATAGACAACAAGATCCACAATACCCATTCCGTTCCCTATGTGGGAAAGCTGTACGACCTGTTCATAACCGATGGAGCCAAGGACCAGGGATACCCGAAAGGCGGACTCCAATCTATAATCAACTCCGTCACCTCCTCATTTCCCGAAGGCAGGGTCAAGATCAATACAAAAGAGAAGGTCGTCAAAATCGAGGGCATTAAGCGAGCGGATCAGTTGATCCAGGCCGATCAGGTTATCACCAATCTGGATAGCTATGAATGCGATACGGTCGTATACTCGGGATTCTCTTCCAGGCTGCCGGATCTAATCGACGGCCTGCCTGCGGAATACACCGAGAACCTCTCCTCGATCAAGAAGGTCAAGTCCCTGACCATATGGCTGGGCCTGACCAAGAGGCTGTTCCTCAATTACGGCTCGGAGATGTGGGTCGATTCGGATCCATATGCCTGGGTGGTTCCCACCACCAACTACGATCCCACATTGGCGCCAAGAGGCAATCATCTCGTTGGCTTTGCATTTACCCTGGATGGCAAGTACGATATGGCGAAGATAAAGAAAAAAGCCTTCCAGTCAATCGTCGGGAAGGTCCCGGATATCGAGGATCATATCGATATGATTCACTACCAGGAACTGGTACCGGAGAAAGCATCCTGGGGATTGAACCTGGGATTCGGAGACGTGAGAACTCCGGTGAAGAACCTCTACTGTGTGGGAACTGACACCGCGAAGAGGAGCGCAGGGGTCAACCGCTCGGCATACTCGGTCCTGAAGTGCCTGGATCTCATGAGATCGGACGGAGTACTGCGTTAGGGTTATCAGATGCCTTCATAGTCATTCATTTGCTCCATTTTCCCCTGGGTATGGCCCCCTGCCTCGATACCGCTTTTCCAGACGGAACTCTTAATCCCTTTCAATCTACTCTTTTCTGGCCGGACCGACAGCCCCTCTCTCCAGCAGATCCACCTGCCGGGCATAAATATATAAGTATTTAGAGCCTTAGAATAGATGCTCGGAATTCAAACCGCCTAATTTGAAAGATATTTGAAAGGAATGATCGTAATGAAAAAATATAAAATACCTTCCACCCTGATTCTGTTGATGCTTTTGTCCGGCATCACAGGCTGCATTGGCAATGAGGCCGATCCCTCCACCGACGCAGGCGAGGCATCCATCTCCGCCCTGGAAAATAAGAGTCCTCCCACCTTGGGACTGAAGCTGATAGCCACCGGCCTGACTGCGCCTGTGCAGTATATCAGCTCAGACGACGGCCGGATGTTCGCCGTCGATCAGACGGGGATGGTTGAGGTCTTCGATGAAGATGGCCTGATGCAGGAGGGCCCCTTCATGGATCTTCGCGACCGGATGGTCGATCTGTCCCCAGGCTACGATGAACGGGGGCTGCTGGGGATGGCGTTTCATCCCGATTTTGTCGAGAACGGTCGGGTATTCGTATTCTACAGCGCCCCTCTGCGATCTGGAGCTCCGGAAGGCTACAGCTGCACCAACCGTCTGTCTCTTTTCACAGTATCTGAGGACGATCCCGATGCAGTCGATATGAGCTCAGAGAGGGTCATCTTCCAGATCGACAAGCCCCAGATGAACCATAACGGCGGGGCCATCACCTTCGGCCCGGACGGCTATCTGTACCTGCCTTTGGGCGATGGCGGCGGGGCAAATGATCAGGGGCCTGGCCACTCCGAGGGAGGAAACGCCCAGGATACCTCAAGCTTCTATGGCAAGATTCTGAGAATCGATGTGGATTCGGCGGCTGACGGCTACGCCATTCCCCCGGACAATCCATACCTCAACGACTCCGCTTATCTCCCTGAGATCTGGATTTTGGGCCTGAGAAATCCCTATGGCATCGCCTTTGACTCACATGGGCGCTTGTTCGTTGCTGATGCCGGCCAGAACCTCTGGGAGGAGGTGGACCTGGTGGAAAAGGGAGGAAACTACGGCTGGAACATCCGGGAGGGGACTCATTGCTTCGATCCGGAGAGCCCGAATGACTCGCCCGCCAGCTGCCCGGAGGTAGGGGCTAAAGGGGAGCCGCTCATAGATCCCATAATCGAGTATGATCATGACAACCATACCGTGGTCGTGGGCGGGTACCTGTATGAGGGCCAGGATCTGACTGATCTCGTTGGCAGCTACCTCTTCGCCGACTGGTCCAGCAACTTCGATCAGGGGGATGGCAGGCTCTACCTGGCCCGGCCGGAAGCATCAGATGAAGGGCTCTGGAAGGCGGAGGAGATAACGATCGCCGGCCGTCCGGATGGAAGGATTGGAGAGTTCATTCGCGCCTTTGGACGGGATGGAGAGGGCGAAATCTACCTCCTGACGTCAGAGGTGCTGGGCCCCTCGGGAGATAGCGGGAAGATCTACAAGCTGGTTAGAGCTGAGGATCAGGCGCCGACCTGAGAACGGCAGCCCTCACCTTTTTTCGACCGCATCCTCTGGCCCTGCCCCCTCCCTCTGCATTGCCCCATCTTCACCCACATCGTCCAGACGTAACGCTTCGCTGCCCTGTCCGCAGCTCTCATGTTCAAGCTGGATGGTGGTATGCTCTATTCCGAAGAGATCATGCAGGATTCCTTTGATCTCCTCCATTATCGCCTCCCCCTGTGAGATCATCTGGTCCTCGATCACCGCATGGGCGCTGAGTATGACATGGGCAGAGCACACCCCCCAGACGTGCAGGTCATGGACCTGGAGCACACCGGGAACGCTGCCGATGGCCCGGGATACATCCTCAAGGTTGATGCATGCAGGAACACCCTCCATCATGATACGAAATGAGTCCTTTATGAGCCGGTAGGAGCTGGCGAATATTATCAGGCTGATTATGATGCTGGCTATGGGATCGGCCTGGGTCCAGCCAGTCACCCAGATGATGATTCCTGCCACTATGACGCCCAGAGAGGCGGCAGCGTCTCCCAGCACGTGAAGCCTCGCTGACCTGATATTGAGATCCTCGGAGTGATGGGGGCCGTGATCATGGTGATGGAGGTGGCCGCCTCCCAGGATGTAGGCCACAATCAGGTTCACTATCAGGCCGAAGGTTGCCAGCAAGAGAAGATCAAGCCCCTTCACTGGTGCCGGCTCTAGCAGCCTTTTGTATGCCTCCACCAGTATCCCCAGGGAGACGAATCCCAGCGTCAGCCCATTGGCCAGGGACGCTATCACCTCAAAGCGGTGAAAACCGTAGCTGTATCGCTCGTCCGCCGGCATGGTTGAGAGGCGGATGGCCAGCCAGCTGAGAAGGATGGCGAATATGTCCAGGAAGACATGAGCGGCATCTGAGAGCAGGGCCAGGCTGCCGGTCCACCAGCTGCCTATGGCCTCCACTATGAGGATAGTGCAGGTGAGGAGGATGGCGAGGAGAAAGCGTCGCTCGACCGTTTTTATCTCGTGGTTCTTCATCTTCCCTGGCTCCAGTATGTTATTGCCGAATCCGATCCAGAAAAGCTTTTACAAATAAAAAAGTAGTTGCCGCTTGATGCAGCGCAGGCGCTGTTTTCATCCCTCGATGAGACCGTCATTGCAGAAGATATTCCTTGCCTCATGGAAGGAGAGATCTGCGGGCGGGACTATGATGTCCGAAGGAATGACCTCCTCATCGCTTATGGGCTTCCCCAGCTCTTTTACTGTGGTGATCATTCTGGCCAGCTCCTGGCAAAAGCCATCTTGATTGCCATTCTTCACATGATCCACTATCTGATTGTCAATTTTATTCAGATCGTCCAGATGGCTGTCAGCAAAGCGAAACTGACCCTCTCCCAGGATTCGGATGATCATTTATTCATCTCCGCCTTCAATCTGGCCATCTCATCATCTACGGTGTTCTTGGCCTTGACCCGTGCCAATTCGCTCTCGATCTCATCCCCTCCCGAGTAGTCGGTGAGAGTTCCGGATTCCAGGAGCTCATCCAAAGCAGCCGAGCGGGCTTTCATATCCTCGGTCTTCTCTTCTGCTCTCTGAACCGCCAGGCCTACATCCGCCATCTCCTCGCTTATGCCGGTCACAGACTCGGTGATCTTGACCTGAGCATCGGCGGCAGTATACTGGGCTTTGATGGTCTCCTTCTTGGTGCGGAAGGCCTCCACCTTGGTGGCCAGACGAGTCTCTGCTGCCTGCAGCTTCAGCTGCTGATCATTCAGTTCTTTGGTCTCCCTTTCCAGGGTATTAAGCTGGGCCTGCATCAAGGCCTTGCTCTCCAGGGCCTTTCGCGCCAGGTCCTCCCGGCTGGCAGAAATGGCCTCCTTTGCCTGGCCATCAAGCTTATCGATATTCATCTGCAGCTTGGCCTTCTGCAATTCAAGCCTCTTCTTGGAGGTGGTCACCTCTGCCACCCCTCTCTTGACATTCTGCAATAGCTGCAGCTGCTTTTCATAAGAGACCTCAAGGACCTCTCTGGGATCCTCTATCCTGTTCATGATCTTATTCATCTTTGCCTGCACGACAACACTCATCCGCTCTAAGAAGCCCATATCAATTCTCCTTCAGCCTATCTGTTCTCCACCGTCTCTTGATTGGATGCAAATTACATATACCAATGTCATTTTTGATATTTATAGGCTCTCGTGCAACGGATGCCATTTATGCTGCAATTGTGCAAAGGATGTGGCTAAAAGGGAAAGGATGAATTACGATGAAATAGGTTTGAATCCGGAGGTGAATAGATGAGAAAGTCCATATTGGCTCTTCTTTTGGCCCTGTTCGCCATCATGGCATTGGCAGCACCGATCTATGCCGAGGATGATGATGACGATGAGGATGATGAGGAAGAGAACGAGGCTTCCAGCGAGAGCGAAAGCGACTCTGATGAGAAAAGCACTCCCGGATTCGGATTTGCATTTGCAGTGGCAGGCGCGCTGGCAGGAGCTCGCCTAATCAGATCTAAAAACCATTGAGATCGTTTGATATCGATTGCTCGAGATCAATTGATCGTCTCTTTTTTCCAGCCATCGAAACGATTAAGGTCTATTCGATGCCAATTGGCCTTCATGAGTTTTGCATTCTTTCCTGCAGTGGACCTGCGAGGCGGCAAGTGCGTGCAGCTGGTGGGAGGAGTCCCAGGAACTGAGGTCGTGGCCCTGGACAATCCCCTTGCCCAGGCAGAGCGCTGGATCGACGAAGGCGCTGACCACCTGCACATCATCGACCTGGACGGGGCGATCCAGGGCAAGAGGGTGAACGCCTCCATCCTCGCTCAGATCGTAAAGGAGCTGGACGTCTATATCCAGGTAGGGGGGGGCATTCGGTCAGAAGAGGAAGCGAGGGATGTTCTCCGCCTGGGCGTCGATCGGGTGATCCTGGGCACTGCCGCCCTGAAAGATCCCGATATGATCGTCCAATTGGCTGAGGAGCACGGCATGGAGAGAATTATGGTGGCCCTGGATGTTAAGCGGGGGGATGTAACCACCGAGGGCTGGCAGAAGACCCTTGGCAAGAGGGCGGTGGAGCTGGGCAGATTGTTCGAGGAGAAGGGGGCGGGCTCCATCCTCTTCACGAACATCGATGTTGAAGGCAGAGAGCGAGGAATCGATATCCAGCCCACACGAGAGCTGGTGGCAGCTCTTCGAATACCGGTTGTCGCTGCTGGCGGGGTCACCACCACTGAGGATGTCCTCGCCCTGAGAGATGCTGGCACTGCAGGAGCTGTGGCCGGGACGGCCATTTACACCGGAAAATTGAGCGTCTCAGCTACTCTGCAGGCCCTGCGAAGATAGGTGATGGTAAATGGTGAAAAGAAATGGAAGAGGATTGGGATTATTCAGAGATTGCAGGGCCCAGGCCACAGTTAACCTGGACGGATCAGGCCAGGCAAAAGCCGCCTCAGGATCGGGATTTCTTGATCATATGCTGCTCGCCCTGGCGCGCACGGCGAATATGGACCTGGTGGCGGAGGCAGAGGAGGGCTTGTGGAGAGCCCAGTCTTTAGGAAAGGCCATCGGCCTTGCACTGGACGATGCCCTGGGGGACAGGAGCGGAATATGCCGTTACGGCTCGGCCTCGGTTCCCATGGACGAGTCTTTAGCGGACGTGGCTCTGGACTTCAGCGGGCGGCCCTATCTGATCGTCTCCGGAGAGTTTCGGGGAGAGAGGATCGGGGACTTCGAGGCCATGCTCCTTGAACCCTTCCTGGAGGCGCTCTCTAATGCTGCCGGGCTGACGGTTCATATCCGCTTCTACGGGGAGAACGACCACCATAAGATGGAATGCATCTTCAAGGCCCTGGGACTTGCCCTGCGCCAGGCGGCGGCAAAGGGTGGAATGGGTATCCCCAGCACCAAAGGAGTAATCTGAGGTAGATCGGAGGTAAATCTGAGGTCAGATAGAGATCAAAATAGCTTCTCTATCTCTTTCAGATCGATTCTGGCCGTTGAATCCAGGCTGAGGGGGGTCAGGGATACCAGCTTGTCCTGATAGATGGTCTGCACATCAGTCCCCTCCTCGTCGCAGCATATCAGCTCCCCATCAATCCAGTAGTAAGGCCGGCCACGGGGGTCAAAACGCTCCTGCACTGCCGTCTTGAAGATCTTCTTCGCCAGGCGGGTCACTTTTATCTCCGTCTCCTCGCTGGCACCAACAGGGACATTCAGGTTCAAGAGATCCACTCCCTCCGGAAGACCGTGCTCTAAGACCCGGGTCGCTATCCGGCGCAGAAATAAAGTTGCCACATCAAAGCTGTGCTTGGCTCCATGATGCATATCGAACTTGTCGCCCTGATCAACGGCCTGAATTGAGGCAGCGATGGCGGGAATGCCATAGCTGGCAGCCTCCAGAGCCGCTCCGATGGTCCCGCTCGTGGTAACGGTATCGGTGCTGATGTTCTCTCCCACATTGATTCCCGAGATGACCAGATCAGGCATCTCCTTAAGGATGGCGAAGATGCCAATGATGACTGAATCCACCGGCGTTCCAGTGACCGCATAGGCTTTAAAGCCGTTCAGGTTCACCTCTGCGAAGCGCAGGGGCTCAAAGACGGATATAGATCTTCCCACGCCGCTCTTCTGTCCCGAGGGCGCGGCTACCGTCACCTCCCCCAGGCCTCGAACGCTCTTTGCCGCCGCCTCGAGACCGGAGGCATAAACGCCATCATCGTTGCTGACCAGTATGCGATGCATCGCATAGCCCTGAGCATTTCTCGGTATTAAACTATACCCTACCTGTAAACCCTAAAATGCTATAGACGTCCCGACCGGGATTCGAACCCGGGTTGAAGGCTCTCTGCGCGAAAAATGCTCCGCAGGCCTCCGGGATATCCACTACCCCATCGGGACAAGAACACCTCTGATGGCATGCTTCAGGTTATTAAGCTTATTGGCATGATGCCCTGGTCTGTGCCGTCCTGATAGCCCGCAGAAAGTCGATCTTCCTGAACTCCGGCCAAAAAGGAGCGCAAAAGTAGGCGGCGCACTCATTGCCATTGGCCTGCCAGGGAAGGAAGTTCGATGTGCGAAAATCCCCCGCGGTCCTGATGATCAGATCCACCTTGGGAACGGCAATGCCATCCTGGGGATAGAGATGCTGGGCGATGAGAGTCTCATTAAGGTCCTTGGCTCTTATCCGTCCCTCCTCCACCAGGCGGGCTAAGGAGCGTACAGCATCCACCAGCTCCCTCTGACCTCCGTAAGCCAGGGCCACATTGAGATACATCTTCCCGTAATCTTTCGTGGCCTCCTCAGTCAGTCGGATCTCCTCCTGCAGATCATCGGGAAGCATCTCCAACCGACCGATGGCTCGCACCCGAACTTTATTGAAATGGATTTTCTTTGAATTTCTCAGATCATTGAACTTTTTCTTTATCAAATCAAAGATATAGCGCTTCTCCGAATCCTCCCGGCTGAAGTTCTCTGTGGAAAAGGCATAAAGGGTGAGATGCCGAACCCCCACCTCCAGGCACCAGTCTGACACCCTCTCCGAGGTCTCAGCGCCAAGGCTATGGCCAAGAGTCTTGGCGAGGCCCTTCTGCCTGGCATACCTGCGGTTTCCATCCTGGATTATCGCTATATGCTCTACCGCTGACCCTGCCAAGATCTGAGCCTTGAGCAGCTTCTCATATAAAAGATAAACAGGATTTCTGAAGATTTGACTCATTTACTTAATTAAGCTCGCGAATAGATATTTAAATAATTCCTTGCCACGAGCCCAAAACTGGCCACGGGATTTTTCCTCTAGGGCAAGATACTAATATCTGATGCCTTACTTCCTTACTTCGAGGGCCTGTGGTCTAGCTGGTTATGACATCGCCTTCACACGGCGGGGATCACGCGTTCGAATCGCGTCGGGCCCATTAGGATTCGGATCGACACAAGCTTTAACTATTTAAGCGTCATTTTCGACTGAGGTGGTGCGGCAAGTTGCTCTGGCGATCCTGGCTGCAAATGGGCCAGATAGCGATCCAACACCGCTCAGGATCTCATCGATCCGGGCATCTAATCTAAAATCTGCAATTATTATTTGAGGTGATAAGCTGTACAATAGAGGTCATAGTGGGGAGGAAGGAGCAGTAATAACCAGAGTTCGCCTCCCTCGCAAACAGGATAGAGAGATATTCGGTCATGTAGAAAGCCTGCTTGGCTCCAATCGCATCAAGGTCAGAGGCCTGGACGGCGTAACCAGGATGGCCCGGATACCGGGAAAGATGAAGAAGAGGATCTGGATACGAGAGGGCGACGTGGTCATAATCATCCCCTGGGAGTTCCAGAATGAGAAGGCGGACGTGGTCTGGAGATACACCGGCCCTCAAGTGGACTGGCTGCAGCGCAAAGGTTTTCTGAAGGGCTCTTCATAAGCCGGATAGACAAATCATGAGCAGGCGCAGCAAGGATGAGGATTTTGATACCCGGATTGATGTTCTTCGTACCAGAATCAAGGACTCCGATGACCTGAATGTCCAGGACGCTGTCTTTGACAAGCGAACCCTGATGGACCTGTACAGCCTGGCAAGCAAAGGGGTCATAGATGCCCTGGGTGGTTCCATCTGCACCGGAAAAGAGGCGAATATATTCCGGGCTCTGGTGGGCAGCAGAGAGCTTGCCCTCAAGATCTATCGCATTTCTACCAGCAACTTCAATGTGATGCAGGATTACCTGCATGGCGATCCCAGATTTGGAAGCGTCAAGGGCACGAAAAGAGCTATTGTCGCCGCCTGGACCCGCAAGGAGTATCGCAACCTCATGCGAGCGGAGGAGGTGGGTGTGCGGGTGCCCCATCCCATCACCATGAAGGAGAATATTCTGGTTATGGATCTGATCGGCAAGGGAGATAATGTCGCACCACCCCTAAAGGATGTCGGGCTGGACTCTGCAGAGGCCGAGCAAATCTACCAGAAGATCGTCGAATATATATCCCTGCTTTACAATCAGGCCGGTCTGGTTCATGCCGACCTGAGCGAGTTTAATATCCTATATGATGATGGCGAGCCGGTGATAATAGATATGGGACAATCGGTCACCCTGGACCATCCCATGGCCAGAAAGTTCCTGGAGCGAGACATCTCCAATATAGTTCATTACTTCCAGAAAAAGTACTCCATTGGCTCATCCGAGGAGATCTATGCCAGGATCCAGAAGGATGGAGCTGAAAAGGCAAAAAAGGAGAGTAGCTGATCAAGATAAAAGGAGGCTGACAATGGATATAAAGATCCCAGAAGAACGTATAGGAGTGTTGGTGGGACCTAACGGCTCCATGAAACACTTCATAGAAGAGAAGACAAAGACCTCTCTGGAGATAGACAGCGATACAGGCACAATTTCTGTCACATCCGCAGAAGATCCATTGCAGGTATTGAGGGTCATGGACCTGGTGAAGGCTATTGGCAGAGGATTCTCGCCGGAGAGAGCGCTGGCGATCCTGGACGACGAGATGCTGATGCTCGATGTGCTGGACATATCCAAGACAGCAGGCACCAGGAGCGATATGGAACGGTTGAAGGGACGCATCATCGGCAAGGATGGAAGGTCGAGGGAGATAATGGAGCGGCTCTCGGGCACCAAGGTCTCCGTCTACGGCAAGACGGTGGCCATACTCGGCTACCCCGAGCAGATCAGAGTGGCACGCGCAGCGATAGAGATGCTCCTGGATGGCGCGCCACATGGTAATGTATACAGCTTCCTGGAGAGGAAGCATGAGGATCTGGCCAAGATGGAACTTGAGGAACAGGGATTGCTCTAAAGCCCTCTTCTCAACTTATATACATGATGCCAGACATATAACGTCGGATTGACCTGATGAGGCTGGAGTTTTGAGCTTCGATTTACAGCTAGAATTCGCAGATTGGATGCTTATCGCAGCGGCGCTGATAGGCCTGTATTCCATCCTCCTTTTGCCCTTGAGGGATAGCGAGGCATGGAAGAAGAGAGGTGTGACTGTGGGAGGGATATCAGGAATACCCCTCCTCATATTCCTGCGGACAACCAAAGGATTGAAGCTGCTCGACCAGCTGAGCCGCCCCAAGTGGATATGGAGAACGGCGGTAACTATCGGAATTCCTCTGGTGATCCTGAGCATGGCCACATTCTTGATCCTCGTATTGCTCATGACCTACCTGATGATTCTCTCTCCACCCGAGCCCAGCAGCTACAATGCACCCAGAAATATCCTGCTCATCCCCGGTCTGAACGAGTATATCCCCTTTTTATGGGGCTGGATCGCCCTATTCGTCACCATGCTGGTGCATGAGTTCGCCCATGGCATCCTATCCCGAGTGGAAGGGGTCAGGGTCAAGTCCATGGGCATAGTAACCCTGCTCGTTGCCCCAATAGCTGCTTTTGTTGAGCCGGATGAGGAGGATCTCTTCGGCACAAAGAACAAGCCGCCCCTGGTGAACAGGGCCGCCAGGATCAGGATTCTCTCCGCCGGCGTCATAGCCAACTTCATGGTGGCCGCACTGGCCATGGCCCTCTTCTTTGGGCCGGTTCTGGGCTCCATGTCCCCTGTTGACCGGCTGATTGCGGTGGGTGTCCAGGAGGATTCAATAGCGGAGGAGGCAGGCTTTGAGAGCGGCATGGTCCTGCTTCAGGTGAATGGAGAGAATGCGATAAAGATAGAGGAGCTTTACAGCAATCTGGGCAGCACCATGGTGGAGATGGAGGTCTTGCACAACGGCCAAAAGGAGATCTTAAACCTCCCCGGCCAGGCGGCAAGGGGAATCATGGTTGCCTCCATCTTCCCGGACTCTCCCGCCGATTCCGTCGGCCTGCCTGCGGGCAGCGTGATCTCCAGGATCGACGGCAAGGAGGTGGTGGATGTTGAGGGCTTCAGAAGGGAGATGAACCTCACCCGACCCGGTCAGATCATCACCATCACCACCGGAAGTGGCAAGAGCTACCAGGTCAACCTCACCTCCGCTGCTGGCCAGGGAGAGGATGAGCAGAAAGAGGAGTCGGATGCTGTGGGAACGGGCTTTATCGGCATTGGAATCTCAGGGAACGCCATCTATTCGGGTGGTGTGGCATTCCAGGAAGCTCCTGCCAGCGAGTTCCTACAAATCCTGAAAACCATTCCAAAGAGCGGCGTAGAGGGTTTCGCCTACATGCTCAACCTGCCATTTTCAGGAATTCCCGGATTCACCCAGAAGGGATTTCCGGGATTCAGCGGTTGGCTGACTGCGGTCTACGAACCGGTTGGTTGGGCGGAGCCCCTGGGTGAGAGGTTCTTCTGGATAGCGAACCTCCTCCTCTGGATAGGCTGGATCAACCTTTATGCCGGCCTCTTCAATTGCCTTCCTGCCGGTCCCCTGGATGGAGGTCATATCTTCAGAGATCTGGTGCAGACGGGCTTTGAGCGGCTGGTTCCGCCCGAGAAGGCGGAGAAGCTCACCAGAACTGCAGTCGCTATTTTCACCTGGGTGATTCTGACCAGCCTGCTAATAAGCATCATCGCGCCGTTTACCCATAATATATCGATCTGATGACTTGGGGTCTGGAGCGGCCCGTTGGCCGTTGTTGGCAGAGCTCTCTTGAGCTTTCTGCCTTCTGCCGCGCTGGCCTCATTCCCTCACTTCGATACGTTAGTTTTAAACCCATTCAGAAATGACAGGTTGCCAGGCAGGTTTCGTCCCATGAAAATATGCTCTATCTGTTCTATCCGCCATCTCGCGGCATTAGCCTTACTGATGGCCCTGGCCGCAACCGCTCAGTCCATAGAGATCTTTAGCCTCTACTCCAATATCGACTCCGCCGATATCACACTGGTGGGAGGAGGAGAAGGGATTCTTCAGATGGATCTGACCCAGGACAACAAGGTTCTGAATAGCAGAAAACTGGATATCGATGGCCCCGGCACCTATGTAGTGCGCTGGCCAAATCTCAAAGTCGATAAGGGAAGCTATTCGGTCTGCGCAACTCTGCGAGATGATGGGACGAAGGACAACAGCAGCGATGATGCTGGCGAGATCAAGGATGGTGCGGTGCAGTCCCGGAGATGCTACCGGTTCTATTATGGCGGAGTTGAGCCGGTAAGGTTTGATGTGCGCGATTTTCGTTCCGATTCCCGGGGGCTTCACCTGGCGATAAGCGCCAGCGATCCGACCATTGTGGACATCTATTACATGCTGGTTCAGGGAGATCGAGCACTATATGTAACCCGGGAGAAGGCAGTGCCCATCTCTGGTCTCATGTCCATGGCCGTTCAAAAGGACTACAAATGGAAGCCCATACTGGAGAACGGCCAGATATATGAGGGCCGGGTCAAGATCGTGGAGCTGAACCACAATCAGACCAGGGCCTTTATGAGCCCCTTTGTGGCGATTGAGGATGCCCAGATAACTGAGACCTACCAGGATGAGACAGGGGCAAGCGCCACCGTCATGGGCGACTCCAGGGTTCCTTTTGAGGGACTCCTCAGGTTCACCCTCTCTGATGGGGGGGAGGTCCTCAATATCACCGAGAAGAAGACCCCCGTTCTTCTCTCCGGGGATGATGAGACGGTGGAGATCACCTGGAATTCTACCCTCGAGCCGGGGGTCTATCAGCTACAAACCGCCCTGATCGGGCAGGATGGCAGCATAGTAGACCTGCAGGAGAACATCATCGAGGCCAAGCCAATCGTAGTGAGGAGCAATGTGGATGAGACAAAGAGCACAGGCCTTCCCGCCGGCCTCGCTGGAGTGGCAATGCTGGCCATAATCCTCTTCCGAAGAATGAGAAGACAGGGCCAATTGATGAATTAGAGGGTATGACATGGTACATGCTGTCTTCTGCCTGGTGAGCGCCTTGACCATCATGGCGGCGGTCGTATCCCTGGCTTATGCGGGGGAAGTGCCGAAGGGCGACGAGAATATGGCCCCAAATATGACATCCAATATCACCTTGAACGCCCAAGGAAGCATCGCATCGAATGAGACCAGGAATGCCGCCGAAGATGTAAAAGTCCTGCGCGCTGGAAGCGAGAGCACCAAGGCCCCAAAGGCTTTTGGATGGAAGAGCAGCCGCCGAACGGCTGGCATCAAGATTGGCCTTGAGCCGAAATCCGAACTCAACCTCAGCCGCCAGCAGGAATCGGTATCGAAATTCAAATTCAATTCCGATATCTACACCCCGCTCTTCATCAAGAATCAGTACATGAGAACCAAGCCCTCATATATAGCTCCGGATAATCTCTCCACCAGAGAGGTCTACAACGTCTCCGGATATCCACGAGTAATGCTTTCCGGCAGCATACCTTAGGGGGGCAAAGGATCCGGGCAATCGCATTCATGCAAAAAAAGACGAATCAAAAGCGGCCTTCAGAGGTACTTTTGAATCTTTGCCACCAGTGAGGGCTTGGGATAGGCGCCCACAAGCTTATCGATGAGCTTTCCATCCTTGAAGACCATCAGGGTGGGTATCGCCGAGATCCTGAACCTATTGGCAGTCTGAGGATTCTCATCCACATTCAGCTTGCCAAAGACTGCCCGTCCTTTCATCTCTGCAGCCAGCTCCTCGATGATCGGGCCGATCATGCGGCAGGGGCCGCACCACTCCGCCCAGCAGTCCAGGATCAGAAGAGGGTACTGGTTTGAAGCGGCATCAACGGTTGCATCTGTGACAATGATCGGCTTTCCTGGCAGCTCTATGGTTGGCTCATGGGGTTTGTTAATCTCGCTCATCATCTTCTCCATTTTCTTTTTCTTAATCTCTTCCAGCTCGTCCAAGCTCAATCCTCCAAGCTCTTTATAGCTTTGATGATCAGTGATTTGAAGTGGTCCAGCTCCATGGGCATGATGGTGAAGGGGAGGTTGGTGAAATCGAAGAACTCCAAGAGCTCCTTCTCCCTCTTTGGAGCATCCTTTAATGTATCGATGTAGATCGATCCCTTGAATGAGCCCATCTGCATGCGGGCAGTCTCCGGATCCCAGCCCAATCGATTGAATATATCCTTCCAGGCATCCAGCCAGCCTGGGGAGAGATAGAAGAAGAGACCCTCTCGTGCTTTCTTCTCTACGGCCTGGCGGGATATGAAGGCATCAACACAGTTCTGACAATCCATTAAGGCGGCATGGTAGGGTTTCAGGATCTCATCTATCTTGGGATGGCACTGTCCATAGGCCACTATTATTCCCTGGTTGCCATCAGATGAAGCCCTCTTCAGCTCCTCTTCCAGGGCATCCTTTAGCTCGTCGAAGTCAACATGCAGGCCAGGGCCTAGATAGCGAGCTTTAAAGGGGATTTCGAGATCGGCACTCAGTCTCTCGATCTCATCCTTGAAGATGCCGCAGGCAATGATTGTATACATGGCTGGAACGTTCTATATCATCTATAGGATATATCTGTGATCCTCGATACTGCATTAATCATTCATAATCTTTATCTAGAATAAACGGCAAGTGCAAGTGTCAGAGCCTTATGAATCTAATGCCACTGGGAAAGTTGGGGGCCAGATGCACGCCAGAGGGCAGAGCAGACTTTGGCGTATTCTTGCCCTGGGTATCGGATTCAGATGGAGTTGGGCTCGGGGTTAAGCTCATCCATGAGAATGACCAGTTCCTTCAAGATGTTCCGGCAAAGACCTTCGAGATGGAATGCTCTATTGATCCGAATTATGGAGAATACTGGCACGGCCAGGTGGAGATAGACGCCTCTGAGAAGCCCCATAAGAAATCCGCCTGGGGCAAGCCGGGAAGATATGTATACCGCTATTTTCTGGAGAGAAGGAATAATGAGCCCATCGACTGGATCATAGACCCCTATGCCAGGGAGTTTGGCATCGGGAAGCTTTCCGCTTTTACATTAGGCTACGAGCCTCATATCTGGAGCGATGAAGAAGAGCTATGGAAGACTCCCAGGCAAGAGGATCTCATAGTCTATGAGCTGATGATCAATGAGTTCGGCGGGGACATGAGGACTGCCACCCGCCATCTGGAATACCTGCAAGACTTGGGAGTCAACTGCATAGAGATCATGCCGGTCACCAATATATCCAACACCACAGACTGGGGATTTCTGCCCATCGGCTACTTCGGGGTGGACGAGAGGTTTGGCAAAAGAAGAGATATGCAGAGGCTGATCGACTCCGCCCATCAAAAAGGGATAGCTGTGATCCTGGATATGGTCTACGGCCATACGGACAGCCTATTTCCCTACTCCTACCTCTACTGAGAGATGGGCTTCGGGGAGAATCCGTTTCCGGGGTCCTTCGCTAAAGAACTCTTCCCAGAGAGCACCGACAGTTGGAGGGGACTCCCGGACATTATTTATGCAAAGCTGAGTATTAGCCCCCGATACAATGAATAAGCCCTTTCCCGAACCATCCCTCTGGATGAGGCATGACCTTCATCCGGGGGATATCGGATATATCATATACATGCACGGCATCTTCCATGCTCTCGAGCAGGGCTGGGACCATACGTTTGAGGTTTATGTGGCTGTACCTTTGGCGGAGTTTGCCCAGTCCAAATCCAGCCGGGAGAAGATATGGATCCTGGTGGAAGGTGATCGGATCGCGGGCTCGGTGGCCATAGTCAAGCGCACAGAAGAGGAGGCTCAGCTTCGCTGGCTTCTCCTGGAGCCGGAGATCCGGGGGCGAGGAATTGGCAGGTGGCTGGTGGAAGAAGCTTTGGATTTCAGCCGGGACATGGGGTATGAATCCATTGTGCTCTGGACGGCAGAGAGCCTTCCCATAGCAGAGAAGCTCTATCGATCGGTGGGATTCGAGCAGATATTGAGGGTTCGGCATGAGAGGTGGGGAAGCATTGTGAACGAGGTTAAGTACAGGCTAGTTCTTTAGCTGGAGGGGCAAATGAAAAAACCTTTTCCCCATTCAACGATCTCTGTGTGCCACGAGATTTGGCCGGGGGATATCGGCTATATAACTTACATGCACGCCGTTCTTTATGCTCCCGAGCAGGGCTGGGACTATACCTTTGATATTTATGTTGCTTTGCCCCTGGCCGAGTTCGCTCAATCCCAATCCCCGCAGGAGCGCATCTGGATTTTAAAGGACGGTGATCGGATTGCGGGCTCGATGGCCATAGTGAGGCATTCGCAAAAGGAGGCCCAGCTTCGCTGGCTTCTCCTGGAGCCGGAGATCCGGGGGCGAGGAATCGGCAGGTGGCTGGTTGAAGAGGCCCTGGATTTCAGCCGCACCTCTGGGTACGAATCCATCTTCCTCTGGACAGTGGATACCCTTTACAAAGCGGCAAATCTATATCGGTCGATGGGATTTGTTCAAAGGGAGAGGCTGACTCATGAGATCTGGGGGAGCACTGTAACTGAGGTCAAGTACGAGTTGCTATTATAGGCACCGGCTCAGCCTGCTTGGAGAAAGGATGGAGAAACGGCCTGGGCAGCAAAAAAAGAGATTCGTCGCTCCATCTCCATCCATTGCTCAGGCTAACCTATTATCATGCCCTTATGGGTCATCTTGGGCTTGATCAGATCGCTACTGGGAGTCATCAGTGGATGGTCATCCTGGCCATCATACTCAAAGCTGTGGCTGGCATCGCCCAGGCCGTTGCCATCCGAGTCATTACCCTTATAGTCAGACCAGTAGTTTCCCAATAGGCCGGTGTAGCTCTTGCCTGCAGATGAGTAGCTGATCTGTTCAGGAGAGTGCCAGATGTTCTCTGAATCAGAGGACAGGGCATTCTGGAGGTTATCTATAAAGTCGTTCAGATAGATTGTGTTATGGTTTGATTCCCGCAGGTAGATCCCGATTGAGTTGCCTGTCACATTGTTCTTTGTCACTGTATTTCCCGAGCAGCCATTGAGAAGGCCGATTCCCTCCTCTTTGCTGCCAATGGCCCGGTTCTCCTGAATGATGTTATCTCTTGAGCCCTTGATGGCGATTCCATGATCGTTGCTCAGGGCGGCGTTATTGAGGATGGTGTTGTTGTGGGAGTAGTAGAGGTATATGCCCATGGATGCGCCGGATGCTGTGTTGCCCTCGATGATATTCTCATCCGAGTGGGCCAGCATGATGCCGTCGCTGGAGAGAAGGCCCATCACCCCCTGGCAGCGGACAGTGGCATTGTTGTTGACGATCTTGTTTTTATCAGAAACCATGAGGTAGATTGCAGCTCCACATGCCTCTATGGTGTTATTGCTGATGGTGTTGTGGCTGGAGGTGACGTCAATCCCGTCTCCATTCGGGTTCACTATTTTAAATCCGCTTATCTGGCTGTTGTTTGCGGTCATGAACACCGATCCGAGGATAGATCCGGCGTCTATTACCGGCATGCCCTCTCCAGAGTCGATGCCCATCAAGGCAACCTCCTTTTTAATATCCAGGGTTCCCTGGTAGGTGCCGCTCATAACCTCGATGACATCGCCGCTGCGGGCCTGATCGATGGCCTCCTGGATGCTCTCCCCGGACTGGACAGTGATGGTGGCAGCCAGAGCCGATCCGCATATCAGGAAGAGAATCAGGATGAGTGATACAATCTCCCCCGGCCTCTTGATACCAGAGCAAAAAACCTTCTTTATCATCGATGTTATCTAGACGGCAGGGAATAAGAAATTTTTCCTCTGGACAGGGGGTTGCAGCTGATCTGGAAGGAAAACACGACAAGATATCGCAGGAAGCACCATTTCCATGCAGAGGATCGAGACGTCATAGTTCGAATTGTAGGCTGCTCTGAAATCCTTGCTTGGCGACATGTCTACTATCGTTGGCATTGATGATCAAGTCTTAAATAGCATGAGACGAAAACTATACATATGCTTGAGAGTCTGGAACGCAAAGACCGAAAGCGACCCATTCCCTACGAGTCTGATGTTGAGAAGACCGATGAGGAGATTGTAGAAGGCTTGATGGAGATAGCAGCTCTTTCGCTTACCGATGTACTGGAAGATGAGCCAGCGTATGAATGAGGATTTTAAAAAAGGTGATATAGTCTTAGCACCTCTTTCCTATTCAGATCTGGTTAATGACAAGCTCCGGCCTTCGCTGGTTTTGTATCATGATATCGATGTGAGGCAACTCACTGTAGCATACATATCAAGCAAAGTTCCCGCCAACCCAAGCCTTTGCGATATTGTGATCTCGCTGGGCACTCCTATGAGCATTAGGGGGGTCTAATATATCCTTCTGTGGTTAAGGTCCATTGGATCACTATTGTCAAGAGAATCATGGTGGAAAGGAAATTGGGCGAAGCCAATGAGGAGCTGAGAAAGAAAATAAATAAGATTTTGCCGCAGGCCCTTTCAATCTGAGAACGATCCGATGAGCATTCCAAAGCATGATGACAGCTAGACAAGCTATGAAGGGGTGGATTGAGGGATTGATATTGATATTGAAAACATGAACATGTGCAATCTTAGGCGCCATAGTTATTGGAACTATCTCACCCCAGCGCCAGATCGAGGCCACCCACCATCAGATAAATGCAGGGGATACTACGATCATTAAGGGCTCCGCAACCAGAAATCCCAATAACTGGATTTTCGAAAGTGGCCCCGAATCATAACCTGACAATGCACAATACCCTCTCAAGTCCGATAATCATATCTCTTTCGAGCGCGTATAAGACCATCATGAAACTGATTTATCCCTTATTCATTCTTATAATAGCGATAGCGGCGCCGTCAACCTGTCAAGAGAATGCAGAGGAATGGCTGGAAAGAGGCAATGAGCTCTTTGGCCAGGAGGATTACGAAGAGGCCATTGAGGCATACGATGAAGCCCTCCGGCTGGATCCAGAAAATCCCGTGGCATGGAGCAATAAGGGCACAGCACTCATCAATCTGAGAAGATACGATGAAGCTATACAGGCCTTTGATGAAGTCATAAGGATAGATCCAGAGCTTGCTGGTGCCTGGAGCTATAAAGGCGGCGCACTCCATGAGCTGGGGGAATATGATGAGGCGATTGTTGCTCTTGACCAGGCCATAGGTCTGGAGCCGGAGAATGGCTCGATCTGGAGCCTTAAAGGATCTGCTCTCTATTTTCAGGGAGAGTACGACGAGGCCCTCAATGCTATTGAAGAGGCCATAAGGCTGGAGCCGGATAGTACTATTGCCTGGTCCATTAAAGCTGATATTCTTTATGAACAGGGCGAATACCAGGAAGCCATAACTGCAGTCGATGAGGTCTTAAGGCTGATGCCGGACTATCCTGCTGCCTGGGGCAATCGGGGCGAGCTTCTCTGGCGACTGGAAAGGTATGATGAGGCGCTGGAGGCGCTGGACAGGGCGATCCAGCTCGATTCCGATCTTGCCGACGCCTGGTACAACCGTGGCGAAGCCCTCAAGGCTCAGGGTCGGGACGAAGAGGCAGATGTTGCCTATGCCAGAGCGAAAGAGCTGGGGTATTCCAGTTGAGTTAAGAACGGCAATCTATGCATCTCGAGAGGCCGACTCGGGAAGTCCCCATCCTTTAGAGAGGTCTCCCGGATTGCGAGTCCGGGGGAGTTGCGACGAAGTCGCAACAGGATGAAAGCGGAGTCCTTT
>ENA-UOOK01001138-UOOK01001138.1-fermentation-metagenome-genome-assembly--contig:-NODE-1138-length-35360-cov-11.059595_pt1 | contig 35360 bp, 44 predicted proteins | sample MGYA00245777_ERZ724023 | MGnify/ENA primary metagenome ERZ724023 (study PRJEB28704, sample SAMN03018312) | fermentation metagenome | biome: anthropogenic terrestrial biome; feature: soil...
ACCTCCTGTTAATTTTTTGTATTAAAAAAGAGCCTTGGATTCTTCCAAAGTTCTTAATACCTTAGTTCGCAAAAATATTCTAACATTCTTCTTATCCACTTGTAACCATTGGTATCACTTAGTTTACACTAATACAGATTAATAGTTACTTATGTGACACAATTTTAAGAATGAAAAAAGAGCCCTATTTGAGCTCTTTGTAAACAACTTATAACATTTCCAAATATTCATATGGCATTATTGGGAAGGTTATATCTTCATTCTTATACTTCTCATTAAAAATAATTTTAATATCCTTATTTAATTGTGGAATATATTCACCTGGAACTATAATACATACTATATCGTTTTGTTTAGGAATATCTATATAATAATTACTTCCTATAGTTTTTAGTAGTTGCTCATCAATAAACTGAGGTAATATTCTCCATTCATTTTCAGTAAAATACTCTAAATCTTTGCAAAAAAGTTCTAAATTAAATAAAAACATTTCATCTTTATCACGATATTCTTTATTTCTATCTAAAAATTTATCTTTGATATGTGGAAAATAGTTTTCTATAGCTTTACATAGTCCTGAATTTTTATCAATATAAATAACTGGCTGAGCGTGATAGAAATGAGCCCACTCCTTCGTCATACCTATACCAAACTTGCCATACTTTTCTGTATGATACTTAATTTCATGTAATCTAATATCAGTCATACATAAAACTGGCACTTTGGTCTTTAATGATGCTAACTCATCTGGTAACCCTTTTCTTTCTTCTAAACACTCAGTTAATCTAAAACCATCTCTTAAAATTTTTAATACTGTATCATAATCTTTAGTAAAATGATACAGAAAATCTTTTTCAGTATTCAAAATATACTTCACCTTCTTTCATCCATATTTTTTAAACTCTGCCAGTACATCTGGTGGAAGTGTAATGTTTATACGTACCGCCTTCTCTCCCAATATAACCACCCCCTTTAGAAATGATTATATATCTTTTAATTTTGTCTGTCATTTTTATACATATTAATACACACTTATATATATTTATAAGTATAAATATATACGCAAAAATATTCTATTATGAAGCAATTGCTGTTAATATTTCTGCCTTTTCAGCATCAGTAAGCTTAGTATATCTTGTAATAATCTCTGTTGCTGTTTTATTCTCCTCTATAATTAATACCTTTATTGCATTAACGAATATACTTTTCTTCCAAGTTGGCATTAGCTAACACCTCCTACTAAATTAGCCATAGCTACATTTAATGCATCCACTTGGCTTTTTATAGATGTAAACTCATCAATCGGAGCTGTTGAAACTAGTTCGAATTTATCTGTCGACCATACGCCGTTTTCAAATTTTCTATAGCTATAAGTATTGTTTTGGTACTCCTGTTCTGTTATTTCAACAGTGTTCAATGGTTGTTCTAGTACCGAACTTTGTGTTCCGATACATATTTTATTTTCATTCAATGTTGCATAATATTTTAACATAAAATAGACCTCCTAATTAAATTCTATTACTTGCCAATGATGTGTAGACAAACCATTATAATCGTATTTAATGATTTTCAGTGTTGTACTATTTATTAAAATAACACTCTTCATAGGTACATAAACAGGAGAACTGTTTGTTGAACTATATGAAGAAAAAACCATTGATTTTGAAACATTAACACTAGATATTGATATGTTTTGGTCTACATCATCCATACTTGTAGTAACAGTTGTTCCTTTTTGTAATGTTTTAACATTATTGAATTCAATAACTTCCCAATAGATAACCCTATAAGCATATCCAGTACTATTACCAATATATAATTTTATTTCAGTCGGAGATGTGATTTCTGCTCTAACTAAATCGTTTTGGTCTGTTGACCTTGAGCAAAAATGAACCATAACAACCGATTTTGTCAAATCAACACTAGATATACTAATTGACAATCCACTTGAAGTTATAGAGTCACTTGCAACCGAACCTCTTTGAATACTTTTTATATTACTTCCATACAAACTACTATTAACTTTACTTACCAAATCAGCCATACTATCTGTATCACTAGCACTTACACCTTTTGCAACTAAAGCACTCTTTAAATCTGCCTTTTGATTTATACCTTCTAAGCTTTGAAGTTCTGTTATTATATCATTTAATTTTGCTGTACTATCTAACATGCTATTTTCCTCCTATTCTATAGCTATATAATTATAATTTATAGCTGAGATTCCTACAGGTAAAACAACACTTGTTAAGTCTGCCTTTGCAGGTGATTGAAGTTTATATGAATTTCCAACAATATAATTTGGAGAACCAGAATCATAAATAACTATTATTTTCCCATTATTTGAATTTGAAATAGTAAGGTTATTAGCATCGTTTTTAAATACTATAGTAGATTGATTGCCTACCGCTATTAATATACTAGGAATAAAAGTTAATCCTGTTATTGTTATTGTACCAGTTGGATTGGTAGTACCGTCTGATCTAGTAAAGCTTTGAGTTGTAGTAACTGATGTAACTGTTCCTATTTTGTATTTTTTATTAGTATTGTTCATGTTATTAATTATGTTTTGTATATCAATCCATGAACTAGAACTTGTTAAACTACTTCCTGTACCTGTATTTAATCCTGTAGCAATATTAGTTTTAATAGTAGATTGATTTGCTTCTGCATTATTTGTTATGTCTATTAATTGTTGTTTTTGTGTAGCTGATATTCCCCTATTGCGCAAGGTAAAAAAAGTCGCATCAGCTACCACCTCCACAAACCCTTTTTCTAATACTGTAACTGCATTACCGTCAACGTCTTGTAAAGGCTTTGATGTTGTTCCTCCATCTGTAGATATTGTTATTGCTCCACCTGTTAAATCTGAACTAAGTTGAAAAAATAATCTATTCGTATTTGAAAGTCTATTTATTCTTATTTGAGTACCACTAATAACAGGTATTTGATACATATAATCTGCCTTATGCGAATCAAAATCTTCCTTTACATCTTCTAAAGTTGTCCCATTTGATGTCTTTATATCACTTGCAGAAAGAGTAATTGTCCCTGTCTTACTATTTACACTTTGAACTGGAGCCCCACTAGAAGTTATAAAATTACTATCATTGGTTAAATTACTCGTTTTAGTGGGTACTTCTGTTTTCAAGGCTCTTTTATTTATTTCTGCATCTAGTATTGTATTATCATCAACTAAATCCTGTCTTTTTAAATATTCATTTCCCTGCCATTGATTAAGTCCAATATTAGGAGTTTTATTTACACTTGGCATTTTAACCACTCCTATCTTTTATAAGTTTCAAGTTGGTTCCAAGTTAAATTTAATGCTTCTAACTGATCCCAAGTTAAATTATAGCTTTCAAATTGATCCCAAGTTAAATAAGTAAAAATATAATCCAATAATAGATATGCAGGCTTTATTTGTTCTACAGCATTTTGCAAGTCACTTATATTTGGCGGGACACCATAAATATTTGTAAATTTAACATGGGTGGTACCATCAAAAGTAACTTGTACATCTCCATTACTAAATGAATCACATACAAGTTTAATCATGGTTGCACTAAATTTTCCGCTTCCCCTTGATTTTGATTTAATTACACTCCTTCTATAATCTAAATCTTTTGTATAATCTATCGTTATCCCTAAATCTTTTTCATAATAATTCAATCCCCATGTGGCGGTGTCAATATTTAACTGTAATTTAATATCGTCAAGATTGGCATATGAATTATTAAATTCACTTCCTTCTGCATTTAACAATTCATCAAAAGTTTTTGTCTCTGTAAGCATTGGCGGCAAATATGACTTTAAAGTATCTTTATATGTCATTTATACCCACCCCTTTTTTAATTATGATATAGTAACCGTATCCAGTATTGGAATCTCACATAAGGTTGACGTTAAAGATATTGGTATATTTGCAGTTCCACTATTTATAGCTAAATTAGAGTAATCAAGTACCCCGGCACTGGCAAGGATTGCGGCACCAACCTTGGCATAAGATACAACTGCATTATCTACAAAAGCTATAGATTTTAAGTAAGCAGTTATACTAGCTTTAACATTTGTATCTCTTTGTTCATCTGTATAATTAGTATCTTTAATTACTGTAAAACTTACACTTATATTTTTACCTTTAGCACCTTCTATAGTTGTAAAAGCTCCATAAGGTGCGGCGCCATATCCCTGTCCCCAAATGCCATCACCTAATGGGTCCATATACGTTTGTACTTCATTTACTAAATCTGTGCTGGGAACTTCTTTATTAGAATCTATAATTACAAGTTTAACAGTGTTATTGCCATTCCATGTAGGGAAAACCTTGCAATCTCCTACTCCTGTATAATCTTTTGCCAAGCTTTTAAAGTGGGCTATATTACCTCCCGTATCTGCTTCCTGAAGTTTTTCATAGTATCTCACAAGTAAAGCTGCATCTGTTTCTTCATCAAATCCATTTTCCGTTGCTGCCAAATTAGTAACACTTGTTACCCCAGGTATGGTAACTGGCATTACTGTTATTTGTCCTGCTGGTATATTACCACTACTTCCAGCCACTACTGCCTTAACATTAATTGTCCCACTTGTAGTTATTGTTTTAGGTTCGGTAGATTTAAATTGTACCCCACTGACTGTTTGAATTAAATCTCCTACTGCTATAGTTGGGTTTCCTGCGATGGTTAAAACGCCTACAGCATATGTAGCTGGCGTCCTGGTTAAACCAGTTCTTTGATACACCGCGCTTGTTAGTTCATCACCTGTTAGGTTACTAATATCAAACTTACTTTTCACTTCATCTAGTGAAGATGATATTTTTGAAAACTCTTTACTTGTTGCGGCTATATTGTCATATACAAAATAACCTTCTGTTTTATCTACACTGTCTGATATATTGTTTAACATCCTAGTTCTTATAGTTTCTTCACTTTCGCTATACGTCACTGTATTCCACCCCACCCTGATCCGTAATTGCAGTAAAACTAACTATCAACTTATCATCTTCACTATTTGAAATAAAGTTTTCTATTCCTGTAATATGAGGATTCACGCTTAAACACTTTTCAACTAATCTTTTTGCTTCACTAGCAATTAATGCACTTGATAGCCCTTGACCAACTATACTGTCTAAATCGTGGCCATAATTGTCCGAGTAAATACTATAAGTTAGCCTTGTAGTGTGAAGTGCTTTCCATATCCAAATTTTTAAAGCTTCTTTTCCTGTAACAATTTGAAATTTACCATCCTTTAATAAAAAATCATTATTCTCAAAATCCCATGCATATTCTTTTGGAATAGTTGAGGTTGCCGATACACTCTGGTCTATTACCGTATCCAAATTTAAAACATAATCAGGAAAAATATTCATAATTTCACCCCTTAGGACGCAAACTTTTTATATTCTCGTAAACTTAACGTGTATTCTATGTCTCTGCACATTGCAATTTCCTTATGCGTAAAATTTTCTATACTGCAAAGCATATTTATAGGTGTATCTGTGATAACCAAACGAATTACAGCTGACCAAAACCTCCAACTATCAATTAATTCTACATAATCATAAGGGTTATCTTTCGGAGTACATTCGCAAAAATTATATTTTTGAGCAGGAAATAAGCTACTAATATCAATAGTAGCTAACTTTCTTTTCCCTATAAAACTAATTTCTCCTAAATTTTCAGTATTGAAGGTTTCACTAATTGTACCCTTTGTCATTTCTATTGTCCCTGGATTCACTGGGAGTTGAAATATTTGTCTATCATCTAAAGGCATACCGTCTTCTCTATTATCCATCAACCAAAATTCCATATAAGTCCACTCCTTTATTTATGTTAATTTGTCAAAGACAAAAAGCTTTTGATTGTCTTCTGAAGATATAGCGGCAACTTTATCCCTTTGTTTCAATCCCTCATGCGTAATAGTTCCACTAACTGTTCCATCTGGTGATGTTAGTGTAAATGGTATTTGATATTCTGTTGCATTTTTACATACATACAAAGTGTCACCAGTAAAAAGTGCTTTTCCTCCATAAATACTTACAGTTAGAGGATTTATACTTTCTACAATTCCAACTACAGTTCCAATATAATCTTTATTATCTCTAAGTTTAAATTCTTTAGCTAATTCTGTATATTGGCTCATAATTTCACCCCCCACTAAATAACTCTTACTACTGCATTACATTCATTTGCATAATAGCCACTAAATGTACTTATTTTAACGACATCCCCTGTGTGAGGGCAATGGATAAACTGGTCATTTCCTATATAAATACCAACATGGCCTGTATTGTCGAAAAATACCATATCGGCAGGTTGTATATCACTCATATTTACTTGTGTACCTTGTTTTATCATGTCCCATGTATATGCTGTAAGGTTGTAACCAAAATGGTTAAATACATAAGCTACAAAACTACTACAATCAAAGCTTTTCGGAGGATTACCCCCGCCGCTTACATATGGCACGCCTAAGAATTGCTTTGCATAAGCAATAATATCACTTGCTTTTCCACTAACACTGCCACTTACACTAGATATAGTTGTTTGACTAGAATTACCCGCTGCTGCAAGCTCTGGAGGGTCAACAAAGGTTGCACCTGAAAAATCTATGGTTACTGCTATTTTATAAATACCATTATTTAGTGTATGTTGAGCGGACTTTACTTTGTAATAACCTTGTACTCCATATTTTGAAACAGATATAGGTATTGACCTTTTCGCCCTAATATTTTCGCAACCTTCTACATCAGTAAGGGTAACAGTTAATTCTCTTTTAGTCGCATTGTAATTGTCTAAATATTTATTTGCCACATTTTGAGCTTGGCTTGCATTTGATGCGTCTATGCTTAGTACTTTACTTAACAGTCCAAAAATACCTATAGTATTATTATCTCTAGCATTGGCATACACACCCTTATCACTTTCCTCACTAGCTATTACAGAAACGTTATTATACATTTCTTCCATACTTCGAGTAACAGAATAATCATCATCCATTACATATTTACAATCTGCCTTTAAATTACTTACTTTGTCTATCCAAAGTACATTCCCTCGCATTTCTTTAACAACTTCCTGGCCAAGTTCTTTCGTACATTGATCCAGGATATCGTCTATAATATCACTTACTGTTTTGCCTTTATAGACTTTATTAATTGTAGTGTTTAACGTCGTTACTGCACCGCCTATTCCATACTTTCCAAGTAAACTATATATGGCTTGTTTTGCATTTGCATTATTAAATTGTATTAAATCTTCTTCATTTTTGTTTAAATAGAAAGCATAATCTTGTGCAGTGTAGGTGGATATATTCTTTTTATTTTCTTTTTTCGTTACAACTCCCATGAAGATAGGATCTTTATTGCCTTCTCTTTTTAAAATCAAATGACTTCGTCCTTCGGCTAGATCCAACGCACTATCAAAAGTTAGTGTTACAGCTAAAGTATCAGAATCGCTTGTCCATTGTAAGTTACCTGTTTGATTTAATATTTCAGTAGAAACATATCCCTTGCCTATTACATAACTAGAATATAAATACCATGCCATATAATCACCTTTTTACATATTGGCCAATGCAGTTCGGACTTCTTTTATAATATGTTCACCTGCTTTGTCGAAAAATTCTTTTTCACCTATAGTTAAGCCATTAAAATTAATTATTATATTTATATCTTTTGAATCTTTTGAGTCTTTTTTATCACCGTTTATATAACTATCTGCTATATCTAAAAGTTGTTGGGAACGAGAATTATTTTTCTTTAAAGGAATGGCGGCTTCAGGATATTGACCTTCACCAAAAATTGATGCCCTATCTGCTATACCACCATTGGCATATCCTAAATAATTTCCTCCACCCATAAGGCCAGGGATGTTGTAAGGATTTCCACCCCAACTTTCTCTTATTTCTCTTATAGCTGCACGTACAGACATAACAGGATCAAATATTCCCTCGTCTGTACCAAAATAACTCCTAAAAGTTGAAGGTAGTACTTGCATTAATCCTGTTGCATATTCATTTCCAACACCAACACCATTTACAAGAGTAGGATCACCTGTACCTAACGTGCCAGGATTTCCACTTTCACGACTTGCTATCATTTCAAGTGGAAGTAACCAACTCATAGGAGCGCCTTCGGCTATCATACCAGCTAAAATCCATTCAGATACATTTCCATTTACAACTCCGCCGCTAGATAAACTTCCTAAGCCACCATGAATTAAATTATAAACCATACTGATAATGCCTTTATTGTCACCCTTATCGAACATAGGTTGTAAAATGCCCCCTATTGCACTTCCTAAACCATTTTGAGTAAGGCTTGACGTATCACCTATCCATTTCTTTATAAATGCCGCCATATCTGTGTCTTGCAATCCAAGTATAAATCCTTCTGGAATATGATTTGCGAGTGTACGCATTACAGCAGACGGAGAATGTATCCCAAAAGTAGTTTTAAACTGGTCAATAACTTTATTTCCTAAGTCACTTACTATTTGAGTAATATTGCTTGTGCTGTCTTGTATTCCTTTTCCAAATTCCTGCATAGCCTGGGTTGCTGAAACATTACTTTTTGTAGTTAAGTCTGAATATATGTTTTGAACCCCGGTACTCATATTTGTAGTTGGATCGGTTACAAGCTTTGTATTGTTTGTTATCCCAGTTCCGAATGTTTTCATCATATCCACTGGATAAGTATCAAAATCACTTACATTTATACCCTCTCTTTCGAGATACTTAAACACTTATTTAAAAGTGGGATTAGACTATCTCACACTCTTTTTATAAAGAGTCCATGCACTTCCAAACTATGATTTTCACATAGAATGTACGAGATTTCTCTCTAGTCGTTACACCCGATTAAACTTGGCACGGTATTGCCATAATATATAAATATTGTATAAAAAAAGAGCATTATATAATGCTCTTTAATATTTCTTCTATATTATTAAATTTTGTATATGGTATACGAATTAATCTGATATTATTTTCTTTACAAAATATATCTTTTATATTATCTCTTTTCTGAACAATTTTAAGCTTGTCTAAATTTTTCTGCTTATTTTTATTAAATCTAAAAGGTTTATAATGTCCTTCACCATCATACTCTATACACATATTAATATCATCTAAATAAAAATCAAAAGGCAACTCTTTTTTAAATTTACAATTTGGGAATTTAAATTGTGGAATATATGAAATATTGTTATCATCTAACCATTGGGATATTTTTTTCTCGCCCTTACTTTCTACACACTTAGGGCATCCACAACCCCTTAATAAAGTAGAAGGCCTTGCTTTCCATGTATGTCCGCATAAATTGTGCTTTATTAAAATTTTGGTATTTGAATTTTTATACTCACTTAATACTTCATATTCATTCCCATATTTACTAGAGACTTCTTCTTTAAATATGGTTGTGTTCTTCTTAACATTCCCAGCACATTTAGGACACCTAACCCCTTTTCTTAATGTACTAATAGTTGTTTCCCAAATGTAATTTCCACAATTAAAAGAATTGTGTTGTAATTTTAATTTAGTGTGTGCATCTTTATACTCATTAAGTAAAGTGTATTCATCTCCTACAAGTTTATGTATCTCAGATTTAATTTCTTCGGTATTTTTCTTAGAATTACCACCGCATTTGATACATCCATGTCCTCTTAATAAATTTGTGGGAGTACTTAAATATTCATATCCACATTTGTTGTGCCTAATCATAATTTTGGTGTGTGTATTTTTATATTCTCCAAGCACTTCATACTCGCCTTTATATAAATCATAAATTTCTTGCTTAAATTGCTTCGTAGTTTTTTTAATACATCCTGCACATTTGGGACAACGTTTCCCACTTAAAAAATTACTGGGACGTACTTTATAAATATGCCCACACTTATTATGTTTAACTTTTATAAGAGTATTATTGGTTACATAAGCTTCTAAAAAAGTATATTCGTTACCAACTAATTGATATACTTCTTGCAAAAATTGTTTATTGGTTTTTCTTGCATTGGCTGCACATCTAGGACACCTTTGACTTAAATCTATAAAATTATGTGGCTGCATGTTAAATGTATAACCGCATTTATTATGCTTAATTTCAATTTTGGTTTTACTGTTTAAATATTGTCCTAATATCGTATATTCATTGCCTACCTCTTTAAAAACCTCTTTAATAAATTGTTCATGTGTCTTATTTTTGCACATAATTTTTAAACCTCCGATAGTTTTATTTTTTCCGAGTATTTAACTTTAAATTAAAGGGAAGGAGTCTCGGAAAACTCTTTTCAATAAGGGTAATTAAGCCTTATCTATCCCTAACTATATTATACCATATTTAAATTTAATATATAATATTTATATACGTTAGGTTTTCACCGTTAGCAGTATTTTTACATACCACACCCACTATTTAGTGGTTCACATGGTTCTCATAACACATTGCTATGTTATGCCGCTAAAGTTAACGGCCCTTTGTCTGGTGCAGTAAAATGTATTAATTCTTTTATCTTGGCAGCCATAAAAGTTGTAGCATCCGTTACAGATTTAGTGTTATCTTTAATTCCTTTTGCCATACCCTCTGGAATGTCTTGTCCCCACTTAGTAGATTGTGAAGACATAGAACTCATAGAGCTTGAACTATTAGAAAGGTTCATATTAGGCATCTGGTTAGAGTTATTCATCATGTTCATTGACTGCCTATTGCTTAAAATTTTGCTTCCTCCTGGGAGCTTTAATACTTCAGGTCCATTTTCACCTACCCAAGTTTCTCCACCTTCAAAATAGCTTGTACCTAACGCATTTTTTTTCTTGGGAATGGGTATAGGAATAGACAGCCCAGGTATTGAAGTAGGAGCACTTACCGTTCCTGCATTGTCTTTATAGCTTTTTATTATATTAATTGTACCTTGGATTGGATGCTTGAAAAAGTCTATTAAACCATTCCAAGCATCTTCTACGTCTTTAATAACTTCATTAATATAAGTACGGCATCCGCCAAAATTTGTTTTCCATGCTGCATATAATCCCACAATTGCAAGAACAATCAAACTAATAGCTAATACTATAGGATTAGCTTCAAAGAAAGCTGTAACAGTACCAAATATACTCATCATTCCAGTTGCAACAGTTCTCATTAATCCAAGTAATTTTACTTTAAGAACACTTCCTATAACCCCAACCCATAAATTAAAAGTTCCGGAAAAAGTGGTTAAGACTGCCGGTATTGCTTTAAACACTCCAGTAAATCCCAAACCGAATACTTTAGTTGCTGTTAAAATTGTACTGAGTTCCGGAACTATATTTTTAAAAATTCCAACTATAGTAGAAATTCCTTTTATTCCTTCTATCCCTAAAAATAAATTCACAAATAATTTTGGATGTGCTGCCACAAGTTTTATAATAGGTTCTAATACTTTCCCCACGGCTAATAAAGCAGAACCAAACTCTTTCGCAATTTGAAATCCTGCTTTTACATCACTTATAAAGGTTTTAAAATTTGATTCATATTCTTTTAGAGTTTTAGGATTATCAAAGGATTTTAAAAATGTTGTTAGTTTTTGACCTCCTTCTGTAGCCAATTGACCTATGTCTTTTTGAAGTTGTGAAAAGGCTTTTGAATCTTGTACTTTATTTAACAATGGCATAATTACTTGTAATTGTTGCTTAAAATTATCAAATAGACCACCTTTCATAATAGCACCATTAGCATCTATTCCGGCAAGTCCTCTACCCATACCATTGATAGTATCACCTATATTGCTAATCATTCCTCCTGCTGTGCTTGATTGCCTAGTCATTAACCCACCATATTTTTCTTGCATAATTTTAGTAACCATATCAACGTTCTTTTGCGGGTCTGTTTGCATTAATTCACCTTGTTTGCTAAATGTAGCACCAGCCTTTTTCCAGTCTGTATTTGATATACCTAAATCTCTAAACATATCTACAGCTATACCATTTTGACCACTTTTTAACTTTGCCATAGCTGCCATAGCTTGTTCCAGTGGCTTATTCATGGCTGCTGCTGTATCCCCTAATGGCATTAAATATTTAGTGTAATCCAATCCACTGGTTGCAAGTTGAGTTACACCGGAAACTACTTCCTTGGCATCAAAAGGCGTTGCTGCTGCTTGATTATAACTCCATTTTAAAGCTTCACTACCTTTTTTATCACTATGCAGCACAGTCTGTAATGTACTTAAATACTTTTCATTACTTATTGCATTTCCTAGTGTTAAATCAAAAGCTTCCTTTCCAGTTGCCCCTAAAACAATTCCTGCTGCCAATGTTTTTAAATTAAAAATGCTATCTCTTATGCCAGTTATAACAGACTTAGTTTTATCCAATGCTGTTATTTCTAGTTGATAATTAGATTTAATTAATGTTTCTGCTTTACTTTTAATACGTTCCATGCTTTCTGTGGCCATATCTTTTGCTGCAACAACTATAGCAATATTCTTTTTAAGCTTATTCATACTTGCTTGTAATTCTGTGATTTGGCCTTGTGATCTTGTAGTATCTATGTTAATTCTAGCTTCAGACAAAGCTCTTATAGAATTTCTTGCAGCTTGAACTTGCCTATCAAATTCAGTTAAATTGCCATTAATTCGTTGAAGTTCTACTGACATGCTATCTTCTAAAATTATTCTTGCACGTATCTCTGCCAAACTTCTCACCTCCTTAAAAAAGGCAAAAATAAAAAGAGGTTGCCCTCTTATATTAATTTTACTTGATTGTTATTTAAGATTAACTAATAAAAACATATAAATAATAAATCCACTAAAGGCAACTAAAGATACCAATTCTAACATCCCTAATATTTTTTTACTTTTATCTATTCTATCCCAATCTTTTTCAGTAAGGTTTTTCTTTTCTTTTCTTTCTTTAATGGTAGCCATATAAAATTCCCTCCTAATATATTATTATAATAATATCATATTCAGAGGGGTTATATTACTTCTGTTAAAAATACTGGAACCTTATTATTATTTATTTCCCTTCTTCCTTTGTTTCTTTCTTCGATTTTCTTCTCGTAGAACGCTCTTAGGCACAATTTATCTCCTATAGATGCGTTCCAATATTCAGAAGGAAATTTAATTCTTTTTTCTTTCCAGAGATAGTACATTAAATTTACTTCTGGATCTTCGTCGATGTTTTTTTTAATTCTTTTACCGCATCTTTATTGAATCCGCTTAACTTATTTATGATATTAAATAGTCCAGTGATTTCGCCTGGCAAAAAGCAATTGACTACCGCTTCTGTTGCATTTATAGCATCAAATTTTTCTATTACTTTCATGCTACTAAAGTCAGGATCTCTTACACCCTTAACTACATATTTGGCTTGAATATTTTTTTCAATGTTTATTTCACCATCTGTATTTGCTGTCAAACTTTCTTGAATCTCTGAAAATTCGTCTCCTGTAATTGATTGTACTGTAACTGTAAAAGTTTCTCCTAATGCTTCCGAAAGCCTTTTTATCTCAACATCTACTGTAGGTCTAACTAATTTTGTTTTGTCTAATTTTAACAATAAATCCATTGCATTACTCATATATTTTTTCCTCCTAAAATTTAAAAGCATCTATTCTTTAATAGATACTAATTATTGTTTTTATAATCCATAAACTTTTAAATGTTCTCTTGCTTTTGAAACTTAAAATTTAGTAATTATTCAAGCAAGCTAAAGGGTAATAAAAAATACCCACTAAAGGATAATTCGTTCTTTTGTAGAATTATTCCTTAGGAGGTGATATTGTGCAAAAACAAGTCACATGTACTTATAGACTTCAATGTCCACACTTAAATAAACTTCACGAGATAAATATTACTTATGCTCAAGTTCCTATGTGCGGCACTACTAAAGAAGTCTATAAAAAAGTAGAATCGTATTGCTCAGAAGATTCAAAATGTAATCTTAAAGATCAATATGGCCGTTGTCCTGTTTATTTAAAGGCTCCTGAACAACCTCATTTTTAGACATCCCTGCTAAATTAGAAAGTTTATAAAATGTAGGCCATGGGTCTACGGCATTTTCACTTGCACTGCAATGGCGGTTACAATCATAGCACGCATTAGGCACGTTCTCTTTTTTATCCCAATTGGTAAGTATAAATTCTCTTAAGTGCCTAAAAATACATTCAAGTTCATTTTTATTTAACTGCCCTTGAATTTCTTGGGCAGCTTCTTTTTTATTTTTATTCATATTTTTCCTCCTATATTAAAAAGCCTCCTGGTTAAAGGATGCTTAATTGTATTTCTTTGTTTAATTTTTTAAGTTCGTTATCTAAATATTTCTCTATGTTCTTAACTGTGCAAGGTATTCTTATAAGTGGTATGTTATGTGCTAAACAATAATTTGTTTTTATCGCATCATTATGTTGCGTTCTTTTAAGAGTTTTTATACCGCCAAAATGTGCTACAGCTTCTTTGTGTTGTTGTCCATCATACTCTATTAAAGCTGTTAGTTTGTTTTTATTAAATATTGCAAAGTCAAAAGGTAATTGTTTCTTATTAACACACCCTTTAATTCTGAACTGTCTTTTAAATTGAATGTTATTATGTTGCAAATATTCAGTTACAATACGTTCTCCGTGGCTTTCATCACATTTTGGGCATCTACTATTAAAATATAAAAACCTTTTAGGTGTTACTTCCCATTCTGTACCACATTTATTATGTTTCATTTTAATCTTTGTAGTATTCTTTATATAACGCCCCATTACTGTATATTCTGTGCCTACTTTTTCAAAAACATCTTTTAAAAAGGTTTCATGAGTTTTTCTCAATTTTTTACCAATAGCTTGTGGTGCACATTTAGGGCACCTTGCTGATTTCGTAATAAAATCGTTAGGTGTAATATCCCAAATGGTATTACATTTACAATGCCTCATAGCAATTTTTTTATGTGCTCCTTTATATTCACCCATGACTTCATATTCGTTGCCTGTAAGGATATATACCTCTTTCTTAAAAGTTTCAATGGTTTTCATTTGTCTTTTACGGTCTATTTCAGCCTTGCATATAGGGCATCTTGAAGGATATTTTGATTTTAAAAAATTATTAGGTATTACTTCAAATATATTATTACAAATATTATGTTTCATTTTAATTCTTCTTGCAGTGTTTATATATTTACCAATTACCTCATATTCATTACCAACTAAATTGTAAACTTGTTGTACAAATTCTTCATGCGTTTTTCTCTTAACCATTAATAACCACCCCTTAAATTAATTATACATCATTAGTCATTTACTTTCAAGTACTTGCCTAATTAAATAAGTTGATTTCATTTACTAATTGTAATATAATATAATAAAGAGGTGATAAAAATGTTAAGTAAAGATAAAGTTCAAATATCTGTTACGCTCCCAAAAGCAGTAGTTAAATTACTTGATGAACAAGCCAAAAGTCAACTAAGAACTCGCTCAATGGAAGTTGCTAAAATCATAATGGACTATTTTAAAGAGCAAAAAGAAAAACAAATATAGTTAATCTGTAGTTGTTTTTTTATGCTGTTATTGTTGATGGGTCGATAGTATCTAAGGCTTCAGCCGTCTCGAAAGTAAAGGGAATTGATTCTGTTCCTAGCTTACCACTTGACCAATCAATAAGTGTTAATTCATCAAACTTTACCCCACCTAATTTAATACGTTCTGTTCCCCCATTGCCAGGATCAGTTAATTTAGATATAAGCGTACACGGTTTCTCTATTCCATTATTCATATTATCCATTAATAGCAAAATAAATCTTGAACTAACTTTATTCGCAACAAGAGTTCCTGAACCATCCCATCCCACTTTTTTATATTTTTTGGAATTTGTTCCACACATTGGTACTTCAACTTTATTAGCTTTCATTTTAGCTTGGACACTTGTAGCCTCAAATAATTGCTCATCATCCAGAAAAACCGTACCATTATTACCATAGATCGTCTTTTCTTCATTATAATAGCCTGTTCTATTCATGCCTTACACCTCCTTCTAAACTGCCACTGCGAATTGAATGTCTTCCATAGCATCTATTTCCTTAATTGATGCACCTATAAATACTTTTTCATCTGTATCTGCTTCTTTTATTTCCTGTTCTGTCATTTCATCAACTGTTTTACCGTCTGTAGTTGTATAATTTATAGATTTTAAATAGGCTGTTTGTGCTGCAACGTCTATATACACTTTACTTGTATCTTTCTGCAATAGTCCTTGAAGTTCCATTTGCTCAAAATAAATTTGAATTGCACTATTTAAAAGCACTTTATGGTCATAATCATTAGGTATTTTTCCTATATAACTATCTTCTATAGTGCAAGTTATATCGTATTTTGCTTGATCCATAATATCTATTAATTTTATCTTTTTAAACTTATACCCCTTGGTGTCTGTGGTAGTTATTAAACTATTTACTGCCTTTGCAATTTTAACTTTTCTACCATCATTTATAACTATTAGCTTACCCTCATCAATGGCAGTGGCTGCATCAGTTTTTGCTAAATGGTCACAATCAGTTATTTCTGAAAGTGGCGCATAAGTAGCACTAATAGTTAACGGTGTGCTTGCAAGTAAACCCGCAATTCTAGCACAATATTGTTTTGCAGTATAAGTATTTCCTCCAACCTTCAAATTAGATGAAGCAAAATTTATTATCCCTTCGTAATCCCCTGCACAGTTTGGTAATACTGATTTAACAGGCTTATTTAAGTTATCTCTTAAACTCTTTTCCCATGCTTTAAATACATCTACTTCAGTATCTGCAATATCAGGAAAAGCGAAATAGTTCCATGATATCGTCTCTAGATATTTTTGTGCGGCTGTATAATCTGTAGTAGCTGCAGTTACTACATAAGCAATAACTTGTTTTGGCGGCTTTTCATAACCTTCAAAAGCTAAAGTTAGTTGTTCTTGATTTGCGTCAGTTAATGTTTTCGGTACATCTGTAACAGTATTCATAACAATAGGATTAGTAGTGGGAACAGTGTCCTTTAATAATACAGCTACTATACCTCTTTCCCCTCTTGCTATTGCAGTAGAACCTAATTGTTGAAATATTATATTCAGCGAAGGCAACCCCATAAAATCATCTCCTTGTTATATTAAAGTTAATTTCACCCATAGTTTTAGTTGGGTGGGTTTCGTCATAATCTTGTCTAGTACCATAAGTTGTATCTAATTTCAATTGAAGAAATATATCTTTATCACTTGTATAATCAATATTTGTTTTTAATAAATGTGCAAATTTATCTCCAAATTTAACACCCTGGCTGCACATAAAGGCATGTTTCAAAGTATCAATAACATTGGCTTGATCTGCTTTATTTGCTATGTTTTCATACTTGTCTAATGGACTAAAATAGTCTATCTGGATTATTGAATCAGTGTTATAGGTCCATCTATTCATTGGCGTATCCAAATCACTAATTCTGTAAATAAAGAAAGAAGGCCTCTCAAAACCTTCTTTCTCTTCAATTTCATCTATATATATAGTGTATTCAAATTTACCAGCTATAACTGCGGCTATAGCGTTTATTAGTTCATCCATAAATTACACCCTACTAAATAATTCATCTACCCATCTGTTAATTTCAGCATCCATTTGTGGCTCTGCGGCTTGAAGCCCCTTTTCCATATAATGCTGGCCTTTTACAAATCCACCATTACGTGTTTTATGTCCATAGTTTACAGCCTCTGCATAGGGAGCTTCAGCACCCGGTCCTACTTCACTTGTACTTGGATTAATTATTTTATGAGTAATAGATCTTTTTAACGTTCCGGTTAGGACTGGAGTTACTGATTTTATATTACCTTCAGCTATATTAGTTATTACCTCTAATTCCTTTTCTTTTCCATTATTAAAATCGTCTGCTATTTTTGATAACTTATTCTTAAATGATTCAAAATCATCCATTGTCGCCTACTACCTCCTTACACATTAATTCCATATGGTCATCCCATGGTATTATTGCATTAACTAAATAATTTATCTTTTCAGAATTATCCTTTAACACGCTACCCATTTTTATATTTGTATCCACATCTGTAAAAAGCCTTTTAGTACATTCCTCATCAAGTCCATATTCCTTTTTTAAAAGTTCTGAAGAATAAGGTTGTATATCTACATTTATATCTTTTACAAAGGCATCTGAACCTTTGACCCATACATTGTTAGTTCCCTTATGCCCTGCTATTGTATTCCATAAATCTAAATTTTTATTATAAAACATATCACCCCATCATCCTAACATAAGGCAAAGGTAACAGAGAAGTTACATTCTCACTTAACCCATTTTGGGTAGTGCCGTAAGTTATACTTCTTGACCCCTGCGTAAACTGTTTGATACCTTCATTGCCTTTCTTTTGAAACTGCTCCATTACATAGGCAATTACCGCATCCGGATAATTTGCTTCAATTGATGCATTATTTAAACCATTATTAAGATATTTTGAAATAGATGTATCTGCTCTACGGATATAAATGTTTAATATACCATCCTGAGATATATCATCAATAGGTATATTTTTAAGTGTTTTTATATCATCTAAAACCGCCATAATTTCACCTACTCTACTTCAATAATTTTTTTCGATTTAAATTTATCTAAATCTTTATCTGCAATTTCAATACGGTCTCCTACTTTACAAATATCAGTCCCATATTTTATGCACTTTAAAAGTTTATATGTTTTCTTTTCAACTGGTTTTACTTCTGGATTAGCCTCGGCCATTATAATCATTCCGTTACGTAAAACTTATAAAACTCTATAAAAACTTTATAAAAGTTAATGTTCACTTCCTCATTCAATGTGTCCGATTTTACCTAAGCTACTTTCGTTTGCTATAACACTCCAAAGGCATAAATTCGGATGTAAACTCACCCTACATATTAGTAGTATCTTTTAAAATGATTAAACTACTAATTTATATCTTGATAAATTGATACTTGCTTGAAAATCTCTATCCATAACATTTCCACATTCACATTTATATACTCTATCTGAAAGTTTTAAATCTTTCTTAATAGCTCCACAACATGAACATAGTTTTGATGATGGAAACCACCTATCTGCTTCTACAAATTCAATTCCATATCTTTCAGATTTATATTTAATCATAGTTTTGAATTTATCTAATCCTTGTTGTGCTATTGCTTTAGATAAATGTCGATTTTTCATCATGCCTTTAACGTTTAGACATTCCATGACTATCCTTGACGGCTTGTTTCTCACTATCTTAGTAGACTCTTCATGTCTATAATTGGTACGAATGTTTGCAAGTTTTATATGCAATTTAACAATTTCTTTTTCAAGTTTTATAATATTGCTTGTTTTTACGTAACTTTCTCCTTTCTTATTTTTAATATATTTTCTTGATACTCTGCGTTGCAATCTACGCATTTTCTTTTCTAATTTCTTAACTCTATGCGTTTTGTTAATATTTTTAGATACAATACCATTGCTACATATTGCTAAATCTTTTACCCCAACGTCTATTCCAATACTCTCTGTAGTTAATTCAGGCTTAATATCCTCAATCTCAACCCCAACAGATATATACCAATTCATACCGTCAAAACTAACCCTTGGATTGATATATTTGACATCTGTAGGTATTCTATTTTTTTCAGAAAGTTTAACCCAATTAAGTTTTTGCTTATTCTTCTTTTTGCTACTTGCAAAACCTTCAAACTTAACATGAGTTGCAGTAAATTGAATTTTATCAGTATCTTGATAAAATTTAGGTGGTGAATGTTTTTTACTTTTAAATTTTGGTCTTTTAGCTAAACCTTTAAAAAATCTTTTATAAGCTTCACAAGCATCTTTTATGGCTTGTTTAGACACGTTGTTACTAATATTGTTTAGCCATTTATATTGTTGTTGTTTCTTTAATTGAGTAAGTTCTTTTCTTAAATCACCATCATTAATAAACTTCCCACCATTTTTATAATTTTCCTCTTGTTTTGCAAGTGTCCAGTTATAAATAAATCTAGCTGTACCTGCATATTGAAATAATTTAGTTTTTTGTTTATTGTTAGGCTCTAATCTAACTTTAATCCCCTGTATCATATTTACACCTCCCTTTCTAAATTTATTATATCACAATGTCCAAGGACTTGCAAGGACTATTCTAATATAATATACTATTTTTGAGGTGATAACATGGCTAACAAAGATTTAAAAAATAGAACTCCTTTTTCAAATGCAGTTAATACCGAATTACTCAATAAACTAAAAGTTTATTCTAAAGAAACTGGAATACCAATTTCAAAACTATTAGATAAAGCAATAGAGTTATTTCTGAAGTCTACTAGAAAATAGTAGGCTTTTATAATTTCTTATAAGTTTTCTTTAACTGTTACCAGCCTTCCTAAATTAATTAGTCCACTTTTATGCTATCGTCCCTATAAATACGCTGTCTATTGCTTCAAAACTTGGTAAAGCCACCATTGAAGCTTTTGTTAATACATTTACTGGATCAGTCTTCTTAATGGTTGTAATTGCGACACCTGTGTTTACAATTTCAACACTTGCGTTACTACCTGCCATAAGATCACTTTCTTCCGGGGTCGTACCATAATAAGTATTACCAAGATTTCCATCTGGAATAAGTGTGAATGTTTCATCCGGGAAGAATAACGTTGCAACTCCTGCACGAGTGAGGAACTTTTTATTATATACAGCAACATTTATATCAAGTTTGTCAAACAAGTAAGTTTTAAGCATTGCATCAGTAAGGATTATATTCTGACCACTTGTAACATTCATATCAAGTTTAATTTTTTGGTTATGAAGTAGATAGTTCCAAGTCTTCCTTGTGCATATTCCACCTGTAGGTCTTACTCCTGTATCATCCTCAATTGTATCCTGCCATCTTTTAATGTCTTCAATAGGATCTGAATTTACATAATCACTCCACTTTGCAGTTGTTAAAAGTATCTCTTTGTGAGAACTTTTAAACTTATAATCATAGTTATAAGCTTGCCTGTTCGCTGAAATACCAATCAAACCAGTTGAAAGTAACTGCATCCTCATTCTCTCTGCTGTTACATCTGCACTATTAACGAGATTCGCACCATCAGCATATATTCTTTGGATAATAGGCATAATATAAGCAGCATTTGCGGCACCCATGGCTTTATTAATTTCAATCCTGTCTCTCTCTTTAATAAGAAAACCATCTTTAAAAAATGGCATTTCGGTTTCTATTTTGTCTACTCCGATTCTGTTTCTTATAGTTGTTTCTGTATCAAATGCTGCAGGACTTAATTCAACTGGCAAACCGTCAGAACCTTTGAACCAACTAAGATCTATTCCGAGTTGTTTCTGTGGTGGAAATAAAGTTGCGCCTAAATATGGTATTTTGTTTGAACCTACTGTACTCCAATATGTTGCTATTTCTTTTGGGTTCACTAAATCAAAAACATTCATTATTTAATCACTTGCCTTTCAATTATTTTATAAACAGAACTCTGCCTTTTAAAGCCGTAACTGCATCAGCCACTGGTACAGCTGGTAAATTGTCTAAACCTATAAAACCATGTATAACCATTGACCCACTTGCTGGACCATATGTGACATCAACGTCTTCTAAAAGCACACCTTCCGCGTCCACTCCTGCACCTGCCGTACCAGTAGCTCCACCTTGAGTATTATGCTCAGTAGCTTTAATAGTGTCATTTGCTAATATAGCATTTGCTCCGCCTGTTCCACCTATAATAGTTCCTGCTGATACAATCTTTTTTCCATCTGAATTAGCTGTAATTCCTGTATCATCTACAGTTACACCAATTGCAACAAAATGGTTAGAAAACTTAAGTATATCCTTTGAACTTAAATAGTTAGTTGTTACAAATTTACTCATTTTATTACCCCCATTTTATTTAAAATAAGATTCTCTAGCCTGTTCTAAGTTAGTATTCGTTTTTGCCATATTGTCAGCTATCTGTTTTGCATAACCACCAGTTGGCTTGTCTCCGCCATTTGGATCTCCACCTGGTGTATACATATTACCCTTAATAAAGTCAGCCTTTAAAGCTTCATCATGTGTCTTAAATATATTTTCAAGTGAAGCCAATGCACTATTGGCTTTAGTTTCATCTTCATTTACAACAAAGTCTACAAGTTCACTGGGGAGTTTCTTTTCGGTAAGTGTCTTTAACGCTGAACTTTTAACTTTTTCAATTTTTGATTCTTTCTGCATTTGTGCAAGTTGTTTTGTTAATTTTTCAACCTCGGGATTTTTACTTTCATCTTCTGGATGCTTTTTTAAGTATTCTTCATCAATTAGCTTTTGCAGATTATCTTTTTTAAAATTTTCTACAGCTGTATTAGCACTCTTTTGCGCAAAATTATTAATAAAGTTTTTACCTTCATCATTTTCAGATAGAAATTTTTTAACTCCATCAATTTTTATCTCTGGATCTGTTGGCTTTAACCCCTTGATATAGATTGTAAGAGCATCCCCGCCTTTTGCGGCTTCCGTATTTAATGCTTGTATTTCTTCACTTGTCATATTTTTTACCTCCAATTTTCTACAAAATAAAAAAGCCTTATTCCTAAGACTTATGTATTTGCAATCTCTTTGTTTATTTTTTCAACTATTTCATCACATACTTTATCAATATCAGTTTCACAATTTATCTGTATGTTATGGTTAAAATTTGGACTTGAATTATCTTCTCTTCCTATAATAAAAGCTGAGAAAAAGCCATTACTCTGTTGATATTGGATTTCAACTTTCAATCCTGCATTTTGCATCAGATTTATTAACGTATTTACATTGTTATAGAATTCATTCGCTTTATCTAAACTACAATAATTGTGAGCTGTTTGAATTATTTTCCCCATTATTATTCACCTCCAATACTTCTATCTTTAAGCCATTGGTCATAATCCTTATAATCAATTATTTCCTTTGTGGAGTTATCAAGTCTTTTCGCAGGGCTCCATCTATCGCACGGAATATTTATATAACAAGACCTACAATTTGGATGTGCTGGAATCTCTGGTTTATTATCGTCGTCAATATTATATATTTTTCCATCATGCTCTTTACAAAACTCTGACGTTTTATTATCAAGTGTTGCTGAAAATAACACTTTTTTAATCCCGGTACTTCTTCCAATATCTAAACCTGCCTGAGACTGTACCCTTGTAAGCTCTGTAACCATAAGTCTTTTACTTTCATATGCTGATACATTAAATGTTTTTTGTATCATGCTTCCAGCTTTATCAATAGTAGTATCACCCTTAGTAATCTCAACCAATGACTTATGAAGTTTATCTATCATATCAGCTTTATTTTGCCAAATGCGGTCTGAAAAAAGTTCACCATTGAATTTTGTATTTACTGCAGCATTAACAAGTTTATCATTTAAAACATTAAATTTTAAATTCACATCAAAGCTCTTATCCATAACAAAAGCATTTTTATAATAAACATCACTATAGGATTTTTTTAATATCTCAGTAACCTTATTTACCTCTGTTTCCCCTAAATCTTTTCCCATAGCTTTTAACTTAGAATTAATTTCAGCCATTACAGAGACTTTTACAGCCTTTGAAAGGGTTAATAGACCATCTATAGCATACTTAATATAAAGAAGTCCTAGAAAGGTATGTAATTCATCAAGATGATATTTTTGATTCTTATATACAGTTTGCATTTGTTGATTGGCAAAATCCTCACCGTCAGCATTAATTTGCTCAATGGCACTTCTATATTCCTCAGGTACTTTATTCATTTACAGCACCACCATCACTGGAATCAGAAACACTATTAAAAATTTCTTGTCCCACTTTATTAGGTTCATTTTCTGCATCACTTTTTTTAACTTCATTTTGTGGGTTAGATATAAAGCTAAATAAACTATACGTTGTTTCTTTTGGGAAGAAATCAGTACCAACTGCAGCAATCATTTGAGCTGTTGTTAAATCATCCTGCGGAATATTCGGTGTAAATTTAAGCTTTATGTCTCTAAAATCATAAATCTCACCTTTTTCAATTTTTAGCCATAAAAAAAGCAATTGTAATCGTGTAATTATACAGTCTGCAATTGCTTTTTGATTGAGTTTACATTTTTCTTCAAGTGATATTAATCGAGATCTAAGGGCAATGCCTGAAAGATTACTCTGCATTTTTTCATTGTGATTAATATGCGCTGTTAGTTGATACATTTTATCTTCAATGGTAGTTAAAGTATTTTGTATGAAACTATCATTTATATTTTTAATAAGCCATGAAGCAACGCTTTTTTCTCCTGGAAGATTAATTATACCTAATTCTTTCATTTTCGTAATCTGTTCCTTATCAAGCTCACAGCCTGCAAATGTAAGATAAGCATTTCTAAAATCAGATATTTCATTAGATATATCACTTAAATTGGTTTCATATGCATCCTGTAAGCCTTTTATTGCATCATAGATAGTTCCATCTATCTTTGCAATTCCTACTGGCACTATACCAAATATATTAACTGTAGGAGGAGCTATTTCACCAAATGCAAGGTCACAATGATATATAAATTGTGGTGTATATACATCAATAAAAGTCTTGGCATTAAACTTCTTTTGAAATATATGAAGAAAATAAGCAACCTTCCCTTTTTCGTCTAAATATGCGTAGCCATGCTGAGGGCTTATAATCTTGCATGAGAATTGATTACTACCCTGCAAATCTTCTTCAATATAATAAAGTTCATAAACTATTCCATATTTATACAGCGTTTTACCGAGCTTACTATCATGTGCCGTACTCCAATGAGCCAAACTATAAGTAAGTGCATCTATTATATTCTTATCTCCAGAGTTTGAAAGGTAAGCAATTTCATTTCCTAAACTGTAAGAGACTTCTTCATCAATAAATTTTTTTATAAAATTACATTTAGCTTTGTTGTTTGAACGTTCCGTAATAAGCTTGTAATTTTCCATTGCATCAGTATCACCCTTATAATAATCATGCATTTTATCATACTTAACATTTTTATATTGATACTCTAAATAACAATTATGTAATAATGTCAATGTATCTGCGTCAAAAGCCATTATATCACCCCGTTTCCTTAAATTCCTAATAACCTTCTATCAAATAATTTAACTTTCCGAATAACTTCTATACTTCCAATCCTATTTGCAAACTCTGCTGTTATATCCGGGGCATCATCATGAATTGAAAATTTTTGACCCCTAAAATCTAAAATCTGATCAATAAATTCCTGATCCTCTTCAGCAAAAATAATCTGTCCTTTATTCATGTAAGGAATAATCGTGCTGATTTTATCATCCTTATTTTTTCTCTGCATTTCATTTATAATTTCAATATTTCGTACCCTTAAAACATCATCAGCATTAATTTTATTTTCTAATAAATTAGCATCTGCACCATTAAAAGTGTTTTTTTCAATATAAATATGAGTAATATCAGGGTATTCCTTTAAAAGCTCAATGCCATGGTCAATGTATTTATCAAAGTCAGTTCTAGCATTTATCCTTGCAAGTTCTGCTTTACGGGCATATTTTAAGTTGTTTTCACCCTCGGAACCCACTAAATAAGCACTATAATCTGATTTTCCGTTTGCAGTTGAAGCAGGATCTATTAAAAGCATTGTTTTTATGAAGCTATGTGTTTCAATTTCTGCCCTTTTTTCTGTAGCAACTGTCTTAAACCACTTTTCGCCTATAGAATCAACATCATTTTGCATTTCTTGTTTGTAGCTTGCAGGATTTTCATAATATTTTAATGCTTCATCTAGGCAGTCCCAGAACTCACTCCATAGCATAGGAAACTGCATATCTTTTTCATGTTTCCAATAGAATTCTTTAGCATTTTCTAGATGATTTTCATCCTTAAAATTAAAAAGAACCTTATCAAATTCAAGCCATAAGCCTGTATTAAAAAGATTGTCTAAGCCATTAACCTTTTCACCTTTCTCATTTATAAAATCATCAATTAAAATACCTTTTTTCTTTATAAATTTCCATGTAGGTTGCTTTAATAATCTCGAATAGAAACATTCTTTATGCTGCAAGGTTCCAAGAGCTATAAGTGTTGTACCTTTTTTAACTGTCTTGCCATTACGGATTACCGGCTTTTGAATAGCATACTTAACATCATCACTAAACCTCTTCCATTTTTTCTCTCTGGCTTCTTCTGTCTTAACATCTGGTTCAGATTGATAATCGTCTAATATTATTAAGTCTGGTCTATTATTACCATATTTTCTACCTCTCATTGGAGAACTTGAAGAAATAGCTTCTATAAAAGTTTTGTTAGTAAATTCTAGCTGTGTGGAATTACAAATATACCTTTTGTCCTTATCATCAAGCAGTTTCCCAAATGCTTTCTCAATATATTTATTTTCAAGAAAAGTATTCTTTATATCCTTGATGAACTTTTCAGCAGTTGAGCCTATATCAGAACAAATGAGAGTATATTTTTTTATTCCATAGGCATGACACCAGCAAGTAGGAGCAAAATCAGCAAAAGCACTTTTACCGGTACCACGAGGTAAAATCCAGCCTCTTTGATTATTTCCGTCACCAATTATACTTTCCTGAATATCTCTCCAAATCTGATAGTGAACATCTGCAAGTGGAGCCGCAGTGTTATTTTCTTTCGGTAAAAATGTGTCCTGAAGAAAATACATACAAAAAAACTCGAGAGACTTAGCCCCAAGTGCCCACGCCAATCCGTGATAGTTAAAAAGATTATTAGAATTTTTTAAAATCATTTCTTCGGCTTTTATTTCTGAATTTTCTTCAGCCATTCCTACATCTATAAATATTTTTTGTAAATATTTATATAATAAAAATATATTTCTTTGATTGTCATTTTCAAATAAATCATCCATTCTATCACCTTAGTTATTTAGATAATATTTTCCACTTTAATGGTCTCCCGTTTAACTTTCCACAAGGTTTGTTATTCTTGATATTATTCGAAAGATTACCAAGTGACTTAATACCATAATACAAACAACCTTCTTTCATTGTATTAAAAACTTTGCCAGTTGTAATGCAAACAACCTGTTTTGCACGAGGATTATTTTTGCCTTTTGCTATGCCTTTTTCCTTCCTAGTTTTACTTATTTTAATTTTAATATCCTCAGAAAGATGTTTTCCTTTAAATGGAGCTACAATTTCACCATTTTTATACTTGTCTTTCATAGTATTGCTTTGTTTTTGTTTTGAAATTTCACTTTGATGTTTGCCATAATTATGGTGGCTTCTACCGCAAATGTGTATGCCATACATAGGATTATTTTTGCCTTTTGCTACTTTTTTTAATATTCTAGTTTGACTAATTTTTCTTTTAATTTCTTCATCTAACATTCGGCCAGTTAAAGCTATACTCATCTTTTTACGAGTTTCAAACGAAAATTTTCTATTCTTTAAAGCTTTACTTATTTTTATTCTAGTTTCTATTTTTACTTTAGTTCCTAATCTAGCATTTCTAATTTTATTTCTTATAATATCCATTTCTTCGTTTGTTTTTCCGATAAAGGTATTACCACTATTACCACCGTCAGCAACATTATAATAGTCTTCGCTTTTAATAGCATTATAGTTTTTAATCCAATCTATCTCCAATCTATTCAATTCATCAAACGAGTAAGCTATATCAACTATATTCCTATTGAAGTTTTGTCTGCCGTATTTTTTAATTGCTTTTAATAGCACTACTCCACTACCTAAATAGCTTTTCCATTTACCACTAAATATTTTCTGCCCTATATATCTTTTCCCATTAATCATATTAGTCGTAATATAGATGAAGCCATATGGATTAATTATTTGCATTATAATCACCACCTAATAATATTATATCACAGTGATATCACTTTGTAAACATTGTGATATTGTGATACAATATTATTCGAGGTGATAACATGGGTATTTCTAAGGATAATACCAGAACACTAATAACTATGTCTAAAGAGTTAAAGCAAAAATTAGAAGTAAAGGCTAAAGAAGAAAATAGAAGTTTTAATAATTTTATAATTACTATATTAAAAAAATATTTAGAGGGATAATTTAAAATTATTCCTTTGTTTTGTTCATCTTCATTTTGAAACATTATCATCATTTCCTTTATTACTGTGGAACCAGTATCCAATAGAATCAGCTAATATAACTAAAACAAAAAATGTCATCCATGGATGCTGCATACACCAGTTATACATTTTAGTTTCCACCTACTTTCTTAACTTCGTGATTCTGAAAATACATAGGAGCTTTAAATCCATCAACTAGAACATGAAGTCCAGGGTAATTACAAGTCATAGTTCCATAGCCTTTTACGTCCCAAGCCTCTACATAAACTCTTTCTCCTACATCAAACATAAAATCACCTCTACTTTATATATGTCCAACCCATTTGAGCACTGTTAGGAGGCTTGACTGGATTTTCGGTTTTTAAAATTTATCACAGAAAATATGATGTCCATGACCGGCCTATTTCCATCTTCCCAAATTAGAAGGTACCCTGGGCAGGAACTCCACCCATCATGCTCTTAAACTATACCATTTTAGTTAACTTCGCTAAATTTTAATTTAACGACGTTCATTAAATTTCTCTCAACCCTAGTCATACCAAGGCTTTCAAGCTTGTATTTACTTAATAATTTTCAACTTTTTGAACTTATTTAGCTGCTCTTCGAGCTCATTCTCATTTACATTTCCATTATCTGTGTTGCTTTCTTCATCAACTACAGCCGTTGGATTTCCATATACTCTATTAAGTAAGTATTGATTAGCACTCAGACATACACGTTTATCGCTCTTATCCTTTGCTAATGCCTTAATACTATCTATATAAGTGTATACATCCTTTAAGATGTAGTTGTTACCTTGGTTTGCGAGGTCTTGTCTACGCCGGTCAAGCTCAGCCCTAGCATCATCATTATCTTTCCATGAGTAAATAGTCTGCCTACTTACTCCTATCTTTTTAGCAATATCAGTTATCCTCTCACCTTCAATAAGCATTGTAATCATCTTCTCTTGATCTTTAGTAAGCAACTCTATCCCTCCTTTACACTTAACACAGATAAAGACACCTAGAATTAGCTAAGTGTCTTTCTAAATACTTTCTATGATAGTATAATAACACAGATTGTATTATATATATCTAATATAAATCTAATATATTTCTATGATTTTACTTAGACATATATTAGAGGAATAAGTTTCTTTATTATTTTACTCTTTAAACAAACACAATACATTTCATTTCTATCAATTATTTGTGCTATTACTTTAAATTGAAGCTTTCTAAAATATCTTAATTCTACTAACTTCATTTCATCATCAGATAAAGTTTCTAAAGCATTATCAATCTTTTCTAATTGAACTTTAAGTTTATGTATCCTCTTCTTCAATTGATCTGGTCTCAATGTTTCATTTTCAACTACACTATTAAATTTATTTGTAGGTGCTGACTTCTCTTCATAATTTATAGCTTTACATCCCGTACCTTCATTTTCTAACTCTTGTAATTCAAGATCTATATTTTTAATTTCAGCCTTTATAGCTTTATAATTATATAAGTTTGATTCTACTCCTTTATAGTATTTCATAGTAAACACCTCTTTTCAAAATGTCATTTTACTCATTCAGTTTCTTTTTACATTCTGCTTTTTCTGCCTGAAGCTTGGCAACTTGCTTAAAATCTTTTCTATTCTCAGCATCTAAAATATCAACTTCAATTTGCTTTATTTTTGTTTTATAAAAATCAGTAATTTCCAATTTAGCTCACCTCATTTTGTTTACATTTAATTGAATTAATTGTTTTAAATAACTTGTAATTAGTCCCATGTAATATTTTTACACAATATTTTTATATAAAATCGCTTATTTTTTAAATTTATCTGTAACCCTTTATAAACGTTGGCATCACAATATTTATAAGCATTTTTACACCTCAAGGTTACTCTTTTGGTTACCCTTTTGAGTAACCTCTAAATCCTAGTGTTTTCAACAGTTTAAGGTATATTTTTTATGGTTACCCTTTTTGAAAAATAATGTGTGTATGTAATATATGTGTGACTATATTTCTCACGTAGAAGATATATATTTATATTTTGAGTAACTTATATATATTGATATATATAAAGCATTGGAAACACTGGAATTAAGGCGGTTACCCAAAAGTAACTTTTGAATATTCATAATATTTTTAAAATAACCTTTAACCTATGTAATGCCAATGCTTTTATATGGTTACTAAAAAGTTACTCTTAGGTTACCTTTTTTATTTAAATGGAATTATGTTATCTTCCAATTCAGTAACATCCTCAAGCTCAGGTGGAACTATAGAATTTACTTTTAACTTTCTAAGTAATTCTTTATCATAAGTATCAAATTTAATTCCTTTATTATTAATTTTTATAACTTTATTTGATACACTTTTTAAGTACCCGGCCTTCATTGCCTGTTTTCTAAAGTCCTTAATCCCCAAAGGTATTATGTCAATATTTCCAACTTTATTTATATATTCATTTATTTGATTTATCATTTCAGTAGTTTTTATAAAGATTCCATCACCTCTATATCTAACTACATTTTCACAGTTATAAGCTCGGCCATCTTCTATCAAGTCATTATATAAATTAATCATACTTTCCACTGCTGAATATGTCTCAACTCCATTTTCCAGTACCTCCGTTTTAATATTTTCCATAACATAATCCACATAATTACCTATTGGAGTTATATCATTTTTTTTAAGTAAGATATTAAATATCTCTATGCCGCAGCATATATTTACTGCAGTATTTGAAGGTCTGTCTTTTAATCCTTTAATGAGAGGAATAACTTTTTTTCTAATCTCCCTATATTCCTCTACCGTTAAACTTAAAATGGTATCAATTAAGCTCCTTCCAAACTTATTTAAAATATCTTCATGCTCAATGATCCACTCCATGGCCTGGGTATGTTTTTCAGTTCGTTCCCTTTTCCCTAAATAAACTATGCAGCTTCTTTCAATTAAAGCTTTTTCCTGATTAGGATAGCTTTCTTCTCCTGCAATTATCACAGGTCTATTTAATTGGTAATACTCTACATTTAAAGACTTATTTCCTCTGGAAACTGTATCTCTATCATATAGATTCCTTAAAATATCCGATATTCTCAATATCTTATACCTGTCCATTCTTGAAGGTTTAAATTCATCATATATTTTAGGGTAATTTCCTAGACTCAATCCCTTTATCATTCCGAAAGGGCTTGCGGCACCTATAGCCTCTTTAGCATTTTTAGGATAATTTAGAATTGGAATTATAACATTTTCCACTATAGTAGATTTACCACTCCCTGATTCTCCAACAATTAATAAGTGATGTAGCTTTTGCTTTATCTGTTGGTTTTGATAAACTGCTAAATCATTTATTACAGTTCCAATTATGGGAATTGTTTTATCTGGAGTAGCAAACTTAAAAATATGTTTTTTTATATCTTTCAATTCTTCTTTGCTTATAGGATCTATTTCTATTATGTTTACATTGTCTTTTCCATTAGACTTTATATTTTTAAATACTTTTCCATTTCCTATAGCCCCGTCATTAGTTATAAAAATAATCTCTCCATTTTTCTCGGTGAATTTAACTCCTTGGTGGATTTGTTCTAATTCCAGGGAAAAATATTTATTTATCCAATCCTTTAGGTCCACTAATTCCTCAACTCTGCCCTTAAAACTCAGATCCAACGTTCCTAAGAAATTTCTGAAACTTCTTACATCATCAAACACTGTCGAGGGTCCTATTTTTTCTATTAAATGCCCTGTAGGAGATTTCAGAACTAATTTAACTCCCTCTTGATCTTCATCTTCAAACATGATTCTAGTTGCTTCAACTAAATTGAAATTAGTTAAATATTTTTTATACTTTTCAGCATCTTCACCCTTGCCTTTATATGCAATTTTATATACTCCACCTTTATTTTGTTGAAGTTCATATTCAGACTTTAAATCTAAGCTTCTTTCAAACGCATTTAATAAATCATTTTTGTCATGACCAGCTTCCAGCCAGTCAGTAACATCTTTGTTATCTCCTAGATTTTTTATCCCAGGTAAATTTATAAATTTGAATGACTTAGCTGCGCGGAATAGCTTTTTATATATTGACCACTTATATTTTTCTCCGGCTTCTCCAGTATCACCACAAATGTATAAGTATGCATTTTCATACATATACAAATCTTTTACATTTTTAACACTGGTAGCAACATAATTGCTCCTTTTGTTAAAAAAGATCTCATTTTTCGTACTGAAACTAAGATTATTCGTACTATCTAAAAATGTGAATAGTAATAGAATGGTTATGAAAGTAGGGAAGTTATAAGGTATTAATGTGATCTAATCCTAATGATGTATAAAAAGTGAATGAAGGGAGTAATCAAGAATGAAAAAAGTAGTAGCTTTATTTTTAATCTTTGCAATTACCCTGACAATGTTCCCGATCACACATGTGACGGGCACCGGGGAATGGATAGAACCAAGGTCCGATGGTAACTTGTCGTTAGAAGCAGCAAGCTTCTCCAGCCAAGAAGTAAGTGAAAAAACCCTAACCGGAATAACGGTGACCAATCAACCCAAACTTACATATGCCATAGGAGATTCTTTGGACTTGATCGGAGCGCAAGACGATTTCGGTTTATATCTCCAAATGCTGAAGGTGACTTTGAGCTACAGTGATTCATCCACCGTGATGATCGATTATGACCCCATTGACTTTGGTAATATGGGTGTTACCGTGGAGCCTGAACATGGAACTATTCTATCCGCTTTAGATCACGGAAAAACCATCAAGGTGAGCTGCGGCGGGTTTGACGCTTTTTCGAATCCGTTGAGTGTCACTGAGAAACCGGCGGGATCAACATTGAATCCTGCAAACGTTGCATATGATAAGAATCCTGCAAACCAAAGGGATGTTAAAGTTGAAATTATATGGGGGAGTCCGTCTTCCATTATCGATGACGTTAAAAAAGGTCAAACCTCCATCGGAAATGCAAACTATAACATATTTACAGAAGATGATGATAAACATTATCTTTCCATCAGCAAAGAATACTTGGCAACACAGCCCGCAGGAGATTTGACCTTGACTGTGTATTTTTCAGAGGGAGACAGCGTTTTGCTGACTATTACCATACTAAAGACAAACGAGCCGCCATACTTTCCGGCCGACAGTTCCATTTCGGTATCATATAAGACGTCGTCATCCGTCATATTAACATGGACGTCTGCGAAGGATGATACAGGTGTTGCCGGTTACAAAATCAATGTGTATAAAGGAACGGATTTAGTTCGTTTTGTAGAAAGCACTGCTACTACTTGTGAAATCACAGAACTTTTACCGAGCACCTCTTACCGGTTTGAGGTGTTGGCAAAGGATTCGGATCAGGTATGGACGACAAGTGCACTTACGATTACCGAATCTACGGGAGCGGAAAGGATCGTAACCGGAATAACGGTGACCAATCAACCGAAACTTATATATTTCATTGAAGAAGCGTTGGATTTGATGGGTCCGATGGATGATGACTATACATACCCGCAGCAACTCGTCGTAGCTGTCAGTTACAGCGGTGAACTTGAACCTTTGAATATCGCATATGATAATTTTGGTGTGATGGGTATAACGACGGATCCGGTCAATGGAACGGTATTATCCGCTTCGAATCACGGGGAAACCATCAAGGTGAGCTGTGGCGGGTTTGACGCTTTTACGAATCCGTTGAGTGTCACTGAGAAACCGGCGGGATCAACATTGAATCCTGCAAACGTTGCATATGATAAGAATCCTGCAAACCAAAGGGATGTTAAAGTTGAAATTATATGGGGGAGTCCGTCTTCCATTATCGATGACGTTAAAAAAGGCCAAACCTCCATCGGAAATACGAATTATAACGTATTTACCGAAGACGACCATAAACATTTTCTTTCCATCAGCAAAGATTATTTGGCAACACAGCCCACAGGAGATTTGACTTTGACGGTGTATTTTTCAGAGGGAGACAGCGCTTTGCTGACAATAACCATTGTACAGACTGCTTCTTCTCCTTATTGGCAAGTGGACAGTGCTATGTCGGTAACAGATAAAACGTCTTCGTCTGTCACGTTAAGTTGGACTCCGGCGCAGGATGCTGTGGGTGTAACCGGTTACAAGGTCAATGTATTTAAAGGGACAGAATTGGTTCATACAAATACAGGTACGGACACCGGTTATACGGTTACCGGACTTTTACCCGTTACCACTTATCAATTTGAGGTGCTGGCAAAAAATGCAGCGGAGCTTTGGACAACAACCGGATTAACGGTTACAGATACAACTTTGGAACCTCCTGTTGTCAACAATCCACCTCAGTGGCCTGTTAACAGCAATGTGTCGATATCCGGTAAAACATCCTCAAGCATAACATTAACCTGGACTGCGGCACAGGACGACGTGGGTGTGACCGGATATAAGGTGGATGTATACAAGGAAACGGAGTTGGTCAGTACTGTCTCTAGTACGGAAACCGGTTGCATTATCACCGGATTATTGCCTGATACCACATACAAGTTTGAAGTATCGGCAAAAGATGCAAGCAACCGTTGGACAGCAACGACAATAACGGTTACGGATAGCACTCCGGTTGCAAATACCTCACCGCACTGGCCGGAAGGTAGTGTTGTGTCGGTATCGGAAAAAACATCCGCATCCGTCACATTAAGTTGGACAGCGGCTCAAGATGATGTTGGTGTAACCGGTTATAAGGTGGATGTATACAAAGGGACGGAGTTGGTCAGTACTGTCTCTAGTACGGAAACAGGTTGCATCATCGCCGGTCTTTTACCGGAAACCCAATATAGTTTTAAAGTGGAAGCAGTGGATAAGGAGCTTGCTTGGTCAGCGGAAGGACCTACAGTCACGGTGACAACCAATCCTTTGATTTTACCGGAGATAACAAACATCAAGATTGCGGCTCCCCGTGAAAATGCAAAAGGATCTTTATACATGGGTGACACGGTGAAAATAGTACTGACGGCTAATAAATCCGGTCTTCAATCGCAAGTGATTGTAACATACAGGGAATGGAACGATGAACGCACCATGACAGAGGAAAAGTTGAGAACCGTCCCCCTTGTTGAAACGTCCGCTAATAGCAAAATATATGCTGCGGACTTTAACTTGACGGAGGGTATCAGTTCGATCATTTCTCTTGAGGGGCAATTAGGAAAAGACATCACCAAAAAGGTGACGATGGCTAAATCGGTTGCAGGAAGGTTGAAAGTAGCGGTTATACCGCCTCATGGCCTGAGTGTAGAGGAATTGACAATGTTTAATGCACTGATGGCTGATTCCTATTTGTCAGTGTCAAGTAGAACATTTAG
>ENA-UOOK01001140-UOOK01001140.1-fermentation-metagenome-genome-assembly--contig:-NODE-1140-length-35350-cov-4.848590_pt1 | contig 35350 bp, 33 predicted proteins | sample MGYA00245777_ERZ724023 | MGnify/ENA primary metagenome ERZ724023 (study PRJEB28704, sample SAMN03018312) | fermentation metagenome | biome: anthropogenic terrestrial biome; feature: soil; material...
GTTTTATCTGGCATGGCCACTGGCGAAGCTGTGATTGAGGTTTTTCGGCATCAACCGGATGGGCCTGAACTTTGCGATCGATGGACCTGGCGCGGGTGCCGGGGCAGCCGCATGCAAGTTTTTCAGGCATTTTAGTCTGCTTAGGCTCTTCATGGGAAGGCTGCCCGGCCGGTTTCATTCTTGTCTTGACAGCTTCTTCGTCAAAGGCCTCAGCTTCGCGTTCTTCAATGGTAATGGCACCGGCGGGGCATTCCGGGAGGCAGGCGCCCAGACCGTCGCAATAGGTTTCGGATATAAGCTTTGCTTTTCCGTCAATCAATTGAAGCGCGCCTTCGTGGCAGGCATCAATACAGATACCGCATCCGTTGCACTTGTTCTCATCAATGGTAATAATATTTCTTTTCATATATTTACTCCTTCCAATCGAGAGAATTTTTTGCTTCTTTATGAAATCATTATATAGGCGCTGCAAATAAAAATCAGTAGCCATGGCTACAAAATATAAAGATAATTTTCTGATCCGTTAAAAATCTAAATTACAAATTGAAAATCAGGAAAATCGGTCTTTGCACAGGAAAGAGCATGTGCTATAATAATGTGGAATCGGATGGAAGAGGAGGTTTAGATATGAAACATATTAAAACAATCAATAGTACAACCCTGAATAAGGATCTCAAAAAGGCAGGCTGCGGCGAGTGCCAGACTTCATGCCAATCCGCATGCAAGACCTCTTGCACGGTTGCCAACCAGAAATGTGAAAGACAATAATTTTACATTTCTGAGTAAGGAACATCTGCTAAAAGCTATATGAATAAAGCTGCGGTTGTAACTTAAGTGATAGAAGGGCTGCGATAGCCCTTCTTTGTTCGTTTGCCCGCGTTAATGCGGCGTGCAAAAAAGGTTACTGCTGATACTTTAGATTTTATTGGAGGATAAGATGATACATGCCTATAAAATGCATGGTGAGAATATAGTTCTGGATGTTAACAGCGGCGCCGTGCATGTTTTGGATGATACGGCCTATGATGTCCTGAACTGTTACAGCCAGGATGGAATAATTGACGAAGAAAAGCTTCAAAGCCTGCGTGCCAAATACAATGCTGAAAATCTTCTTGAAGCGCGGCAGGAAATTGACCATTTAAAAGAAAATGATATGTTGTTTACAGCAGATCCTTATGAGGAATATTTGCCTAAGTGGACAAAGAAAACTGTCATAAAGGCTCTGTGCCTGCATATTGCCCATGACTGCAATTTAAGGTGCAGCTATTGCTTTGCGGGGACCGGGGAGTATTCCGGGGCCCGTTCCCTGATGAGCCTTGAAGTCGGAAAGAAAGCCATTGACTTTTTGATAGAAAACTCAGGCAGCAGAAAAAATCTGGAGGTAGATTTCTTTGGGGGAGAACCCCTGATGAATTTTGAGGTGGTAAAGGGTATTGTTGCCTATGCAAGAGAAAAGGAAAAAGAATCGGATAAAAATTTCCGGTTTACCATTACCACGAATGTACTTCTGTTAGATGAGGACAAACGGGCATTTATCAATGAGAACATGTATAATGTAGTGCTCAGCCTTGACGGCCGCAAGGCTGTAAATGATGCTGTCAGAAAACGTGTGGACGGAACAGGAAGCTATGATCGTGTCCTTCCCCTGGCAAAAAAAATGGTAGAGGAGAGAGGGGACGGGCAATATTACATGAGAGGGACCTTCACCCGGAAAAATCTTGATTTTGGGGCGGATGTGCTCCATATGGCGGATCTGGGCTTCGATCAGATATCGGTGGAGCCCGTTGTTGCGGCTAAAGATTCAGGGCTGGATATCCGCGAAGAAGATCTCGATACGGTAAGAAATGAGTATGAGCGCTTGGCGGAGGAATATACCCGGCGAAGGAAGGACGGACGCTGGTTTAATTTTTTCCATTTCAATGTGGATCTTGAAGGCGGGCCGTGTATTGCGAAACGATTACGAGGCTGCGGATCGGGAACCGAATACATGGCGGTGACTCCCGTGGGAGACCTTTATCCCTGCCACCAGTTCGTCGGTCACAAGGAATTCCTGCTGGGAAATATATTTGATGGACTAAACGGAAATCCGATACGGGAAAAATTCATTGAGGCCAATGTCTATACCAAGCCGGAATGCAACGCCTGCTGGGCGAAGTTCTATTGCAGCGGAGGCTGTGCCGCCAATGCCTGGCAGTTTAATAAGGACATCAAGGTTCCTTATCATATTGGCTGCGAGCTTGAGAAAAAACGGATAGAATGTGCATTATGGATTAAGGCCCGGGAATTTTGATATGAGGAGAAAAATATGATCAGAAGTTTTAAAGACCAAACTCCAAAAATTCATGAAAAAGCTTATATCGCCGAAAGCGCACAGATCATCGGTGATGTCGTACTCGAAAAGAACGTAAGTATCTGGGACAACGCGGTGCTCCGAGGTGACCTGGGAAAGATTATTGTGGGTGAAAACAGCAATATACAGGACGTTTCATCGGTTCATAACACAGAGGGCATTCCCGTCATCATCGGCAAAAACGTCACAGTGGGACACAGGGCTATACTGCATAGCTGCACCATCGGCGACAATACGCTGGTCGGCATGGGCGCTATTATTCTCGATAATGCAGCTATCGGTAAAAACTGTATTATAGGGGCAGGGGCCGTTGTAACCGGCAATACGGTGGTTCCTGACGGGTCTATGGTTCTGGGAATTCCTGCTAAGGTTGTAAAGAGCTTATCCGAAGCTCAGATTGAAAGCAGCATCAAAAATGCTGAGGAATATGTGCAGCTGGCCGCTTCCTACAAAGAAGAAAATTTCTGATTGCGGAACGGTGCGAACCGAAGATTGTATAATCAATTGTTGACTGTTTTTAGATTCAAGCTTTATAATATGATTATCTTTGCCGAAAACCAATGAAGCGGTTTTCGGTTGCAAGTTGTTTTATGCAGCTTGCAGCGGTATTCTTTGAATGCCGGATAACCATAATATTATTTGAGGCAAAAATGACGAAAGAGAAGGGGGAAGCTCTCGATGAATGATAACAGGACGTTTAAGCTATTTGCAGTTGTCCTTGTAATCGCAATCCTATGCGTGCTTTCTATCACAGGTCTTGGGCCTGCAAATTCAAGAATAATTAAGGGTGCCGGCGACGTCAGAACGGGCATTGATATCCGCGGCGGAATCAGTGCAATTCTTCAGCCTGTTTATCCGGAGGGCTCTCAGGGACGCAATATTGCAGAGGATTTGGCAAGTTCCCGAGAGATCATTGAGGCGCGTCTTGACGCCCAGGGCATCTATGACAAAACCATCACCGTGGATTCTACCAATAACCGTCTTATCGTTGATATTCCCTGGGCTTCCAATGAAACCGAATTTGACCCCCGGAAATCCTTAGACGAGCTTGGCAGCACCGGCGCGTTGACCTTTCAGGAAGTTGAAAGCAAGGATCTATATACCGAAGCTTCCAAGCTTACTCCCTCCGGAAAGATCGTACTTACCGGTGAGGATATTGAAACGGCACAGGCCTATCAGGGTCAAAACGGATCATATCAGATCCTTCTGAAGCTGAAATCGGCCGGTGTGGAAAAATTCTCTGAAGCCACCGGCAGGCTTACCGGAGAAAGAATTGCTATTTTCATGGATCAAATCTGTTTGTCGGCGCCTATGGTTAATGAACAGATCAACACCAGTGAAGCCACTATTACGGGAAATTTCACCTTTGATTCCGCCAAGGCATTGGCCGATAAAATTCGTTTTGGCGCGCTGCCTACAAAGCTTGAGCCCGTCAGCGTCGATTCTATCAGTGCCCAGCTGGGCCAGGGCGCTCTGGAAATTTCCATAAAAGCAGGAATTGTTTCGCTTATCGCTGTCGCCATTTATATGATTGTACTATACCGGCTGCCCGGAATTATAGCGATTTTATCCCTGCTGGGTCTGCTGTCCCTTCAGATACTCACCCTTTCAAACTTTGGCATATCGGTTACGCTGCCCGGCATCGGCGGTATTATTCTTTCCATAGGCATGAGCGTTGACGGAAATGTTAATATCTACGAGCGCATTAAGGAGGAGCTGATTTCCGGCAAATCTATAAGGGCTGCTATTGATAGTGGGTTTAAAAGAGCCTTTGTGGCCATTCTTGACTCCAATGTAACGACGATTATAACGGCTGTTGTCCTGATGTACATGGGCTCTGGCGCAGTGAAGGGCTTTGGCGTTACGCTGTTCTTCGGAACATTGTTCAGCTTCTTCTCGGCAGTTACAGCTTCTAAGATGATGCTTCAGGGGCTCACGGCCTTTGGTTTCTCAAAAAACAAATGGCTGTTCGGCGTAAACGGAGGGAAGAAAAATGAAAAAGTTTGATTTTATAGAGAGCAGAAAATATTTCTTTATATTTACCATCTTATTATTTGTTTTCTTTGCCGTCATGGCCATTATTAATGGTGTCACCCTGGATATCAATTTCAAGGGCGGTACCCGCTTATCCGTTGAAATAACCGGTGAGGCAGATCCCAATGTGGCCGGAATTTTGGTTGAGGAAGCAATCGGGAAAAAAGCAAGTGCCAGTATCATGGAAACTTATAGTGCGGACGCCGGGGCTGAGTCCACAAAAATGCTGCGTATTGATATTGCGGGAAATGAACCTCTTACCCCTGAGGAAGAAGATAAAGTCAAAGAGGTTTTAACCAGTAATTTTAATGTAAACTTAAACAGCAATAAAAACGAAAATGTCAGCATTCAGCCTAGTATCGGCCGTGAAGCGCTCAATAAGGGAATCCTTGCCGTCATGATTTCAGTCGTGCTGATTCTCTTCTATGTGGCTTGGCGTTTTAGTATTTTAAGCGGCTTTCCTGCTGCAATATGTGCTATTATTGCATTGATCCATGATGTAGGCGTGATGTTCGGCGTATATATTATATTTAAGCTCCCGTTAAACGATATCTTTATTGCCACGGTTTTAACGGTTATAGGCTATTCCATGAACGATACCGTTATTATCTATGACCGAATTAGAGAGAATACCGGAATCATGCGGAAATCTGATCTGAGAAGTATTGTCAATGTCAGTATTTATGAATCTCTGACCAGAACCATCCACACCATGATGACTACCCTGATTTGTGTTGCGGTTCTGCTTATATTCTCAGTGAACCATAATATCAGCTCGCTGGTGGATTTCAGCTTCTCGCTTCTGATCGGTGTGATCTCCGGCGCTTATTCCACACTCTTTATAGCCACACAGCTTTGGGTGCTCTGGAAGGAAAGAAAAATGAAAGCTGCTATTAAAAAGGCATAAATCCGAGGGGCTATCTTTGTATAGCCCTTCAATTGATTACGAAATAATAAGATCCCTGGGTACCCATTCGGAATCGTCAATTCGTATTACCGTCAAAAGCGGCAGAGTGATGTTTTGGTGCGTAAGCGGAGCAGGATTGCGGAGCTTACCTAAGTAAAATCCAGGACGGATTTTTTCGAGGGCGCACGAAACATCACTCATGGCGCCAAATTACGAATTAAAAATTTTAGCGCAAAGCTTGACTTGAGACATCATGTATGTTATGATTTTAAATGCTTTGTGAGCGTTTTTTTTTATGCAAAAATCAATAAGCTTATAGCATAGGAGTGTTCCAAAATGAGAACTAGAATCACGTTAGCTTGCAGCGAATGTAAGCAGAGAAACTACGATACAATGAAGAATAAGAAAAATGATCCGGACAGACTTGAAATGAATAAATATTGCAAGTTCTGCCGCAAGCACACAGCCCATAAGGAAACAAAGTGAGCGAAGTATGCGTATTGGGCCGCTTCACGGGCTTTGTGCTTCGTATGAAGCAATGTATGTTTTGCGGACTGCTCAAAGCTTGTTAATTCGCAATAATTAGTGGGGAGTTGTTTCAATGACTGAGCAAAAAGAAAAGTTTACTCATCGCGTGGGTAGATTTTTTAAAGAAATCCGTATGGAAATGAAAAAGGTAATCTGGCCTACCAAGGAGCAGCTCATTAATAACACACTGCTTGTATTAGCAGCCTGTTTCTTTATCGGGATCGTGGTATGGATCGCAGATGCCGGACTTGGTCTACTCTACACTGCTGTTTTTGGACAGTAAGAAGAAAGTATAAAGGAGGGCTGGAGTCTTTGACTCCGCTTGATAAAGTATGACAGAGGAAGCTAAATGGTATGTTGTGCATACTTATTCCGGCTATGAGAATAAAGTAAAAGCCAACATAGAAAAAGTGGTCGAAAATAGAAAAATGCAGGATTTGATTCTTGATGTTGTTGTTCCGCTGGAAGAACAAATTGAGATAAAAGACGGCAAAAAGAAAGCGACGCTGAAAAAAGTTTTTCCTGGCTATGTACTTGTAAAAATGGTCATGTCCGATGATTCATGGTATATAGTCAGAAATACCCGTGGAGTGACGGGGTTTGTAGGGCCCGGTTCAAAGCCTGTTCCATTATCTGACGAAGAGGTCAGAATGATGGGTGTTGAACAGTTTGAGACGGTTGTGGATTATGAGATAGGCGATAGCGTACGCGTTATTGACGGGCCGCTGGAAAACTTTATTGGTACGGTGGAAGAGATCAGTATCGACAAGAAAAAAGTTCGGGTTATGGTTTCCATGTTTGGAAGAGAAACTCCTGTCGAGCTTGATTTTATTCAAATTCAAAAACTTTAATTTTGTTTCTTAAGCGAAGCAGCATTCATTTTGGATCGGACTCGCTTTAGGATATACCTGATGATTTTCAGGCAAGAATACTGGGAGGTGGACTATATGGCAAAGAAAGTTACGGGCTATATAAAATTGCAGCTCAATGCAGGTAAAGCAACTCCTGCACCACCGGTTGGACCAGCCCTTGGCCAGCATGGCGTTAATATCATGGGATTCTGTAAGGAATTCAATGAAAGAACCGCAAAAGAAGCTGGGTTGGTTATTCCGGTTGTTATTACGGTGTACAGCGACCGTTCATTTACGTTTATCACAAAGACTCCGCCGGCTGCCGTTCTTATTAAGAAGGCATGCAAAATTGAGAAGGGGTCTGCTGTCCCTAACAAGGACAAGGTAGCGAAGATCACAAAAGAAGACGTAAAAAAAATCGCAGAAATGAAAATGCCCGATCTGAACGCTGCTAGCATTGAAACAGCTATGAGCATGGTAGCAGGAACCGCAAGGAGTATGGGTATTACTGTCGTTGACTAAGGGTTGCTTAACAAACTGCTGCCCATTTGAAAATTTGGGTTTATTGTTTGGTAAAAGCCCCCGGCCCCGGACTGTGGGAGGGAGAATTCCCGCTAATTTATGACCACAAAGGAGTGAAATGAAATGAAGAGAGGCAAGAAATATCTAGAAGGTCTCAAACTTGTAGATAGAACAAAATTGTACGAGCCGGTCGAAGCAATGGAACTTGTGCAGAAGGCTGCTCCGGCGAAATTTGACGAGACTGTCGAGGCGCACATTAAACTTGGTGTTGACTCCCGTCACGCTGATCAGCAGGTAAGAGGTGCGGTTGTTCTGCCGCACGGAACAGGTAAAACAATCAGAGTGCTTGTATTCGCAAAGGGTGAAAAAGCTACCGAAGCTGAACAGAACGGCGCGGATTATGTCGGTGCCGAAGATCTTGTTACAAAGATCCAGAAGGAAAACTGGTTTGAATTTGATGTGGTGGTTGCCACCCCTGATATGATGGGTGTTGTAGGCCGTCTGGGCCGTGTTTTGGGTCCTAAGGGACTGATGCCTAACCCCAAAGCAGGAACGGTTACCATGGAAATTGCCAAGGCCATTACCGATATAAAAGCCGGTAAAATTGAATATCGTCTGGATAAGACAAATATTATTCACTGCCCCATCGGCAAGGTTTCTTTCGGTACCGATAAGCTTCATGATAACTTCCGTACGCTCATGGAAGCCATCGTTAAAGCAAAACCTGCTGCAGCAAAGGGTCAATATTTGAAGAGCGTTACTGTTACTTCAACGATGGGCCCCGGCATTAAGGTGAATCAGCAGAAAGTACTTGACTAATTTTCTTGGATACTATAAAATGAACTACGTTCAATTGAATATCTGACTGTAGACAGCAGGAACCCTTTTGGGTGTAACGTTTATCTTCCTGCCGAGGTATTCTTCTGAAATGGCTAAAAGCCCTTTCGTAGTCTATAGTTGGATTATGAAAGGGCTTTATTTTAGATACAACAAGGTTTAAGGAGGTGCTTTAAATGCCCAGTGAAAAGCTTCTAATACAGAAAAAAGCTCAGGTTAGTGAACTTGCTCAGAAACTGAAAGACGCAAAATCTATTGTTCTTACCGACTATAGAGGTCTTACCGTTGATCAGGACACCAATTTGAGAAAAGCATTGCGCGAGGCAAATGTTGAATATAGGGTTATCAAGAATTCTATCATCAACTTTGCTGCAAAGGACAGTGAGTTGGAAGGACTTCAACAATATATTGAAGGGCCTACCGCTATTGCTATCAGCGCAACCGATCCGATTGCTCCTTCCAAGATCCTGTCAAAGTTTGCAAAAGATTTTGGCAAGCTCGGGATCAAGGGTGGTGTGGTCGAAGGAAATATCATCGATGAGAACGGCGTAAAGGAACTTGCTTCCACTCCTTCAAAAGAGGAACTTCTCGCAAAATTCATCGGAAGTCTCCAGGGTTCACTGTATGGTCTTGCTGCTGCTATCAATGCAATTGCTGAGAAGCAGGAACAGGCTGCAAATGCCTAATGAATTGTTTAACGGTTTAATAAATAAATTGTAATGGAGGATATTGAAATGAGTGAAAAAATCACAAATATTATTGAAGAAGTAAAATCTTTAACAATCCTTGAACTCAAGGATCTTGTAAAAGCTATCGAAGAAGAATTCGGCGTATCCGCAGCTCCTGTAGCTGTTGCTGCTGGCCCTGCCGCTGGCGGAGCCGCAGCTCCCGCTGCTGAAGAGCAGACCGAATTCTCCGTTGTCCTTAAGGAGGCCGGCTCAGAGAAAATTAAGGTTATTAAAGTGGTTCGTGAAGTTACCGCTCTTGGCCTTAAGGAAGCAAAAGAAGCTACCGAGAAGGTTCCGAACACCCTTAAAGAAGGTCTTTCCAAGGAAGAGGCCGAGGCCATTGTCGCTAAGTTTAAAGAAGTTGGCGCAACTGCTGAAATTAAGTAATTTCATTATGGATACAAAAAAGGGAGACTTCATTTTGAAGGCTCCTTTTTTGTGACTTTTTAAAGAGTAGCGGGCCAGGGCAATTTATATACCCAGAAGCCCTTTAAGGTCTGACTCGGTCAGATTGCAACTGGCAATGCCCATCTGGCAAAAGACCGGCGCATTAAAGACAACCATCTCAAAATGTTTCCGTTTTTCATCGTCGGACATTTGTTCCATAGTGTTTAAAAATTCCTGAGGGTTTTCAACTTTTTTTGCAATATAATATCTTGCGGCATAAGCCGATACAATATTGCGTAAGCCTTCTTCTTTCCATACACTGTCGGGAATATAGGCCCAGATTTCATGTGCGTCCACGGTTTTGTTCCGGGCTGTCAGAATGGAAAGGATGGTAGTCCTTGCCGGTGCCTGCACCTTTTTATGATGATAAAGCAAATCCATCTTTTTGATCTCATCGAAACAATTTGCTGTCAGTTTTTCATTTTCAGCATCTGATCCAAAATTCAGCGTGCTTTTAATTTCGACGATAAGATCGTTCTCTTTTTTAAGCCTTGATAAGATTTCATAGCTGCCGTTTACATCACCTTTACCAGCTGTCTTGTAAGTAATTGAAAACTGCGGTAAATCTAAATTTTCTTTTTTCCCTGTGTTTGTAAATTTTATTTTAAGGTTTTCTGCTGCCATTGGAATTCACACTCCTTTTAAAGCCTGTCGATATTAAAATTTGGGATAAGGGAGGAAATTTCAATTATTCGTATTGTTTTATTATAGCATATATTGGTATCGATAAAAATTAAATTATTTTAAAGAGCTTCGATTCGTGCTACTCCGCAATCCTGCTCCGCTTACACACTTTAATATCACTCACGCCACCAGTTGGCATACTAAAACATCACTCTGCCGCTTTTGGTGAATTAAGGATTTTGAAAGAGGAATGAATATGGAAGATCACGGGCTTTATATGCTATAATTTATCATATCATTACTCTAAAACCGAATAACTTAAGAAGGAGGTTCATGATGAAAATATATGTAATGCTGGCAGATGGCTTTGAAGAAATTGAAGCCCTCTCGGTGGTTGACGTTTTAAGGCGCGGTGAGGCTGATACCGTTATGGTCGCTGTAAAGAATGGCAGGACCGTCATGGGTGCGCACCATATACCCGTTGTTGCCGATGTTCTTCTTACGGATATCAAAGTGAATCGGGAAGATATGATTGTGCTTCCTGGGGGCGGTGTGGGCGTTCAGAATCTGGCCGCTTCAGAGCCTCTCATTGGGCTTTTGAAGGAGCACCAGTCATATAAGGGACTTCTGGCTGCAATTTGTGCAGGCCCAACCATTCCCGGCAAGCTCGGATTTTATAAAGATATCAAAGCTATCTGTTATCCGGGATGCGAAGGCGACCTGCTTGGTGCGGTAATATCCCGGGAGGATGTTGTTGTCCATCGGAATTTCATTACATCAAGGGGACCGGGAACTTCCCTGGCCTTTGCGTATAAGCTGCTGGAGATGGTTAAAGGGGCTGAAACCGCCAAAAAAGTAAGCTCGGGAATGCTTTACAACAAGGTGCCTTAGAGTGAATTAAAGTGTGCCCTCAAGAAAATCCGTCCGGGATTTTATTCGGTAGCTCCGCAGTCCTGCTTTGCTGACGCGCTTTAATATCACTCACGGCACTTTTCGAAGAAGTCAATTTATATGACTTTACCGAAGGTGAATGAATGATTATTAGTTGGTTTAACCCTTGTTGTGCTTATTTGATTGATATAAAATAGATTTGTTTAAAAACCAATGATCGGAAAGGGTACAAAAATGCTGATAGATATTGCTAAAAAGAATGCAGAAAATCTAAAGAAAAATAGCTACCCCGGCCGCGGTATTGTGCTGGGCGTTATTCCGAGCGGTGAAAAATTTATACAGATATATTGGATTATGGGCCGCAGTGAAAACAGCAGAAACAGGATATTTGTTGAGGAGAATGGCTTCGTCCGGACAAAGGCCTATGACGAGAGCAAACTGAAAGATCCATCGTTGATCATCTATTATCCATTAAAGGTTTTTAATCGCTATCATATTATTTCAAACGGAGACCAGACAGATACTGTATACGATGCGTTAAAATCTGGAGCAGGATTTGAGGCCGGACTCATGACCCGTGAATTTGAGCCGGACGCCCCTAATTTCACGCCTAGAATTACCGGACTTATAGAGCTTGGCGGCAAAAACGCTTATTCCCTTGCCATACTGAAAAGCCTTGAAGGCTATAATGGAAGCTGTGTACGAAACTTCTTCCATGTAGAAAAGCCGGTACCGGGTATAGGCCATTGCATTCACACCTATGAGAAGGATGGTGAGCCCTTGCCGTCTTTTAAGGGCGAGCCTTATGTAATGCCCATTCCTGAAAGTGCAGGGGAGGCTCTGGCCGCCTATTGGGAACTCTTAAACCCTGAAAACAGAATTTCTCTTCTGGTCAAGACCATTGATATAAAAACAGGAGAAGTGGAGATAAAAATTAAGAATCGACATATAAAGTAATTTTCGGAAGGATGAATAAAATGCAAGAGGTATCGATCAAGTACGGATGCAATCCTCATCAGAAACCAGCAAGACTCTATATGAAAAAAGGTGAGCTGCCTGTCACCATTTTAAACGGTGCGCCCAGCTATATTAACTTTGCGGACGCCCTCAATGCCTGGCAGCTGGTGAAGGAGCTGAAAGCTGCAACAGGCCTTCCGGCAGCAACTTCATTCAAGCATGTGAGTCCGGCAGGTGCGGCTGTTGCCAATCCGTTGAGCGACACGCTGAAAAAAGCATACCACGTGGAGAATTTAGTGCTCTCACCGGTTGCCAGCGCCTATGCCCGGGCACGCGGAGCCGACCGCATGTCTTCTTTCGGAGACTTTGTGGCCATCAGCGATAAGGTGGATGTGTCCACGGCAAAGCTTCTTTCCAAAGAGGTTTCTGACGGAATTATAGCACCTGGTTATGAAGAGGAAGCCATGGAGATACTCAAAAAGAAAAAAAGAGGGAATTATGTCATACTCAAAATGGACCCAGGCTATTTCCCCGAAGAGCTTGAAAGTAAAGATATCTATGGTATAACTCTTGAGCAATTAAGAAATAATGCCGTTATAAGCAAGGAAACATTCAAGCAGATTGTAACAGAATGCAAAGATTTTACGCCGGAGGCCATCCGTGATCTCTTGATCGCAACAATAACCTTAAAATACACCCAGTCCAATTCCATCTGTTTTGCCTATGATGGACAGGTGATCGGGGTTGGTGCAGGTCAGCAGTCAAGAATTCACTGCACAAGGCTGGCCGGAGATAAGGCGGATATTTGGATGCTCCGTCAGCATCCGAAGGTTTTGTCGCTCCGCTTTAAGGCAGGGCTTAAAAATCCCGATATTGACAACGCCATTGATTTATATCTCAGAGATGATATTACCGAAGTGGAACTGCAGGAATGGGAAACTTTATTTGAGGAAGTTCCCGCAAAACTTACTCGGCGGGAGAAGGAAGAATCGATCCAATCCTTTGACGGTGTAGCGTACTCCTCGGATGCATTTATTCCGTTTAAGGACAATATTGACAGGGCTGCAAAAAGCAGTGTCAAATATGTCGCTCAGCCGGGCGGTTCGGTCCGAGATGAAGATGTCATAAAAGCCTGCAATACCTATGGTATGGCAATGTGCTTTACAAGTTTAAGACTATTTCATCATTAACAAACATCGGTTATCAGAAAGGATAAATAAAAGTCTGAAATTTTGCGGACTTTTACTGAAGGTTCTGAAAATACAATGCTGGAAAATACTCTGTGGATGCTGTTTTTTATGGCTTTAACGGCTTATTTGGGTACACTGGTTATAAAAAAACAGCCCAAAAGAATTTGGCTTATTTTGATGATTGAACTGGCTCTGATCTGCCGGTATGCTGTTATTTTCGTCATGTATTCGAGCGGTACCGAAGCCTCGGGAACCGACGGACTTATTTATCACCAGATTGCCAAGGAGATTGCGCAGCAGTTAAAGACGGGAACACCACTCTGGCGTGTTGAGTATAAATATACCTGGTACACCGTGCTGGTTGGAATACAATATGCGCTGTTTGGTGTTAACCGCTATGTTGCCTCGTTTTTGAACGCTTTTTTGGCCATTTTTTCAGGTTATTTGCTGACAGGAATAGCGCTGAATTTGAAATACAGCTTCAAAAAGTCCTTTACTATCGGTCTTGCCTATGTATTCATGCCCAGCATGATGGTTTGGACCACCGATACGCGCAAGGAATCCCTGATATTCTTTATAGCCATTCTCATATGGTATTTGGTGCTGAAAGTGATGCAGGAGCGTGAATGGCCCAAATACCGGCAGATGGTATATATTGCCTCCATTTGCTTTCTTCTTTGGGTGAGTACTATGCTCCGGATTTATATGCTCTTTACCATTGGAGGAGGAATATTGGTTGGTCTCTTTTTTAATTATTTAAAGACCAAAAGAAGGTTCACCCTGGTTTTTGCGGCAGTGATTTTTGCCGCCTGCCTATTGGTGACCTTTAATACCGTACTCCTAAATATGAGGGACTATCACGCTCTGCCGATGGACCGCAGCCAGGGCGGGGATGAGGACATTGATGCGGAGATCACCTCCATTATTGATATCATCCAGCAAAGAAATATACCGAAGTCGGTCAATGGCTTTTTAACGGAACCCCATATCGACAATGTCGCCAATATTACAGATATTGCAGGGAATTATTTTTTGGTGACCCTGGTTCGTATTGAAATGGTATTCTGGTATGGCTGTATGATTTTGGCCCTTTTTGGATTTCTGGATGCTTTTCTGAAATGGAAGCCGTATCTGCTGGGCACGATGGCCTATATTATTTCGTATAGTCTTGTAAATGCGTTGATTAGTGAGAGCGTGGCGGATACCTATTACCGGTATCGTGCCGCTATAGTGGCTCCGGTTCTGCTTTTTGCAGATCCTTACCCATTTATCAACAACCTCAAGGAAATCGTACTGGGAGAATATGGTAATGGCATTTCTGCGCCGCGGATAAAAGGCTGAGGTTGATGGAAAGGGGGAAGCGGAAAATGGGAAAAACAGCAAAAATAATTTCCTTATTTCTTTTGATAGGCCTGATGCTTTTGTCTGGGTTTTTGGCTTTTGCGGATTCCAGTATGAACAATACCATATCCAGCTATGATATTAATGTCCGCATTAATTCTGACGGCAGCCTGGATATTACAGACAAGGTTAATTTCACTTCCCTTGGCAGCTATAATAATACCATGCTTTTAATCGATAATCAGGAGAATGAAGAAATTGAAATCAAAAACGTCTATATGCTCCAGAAGGATGGCTATATAGAATGTGAAAGGTTTGCAGAAGGTGAATGGACCGCCAATGTTTTTTCCGGATCCTATAGTGTTATTCAGGAAACCGGAAATATCAAGCTGAAGGTCTATGGCACTTTCAGCAAGCGTTATGGATCCATTGTAGTCCAGTATAAAGTCAAGAATGCCATAAAGCGTTATAAGGATGTGGCCGAATATAGAAGAACCCATGTTTTTAAGAATTGGGGAAGCCGCATATCAAATATTAACATTTCTGTTTATCTTCCGTCATATACTGATCCCGCTTTAATCAGGCCTTATTTGCACGGGGTCCTGGTCGGGAAAAAGAATACTGAGAGCCGGCGTGTCGTTCATTTTAATATTCCTGACACCGTTCCGGGAGAATATATTGAAGCCGGTATTATCTTTCCGCAGGATTTGGTATATAAAGCGGAGTATAAGGAGCGAAAAGATCATCTGGAGCAGATTCTCAGAGAAGAAGCCGAGTACAGTGAAAGTGATAAGGAAGAGCTGTTAAGAGCCAGGGAAAATGCTGCAAAAGAGGCGGGGAGAAGGGCATGGGCAGAAAAAATGACACAGCGGGCAAGGGCAATTGCTGCGAGTATGTCTATTTTAGCTTCTCTTTTGGGCATTTATACCATTTGGAGAATATATAAGAAACTGCATCAATTAAAAAAGACCCCCGTTCCTCTAAATTTTAATGGGATAGAGCACTTGAGTCCCGCTGAGGTGCGCCTGGTTATTTCAAACAGTAAAATTGGTGCCAGAGCTGTTCTGGGAAATTTATTCTGCCTGGCTTCACGGGGTTATTTGATCCCCCGAGTCATAGAGCAGGAAAGCGGCCGGCCTGTTATAGTCCTTGACCGAAGCGGGCAGCTGAATGACGAAAGCCTGTCCCAGTCGGATCTGTATTTATTGGATGTGGTCATGAGATATACTGATGAAGAAGGGCACTTTAATCCCTCATATTTGCTGAAAAAGACAGAGCAGAAGTCCAGCGGGAAAGATATTAAGGAGAGCTTTCATAAATGGGAGCAGTTGGTTACCCGGGCCTATTTTGAGAAAAATGCGCTGGATACGGGATTGCTCTTCTACCGTAATACAGGGTTGATTTATGGAGCCATATTATTTTTATTTGGCTGCATTGTTCCTGTCTCCTTATCCATCTGGTCCGGTTATTCCATGCTGATTGTCGGCCTCACGCTGTTTTTGTATACCTTGAGAATAAGAAGGCATACGGATTATGGCATATCCAAATACCGCTTATGGAAGGAAATGAAGAAGCGCCTTTTAAAGCGGCAAATAGCATTGGATGGACTGCCCCAATGGATGACCCGGCCCTTCTCTTTCCTGGGTTATAGCTTGGCTCTTGGCACAGAAACGGAGCTTGTGCTATTTGAAGCCGCCTTAAAAAATGAAAAAATAGATTTTCAGCCCTGCCATGGGACTGAAAGTCTTGGACGCTGCGTTAAAGAAACGCTTTCAGTGCTTGACAGAGCACTCTCCTCAGTTAGGGACATTCTTTGAATCTTTAGCCCATTTTAGAATGGTGAAAAATTTTTGTGATGGAATATCAATAAGGAAACATTTCAAAAAATTCTACATAAAAAGGCCGTATACTAGGTTATCGTGACATAGCGCTGTAATGATGATAATACGTAAGACAGCTGATCTCAAATAAGCATTCTATGAAATTTTTAACAAAAAACTGGATAAAATACGCCTGAAGTGCAAAGAATGATACAGCATATAATTCAGGATGGGATGGTGTGACCTTTATGTTAAAAGGTTTAAAAGGTCTGTTTATTTATGAGAAGCCTTCAAAAAGCGACTTTGAGTTTGCAGAGGATCCAAGCGAATCTGCGGCCTGGAATCAATATAGAAATAAAGAAAAAAATCGGACCCAACAACAAAATGATCAGAGTGTAAATGCCGATCAAAGGCAGGCAGAAGTTCAAAACAAGCTGCTTCAAATTTTAAAGGGGAGTCAGGAGCAGCAGAGCACAACTGAACCCAAAGAAAATGAAAAATCCTGCAATAACAGCCAAGAAAAAGAAATGGACAGCGCTGCCGGCGGCCAGGCAGATGAAAATATGGAAGAGCCGGAGAAGAACGGCAATAAGAAAGATGATACTACCGATAGCGGCGCAGAAACCGGTGAGAGTCAGAAACAAAATGATGAAAAACAAGGGAATGCCGATCCAATAGAAAAAAAGCAAAAAGATGGAAAAAATCTTAAACAAGATCAAAAAAATCAAGAAAAAAGGTTAAATAAGCGGCCTATTTCTCCGTTGCCTCTGGAAAGATTAATAAAAAATAAGGCTCCCGCTAAACAGGAGGAAGATGACAACCAGGGCCAGAAGGCTGAGAAAAGGAGTAAAATTCAGCCGTCCCAAAAAGAGAAAGATATTCAAAAAGATAAAAAAAAGGATAAAGGCAAAAAAAGCAACGGTAAAAATAGCAAGGAGTCCGGTTCGGAATGTAAGGAACTGATATATGTAAGCCCAAATATTCAGGAGAATATTGAATTTCTGAAGTTTAAGTATCATCTGCCTCAAAATAAGGATATCATTATCCGTGAATTTAATATCGCACAAAAAATCCCTGCCTTTGTGATTTTTGTGGATGGGATGATAAATAGCTCCATTATCAATGAATTTCTACTTCCGGAATTAATGTATGTTCCGTCGGCAGACGATTTTAACGAAGAATGCCCCCTGGATTATGTTGAAAAAAACGTGATATCATTAAATCAAATAGAGCACATGAACACATATAAAGAGATAAACCAGCAGATTCTAAGCGGTCTAACAGTTCTTTTTATTGACGGCTGCAAGGAGTGCCTTGTCATCGAAAGCCGTGGATTTGAAAGAAGATCTGTTGGGCCGCCCATCTCGGAAACAGTTGTAAATGGTGCACATGAAGGTTTTACAGAAACACTTCGGACCAATATTACACTAATCAGAAGAATTATAAAAAATGAAGATCTGCTTACAGAATTTCATTTTGTCAGCAAGACAAATAATTTTCTATGTGCAATGATGTATATTGAGGGGATTGCCAATCCAAGAATAGTAGAAGAAGTCAAACGGCGAATCAAGAATCTGGATATTGACTATATTTCGGGAAGCGGAATGCTGGAGCAGCTCATTGAAGATAAGCCCAGTACGCTTTTTCCCCAGGTCATCTCAACCGAACGGCCTGATCGTGTGGGATCTTTTTTAATGGAAGGAAAAGTGGCCCTGATTTGCGAAGGGACTCCATTTGCACTGGCCATGCCCAGCACCTTTTTTGATCTGTATCATACCTCTGAGGAATCGAATCTGCGCCATCATTACGGCACATTTTTAAGAATTGTCAGGATTGCGGGCTTATTAATTGCGGCATTTTTACCCGGTATGTATACGGCTCTTATTTTATATCACCAGGAAATGATACCAACCGCTTTGTTGTTCAGTATAATAGCTTCACGGACTACAGTGCCTTTTCCTACCATTTTAGAGATTATTTTGATGGAATTTTCTTTTGAGCTTATCAGAGAGGGCGGCATTCGTGTTCCGGGTGTAATAGGGAATACCATCGGTATCATCGGTGCTTTGATTATGGGGCAGGCGGCAGTTTCAGCGGGACTGGTAAGCCCGGCGCTAATTATTATCGTTGCTCTTTCAGGCCTGGGGAGCTTTGCCATTCCGAACTATTCCTTATCTCTTGCCGTTCGCATCATACGTTTTCTGTTTATTATCTTTGGCTTTCTTGCAGGCTTTTACGGAATCTCAGCGGGGTTTACCATCCTAATGGCCATTACGCTTAATATGAAATCCTTCGGTGTTCCGTTTTTTGCGCCTATGTCTCCTGTAACAAGGTCCAATAGCGATAAGATACTAAGAGCCAATATACAGGAGCAGCAGAACAGGCCGGACTATATAAACCCTGTTAATTTAAAACGAATGGCTGATAACCCCAGAGGTTGGTCAAATTCTTCAAAAGGGGGGAAATCTTCAGATGAATAAAGAATGTAAATTCGGGTATCATGAAGCCATCAGCTCGATTGTTATTACCATATCCATCAGGGCTTTTTTTACAAGCGCCGGAAGAGTGGTTGAAATGGTCGGTACAGCCGGCTGGTATATGACTCTTATTTCCGCTGCGGTTGCCTCTTTTCTATTTCTTTTTATGTATCTCCTGTTAAAAAGATTTCCCCGGAAGAATATCATGCAAATCAATGATATTGTCTTGGGTAAATGGGCCGGCTCCATCCTGTCATTTATACTGGGCTTTTTTTTATTGATTATTATAGCCATCAATTTCAGAGAATTCACCGAAGTGCTTAAAATATATGTTCTTCCGGACAGTCCGCCCAGCTTCATCATGATTATTTTTATGTTGGGCGTTGTAATCCAGACGTTCATGGGCTTGGAAACCATTGTGCGATATGCCAAATTTGTAGTTTATATGCTTCTGGCAGGCTATATTTTTGTAATATTGCTCTCCGTACAAAATTTTAAACCGACCCAGCTTTTGCCCATTCTGGGCAATGGCCTGGATAAAACAATTATAAACGGTTTTCTTCGCTGCTCTTTCTATGGTGATGTGATCATTGTAGGAATCATCGCTTTATCGCTTCAAGGACCTCAGGAAATTAAAAAAATTGGTTTCGGGAGTATTCTGATATCCGGTCTTGTAGCCAGTTCTTCCCTCCTCGCTTTCGGCCTGGTCTTTCCTTATATCACTGCCCAGGAGCTTACGTCTCCGATGTATGAAATGGCCTCTCTAATAGATTATGGAGGATTTCTGAAGCATATGGATCCTATTTTCCTGTTTTTATGGAATTTCGGTTCTTTCATAGAAGTATCATTGCTTTTTTATTGCAGTATCTTAGTTTATTGCCATGTCTTCCGAATAACAGATTACCGTCCGGTGATCATTCCCATGGCCACGCTGTTGTATAGCATAAGTCTTATTCCAAGAGGCATTTCAGAAGTAATAGGCAAATACGTAGAGGTCATCAGATCCTGGGGATGGGTAATCTATTTTGTGCCGTCTATTGCTATTCTGATTATAGCGGCTATTAGAAAAAAGAAAGGGGAATCCGAAAATGCGTAAACTTGCATTGATTTTTCTGGCAGCAACCATACCGCTATTTTTTACCGCTTGTTTTGATGCAAATGAAATAGGGGATTTTGCTTATGTGTCTCTATTGGGGATTGAACAGGGCGTTGAAGACACCTTTCGGTTCACTTTTCAAATTCCTAAATCCACCGGGGGGGCGGGCAGCAGTGGCGGCAGCGGAGGAGGCGGAGATACGGAAGGCGGAGGACAGGGCGAAGAGAAGGAAAAGGGGACCATAACGATAGAAGCGCCCTCCTTTTTCTCGGCCATTCCGATTTTGAATTCGAATATATCAAAAGAATTGAATTTTATGCACCTTGAAGCCATTGTCATTTCTGAAGGGATGGCATCCAGCGGGAAAATAGGCGAGCTTATCACCCCGTATGCACGCTTCCGGGAGATTCGCCGAACGACAAAAATCATTATTTGCAAAGGCACTGCCGAGAAGTTTATTAAGCAAGTCGCGCCCTACTCGGGGGAATTGGTGACTCAGACCATTGAAGAATTGATTAAAAATTCAAAAAAATCGAGTTTTTTTCCTGTCTCCAACTTAAATGATGCCTATGACGGTACAAAATCAACCTACCATGCATTTTTTGGAACTTACGCAGCCATTAATGAGGGCGAAAAATTACCGGAAGAGGGCTCTGTGTATGAGGGCGGATACCGGATCCCCGGAGACTATTATGCAGGAGACGTCCCCCGTTCCAATGGTCAGAAATTTGAATTTTTCGGTACCGCTGTATTTGACGGGGATAAAATGGTTGGAAAATTGACGGGATTTGAAACCCAGATGATGATGCTTGTAAGAGGGGATGTAAAGAGAATGTCGTTTACCATAGCAGATCCGCAAAAGCCGGAACTGGTGCTTCCCATCTCTATTAAAGAAGTAGATAAATTGAAAGTTCAGGTAGATATAGATGGGGATAAGCCCAAAATTAAGCTTGAGTTGGGTATGGAAGGCGATATCGCAATTATTCAGAGCAGAATAAACTATGAGAAGCCTGAAATGAAAAAAATAGTTGAGGCTGCCTTTGAAAAATATATTGAAGATGGCATCAACAGAACCTTTCAAAAGTGCCGGGAAATGAAGTGCGATGTATTTAATTTCGGACATTCTGCAGTAAAAAAATTTCTTACCATACCGGAATGGGAGGAATACAACTGGATAGATAAATTTCCAAATTCCGAATTTGAAGTGAAGGCGAATTTCACTGTCAGGAGAACCGGCAAAATGCTGAAAAGTATGCCTGTTCTTTCAACGGAGGGAAAAGAATGATTATTTATATAGGTGTGCTTTACCTCATATTATCCTCAATCTATACTTTTAGTTTTGCGGGAAAGATCTGGAATGAGAATAAATTAGCATCGCTTGGAGCCATATTGATTGTTTTTCTTTCAATGGGCGTCTCTCTTTATGTTTTGCTGCGATCCGCTTAAATAAAAACAGCTGAGGAAGAATTCTTCCCAGCTGTTTTTAGTAAATATGAGGAACGAACATTAAAAATGCCTGATCAATTCTCTTCCACTGTAATGACACTTACCGGGCAGCTTTCCTGACATTCTACAGCCATATCTTCAACATCCTCGGGAACTTCTTCCACATAAACCTCGGCCAGGCCGTCGTCAGCCATCCTAAAGACCTCCGGGCAGGTACTCGCACACAGCCCGCATGCAATACAACCATCCCTATCAATACTTGCTTTCATACCGATTACTCCTTTAAATCAATTTTATATAAGAACATTATACCCACTCCAAAACGAATATAACATTTTATTTTGGAGAGGACCTAAGCTAATATCCGACAATTCGGCAGTAAAATGAAGCCCTAAACATGGAATTAAACTTAAAAAAACAAATAATGGCTGCACCTATAAGCAACAAATTCGGGAAATTTGTTGCTTATAGGTGCCAAAAATGATAGAATTTCTTTTTGGGAGGTGAAGCAAATGAGCAATTTGGGACAATATATAACGAACCTCCGCAATGCCAAAAAACTGTCTATACGGGGGCTGGCTGAGCTCGCCCATATAAGCCATACAGAAATTGCAAGGCTTGAAAACGGGGAAAGAAAGAACCCGTCTTTTTCTGTTCTAAAGTCTATTTCAAATGCCCTAGGCGTTAGTTTTAATGAAATTATAAAAGCTGCCGGATACATTGAGGAGGATTTCCCTATTACTGAATTGCATGGAATTATTTTAGAAATCGCAGATCTGGATGAGAACGAGATGAAGGAGGTAAAAGATTTTATTGAATTCTTGCATAATAAAAAAATAAAGAATGGGAAGTGATAGAAATAAAAACATTATTTTTTATTATTGTAAATAGAGGCAAGGCTAATGCTGTATTGCGCAAAGCACAGGAATGCGGTGCAACGGGAGGAACGATTTTTTTTGGGGAAGGCACAATACAGTCCAAGCTGTTGGAGAAAATAGGCCTGACTGAGATACACAAGGAAATTCTAATGATATCCGCATCAGAGGAGCTTTGCGAGAAATTACATAATACACTTAGCGAAGCCTTTATGTTTTCTAAGAGGAACAACGGAATTGCTTTTTCTATCCCATTCGAGCGTTGGCAATTACAAGCCTCCGGGCAAGAAGAAAGGAATACATCAAAGAAAATAGACGCCTCACATTTTTGTATTATGACCATCGTGGATAAGGGGCGGAGCAAAGATTGTATAAAATCAGCAAGAGCCGCGGGCGCCAAGGGTGGAACCTTGCTCCACGGTCGTGGGGCCGGTATACCGACAGATTTTTATTTTCCATTGGTGATAGAACCTCAAAAGGATATCGTCATGATTATCACGACAAAAGATAAAGTTATTCCAATTAGGGAAAGGATATTTTCCGATCTGGAGCTTGGAAAAGCCGGGAATGGTATCATCTTTACGCTTCCGGTGAGCAGAGCCAGCGGCCTCTTTGAAAACAGGTCTGAAGAAAGTAAGGGGGTCACGTCATGAACCTGCTCTTTGAAAAAGCTAAGGAAGTCACCCGAACCTTGTTACCTGTTGTAATATTAGTACTATTGCTCTGCTTCACTATAGTTGATGTTGAAACAGATGTTTTTATACGTTTTATTGTCGGGAGCGTTTTGCTCTTAATTGGGCTGTCAATTTTTTTATGGGGTGTAGATTTGGCCATGAATCCAATTGGTGAGAATATGTCTCATGAAATAGCCACTTCAAGATCACCTTATAAAATTGCGATCCTCAGCTTCTTTTTAGGTTTTTTAATAACTGTCGCTGAGCCTGATTTACTTATTCTTGGCTCACAGATCGAGGAATCTTCCGGAGGCACTTTAAACGCATCTATCATCGTATATTTGGTATCTATTGGCGTGGGAATTATGGTCTCATTAGGTGTTTTTAGATTGCTGCGAGATAAGCCGCCATACAATGTATTCATGGCAATAGCTTATGGAATTTTTTTTGTATTGGCATTTTTTGTTTCAGAGGAATTTTTGGCCATCTCTTTTGATGCTTCCGGAGCAACCACCGGCGCTCTTACCACTCCGTTTGTTCTTGCAATATCGCTGGGGCTTTCTAAAGTGAAGGGCGGTAAGAACTCGGAAGAAAATTCTTTTGGACTTGTCGGCGTCATGAGTGCCGGGCCCATACTGGCCGTGATGCTTATGTCAATTATTTCCGGACAAAAAAATATACAAGGAGATGTTGGTGAATACGTTTTTGCAGAAGGTGTATTCGGACCCATCATAAAGGCCATCCCGGCAATCTTCATGGAATCCCTCATAGCCCTTTTGCCTATAACAATTCTATTTATAATTTTTAATTTTAGAAAATTCAAATTGTCTAAAGATGATCTTTCTGGAATAATAAAAGGACTTCTCTATACTCTGCTGGGACTTACAATTTTCCTCACTGCAGTAAATTCCGGATTTATGGATATGGGCCGAATAATCGGAATGGAAATTGCTAAAATGAGCAATTGGCTGTTAATATTCATAGGATTCCTGATGGGTCTTATAGTCGTTTTGGTCGAGCCCGCCGTACATGTATTAGGCGAGCAAATTGAAGAAGTTACCAGCGGTCATATTCCCATTAAATTAATTCGAATGACGCTTTCCATAGGTGTTGGTATAGCAATTGCACTTTCCATGGTAAGGATTGTTGTTCCTGAGGTTAAGCTGTGGTATTTTCTTCTGCCTGGATTCGCTACTGCTATATGGCTTTCTTTCAGGACCGATCCGATTTTTGTGGGAATTGCTTATGATGCAGGCGGAGTTGCTTCAGGTCCTATGACGGCAACCTTTGTGCTTGCTTTCGCTCAAGGAGCAGCTACGATTATAGATACTGCTGATGTACTGGTGGACGGGTTCGGCGTTATTGCAATGGTGGCAATGGCCCCTGTTTTTTCAATCATGATTTTAGGGACTGCATTTAAGCATAAAAAAGTTGAATATCCTGCAATTGAAAAAAAGAGTATTATAACCTCTCATCTGATAGAAGAGAGCAACATGCAGCACGACTGCATCATGGTAGTTGTAAATAGAGGGTTTGCTGAAAGAGTCGTAGATGTAGCCCGTCAGTCGGGTGCAACGGGAGCGACAATAATCCGTGGAAGAGGCACAGATGAGCATCAAAAGGTAATGTTGCCTATCATAAATATAGAATTGCAGCCTGAAAAAGAAATTGTTCTGTTAATCACGGGCACTCATGTTAGTGCATCCATAGCGGATAGCCTGTTATGTGATATACAGCTTGATAAGGATGGGGAAGTAGTAGTCTATATATCGCCTGTAGAAGCTATGGTTAAGAGCCTTTCAACGGAACAAAACACGGATGATATTGTTCCTGCAACTTAAAGCTTTTTATCTGCTATCTTTCTTTATCTTGCCATATATTAACTGTCTCCTATATTTTGGTGCGAAGATAGCGGCTCTTTACTTCTTTCCGTGAAACTATAAGATAGTGGTATAATTTGGTCATGAGGGGTGACTGAATTGGAACCAGTATTTAACTTTGTTAATATGTTTGAAAGTTCAATAGGACTAAAAGAACCGTGGAAGGTAACCCGTGCAGAATTTGATCAGCAAGATCGGGCTGTACATGTATATATAGAAGCAAGAAAAACAGCACTATATCCGTGTCCCGAATGTGGTAAGTTATCCAAACGGTATGATGATGAGGATGAAGAACGGGTGTGGCGCCATGCAGATGTTGTAATGTATCCATGCTATATTCACTGTCGTAGACCACGAATAAAATGCCAAGAACATGGTATTCATGTTGTTGATGCACCATGGGCACGCAAGGACGCACGTAATACGTTTTTATTTGAAGGTTGTGCGATGATGTTAGCAGAGACGATGTCATTAAATGAAGCTCGAAGGATACTGAGAATTAGCCGCACAGCCTTAATGCACATTGTGAATTATTGGGTTGAAAAGGCTATATCAGAGGAGGACTTGAGTGAAGTAAATCAACTTAGTATTGATGAAACCTCATTTAAGAAAGGGCACAGTTATGTGACTGTTATAGGTGACCCAGAACGGAGGAGAATCGTTGGTGTTGAGGGAGGACGCGATATTGATGCGGTTGAGCGATTTTCTCTGGATTTCGAATCTAAGGGGGGCGATTGCAATCGAGTAAGCCATGTAAGTATGGATATGAGCAAAACTTATAAGAGTGCCTGTAAGATGTGCTTCCCCAATGCTAAGGTAGTGTTTGACCATTTTCACGTGAAGAAACTCATACTGGATGGGATGGATACCGTACGAAAGGAAGAACAGGGTAAGCAGAATGCCCGTAATAAAACAGCAGGAAAGAAGTTGCTTATGATTCCCGAGAATCGGATGACGGAACAACAGGAGGCAGTAAAAGACATTCTCTGTAAGACCTATCCTAAAACAGGAAGAGCCTTTCGAATGGTACAACAATTCGACGATATCTATCGTTGCCAAACTCCAAAAGAAGCTCAGTCAATACTTAAAAAGCTCACGAGTTGGATGATGCACAGTAAGCTTGAACCAATGAAGAATGTAGCAAAATCCTTTCGCAAGAATAAAACAGAAATTCTGGAATACTTTAAAAACCGCTTAACCAATGCATTTGCTGAAGGGATGAATAGCATAATTCAAACAGCGAAACGAAAAGCAAGAGGGCTGCGAACGTTTGAAAGTTACCGAATAATGATTTTTCTTGCTGTAGGAAAACTCCAACTTTCTTATCCCCAACCATTTCCCATTTAACTTTTCACGGAGTTAAGCAAAGAACCAGATCCATAGGGGCGTTGACATTTCGAAAAACATTATAATATAATATAAGTTAATCTTAATATCTGTTGATGACGGGAATATGAAGGAAGAGGCTGCAATAAAGAGAGAGGATCACTGGTGAGAGATTCTCATGGGTGCCGGTCTTTCGTCCCACCCCCGAGACACAAGGCCGACGAGGCCTGCGCCAGTCCCGTTAAAGACTAATGAAGCCGGGCTTTTTAAAAGAAAGCCAATCAGGGTGGTACCGCGGTAAAAGTTATCCGTCCCAAGTATAGGGGCGGATTTTTTATTTGCCGTTTTCAATATAAAAAATATCGGAGGTTTTTATGGCACAGGATAAGAAATTTGTAGAAGCGATTACATCAATGAACGAAGATTTTGCTCAATGGTATACCGACGTCGTTCGAAAGGCTGATTTAATGGCCTATTCCAGCGTAAAAGGCTGTATGATCATTCGCCCTTATGGATATGCCATCTGGGAACTGATACAAAAGGAGCTGGACAGGCGCTTTAAGGAAACCGGGCATGAAAATGTCTATATGCCTATGTTTATCCCGGAAAGCCTTCTGCAGAAAGAAAAGGACCATGTGGAGGGTTTTGCCCCCGAAGTGGCCTGGGTTACCCACGGGGGAAGCGAAGAGCTGGCTGAAAGGCTCTGCGTCCGCCCGACTTCCGAAACGCTTTTCTGCGATCATTACAAGGATATTATCCAGTCCTACAGGGATTTGCCCAAGCTGTACAATCAATGGTGCTCCGTGGTCAGATGGGAGAAAACCACAAGGCCATTCCTCCGTTCTGCTGAATTTTTATGGCAGGAGGGGCACACTGTCCACGCGACCCCTGAAGAGGCCCAGGAGGAGACCATCCGCATGCTGAATGTCTATGCCTCCTTCTGCGAGGAGTTCCTCGGCATACCCGTTATTAAAGGGCAAAAGACTGAAAAGGAGAAATTTGCGGGCGCAAAGGCCACCTATACCATTGAAAGCCTGATGCATGACGGCAAGGCGCTGCAGTCGGGCACCTCGCACAATTTCGGAGACGGTTTTGCCAGGGCTTTCGGAATTCAGTTCCTGGATAAGGATAATCAGCTTAAATATGCGCATCAGACCTCCTGGGGAGTTTCTACCAGGCTCATAGGCGCCGTTATTATGGTGCATGGGGATGATTCGGGGCTTGTGCTTCCCCCGCGGGTGGCGCCCGTTCAGCTTGTTATAGTACCCGTGCAGCAGCATGTGGAAGGTGTTCTGGATAAGGCTTATGAGCTGAAGGAAAGGCTTTCCAAGGTGTGCCGTGTAAGCGTTGACGATTCGGATAAAATGCCCGGCTGGAAATTCTCCGAGCATGAAATGCGCGGTGTACCTCTGCGCCTGGAAGTGGGTCCCAAGGATATCCAGAAAAACCAGGTGGTGCTTGTCAAACGCGAAAACCGGGAGAAAATGTTTATCTCCATGGATGAACTGGAGACAAGGGTGCCCCAGATACTGGAAGAAATCCAGCATTCATTGTATCAAAAAGCCTTGGCCCACAGAGAGCGCAGAACTTTTAAGGCTGCCAGCTTAGACGAAATGGAATCCATTTTAAATGCCACCCCTGGCTTTATCAAGGCCATGTGGTGCGGGGACGAGGCCTGTGAGAAAGCCATCAAAGACAGAATGGCTGCCACGGCCCGCTGTATTCCCTTTGAGCAGGAGAAAATCAGCGATAAATGTGTCTGCTGCGGTAAAGAGGCAAAGCAGATGCTCTATTGGGGAAGAGCTTATTAAGCTGAAAAGATGCTTTTTAAAACCACGCCGAAGGGTCTTACCAGGGTCATTAAAAACCCAGTCCATGAACCCCCCTTTTCGGCGTGGTTCTTTGTTTTCAGCGATAAATAAAAGATTTCAAAAGCATTAAACCACAATAACTTTGAAAAGCGGCAGAGTGAAGTGTGTAAGCGGAGCAGGGTTGCGGAGCTACTGAATAAATCCAGGACGGATTTTCTTGAGGGCGCGTAAAAACATCACTCATGACGCTAAATCATAAAAGCATGATATGATTGCTGACGGGTCCCGGGAACCTTGAAACATGCGGACATGTTATAATAAATGAAGCTGTAAAATTACAATTTTTTATCTCAGGCGGTGAGTATATTGAAAGAGAAGATCCTCTGTGTCGATGATGAGGAGATGGTGTTGGAAGCCCTGAAAATGGAGCTGATGAGGGGCCTTACCGGCAAATATATCATTGAGACTGCATTAAGTGGTGAAGAAGCCCTTCAAATCGCGGAGGAGTCGGAAAAAAACGGTGACCGCATTTTGGTGGTATTATCGGATCAGCAGATGCCGGGCATGACGGGTGAGGTACTGCTGTCCATATTAAACATAAAAATACCCAGAGCGCTGAAAATATTATTAACAGGGTATTCTGACCTGGAGGCCGTACAGTATGCCATCAATAATGCAGAATTGTACCACTATATTCAAAAACCCTGGGATAGGGAAAATCTGATTCTAACTGTCGGGCAGGCCATTGAAAAATACCATACCCGGCTGGAACTTGAAGAGAAAACAATACAGATCATCAGAATGAACAAGGGGCTGGAAAATACAGTTCAAAAGAGGACGGCACAGCTGCAGGATGCAATCAAGGAGCTGGAGGCTTTTACATATACCGTTTCTCACGACTTAAAATCCCCGCTCAGAGCCATTGATTATTATGCCAAATTTATTCTGGAGGACTACCAGCACGAATTAAACGGTCATGTGACAGATACTCTTATAAAAATACGCAATGTTTGCAGCAGCATGTTTTCCCTTATTGAAAAACTTCTGCAGTATGCGGTAGCCGCCGAGGCTCAGCTGGAGCTCTCAACGGTGGATATGGATAAGCTTTTTAGAGCTGCTTACCAGGAGATCGCAGCTGCCGAGGGAGGAAGAGATATCATTTTCAATATTGAGGGCACTCTTCCAAAGGTACAGGGTGATGCAGTGCTTCTTAAGCAGGTGGTGTCCAACCTTCTCTGCAATGCTGTAAAGTTTACACGGTCCAGAGAAAAAGCTCTGATTAAAGTTGCCTGTTCCAATAAAACGGGCCGCTATAAGTTTTCTGTAACCGATAACGGAGTCGGCTTCGATATGGCCTATGCCTCTAAATTGTTTGGAATATTTCAGAGAATGCATACTCAAAAGAGTTTTGAAGGCTCCGGCGTCGGACTTGCAACGGTCAAAAAAATCATTGAGAAGCATCACGGAAATGTCGATATAGAAAGTAAGGAAAATCAAGGAACTACAGTGAGTTTTACCATTCCAGCAATCTCTTGAATCAGATTGAAAAGGAAACCGGATGAAAAATCGTCTGACAGCTTTTTTAGCAGGCGCCATTTTTATATTTTCGGTAGCCTGCTCCAACTATATATACTTTGAAAGCCAGTTTATTGCTGGAAATGGCATCGGCAATGCAAGATCCTCTGCGGGCTATTTTAAGGAAGATTATAACAGCGTTTCGAACGAGCCCCAAAACGGCGGAGAGATTACATCAGCTTTGTATAACAGCGGCTATCTTTACAATGACGACACGGATTCGGGCCTTAATAAGGATATTATAGAAGAGATATCAAGAAGATTGGAACTGGACATTGTTCAAAAGGTAATGCCCCGAGCCAGAATCTATTCCATGCTGGAGGATGGATCGCTGCCCATTAGTGTTTCTACGGTAGAAACCAGCTCCAGGGCTGAGTATTCCTGGTTCATTCCCTATTTTGTTGAAAAAAACTATGTTCTGGTCCGTAAGGATGCTGGTCTTAAGACCGAAGAAGAGCTCCTTAAAAGCCGGGGGATTAAGATCGGCATTATCCGCGGCTATTATTACGGTCTGCATTATAACGGGTTGATTCAAAAGCTGAAGGAAAGGCACCTGGTGGTGGAGGCAAAGGATACCGAAGATATTTTCAAGATGATGAAGGAGGGCTGGATACAGGTTACGTTTGGCATTCCGGCAGCCTATCTTTATTATTTTGAGAAAATGGATTTCGGCCAAATAGCCGTCATGGACTGGGCACCCGATGAAAAGCCTCTCAAAAGGTGCATCAGCCTCAGCAAGCAATACTTTACTTTTCATGATCTGGAACAATTTCAGAAAGTCGTCCTAGAAATGAAAGATGATGGGACTCTTTATAAAATTTATTCCCGCTATCTACCTGAAAATGTGGCAAAGGGGATGTGTGAATTTCAATGATATTGTTTACTCAAAAGAAGGACCGCTTTTTTGAAAAATTCGGTCTGGCGGGAAGAGTGGCTGCTTTAGCCTGCATCATCAGTTTGCTGCTGACTATTCCCGGCGTATTGATAGGTGCCCGAATCAGCCTGGAAAAGAGCAACAAAGCCTTTGACGATTATAGGAACCAATTGGAAATGCGCGTCCAGCATTCCTCTGGGCTGGCTGTCTGGAATTACGCCATCGATGTCCTGGAAAAATTCGTTTCCGCCGAATTGCAGGATAAAAATTTAAGCTCTTTAAAAATTAGTTTCCATGACAATACTTTGATATGGCTTTCACGTCAGGGTGAAGAAATTGTTCAAGCGACGGAAGCACCCCGGGGCAAATATATTATGGAGAATGTCATTCCGATTCACAGGTTTGACGACGCAGGACAAGTCATTGCCTATGCCACCATCTGGTATGACCGGTCCGAAAGCCGGAACCGCTTTTATGAGGGGCTTGTGCAGGATATTATGCGAATCAACCTCAGCATCTTTTTCATAACCGCGGTATCGGCTTTTATACTCAATTATATTCTGGTTCAGCCTCTGGAGCGGATCAGGATGAGCATGATCGCGGCCGGGAGAGCTTCTCACCGTTTGGTTATGGAGAAAATCGAGCCCCTTAAATTCAAGAAAACCTTTCCCGAAATTCAGGGGATGGCAGAGGATCTTGAACACATGCTGCAGGAAATATGTGCGGCTCAAAAGAAATCCCTGGAAAACGAGCAGCTTCTGAAAAAGCTGAATGATGAGCTTGAAGCAAAAGTGGCAGAGCGCACCTCGGAGCTGGAAAAAACCATAGAGGATCTGGAAGATGCTCAGCACCAGATGGTTGAGCAGGAGAAAATGGTGGTTTTGGGCAGACTTGTGGCAGGAATTGCACATGAGCTCAATACGCCTTTAGGCGTCATTACATCAGCAGGCGGAACCCTCGAAAGAATTATTGAAAGTGAAATGCCCCAGGTCATCGGTTTCTGTGCCAATGCACCCGAAGAGGCCGTCCATACCTACAAGCAGCTGGTTGAACAAGGACTGGACAAAGAGGGACAGGATTTTTTGACCAGGCGGAAGACGAAAAAAATGCTTTACAGCCTTGTAGAAGAAAAAAGCCTGCCGGTGCCCGACGAGGTGATAGAGCTGCTGGCCGATATTGGGTATGACGGCAGCGAAGAGGAGTGCATAACACTAATGGGCCATCCGGGATCGGGAGAAGCCATAAAAATGGCATACAGTTTTTTAACCATGAAGAAATCTGTAAAAATGGTCCGGATGTCTGCTGAAAAAGCGTCCAAGGTCATTTCAGCACTGAAAACCTATTCCCATAGGCATAGGGACAACAAAATAATCCCCCATGACGTTATCGGGGATATTGAGGTTGTTTTGACACTATATTATAATCAGTTGAAATATGGTGTGGAGGTAATAAAAAATTATGCTGAAGTTCCGCCGGTTTTATGCTTTCCTGATAGATTGTATCAGGTTTGGGTAAATATAATCAGCAACGCATTGCACGCTATGAAGCATCAGGGCAGACTGGAAATAAGTGTTGCTCAAATCGAAAGAAAAGTCAAAGTCTCTATTACAGATAATGGGCCGGGTATTCCACAGGCAATCCTTCACAGGGTATTTGAACCGTTCTTTACGACCAAGGGTTTAGGAGAAGGGACCGGTTTAGGTTTGGATATCACCAAAAGAATTCTAGATGAAATCGGCGGGCGTATTGATGTTGAAACCAGGCCGGGCAAAACCACGTTCACGGTATGGCTCAAAACAGAATGAGAGGTAAGAATGATGCAAAATAGCGCAATTTTATGTGTAGATGATGATGAAATGATTGTGGTTTCGCTTAAACAGGAACTGATGTCGCATTTCGGATCCAGATTTCAGTATGAGACGGCTCTTAACGCGCAGGAAGCAATGAATATTATTGATGATTTAGTGGATTGCGGTGTAAAAGTGATTCTTATTCTTTCTGACTGGCTGATGCCGGGAATGAACGGAGATGAATTTCTGGTAAAGGTCAATGAAAAGTATCCGGAAATCAAGGCGCTCATTGTGACAGGCTATATGGATATGGCGGCGATTTCGCCCAACCAGAAAAAGATCAATTTAAAAGGCATTATTCACAAACCATGGAATTCTGAGGATCTCATTCTGCAGGTGGAATCCTGTGTCGGCTATTAAAACTTCTCTAATCAACAATATGAGGTAAGTATGTACAATGTAATGATTGTGGATGATCTGGAAATACCCCGCTATGACTTAAAAAGAATGGATAGCTGGGAGCCGGCGGGTTTTCTTATAAAAGGCGAGGCTGAAAACGGGTTGGAGGCTCTTGAAAAGCTTAAGAAAGACCACTATGATCTTGTCATTTCCGATATAAAAATGCCGGTCATGGATGGCATGGAGCTTTTAAGAGAAATATCCGCTCATAAGCTCTGCCCCTGCGTGGTCATGCTAAGCGATTATACGGAATATGCCTATGCCCGCGAATGTCTGGTACACGGAGCTTTTGACTATCTGGGAAAGCCTGTGGACCAAGATGGCCTCTCCTCTCTTTTAAACCGTGTGCGCAGCTTTCTGGAGGAGAAGAAGAGGGAAGAAGAACGTATAAAACTGCTGGAAGGATTGGCGGAGGAAGCTTTTTTCCCTTATCAGGATGTGGAGAAAACGGCCGCATTGATTAATCAGGGCGATTTAAAGGCAGTGGAAGCGGCCGGTAATCTGACAGATACCATTGGAGCGGCTGTGGATTTTGATCCGGGCAGGGCGGTTATCATCTTGAAAAATGCCATCGATACTATTTGCTCCCGCGTTAAGGACGAGCATCAGTGGATTGATTTATATACGGATCTGTTCTCTTTTAACAGGCTTGACGGCCTTCAGGATCAGAGCTGGCAGGCCATAGGCCAGTCGGTACTTCATACGGTTCGGGATATGGTCTCCTTTCTGCACAGCTTCATTGTATGGAAAGATAATGAACCTGTTATTAAAGAGGTATGCCTTGAAGTGCTCCATCATATAGAGAATCATATTTCCATTAAAAATATAGCTGAAAAGCTGTTTATAAGCAAAGCCTACTTAAGTGAAAAGTTTAAGCAGGCTACCGGCCAAACTCTTATTAAGTATATTACGATTGCCAAAATGGAGCGGGCCAAATTCCTGCTTCAGTCAACCGATCTAAAGAATTACGAAATTGCCCAAAGACTTGGGTATGAGGATCCGGAGTATTTCAGCAAAAGCTTCAAAAAATATACCGGTCTTACGCCCAACGCTTTCAGAAAAAAGGATCATCCATCGGAAAAATTCTGATTCCACTTCGCCTCATTTATAAAGTTTTACCCAATTTTCGATTCTAAAATTACGGTCATCCATTATAGAATATATTAGCAGAACAAGCTGTAGGGGTTACAAAATGAAGCAGGAACATTACCGCAGCTCCTATAAGGAAAGAAAGCCGTTCAGCCGTTTATACCTATTGAGGGCCGTATTGCTGGTGCTGTTTGCCGTACTGATTCTTCTTATTTACAAAGACCGGATTGGTTCTTTTTTTGGCGCGGATTCTTCAGCCCAAGCGAGCAAACCGCTGAAATCCTCAAAAAAAGGAATTCCGGCTTTAACGGTCAATCTTGACGGCAAAAATTACTGGGTGGAGGGGACCAAGGTGTTGTCCGTGTCGTCTGCCCTGCCCGACGCATCGCAACAGAGACTTGATTTCTTCAAAAACTCCAGCCTGGATATATCCTTTGAAGATCAGCCCGACAGCTATAATATGATGCTGTATAAGGAGAATTCCGTGGTGCTTTCAGGCCAGAAGCTTCATCTTGCTGCCGATGATCTGACGGGAGATGGTGAATATATCTGTGTTTATGAAGGAACCTGGAAGAGCGGAAAAAATAAGGGAAAGATCAGTTACAGCTTTACCCTTGCGGTTGACTTCCCGTATGAGCTGGCCATTTCTTCCTCAGAAACCGACCCGGGGGAGCTCCTGGTAATTTGCGCTCTCAATCTCAATGCTGACGAAAGCCTTGAAGTTGAAACCGACCTGGATTACAAACCCAATGCATTTCAATACGGAAACAAGCGTATTATCCTGCTTCCGGTCAGCTATTACAATGAGCCGGGAAAGGTCTATCAGGTCAGGGTAAATATAGGAGGAGAGGTATTTTCCTATGCTGTAAAAGTAAACGAAAAAAACTTTACCACGCAATATATGACCATTGACACCAAGGTAGCCGCAGCTACAAGGAACGAGAAGAGTGCCAAGGAGATCGATGAAAAACTTGATCCATTAAAGCCTGTCTCCGATCAGGAGCCCTACTGGTCGGGCAAATTCCTTATGCCGGTAGAAGGCGGACGCGTTACCGAAGCGGATTTTGGCAAAAGGAGGTATGTAAACAACGCCCCAACCTCTTACCGCCATAACGGCCTGGATATAGGGCAAGACAAAGGAACACCCGTCATGGCCTCTAATAATGGGCGGGTGCTGATTGCAGATAAGCTCATAGAAACAGGAAATACCATTGTCATAGAACACGGCTTCGGCCTGAAAACCTGGTATTACCATATGGATGAATTGCTTGTCAAAACCGGGGATCGGGTCATACAGGGGGAGATCATCGGAAAGGTCGGATCAACGGGATTTTCCACCTCACCCCATCTTCATTTTTCCGCAACAATCAATAATGTTTTTATCAACCCCGTTACACTGGTAGAAAAGGGCGTGCCTTTGCTGGAATTCAACTAATCAGCCTGCTATTTATGTTTTAACAAAATTTATACTTGACAAAGGCAGTTCTTCTCTATTAGAATAGGGTTTGTCCGTAAAAGGATATGAGTTGTGGTGGGTATAGCTCAGTTGGTTAGAGCGCCAGGTTGTGGCCCTGGAGGCCATGGGTTCGAATCCCATTATTCACCCCATCAGTCAGATGAATAGAGGTTGGAAACTGCGGTTGAACCCGGTTTCCAGCTTCGAAAACTGGCTTTAAATGGTGGCACTTGGTTTTTGACAAATTCATAAATAAACCCTTGCAAATAATTTTTTGGGGGAACCTTCTTGACAAAGGGCGAGAAGCTCATTATAATTGATGTTGCGTCTTTTTTATGGTGGGATGTTGCCAAGTGGTAAGGCACCAGACTTTGACTCTGGTATTCGTAGGTTCAAATCCTGCCATCCCAGCCAAAATATGATCCACTAGCTCAGGTGGTAGAGCACTTGACTTTTAATCAAGGTGTCCGGAGTTCGAATCTCCGATGGGTCACC
>ENA-UOOK01001141-UOOK01001141.1-fermentation-metagenome-genome-assembly--contig:-NODE-1141-length-35323-cov-34.441278_pt1 | contig 35323 bp, 32 predicted proteins | sample MGYA00245777_ERZ724023 | MGnify/ENA primary metagenome ERZ724023 (study PRJEB28704, sample SAMN03018312) | fermentation metagenome | biome: anthropogenic terrestrial biome; feature: soil...
TCTTTTAGGCTGTAAGGATGTTCACATTCCGGGCAAACCGGCTGGCTTAAGCGCCTGGAGGTTGGCAAAACATCCGCCAGATAATTGATCAGAACTCCGATGATGAATCCAATAGCAATTTTGATTAAAAATGAAGGGATTTCTGAAAATTCAAAGTACAATGGATGTAGATAGATTTCCATAGCATTTTTTACAATACATAAGTTCATTTGTTGTCCATCTCATTAATCATATTTATTTAGTATATCATTTAAGAATAAATTATTATAATTTAATATCAATATTCGTTATAAAGGATATTTAATTACCAGATTACTTGACTTACAAATAATTGGACGATACAATTGCATCGTAAAAATATCCACTTATTCACAAAAGAATAAGAACCTAGAGAAGCGGAGTATATGTAACATGTTGTATCAAGCTTATTTTTGGTTGAAAAATTTTCTTGGCACATTGCGCCAGGAAGAAGGTCAGGGTCTTGTTGAGTATGCCTTGATCTTGGTACTCATTGCCATTGTCGTCATCGTTGTTTTGCGGGCTGTTGGCGTTGAGGTTACTGGTGTCTTCGAGGACATCGTAACCGCTCTTTCAGGCGCAACCACTCCCTAAGAGTCTTTGTTTTCAACTCTCATAAAGTCTCTGGCAACGGAGACTTTATGAGAAAGTTTGATAACAAATCCCTTTTTACTTGTCCATCACCTTCCTTTTTATTAGAATGGACTGAATTAACAAATATTAATAATCGCTACTTGATTATTATTCATAATTTGTTGCTAATTTACAGTAACACATTATTCCAGATCACAGATTCGAGATAGATTGTGTCTATGCCGAAGAAAAAAAATAAATACTTGTCCACAGCAGCAAAGCTGTTTCTTGCTACCACCTTATTGATCACCGCTGTTGGATTTAATCTTCCCCCATCCCAACCAGAAGAGGTTTTTGCCCAGGCTGTATCTACCTGTCTCAACCGGTCAAATATTTCTCCGGAGGATCTTCATTGGGTCTATGTGCCTGAGTCAGCTGACGAACTTTATACCGAAGAGCCCTACTACTATCTCGCAGGACAGTTGATCACCGAAGGGATCGTTGACGCCAGTTTTTGCCCTTCAGGTGGTCTGATGCTCAATGGATACGCCAATGCCTGTGGTATGGCAGCTGCCTTTGATGAGGTCGTTGCTGTTCAAAATTTAGTAAACGAACCAATTCTTCAAGCTTTTAAGGATATTGGTACACCCCCAGTCTTGCTTAAGCAACTCATCCGCCAGGAAAGTCAATTCTGGCCATCAAACCCTGATGAAATTCATTATGGTTATGGTCATATGACTAATATCGGAATACGCAATGCTATTCAGTGGAATTATGATCTTGATCAAAAGGTTTGCCCTGCTGGTGCCACTTGTGACACCGATTACCTGATCGCTAACGATATTCTCGAGTCTCTGGTGGCAACCTGCCCCGACTGTCCACATGGGGTGGATGTAGAAGCTGCAAGCCGAAGTGTTGACATATTAGCAGAATCATTGCTTGGCTACTGTTACCAGACAGCACTTTTAGTTTTTAACGCGACCGGATGGCATTCCAGCCTGGTTGTAGATTACGCAACCATTTGGAAGTTGACTCTTATGAATTACAATTCGGGTTCACCTTGCACTTACAATACTCTCGTAAATACTTTCGAATTCACGCAAGGTCCCATTCGTTGGTCGGATATCACAGCCAATGTGACAGGAACGACATGTCGCCGAGGCTTGGAATATGCCAATCAAATTACCGCCAAAGCCTTCAATTTTCCGCCACCTGAATAGCATTTAAATGGGTGCTAACAAGTTGTTGTACTTCTTGGTAATTTGAGTTATTTTATAACAATTAAGATAATTGAGGTACAATCTTTATCACCAGAGAGCGAATGGTTCAATGAATAATTGACAAGGGGCTTTTCTCGATGATTGATTCTGGTTGCCTTTGACACTTGACTTAAGCCTTTTAAAAAAAGCAGCTACGCTTGTAAGCACAGTCAAGATCTTGCTCACAGGAGAACGAATAAAGGTACGAGATGAAAATTAAATCTCTTGACCATCAGGAAAAGCGAACTTGCCATTCTGCCCAGGCATTGACAGAATTCGCTTTAGTACTGCCTATCTTGCTGATCCTTGTACTGGGAGCGATGGATTTGGGACGACTTTTTTATTACAAGATTGTCCTGACAAACGCCGCCAGGGAAGGAGCTAATTATCTCTCACGCAATCCCGAGGTTATGACTTGCTATTCTGGGGTTTGTTATTACGAGAATACCTGGGAAGCTATTGAAACCGAAGGACAGAGTTCTGGAGTCACTATTTCTGTCGATGAAGTGGATTGGGAGTACACGAACTGCTGTAATGTTGGTGAGTTTGTGGCAATCTCCATTGAAAAAGAAGTGGATCTAATTTTTGATGGATTTTTACGAACGATGCATATCATCTATGGTCCCATAACAGTGAGCGCATCGGTCAGAATGGTGGTGCATCAATGAAGAGGCAGCACTTAAGAGCCCAGGCATTGGTTGAGTTTGCATTGATCCTTCCTATCGCTTTATTTTTGATTTTAGGGTTTTTGGACCTTGGCAGGGCAATATTCAATTACGCAACAATTTCCAATATGGTGCGTGAAGGTGCTCGCTACGCCATCGTTGATTCAACGGCTGCCGGTACCAACAACACAGATCCTCCTTACCAGGAGACGATCGCCAGAATAAATTATTTTGCTTTTTCGCTACCTAAAGTCGATACGACCCCGACTAATATGCCTTGCTTTACAAAAGACACTACGGGGCAGGACGCTACCTGCACATTCACTGGTGAAGATATCATAATTGATATTACCAGGATATGGAACGGTAAATCTTATGAAAACATACAGGTAGAGGCGACATTTGCATTTAAACCTGTCACACCTTTTATAGCACACTTGCTTGCCGGTGCACCCAGCATTGATCTGGTGGCACGATCCACCATGCGTTTGTCTGGTTCGGTCAGATGATTAGAAAGTCTTTATAGAGGAGACTGAAATGAAAAAAATAATTGGTCACAAATTGGAACATGGCCAGATTATCCCTGTTCTTGCAGTAGGAACTTTTCTTTTAGCGGCAATGGCAGTTTTGCTGCTGGATGTCGGTGCCATGCTGGTTTACCGTCGGTCAGCGCAAAATGCAGCAGATGCAGGCGCCCTTGCTGGTGCACGGATCCTTTGCAGCAACCAGGACCCCGATTTACCATCACAGGCTATTGGCGATGAGATTCTTCATTACACCGAAGTAGAAAACCATGCCACCCTGGTCGAATGGTATTTCACTGACGAAAACATCGGCGATACCGTTGGTTTACGTAAAGGAGAAATAGTAGTAACTGCTGAGGTCGAACACGAATCTTTCTTCGCGAAAATATTCGGCGATGATATCTTGTCTGCCAAAGCCACCGCAGGTGCTGGTTGCTTTCCATATCAAGCTGACATTGTCTTGCCGATCGCATGGTCCTGCCGACCGCCAGCTGCAGGATCAGCATCAGAGGATTGCGACATTATCAAGGTTGATTATGCCACGGTTGAGGAAATCGCTAATAACCACCTGCCCAGATTCCCTCTTCTTCCGGGTGTAGATCCAACAGATGCTCAGGCAAGGGCGATCAGCGAAGATATGTTCGCTGTTTACCAGGACCGTACCTATATTGTTATGGAATCTGATAAAGTGTGCGGTGACCCAACTGTAGACCCAAATACGATCAACTGTGATTGGTTGGACGATGGTGTTTCTCGAAACCAACTTGAAAGCGGCGGTAACCGGGGATGGTTGAACCTTGAAGGTGGACCAAGCAGCGCAAATCACTTGCGGGAATGGATTGAGCATGGTGCCTCGTCAATAATCCAACCTCATACCTGGCTCAATGGTATTCCAGGAAATAAGGCCTCAGTTTATACCTCTCTTAATACCCGGCTTGATGAGATTGTCTGGGTGCCTGTATTCAACGTGATTTGTGGAGAATATCCAACCAACGCATGCTATGATGCAGCTCATGAATCCACTCCTCCAGGTCTTCCGCTTGACCCAGGACAACAATGTAATGTGGTACAAGGTTCAACAGATAATTTTTATTATCACATTATTACTTTCGCGCCATTTATGCCAACCTGCGTTCAGAAGCCTGGAAATGGTGAAGAGTGTCCTGGTTTTGCTTTAGCACAATTAAACAACCCTGATCCACAACATCCTGACGACCCCACGAAGTCAACTATTCCTGACAATACCCTTACCTTTGAAGGATATTTTGTAGACCCTGAAACACTTGGTGAAGGTGTCAGTTATGGCGCGGATCTGGGTATTTACACAGTATCATTGACCAGATAATCATCAAATTCATGGAGGTTTTCATTGTCTAAAAAAGTTAATGTAATTTTCATTGTTATTGTCGGGATTATCCTGATAGCGATTGGTGTCTTCGCTAGTTACGCCCTTATACAAGGTTTTCGAGGCGGCCAGCAACCTTCTTTTATCCAGGCAGAGACGATCAAGACAGACGTCGTTGTTGTGACCAGGGACCTTTTCCTGGGTGACAAACTCACAGAAAACGATGTGAAACTTTCCTCAGTACCGGTTGAAGTTGTCCCTCGCAACGCAATGACCGATACTGCAGCCGTTGTGGGAAAGATTATAAAGACTGACATGATCCAGGGCGAAATGGTGCTTTTGCATAATCTTGCCGATCCCACTAATAACAATGGCGATCTCAGTCTTGTCCTTAGCGAAGAACATGTCATGCTCGCCTTCCCGGCTGATGATCTCATGAGCCGTGAAAGTATGATCCAGCGCGGTGACATAGTTGATATCTTCGCCACATTTAAGGAAGAGGTTAAAACCATTGGTGAGACTCAGACCGAACCAACTGAGCCTCAAATGAGAACCTTTACAGTTGACACTATGCAGAAAGTCGGTATAACTGCCTTAGTTCTTGAGGTCATTGAGGACGAAAATACAGCAACTAACCTTCAGCCAGGTCAAACTGGTGCAGATACGATTGTTAAACCCAAGTCCAAAATTCTGGCATACCTCCTTGCGTTAAAACCACAGGATGCACTGGTTTTAAAACATCTGAAAGATACAGGTGCCATCTTTGATATTGTGTTGAGAGCACCGACTTCCACAGTCCAGTTCGACCTGACCCCTGTCACCGAAGAATACATTATCGAATTTTACGGACTTGAAATCTTACCTTGATGGGAGAAATACGCTGATAATATGCCTACAAAAAAAACATCCCCTGAGCTTCTGCTGGTCTCAAACGACTCCTCTCTAATTGAAGCTACACGAAACAGCCTTGCCTCAAACGGCCCTGATTACTTAAATGTAATCAAGGGTTCTCGTGAGACTCTTAATCGGACCATTGACGCAACGCGACCGCAAGTAATTCTCTTGGATTTAAATTATGCTCCTGAGCCAATTATTTTGATTCAAGAGCTTGTCAATAAATATCCGCAAATCGCTATCATTCCCATACTTTCCGAAGAGCGTATGGTGGATGCCGATAAGGTTTTGTTGACTGGTGCACGTACCTTCGTCAAATATCCCTACCAGCAAGACGCCCTGACAATCACGGTAAGCCGTGCCATAGCGATGATGCGTACAGAAGCACTGTTTGCTCCTGCGCAAGAGACAGAAAGTCTGAACAAACGCAGCTATGTTTTTACTGTCTTCAGCCCCAAGGGAGGCGCGGGCACTACGACGGCGGCAGTAAATCTCGCCATCAGTCTACACAAACAACTGGGTGAAGAGGTTTTGCTCATTGATGGCAAACATCTGTTTGGGCATGTATCCCTCTATCTGAACTTACGCACTGGTAATTCTCTGACAGACCTGATCCCCCATATCAACCTGCTCGACAAACGCATTATCGACCAGGTGGTTGTACCTCATGTTTCAGGTATTAAAGTTTTACCCAGCCCACTGTCAATTCCCGATGGGCAGGGCATTCGTCCGGATGATTTATTTAAAATCCTGCAAGCTCTGCAGCTGGTTTATCCATACATCATTATTGACGCTGGTAATCATTTGGATGACAACAGTGTGACCTACATGGATGCCTCAGATAAAATCCTGCTTGTTGCCAACCCTAATATTGCCTCTTTGCGTGATGCCCGCCAGTTTATGGAGGTTACTGCCACACTTTCTTATCCTAAAGAGAAAACCTTATTGCTCCTCTATCAAGCCGGAAGAAGGTCAGATGTCAAGAAAGAAGAGATTGAAAGCATCCTTAAAATGAAGGTGTTCGGCATCGTTCCCGCTGATGAAAACCAGGCACTCGCAAGCCTGAACGAGGGTGTTCCTTTGGTGATTCGAAAGGCAAATCACCCAATCAGCCGGGCATTTAAAAGCGTAGCGAAGAGTCTGGTCCAGGTGATCAGGAGCTCCGATATAAGAGCGGATGAAAATTCTATCAATGCTAAAAATAAACGTGCCAATTAAATTTCTTTTTATTTTTTTGAGCTTATTAAAGGAGTTGTGAAATGGATCAAGGCCTTTTGACGCTGGTTCTGCTGGCAGTCCTTTTATTAAGCGCGGGGGGGCTGTACCTGATTGGCAGATGGATTTACAGGAACAGTGCTTTAACGAAAGGAACGGAACGCGTTTCTCGTTTTGTTACAACAATCGATACGCACAAGCAGCAGAAAACCGATCAAAAATCAGGCAAAGTAAACAACCTGGTATCCAGCCTGAGAAAATGGATAAACAAATCTCTGAGCAACATATCTTCAGAAGATCTACAGCAGAAACTCTCCAGTGCTTATTGGCCGATCACCGATACTGAGTTTATTTTGTTGAGGATAGCAGTAGTTGTTTTTGGGTTTTTCTTTGGTTGGCTTGTTTCCAGGAATTTGCTGGGGGGTTTATTCCTGGCTGTTCTCGCACTGATGGTTCCTCCAATGATGTTGGACCGTGCTATCACCAACCGTCAGCGAAATTTTGCCAATCAGCTCCTGGATGTTCTGGTTTTGATAAAAGGTGCAGTTCAGGCTGGCTATGGCTTGATGCAGTCATTTGACCTGGCTGTCAAAGAGATGCCTGCCCCTTCATCCGAGGAGTTTTCCCGAGTTATTCGAGAAGTTCGCTATGGTATTTCATTGGAAGACGCACTCAATAATCTATCCAAACGAATGGAAAACGATGATCTGCAGATCGTGATCACTGCCATCATTATCAATACCCAAGTCGGCGGAAACCTTTCTACTGTACTCGAATCTACCATCAGCACAATTCGCGATCGTATGCAGCTCTTAGGAGAAATCCGCTCACTCACCTCCTATTCCCGCTATGTCGCTAACCTGCTTTCTCTGCTCCCCATAATTACCGGCGTTGCCATTTTCTTGATTTCCAGAGATTATTACGACCCCGTCAAGACATCTCTCATTGCACAGATCGGTTTAGGCATCGCTTTGTTAATGGTGGTTTTGGGCAATATTTGGCTTCGGCGTTTAGTAAAGATTAACGTATAGGTGGTTACGCGATGAATGATTTATTTGCTAATTCAAGTTTCTATCTTGTACTGGGCAGCCTGTTTATTGCTGCTCTGTTCGTCGGGATTGTATTATTTGTCATATTTTCTTTAAATAAGCGCCGCAGCAATCTATCTGCCCGTCTTGATCAGATTGAGGCACCGATTCCACAGATGTCTACTAATCCAGCTAAACCTCGGATCATCGGACGCGAAATAAATGGGTCTCTATTTAGCCGTACACTTGCCAGTTGGGTTAATCAGGTGATTCTCTTTTTCGGTAAGTTTACTCCTGCAAAAAGCCTTGCAGATTTGGAACATAAGCTGGGGATCGCTGGTCATCCTTACAATTTACATGCACGTCAATTTTCTGTTCTACGTTTCTTCCTCTTGCTTGTTGGCGTTTTTATAGCTTTCCTCGTGATTCGCAGTTCAGTTACATTTGATTCCACAACGCTATTGTTTGGTGTATTGATCATTTTTCTTTTTTATGCCCTGCCCATTACCTGGCTGAATGGTCGTGTCCGTACTCGTCAGGCGCAGATCCAGAGAGATCTGCCTGATGCTCTGGATATGCTTGCCGTATGTGCCAGCGCAGGTTTGGGTTTTGATCAATCGGTACAGAAGATCAGTGATTATTGGCAAACGGAACTTGGTAAAGAATTTACTACCATGAGAACCGAAATGGAACTCGGCGCCTCTCGTACCGAAGCTTTGAAAAATATGAGCAAACGCGTGGATGTGAGTGATCTTTCACAGTTCATCGCTATCATTACCCAAGCTGAGAAGGTTGGTATGAGTTATGCAGATGTACTTCAGAGTCAGTCCATACAGATGCGTATTCTGCGCCAGCATCGGGTTCGGGAATCGGTGAATAAACTACCAGCAAAAATGATTGTTCCTTTGGCACTGTTGATTTTCCCTGCCATTCTTGCGGTAATTCTTGTGCCGTTAATTCCTCAGCTGATGAACATTTTTAAATAATCTCAACTTCAGAAAGCATTTTTATGACGAAATCAATAAAATCGAGACTCAGTCCCAGTGAAAATTTCGAAATCGGTGATGATAAAGATTTAAGTCATTCAACAGAAAATTTCGATCTTGCAAATGATCCTGATTACCTCAAGTTTTTAGACCATTATCAAAAAGGAGAGTTTACTGAATGCACAAGGCTTCTTGAAACTCTCGATGTGAAATATCCTGGAAATCCCGAGCTTCAAAAGATCTGGGATGACTTTAACATGAGAAGGTCTGTAAATAACATGACCTCAGCCATCAGGAAAGGTGAGACTCTTGCCAAATCCAAGGTGACAGCAAAGCTTATCTTATTTGCAGTTGTTGGAATTATCACGATTGGTGCTGTCTTTTTTGCCGCGTCTTTACTTTTTCTGAAGGGCACTTCTGTAGAGGAAGCTGAAAGTGAAATTTCTCAACTTTCCGTATTATACAAGCAAGCAGATCAACTTCTGGAAGGTGGACGACCGGAACTTGCCTTGGAAATTATTGAAAAGATAAAAGCTATTGATCCTCAGGATCAGAAACTTCCGGATTTGATTGACCGCACCGATGCACTTCTGGAATTCGAAGATGAATACCACAGGGCGTTGGATTTGATCAATCAGGGTAAGCAGAATGAAGCACTTGTTTTATTGAAACAGCTTGAATCAGAAAACTCTGGCATGTGGGATATATCTCAACGCATTGCCTCCATCGAGAATGTCAATCGTATCGCTGAATACAAAGAAGAAGGTAATGCTGCCTACATGAATGAAGAGTGGGACAAGGTCATCACTGCTTACGAAGGAGCCATGGCCCTGGACACATCTTTGAATGATCCACTCATGATTGAGCAGTTGTTGTATGCTTACCTGAACCAGATTATCACCCTGCTCGAAAGTGATACCAACGCCATTGAAGACATCGAGGTTGCCGAACAATATTATCGTAAAGCAACTGCTCTAATCCCCCAGAACAAGAATTTTTTCAACCAGCGGGGGAACTTGGAGGAAGTCAGCAGCAATCTTCTCGAATTAAAATATACCCAGGTAGCTAAAGCAGGTCTGGCAGACAAGAATCAGACCATTTCTACCATTTCAAGGGCAGTTTCTTATATGGGAAAGGCCCTAAACCTGAACCCAAATAACGCAGCATTGCAGGAAGAATTAACAAACGCTAGAATCTACCAAATTGCTTTTCAAAACTTTCTCGATATGGACTGGGCTCAGGCAGTCACCAGGCTTGAGAAAGTTCTAGCTGCAGACAAGAACTATGCAGGTGGCAATGCAAGCGCCTTGCTTTACGAATCCTATTACGCGCTTGGCAAACAATACTACAATGCCAGCATTTATACAGATGCTCGCACTTATCTGGAACAAGCAGAAATTCTTGCCTGGGCTGACGGGGATAACATGTTGAAATTGTTCCAGGTGCAGGTCCTTTTGGGATCCTCAATTGGAAAACTGGATGATTTTAAGACTGCTATTTCCTATTACCAATATGCACTCAGAGCTATTCAAGCCCAGATGAAATTAGGGACAAATCCAGGACTCTTGACAAAATATTCAAAAGCCAACAGTCTGGCATCTTACGGAAAGTATCAGGAGGCTTTTGAAATTTTCCAGGAATTATTTGAAGAAATTGACGTGGTCTATACTACCTCAGAAGTTGAAATAGCCCCTGGAGTTTGCCTGGCTCTGTTTGCAAGCGATAATTTATCTACTTTGGATGCCGTATTGAAAGCCAATAACCTTCCAAAGAATATGTCCATTTCGTTTGGAAGAACATTGAGCGTTCCTTCAATTCAGAGATAACCCTCTTTATATGCACAATACTAAGATAACAGGAGCAAAACATAGATGTTTACAAACCGACCAGCGCTGAAAAGAGAAACCCCAACAACCTCGCAATTCGGTGATCTTAACTTTTCTGATTACGAGCAGGATTTCTATATCGTCCGTGATGGAGTTCAACAGCAATTAATTACCAATAACAATTCTACCAGCACTACCTCCGACCCTCAGAAGTTAAGAGCAACCATTGAACAAATTTTCAACCAGGTCCTGGTGGAAAATAATTTACTCTATAACCTCTCAATCAGGGAAGAAATGCTTGGTTGGATTTTGGCAGATATCACCGGGTACGGTCCCATTGAACCCCTTCTAAGTGATCCGGATATCACTGAAATCATGGTAAATGGATATGATAAAGTCTATGTAGAACGTTCTGGCTTAATTGAGCCAACCAATGTCAGATTTGAGAATGACGCTCATTTAATGCGCGTTATTGATCGTATTGTCTCTCCTATTGGTCGCCGCGTAGATGAGACTTCTCCGATGGTAGACGCCCGCCTGCCAAGCGGTTACCGTGTCAATGCCACCATCCCTCCGCTTTCGCTCATTGGTCCAGTGCTAACAATCCGTAAGTTTGCTACGAAACCTTTCACTATTCAGGATTTAATCGCCAATGGCACGCTTACATTTTCCCTGGCGAGCTTCCTCAAGAGCTGTGTGGAAGCCAGGGTTAATATTGTGGTCTCGGGTGGTACCGGTACTGGTAAGTCAACCTTTCTCAACGTACTTTCATCCTTCATCCCTGAAGGGGAACGCGTGATAACAATTGAAGATACGGCTGAGTTGCAATTGCATCAATCCCACGTGGTCCGCCTTGAAAAACGCCCACCTAATATTGAAGGCAAAGGTGAGATCTCAATCCGCCAGTTGGTGATCAACTCCCTGCGTATGCGCCCAGATCGCATCCTTGTCGGTGAGTGTCGTGGTGGGGAGGCAATCGATATGCTTCAGGCGATGAACACTGGTCACGATGGCTCAATGACCACTGTCCACTCCAATAGCCCCCGTGATGCCTTACGCAGAATTGAGACCATGGTAATGATGGCTGGAATGGACTTACCACTCAAAGCCATTCGTGAACAAGTGGCTTCTTCTATTGAGCTTATCATCCACCAGGAACGCTTAAAGGATGGCACTCGAAAAATTACCAAGGTTTCTGAAGTTCAGGGCATGGAAGGCGATACCATTGTAATGCAGGACCTCTTCACATTCGAATTCACTGGTATACAGAACGGAGTTGTAAAAGGTAACCTCAAACCAACCGGGCTTCGACCTCAATTTTTGCATAAATTGACTGCCAACGGCATCGAAATTCCAGAAAGTGTTTTCGATAAATAGGAATCTATAGGTGTTTCACTCTTGTTGCGGGCACCTACCCTCCCCTGGTTTACATTGATTTATAACGATATCGATTTCCCAATGAAGTTTTTTTGGGAAATCGATATTGAGTATTCAAAAAGGATAAACATTGAAAACACAATTGCTGATAAATCCCGCTTCGCCAACTGAAAAGATTCAAATCATATATTGTGATAATTTTCTGAGCAGACTGAAAGGGCTGATGTTTTCAAAACAGATCCCTTTGGACCAAGGCATCCTCCTGGCAGAAAGTAAAGAATCCAAGGTGGATACTTCTATCCATATGATGTTCATGAATTTTAATATCACTGCGCTGTGGCTGAACAAAAATTTTGTAATCGTGGACAAAGTATTGGCAAAAAAATGGCACCCTGTTTATTTCCCTAAAGTTCAAGCACAATATGTCGTTGAACTCCATGCAGATCAGTTTCCCAATTTCTCCATTGGTGACCAGTTACTCCTGCAAGATTTCCAATAAACCATAAGATTAAGACAGTGATTGACAATTAGAATGAGCGTATGGTTTTTTCGATATGCTTATTTTTGTTTATCCTTCTAAAATGCGATCTCGTTGGTTCCATGCACCATTTATGGCGTGCTGAACTCCTCCCCTACAGGTGAATTCCGTTCATTGACTGGGGCTGGAGGTGGCTTTGAAGGCTTCGTGGAAGCTGACTTCACCTTCCGGGTAAATGCCATCAAAAGCGATGGCGAAAAGGTACTTTAGAGAGATTCCTTCGTGGGTCAGCGTGGTAGGGTGGACGAAACCGACCTTGCCATAATAATCAGGGTGACCAACCAAGAAACAACCGCGCGCGCCTATTTCCTTGAGTCGCACCAAACCTTCGCCAATCAGTGCTTTGCCGATGCCCTGTCGTTGATTTTCCGGTAGGATCGAAACCGGACCCAAGCCATACCAGCCGGTGGTGCCATCGGAGATCGTGATGGGCGAGAAGGCGATATGCCCGACCACGCGACCGTCCATTTCAGCCACTAATGATATTGTGAGCGCACCCACCGCCCGCAGCGCTTCAATGATGAAGTGTTCGTTGAGGTCTGGAAAATTCAGCGGTCGGAAGGCTGCTACGGTGAGTTCGCTGATCACGTTGGAATCTTTAGGGGTTTCAGGGCGAATAGTAAAGACAGGCATGGGCATGGTGACCTCTTGTAGTGGGATAAGTATAATTATAGCATTGGCGGTTTACCTAGTCGACCTGTTTTTGACTGCCCGTCCTAAACGGAACCATTGGCAGACAGCACGATAAGCCACCTTCCCTATGATTTGATCTCACCTGTTGCCGTCCGAAGCATTTCTGCATACTCGTCGGGCATGTCACTTGACTCGATTGCCTTTGCTGTCTTCTCAACATCGTAATCTACGCGCATAAATTCCACTGACAGATCGCGACCTTCTGCCTGCAAAATTACATAACCGGCGCGCGGGTCGCCATCTTTCGGCTTGCCCACACTGCCCTCGTTGATCACATGGCGACCGCTGGGTAAGATGCGATGATAGGGTTTGTGGGTGTGCCCAACCACCAAAACATCCGCCTCAGCAAAGTCGAGTATTCGCTCCATGGTTGCATCGGGACGGTCGATGTAAAGGTATTCGTTGATTTTCCGCGGGCTGCCGTGAGCAAGCAGGACATTCAGATCACCCAATTGCAAAGGAATTTGAGGAAGCAAGGTCCGCAGAAAAGCTTTATTTTCCTCAGTGGTGTGCAAATTAGTCCAGGCAATGGATCGCTTGCCCAAGGCTTTCTCTTCGTCGGTTTTGTATGCGCAGCCGCATTCGTCGCTGGAGTTCCCAATCCCCTGGTCATAGTTACCCATGACCGTAGGGATCTGCTTGTCACGGATCAACTCGATCACCTCGTTGGGAAAGGTGCCGTAGCCGACCAGGTCACCAAGGCAATAACGTTCTTTGATTCCGCGTTGGTCAAGATCCTTCAAGACAGCCTGAAGAGCTGGCAGGTTGGCATGGATGTCGCTGAAAATGGCAATTCGGTTCATGAGTTAGTCTCCTTGATTTTTATTTTACAGGATGGGCTGAATGATTTTCCATTCATACCTGTACATGCCCGACCATTTCAGATATGCCTTCAACGCTCGTGACGTCAGGTTGAAGGGAGCAACCTGACCTACAAGCATTATTGACTCTCACCCGTTTGCCAGCACTCGTGATGTCAGGTTGAAAGAGCAACCTGACCTACAGATAGGACGCAAGCAGTAAAGAGAGGGTGGTAACTATTGACCATATGTGACGATGGTTTCGGCTTGCCGTTTTCCCTTCGTCAAGGTATCCTTAATGGTTGACAATTCGCATATTTTGAGATTTCACACGGAGCACTTTATGGATTTTGCCATTCTCTCTGCAAGTAACAACACGCATCGGGATAGCTGGTTGGATAAGCCGGTTTTCACCTGGTGGCCAGGTCTGACCATTGAAAAACTGCTGATCGTGATCATCCTGGCGCTCACCATTTTCACCCGCTTTTACGACCTGGGCGCCCGCACCATGTCGCACGATGAGATCAATCACGTGGTGCCTGCCTACAATTTCAGCAATTACGTTTATGACCCGGTGACACATGGTCCTTTCCAGTTCCATGCCCTGGCATTTTCCTATTTTATGTTCGGAGACTCCGACTTCTCCGCCCGTATTCCTGCCGCGACGTTTGGCATCGCCATTGTGGTCTTCGCCATTTTTGCCTGGCGGCGTTACTTGGGCAGGGTCGGCAGCCTGATCGCCGGAACACTCTTTCTGATCTCCCCCTATATCCTCTTCTACAGCCGCTATACCCGCAACGAAGTGTTTATTGTCTTCTGGGGGATGGTGATGCTGTGGCTGATGCTGCGTTACCTGGAAGATGGCAAGCATAAGTGGCTTTACTGGCTGGTTTTTATCACCGCCATGCACTACTCTGATAAAGCTACCTCGTTCATTTTCTCTGCGGAAGCACTGGTCTTTTTGGCACTGCTCTTTATTGGAGAGGTTTTGCGTAAGCAATGGCACAACGGTCAGGCAAAATCGCTTTTCAGAGTGGCAGTTATGGTCACGCTTGTTTTATTGCTCGCTACTATGAGCTTCTATGTGCTCGGGAAGAACCAGGTCGTTGATGCTGCTGCTGAAGCCGGTCCAAACCTTCCCCTGCTCATCAGCGCAGGGTTGACTGGGATTGCAGTTATTTTTGCATTGGTTACGCTTTTCAAAGGTTACGGATGGAAAAATCTGATCCATTTACGGAGTTTTGACCTGATCTGGCTGCAATTGATTTTGATCCTACCGCTGTTGACTGCCCTCCCGCTCAGATTGCTGGGGTTTGATCCGACGGATTACTCGCAAGCAGGTATCATCCGTTCCGGAATTGTGTTTGTGTTGCTGACACTGGTTTCCGTGTTTTTGGGGATGCTCTGGAACCGCAAGGTTTTCCTGCGCAGCATGGCGGTTTTTTGGGGTATTTTTATCCTCTTTTACACCACTTTCTTCATGCACGGAGAAGGTTTTTTCAAGGGAATAGTCGGAGCCCTGGGTTATTGGATGTCACAGCAAGCGGTGGAACGCGGCACGCAACCGCTCTACTACTATGCTTTGGTCCAAATCCCGATGTACGAATATTTACCGGCGTTTGGGGTGCTGGTTGCATTCGTGATCGGGCTGCGTAAGCGTCTGTTCTTCGGCTCCACAGAAGACCCTTTCACCTCCTTGCCAGTTGACGAGGTTGCAGAAGAGACAACTGAGGAAATTGAACCGACTGTATTTCTGGAAGAGGTCCTGGAAGAAGAAATTCTGGTTGAGACCTTGGAATTGGAATTATTAGACGCTGAGGAAACAGAGGAAGTAGAGCCACTGCCCTGGTATCAGCGCCTCTTCCCGATGGTCGAAGAAAACAGCGAGCAAGCCAAAGAACTGCCGACGCTTCTATTGCTTTTATTCTGGTCAGTAATGAGCTTGCTGGCTTTCACCGTAGCCGGCGAGCGCATGCCCTGGCTGACTACCCATATCACCATGCCAATGATCCTCACCAGCGGTTGGGCATTTGGTTACTTAGTCGAGAAAACCGATTGGCAGGAAGTCAGACAGCGTAAAGGTTGGCTGACAATGCTGCTGGCAGGCGTTTTCCTGGTGGCAATCGGCAGCCTGGTTGGCTCACTTTTGGGCAACAATCCACCCTTCCAGGGCAAAGACCTGGCGCAGTTACAGGGAACCAGCACCTTTTTGTTGGCGCTGGTTGGCACACTCGGCACTGGTATCGCCTTGTTCTGGTTGCTGAGAGGATGGAACGGACGCACCTTTGGTCGTCTGGTATTATTGGTTTTAGTCGCTCTTTTAGGGGTGCAGACTGCCCGGACCGCCTGGAGGGCAGCTTTTATCGAATATAACAATGCCCGTGAATTGCTTGTCTATGCGCACTCAACCGAAGACATGAAAAACACGGTTACGCAGATCGAGACCATTTCAAAACGTTTGTATGGTGATAAATCGATCAAAATCGCCTACGATAACGATGTGCGTTACCCTTACTGGTGGTACATGCGTGACTACCCCAATAAATTGGATTTCGGCAGCGAGGTGACTAAATCGCTGCAGGACTACCCGATCATCGTGGTTGGCACCTCCAATTTTGCCCGAATCGAACCGGTGGTCAAGGAAGATTATTACCAATATGAATACAAACGCATGTGGTGGCCAAACGAGGATTTATACCGAAACTGGAGCCTGAGCCGGATTCTGGACGATTTAAACTCACCGGCGAAACGCTCAGCTTTATGGGAACTGTGGTTCAACCGCGACTACACTGAGTATGCGGTGGCATTTAATAACCCCTCACTGACTCTGGCAACCTGGTCGCCGGCAGACAATGCACGCATGTTTATTCGCAAAGATGTGGCTGCGAAAATCTGGGAATTCGGCATCAGCCCCAAACCGGAAGAGCCAAAGATCGACCCTTATGCCAGCGGACTGATCAACCTGGAACCCGAATTGGCAATCGCTGTTGGTGGCGAGCTTCCCTTCAGTGCTCCCAGGGATATCGCTACTGCTCCTGATGGCAGCCTGTTTGTGGCTGACTCTCGTAACCATCGCATCGTACATCTCGACGCCTCAGGAATGTTCCTGAATGCCTGGGGTGGTTATGGCAATGTCCTGGACGGCGAAGTGCCTGGTGGCCTGTTCAATGAACCCTGGGGGGTGGCAGTTGGACCCGATGGGCTGGTCTATGTTGCCGATACCTGGAATCACCGTATCCAGGTATTTTCGCCTGATGGTGAGTTTTTGCGGATGTGGAGCAGTTTTGATGTTGCAGGAGTTCTTGATGGCTTTTGGGGTCCACGCGGAATCGCCGTGGACAAAGACAACCGCGTTTTTGTTACCGATACAGGCAAACAACGCGTCGTCATCTTTGACAGTCAGGGGAATTACCTGACCCAATTTGGTGGTGTCGGGCTGGACGCTGGCAATCTTGATGAGCCAGTCGGCATCGACATTGCAGCGGATGGACACGTGTACATCGCCGATACCTGGAATTATCGCATACAGGTATTTGCCCCGGACGCTGGAGGATTACAGTACCAGAGTGTGACCATGTGGGATATGGATGCCTGGAGCAGCGATACCCTGGATAACAAGCCTTTCCTGGCGCTGGACCAATCTGGGAATGTTTACGTGACAGACCCAGACCAGGGCAGGGTGATCGTCTTTACTGAAGATGGTGAGTTCCTGAAGGTTTGGGGTGGTTTTGATAATACCTACACCATGAATGTGATCAGCGGTGTCACCATTGGCACAGATGGAAGTGTATGGGTATCGGACGCGTTCAGTAATACCTTATTGAAGTTTGTGATGCCTTAGAAACCGAGAGTAAAAGGAAACGGGCGGGTTTGGAACCCGCCCGTACTTTTTAATGTGAGAACAGTTGGTTTTATTTCTTGTGTGCAGAATAGGTAATACTTAGCGCAAATTCTGGTAGATACACAGGCATTTCCTTGCTGATTTGGATTTCTGAAAAACCAGCGTTTTCGATTAAGGCGAGGTAATCTTCCTTAAGAATTGCATTGCCAACACATCCTATCAGTAACTCTTCGCTATCGGTCAATTCCTGGGGCAAGGGTTTCATCAATACTACATCGGAGACCATCAGCCTTCCATCTGGCTTTAGCACACGGAATGCTTCAGCAAAAACTTTTTGTTTATCTGGCGCAAGGTTAATAACACAATTGGAAATAACGACATCAACCGATTCATCTTCAACTGGCAGGGCTTCAATATCACCTTTACGGAATTCAACATTGGTGTAGCCACCAGTCATTGCATTCTCTCTTGCTTTGCTGATCATTTCATCGGTCATGTCGACACCAATCACTGTTCCCGTTTTGCCAGCTCTTCGGGATGCTAAAAAGGCGTCAAAACCTGCGCCAGAACCTAAATCCAGAACTGTTTCGCCTTCTCTGATTGATGCGATTGCCGTGGGGTTGCCACAGCCCAACCCAAGATTTGAACCTTCGGGAACCTCCCCCATTTCTTCTGGTGAATAACCTATGGAGCCCGATTGTTCCTGGTATGTTTGGGCGGTATCGCAACCGCAACTCCCATAACAACAACTACTGGAAGTCTGGGCGATCTTGCCATAAGATTTTTGCACAACTGTTTTGATGTCGATAATTTTTGTCATCCTTTAATTTTAACCGATTCGCAAAATATTGTAATATTGAGTGGAAAAATAGCGGAACGGGACAAGTCCTGTTCCCTTCAGAATTTGCGAAGGATCATGGTAAAAAAATTACTTCACCAGGATATTGGCTTTGTTATTTTCGAAAAAAGGGCAGGTTAGAAAACCGGCCCTTTTTCGTTCATTCTGATTTGATGAAGGTTAAGAAAGAAGTGGCAGGAGGGGTTTGGTTCGCTCATAAAGTTCGTGGTAGACCTGGTAGAGTCTTTTGTAGGTCTCTTTATCCGTTTTATCGGGTTTTAAGACCAAGGCAGCCTCATCCCAAATTCGCGCCTGGGAAGCATTCTCATAAACGCCAACGCCAATCCCTGCCAAAATGGCATCCCCATATGATGCGCCGGAGTTACCTTGCGGAATGCGTACATCGACCCCCGCAATATTGGCAATGATCTGCATCCATCCCTGATTTTTCGACCCTCCACCGACAGCATTGATAAATTTGACAAGGATGCCCTGGTCTGCCAGGCTTTCAAGATTATGCCGGATACCAAAACCTACTGCTTCCAGCAATGCGCGATACAGATCTGCCTGGGTGTGGCGCAGCGTCAGACCAAAGAATGCCCCCCGGGCTAATGGGTCGTTAATCGGTGTGCGTTCACCTTCAAAATAAGGCAGCGCGACCAGGTTATTCGCACCCGGGACAGACATATTCAACAATTCTGCCATTTGGGCGTAAGGATTCTGGTCCGATGCCTCTGAGTCGGGTGTGTAGATATTTTCCAGGAACCACTTGGTCAGGCTGCCGACTGTTGCCATACCGCCAACCACTGCATACTGATCCGGGAAGAGCCAGTTGAGCCCCCAGAAGGTGCGAGAGCGGGTATAGGTGCTGGTCAGGGTGATTATGGAATTACTGCTGCCAAACATACCCATCGTATCGCCAGCAGCATAATTGCCGATGCTGACAGCCTCGGCAGCAGCATCGATCGTTCCAGCGATGACAGGCGTACCAGGGTACAAACCAGTGATTCGGGCAGCGTCAGGGGTAACTCCTCCAATCATGTCCGTAGTCCAGTATTTATCGGGTAATTTTGCGGTTGGGTTGATGCCAGCAACGGTTTCATCGATCCAGGTACGCTTTTCGACATCAATGATCGGAGAGTAGGTGGAGGCAGTATAGTTGTCAATTGAAGCTACACCAGTCAGCCTGGCGACTATGAAGTTTTGGCAGGTTAAGAACCAACTTGTTTTTTGGTAGACCTCCGGCTCGTTGTTGTGCAGCCATAAAATCTTCGGCGCGACAGCTGAAGCAGAAAGCTCGCAGCCCGCCCGTCTGAATACTTCCTCCTCGCCCAATTCCTGCAGGTATTGTTCTATCTCCGCAGTTGCTCTTGTATCAATTCCATACAATATTGCCGGTCGCAGCGGATTGAAGTGTTCATCCACCGGCAAAACGCAGGGACCAATGCCGGAGACTCCGACACCGATAATTTTTTGAGGAGTAACCCCGGATTCCTGCAGCAGGTCCTTCACGATCTGGACAAACTCTCCCCACCAAATTTTCTCAGCATCCTGTTCCACCCAGCCCGGCTGGGGCAATGAAACACCATGGGGAATGGTTGACTGGGCAAGTACAGCTCCGTCTTTGGCTTCAATCAGAACGCCTTTGGAAGAGCCTGTGCCAATATCGACTCCGATCAGGTAGTTTGACATTTAGTCCTCCGTAGAAAGAAACAGATTGCCGGCGTTGCCAACAATCTGTTTCTGTTAATCGATAACATTATTTATGGATGGCTCTTACGAACCTTTCCGTGATTTCTTTAGGTCGGGTGACCGCACCACCGACGATTACAGCTGTGGCGCCGTATTCGAGCGCTTTGGCAACTTCGTGGGGATAATGGTAGCGACCCTCGGCAAAAACTGGAACTGGAAGCTTCGAAGCTATCTCTTTGACAAGGTAAAGGTCTGGTCCATCCAGTTTGGGAGTGTAGTCTGTATAGCCAGAGAGAGTGGTCGAAACCACATCGGCGCCTGAGATCATGGCAGCTTCTGCTTCTCCGAAGGTCGAAATATCAGCCATAACCAGGCAATCGGTCTGTTCATGAATCTTGCGAATGAGCTCCGGCACTTCATCTTCGGGATGAGGACGGAAAGTGGCATCGATCGCGATCACGTCCGCACCTGCATCAGCAATTGCCAAAGCATGCGCGATGGTTGCGGTGATAATCACAGGGGTGCCAGGGAAGACTACTTTATAAAGACCGATGATAGGCACGTCGACCGCTTCTCTGATGGCTTTCACATCCACAGGAGTGTTGGCGCGGATACCTTTTGCGCCGCCCCTGATGGCTGAAATGGCCATTTTTGCCATGATGTCCGCTCCAAACAAGGCTTCTTGTTGTGTTGCCTGGCAGGAAACGATCAATTCACCTTTTACTTTGGAAATGAACTTAGATAATTTTTCTGTTCTACTCATAGAAATTTCGCTGTTCTACTTAATTTTTACCGGAGCGTCTTTTTCGATCGAATCAATGGCAGCCAGAACCATTTTCAACGCTATGATGCCATCTTCTCCTGTAGCCGGGACGGGTTTATCGTCAAGAACACAATCGATGAAGGCTTTATCTTCCACATCCAAACCAGGAGCTGTGGAGGGGAATTTGGAACCAAATTCCGAGTACATTAAGAGACCCTGGCTGGCAAGGTCGATATCGAGGGAGCCTTTATCGCCAATGACGGTGAGTTTGAAGTCACGACCACCTGGATGGGCTGTAGTCAGATTCCAACCGATCTGGGCACAGACGAGGGTGCCGTCTTTAAACTTGAAAGTGTTAAAGGTTTCATTTTCCTGCGGGTAGCGCTTGGCCACACTGGTGGACTCGGCGGTATAAACCTGGTCAGGTTCTACTCCCAGCAGCCAATGTAGGAGATCGAAGTCGTGAATGCCAAGGAAGTGGAGCACACCAATGCGTCCGCCGAGGCGATCCGCCTGGGTAATAATGTTCATACGGCGGGAGTAGACGCTGATGATTTTTCCTAATTTTCCGCTCTGAATGAGCTCGCGTGCCTGGACATAGTGTGGAACAAAGCGCAGTGTGAAACCGACCATCAGTTTCACATTTGCCGCTTTTGCTGCGGCGATCATCTCTTCGCCGTCTGCAACGGTAGTTGCGATAGGTTTTTCAACAAGGATGTGTTTTCCAGCCTGGGCTGCTTCGATACAGATATCCTTGTGCAGATGATCGGGGGTTGCCACGATCACTGCTTCAAGCTCCGGGTGAGCTAACAGTTGACGATAATCGGTAAAACCGGCAATATCTGTTCCGGCGATGGCTTTGTTGACCAGATCCTGGTTCAGATCCGAAACCCCCACAATATTTGCTTCACGGAGATTTTTGAGCATGCTCACATGTTTGGCTCCGATGGCGCCCAATCCAATAACACCAATTCCTAAAGATTTCATTGTACTTCCTCCAATATTAAGAAATTCGATTTAAAGTAAGAATCTTCCAGGTTCCTTGTTGTTTTTCAAGGATACTGTAAGACGCATTATCAAGTAGAAAATTTGTAACAACATCAGTTTCTATGCCCATGAGAACTCCAATCATGGAGCGAATAAAGTCGCCATGCGAAGTAATAAGAACGCTTTTACCCTCAGATTGACTGAGAATGTCGGTCAGAACTACCCCGGCGCGTTCACGCACCTGTTGGAAAGTTTCTCCTCCAGGAGGATTGAACGTTGATGCAGTAAGTCCTTGTTCAGCAATCATGCGCTTAAAATCGGGGGCGGGCATTCCATCCCACTCACCAACATTCCATTCCTGCAAGCGCGGGTCAACTTGTACTTCGAGACCGTGTTCCTTGGCAATAGCAGCTGCCGTTGTCAGGGCGCGTCTCTTGTTGCTTGAATAAATTTTTCCAATATAGAATGGACGCAGATGTTCGGCAATGCGGGCAGCTTGGGCAAGCCCCGATTCGTTTAATGCACCATCCGATTGCCCTTGAAGGTAATGCTTGGCATTCGCCTCTGTCTGGGCATGGCGAACAAGTATGAGTCTGGTTACTCCTTCATCAGGCGCGCTCAAAAATGGATTATCTGGAATCATATTATTCTTTGAGCTTCTCCTCAACTTGTCCGAAAAATACTGCTAATACGGTCTGAACCACGCCCGGTCTGGCACCAAACATCAACTTCTGACTGACCGCATCCAACGGGTAAGCAAGAACGTCCAATTGTGTGGTCTCGGCAGTGGGAGAGGAATATTTGATCTCAAGCTTGCTGCGATCACCCAGGATTTTACCCTGCAGTTTTTTATCCATCTGGATTTTCAGAAGCTTGCCTTCTTCGTCATGCGAAAGGACTTTTCCCCCCAATGCAACAGCAACTTTCTTGCAGACAGCTATCACTTTCTCTGGTGGTGCTTCGTAAGTCTTTGTTAAATTCACATCATATTTCATAATTACTCCTATTTGGTCCTGACTTGTTGGCGGACCTCTTCAACGAGATCCCATTCGGGCATCCGGGTGCCGGATTGCATGGCAGAGGCTGTTCCGCAGGCAACGCCAAGTCTTAAGGCTTGCTCGAGGTCATAACCATGGTAAAGCGCAAAACTGAGTCCGGCCACCATAGCGTCCCCCGCACCAACCGGGTTGGCTTCCTGGATCTTAGGCGGCAGGCAAATTGCAGTATTTTTACCATCGGTCAGGAGAGCACCCTTATCTCCTGCTGAGATCGCGACAAACTTTGCACCGATTGAGCTGGCGATTACCGGGTTTTCAAGGATCTCCTGTAAATCAGTAATTTCTCTGCCAGTCAACTGGGAGAGTTCAAACAAGTTTGGCTTAACCAGTTTTGGCTTAGCCTGCACACCTTGTTTTAACGCCTCTCCGCTTGTATCCAAAACAACATCTCCACCCAACTCCATGATCTGTTTTGTCATTTGTTGATACACTGCACAATCAACACCCGGGGGTATGCTGCCAGCCAACACCCACAATGTGCCGGGTTTGGCATGTTTAGAAATGTATTGGTAAATGAGCTTTAATTCAGATTCAGAGACGGTTGGTCCCTTTTCATTGACCTTGATATGTTTACTGCCACCGGGGGTGACAATACTGACATTGGTGCGAGTCTCACCAGAAACAGGGATTGAGACCACGTCAATACCTTGTGCTTTCAAACCCACTTCAATGGTCTTCCCAGTCTGCCCACCCAGCAGCCCAACCGCTTTTGAAGGTTGGTTCAACTCTTTCAGCATACGCGAGACGTTGAAACCTTTGCCGCCAAAATCCAGCTGCACCTTTTCAGCGATCAAAACATCATTAAAACGGATGTCCGCAACGGTCAGCTGTTTGTCCAGGGCTGGGTTGAGAGTGACGGTGAAGATCATTTCTTATTCTCCGTGATTTTTGCAGTCACTGGTTTTGGTTTGAGACCCATGGTAAAGCCTATCAGCGCTCCGGTTATGGTTGTAAAGGCGATCAGCAATCCTTTGCCTCCCCATTCCTGAACCATGGGTCTTGCCCACAACATCAGCAGGAAAAGGAAAAACATAACAAAGGATTTAAGATAAACCACCAGAATTTGTTTGAAGGAATAGCCTTTTTTCCAGATCTGGATCACCGTTACCAACAATGCTGAAAGAAGGCTCAGCAAAACCACAGAAATAAACAGCACTGTGTTCTCAGTGGGTCTGTAGAAAAACCCGTAATAGGCGCCTAACGCTGCCCCAACCAAAACGTATTGGGCATACAGCCGATAAGCTTGCTTCTTAACTGGCTTATTGTCTTTACTCAACGATTCACTCATTTTTCCAAAACTCTTCTATTAATACTTTTTCGGCTTCCTGATTCCAGGTATGATCTGGTCCCATTTTTTCAGCAACTTTGGGGTAATTTTGAGCAACTTCTCCCAACGACAATAGGGGCAGGTCTTCAAGCTGGGGGTAGATGATGATCTTTCCAGTGAAGGTGCCTGCCATCATTGCATTCATACCGGCAACGGCTTGTTTGAGCCCACCGATCGCTGCGACACTAAGGTTAGGGGAAAGAGCCCCGGAGACGGACTTTGACATAACAGTCTTCTGGTCAAAAACAGTTGATCCGGAAGTACCCGTGATTTGCATATTGTTGAGAAAGATATTGTTGAGGTCGATTTGGATGGTAGTGCCATTAGGAACTCCGGCAAAGAAGGTGAGCATGCCATTTTTACCCAGGATCAAGGCAGCATTTTCCATCAATTTGGCGTTCGGTACGCATACGACCACATCATCTGCCATTTTCCCGCCGGAAAGTTCGCGGATGGTCTCAACAAGATCAACTCCCTCTTTATTGGTATTTACCAGGATGAGCTGCTTGCCATTCTTTTTGGCAATCGGATCGCCAGTCTGGCGCAATGCCTGCAGGCGTTCGTCGTTGATATCAGTCACAACCACGGTTTTGGGTCCGGGCACAAGTTCAAGTGCACGCTGAACATGCATCTGCCCCATCGGACCAGCCCCACCAACCACGACCAGCAATCCATCTGCCATCAGTTCCGAGCGGTTCCGCTCTTCACCGTAGGCAGCGCTGATTTCGGTGCCTGTGGTGCCAATATAAGTGGTGTAGTGATAGTGAACCCGACCGGCGTCGATCACGGTCAGACCCTCCAGGGGTTCATCACTGACGATATTAAGTGTGCCGCGAAAGGCGATTTGTTTGGCAACTTCTGAAACCAGTTCAGCACCTTTAGGCTCTAGCAGAATGATGTCATCGAAACCTTTACCATTCGTGTTTTCTCGTGCAAAATCCGCGATCTGGTCTTTATTCAACGCTCCTACCTCAACCACTTCAGCCTGGGCTTGGGAATGGACGAGCTCCAGGATTTGAGGTGTAGAGTTGCTCAGGAAAATTCTGGCTGGTTTTTCAAGCCCTTTTTCGAAGGTGAAGGTTTTATCCGAATGAAGAGGACCATCGATCCACATCAAGCCGCCAGCGAGGGGGCTCAAACGGCGCCTTTGGGTGTAAGCAGCTTCAACACATGCCCAGGGTTCGGTCAGAGCAGACTCTGAGTAGCCTAAATCATTCTGGACAGGAATGAGGTAATTCGGATCATCTGCATCAAAAATCTCTTTCCCAATCAGGTGGTATTGGATCAAGCCACCAGGAATAGTGTAGCCATAGGCTGTGGCAACCTTATTCACATATATATCCGGTTGGATAGCGAGTTTTTGACCGGGTTTGAATCGGTTTTGCAAGTTTTCGCCAACTTTCACAACGGTGAAAGCGGCTTCATGACCAAGCCTGGTAGGTTCGACAGAGAGATTGCGGTTGTAGAGCTTGGGGTGCTGCCCACCTTGTTTGATCAATTTAACATCAGAAAAGCATAAACCAACAGCATCGACTCTGACTAAAATTTGATCCGGACCTGGTTCCGGCATGGGGAAGAGTTCAGGTTTCCCATTGCGACCGACATTTTCCAAACCAGCGCCATACATGTTCCAGCCCATCACCTTCTCGGGCAGGGGATAATTCAATTCGATGTACCTGCGGAATTTCTCGTTCATGTCAACTCCTTTCTTAATGACAGCGATTAAGCGTCAAGAGCCTCAATGATGTCTGATTTTTTGGTGGTTTTTGATAGAAATTCGACACGCTCAATTTCGTCGACGACATTAGCAAGATTCTGCAAGATGCCGATGTGCTCTTCAAAAGTTGCAGCAATGCCAACCACCAGGTGAACAAGCTCTCCATCCTCCCAGGGTACGCCCTCAGGGATCTGGAGCACGGAGATGCTGGTTTCTTTGATGTAATTCAGATCGGGGAATTGCCCATGGGGAATTGCTACACCATTTCCGATCATGGTCGACATGGTTTTTTCACGCTCCAGCATTCCTAAGACATAAGGGGCTTCCACGCGACCAGCCTGCACCAATAACTCACCAGCGGCTTGAATAGCTTCTTCCTTTGTTTTGACTTTCGAATCAAGGTGCACAAGTTCTTCAGTTAGTATGCGTGACAAAAAAGCCTCCTCTAGGTATGCCTATGGCAATAATGTTTTCATAATTGTGGTTTGAGAAAGTGCTAATTAGCAGCGATTTCCTTCCCGTCTTTGATATCCTCGACCAGCTTGTCGAAAATTGGGTCATTAAAGAAAAACTTAAAACTCACCACAACTGCTTCTGGAGCTTTCGCTTGAACGGATTTCTTTACACCTTCATGGCAGATGATGAATTTTGTGTTCGGATCCAGATTGGTGACCGCTTTATGAAAAATATTAATATGCCCCAGTCCCGCCTTTTGAAGTTTTTTCTTCATGGCATTGACAGTCATCAAGCTCGAACCAATTCCGGCTTCACATGCGACAACAATATCTTTTATTTCTTTTGAATCAATTTTGCTATTCATATATGTCTCCTGACCGTGTTCAGGCAACTGAGTTGCCTGAACACGTTTGTACTAAGCACTGACTAAATTACTAATTCTTTAATTATGCAGCTTCCTCTACGGTCTCTTCTTCTTCTTTGACCGGGAAGCGCTTCAAGAGCAAAAAGCCAACCAGGAAGGAGGCGACTGCACCAATCAAAACACCCATCAACACCTGGAAATGCCAGCCTTTGGGGGTCATGGCAATATAAGCGAAGATTGAGCCTGGTGATGGGGTGGCGACCAAACCTGCACCGGTGATAACCCACCAGAAGTTAGCGAGGATTGCACCAGCATACATAGCCAAAATCATGATCGGGTGAGCCAGCACGTAGGGGAAATAGATCTCATGGATGCCGCCCAGGAAGTGGATGATGATGGCGCCAGGAGCAGATTGCTTGAGCATGCCCTTACCAGCAACGGCATAAGCTAAAAGCAGACCCAAACCAGGACCTGGATCGCTTTCGAGCATGAAGTGAATTGCACGGCCAGTTTCCTGGGAAGCAACAGCGCCGAGAGGAGCCAGAACACCGATGTTGAGAGCATTGTTCAGGAATAGTACCTTGGCAGGTTCTATGATCAAGGCAACCAACGGCAGCAGTTTGATGTTGACCAGCCACTGCACAACAGAACCGAAGGCATTGCTGATAATGGTAACAACTGGACCAATCAGGAGCATGCCGATCAGCACAAGGATTACGCCGATGATACCCATCGAGAAGTTGTTGATGAGCAGTTCAAACCCAACTGGCATGCGGGGTTCCATCCACTCGTCAAATTTCTTCAGGATCCAGGCGGAGAGAGGGCCCATGATCATGGCACCGAGGAGTTGGGGAATGGAAGAGCCAACAACGGTACCCATGGTTGCTAAAGCACCCATGACACCGCCGCGCTGACCATGAACCATGTAACCAGCGGTATAGCCGATCAGGATCGGCAAAAGATAATTAAGGATTGGACCAACAAGAGCTGCGAATCTTTCATTCGGGATCCAGCCTGTTGCAATGAACATAGCCGTGATCAGACCCCAGGCGATGAAAGCACCAAGATTGGGAACAACCATTGATGCCATAAAACCGCCATACTTTTGAATCTTTTCTTTCATGATATCTCCTTGTAGATTTTGTTACGATGAGAACATAAAAAACGTTGCTTTAGAATTTAATAGTTATTCAAAGACCTCCTTTCAGTATTTGCCCCTGATTAATTTAGAAAAGCAGATATAAATTTGACGCTAAGTAATTATATACAAATAAAAAAAAGGCGCAAGATGAAAACCCAAATTCACTCCCATCGTCTCATCTGTTCTGATAGAATTATTTTAACATAGAACCTCATTCCTGGCAGGCTCACAAAGAAAATTTCTGAATTGTTAACGGATTTGACTGACTCATTTGTCAGAGTTCGCTAATCAACCTTTGGTGGGCTTGGCGTAAAATAACAGCATCCATCTTCTCGACCCTTCGATCGTAGGTCAAATAGCCATTAATTTCTGTTTCAATGTCTGTTAACTGAGTGTAAATGGCGACACAAAGACCCTTGGGGATGAGCGGTTTGACCTGTTTTTCCAACAAATCCAGGTAAGCGGTGGTCAGCGATTCGGCATCCAGGTAATGACCATATCCGAATCTTTTACGTTCTGTATATACATGGTCAGGTACCTGCAGGGTATAGCCCCCAAACTCAGTCACAGCCATAATGCGATGATCTGGGATGCGGGCGCTGAGCGGCTTGACGTAAACATGTCGGCTTTGAAAATCGCCGCCGCCCTGATCAAACCAACCGGAGGCATGGTCCACCAGGCGGGTCGGGTCTAGTTTTTTAACCGATTCGGCTATGCGAATAGCATGGAATTGCCCCCAACTCTCATTGAACGGCACCCAGACTGCAATGCATGGGCTGTTATAGAGCGTTTCAATCATGTCTTGCAGTTCGGCACGGAACTCTTCGCGGTTGTGCGGGTCTACACGTCCAAACCGCTGGAGCCGATGCTGGTCAAAGCGATGAATACCAGAGGTGAAGGTAAACAAAACCACTGCGTCTTTGGTGGTACGTCCTCCGTTGGGCATATCCTGCCAAACGATCATCCCCAGTTTGTCACAGGCATGGTACCAGCGCAGAGGTTCCACCTTGACATGCTTTCTGATCATATTGCAGCCAATTTTCTTGATGTATTCGATATCCGAAAGCATAGCCTCTTCCGAAGGTGCCGTATAAAGCCCGTCAGGGAAGTAGCCCTGGTCGAGAGGTCCGTATTGGAAGATGGGTTCATTGTTGAGGGTAAAACGCCAGAGCCCATTTTTATCTTTAGCTTTGCCAAACTTCCGCATCGCGAAATAACTCTGCACCTGGTCTACCAATTTTTCATCTTCCAGCAAAAGAACTTCGAGGTCATAGAGATAAGGATGATCAGGATGCCAGAGTCTGGTTTCCGGAATGTGAAAGACCAGCTTGCTTTTCAGATCGCCGCTGATCCGGGCGACCTCTTTGCCTTCAAAACTGGCAATTGCTTCAACCAGGCAATGGTTTTTCAGGGCGTCATTACTGACGCTCACCTTCAATTCCAGCGTACTGGTATCAATGGAGGGTGTGATCTTCAGCGAGCGTATATGTTTTTTAGGTAAGATTTCCAGCCAAACTGTTTGCCAGATTCCCGATACAGAGGTGTACCAGATCCCATGGGGTTGCAGACGCTGCTTGCCCTTTTGGTGCAGCGCTTTTTCAGTTTCATCCTGAACCGTGACGATCAGCTCGTTACTTCCTGCATGAAGGGCGGAAGTAACATCAAAACTGAAAGGCAAATAACCGCCCCGATGGTCACCGATAAGCTTCCCATTAACCCAAACCTGGCATGAAAAATCAACTGCCCCAAAATGCAGCATCACCAACTGGTCTGGTGCGTGCTCGACTTCAAACTGGCGCTGATACCAGAGTTTTTCATCCGGTTGAAGCACCCTTTCAACACCTGAAAGTGCCGATTCAGGTGCAAAAGGCACCAGGATCTCTCCAGTAAATTGAGCCGGTTGGGGTAAAGACGCAGTCTGGATGGTGTAATTCCACCATCCGTTCAGATTCTGCCACTTTTCACGCACCATTTGAGGGCGTGGGTATTCCGGCAAAGGGATAGGAAAAGCAGGCTGCCAGGGGGTGGTCAGTTTATTGATTTTGAGATCAGTCATCGGGCTTATTTTACTTCAGTTCGTCCGTTCTTAACGAATAGGAGTGGGATCAGTGCCAGCAGCCCGAGCAGGGCACCCACCTGGAAGATCATGCCGACTGGCAGGAAACCAGGTTTGCCCTCAAGGACTGTTGGTATGCCATAAGCAGTGATCAGGGAAGAACCGATGCGCGGTCCAATCAGCATAGGCAGCAAGACGTAGAAAATCATGCGTACGCCCAGGAAACGTCCGTGGCTGTCCTCGGGTAAAAGTTCTTTGATCCAGGAGTTGGCGACAATACCTGCTGACATGTTGGCAGCTTGCCAGAGGAGCCCGGTCAGTGCCAAAATCGGTATGGACCCATCCAGCGAAAACAGAAAACAGCCAAGGCTTGTGAGAATGATCGATATGGCAAGCATCGCCTTACGGTTGACCCGGTCTGCCAGGTTGCCCAGCGGAATCGCCAGTAGCCCGCTCCCGATGATCACCCCACCGCCAATGATGGCAAATTGGGATTTGGTAACGCCAATGGTGTTGTTGACATAGATCAGCATATAGGGGAACGCAACCTGGAAGCCAATACCCAAAAGCATGCTGCTCACTAGGATCAGGTTCAAGGTTTTATTTGCGAGAATGGTCTTAAAGTCGAAGGTCGAACGGATTTCCTGCCAGAAGCGTTTTTGAGGTTCTGTGTTTACAGTCAAAGGCTCATCCTTGATAGCACTTCCGGCGATCAGACCGACCACCATCACAATTCCGCCCAGCAAATAGAAAAAGGTGAAATATCCCAGGTTATCGATGAACACGCCGGCGGCAACTATGGAGATCAGCTGAGCGAGGAAAAGACAGACATTAAGGACGCCTTCCACCCTACCGCGTTGGTTATTTGGGGTGATATCGGCTGTCCAGGCATTGAATGCAGCGTCGTTGGCTGTCGAACCAAAAAAGGTCATCAGGCAATCGACCAGCACAACCATCACCACAGCCAGTGACAGGTTTTTGACAAAGGCTGTCATAGGAAAGACAGCCGTCATCAACCCCCAAAAGACATAGCCGATCAGAATAAAAGGTTTGCGGCGACCCCAGCGTGAGCGCGAGCGGTCGCTGAGCGTGCCAATCAGAATGGTAGTGAGTGTGGCTACGAGAGCGCTGGCAGCCACCATCCAGGCAACCGGGCGTGGGTCGGGAGTGATGGTGTCATAAACGAAGTTATTGAACCAGGTGTTCTCGACCGCCCAGGCAATCTGACCGGTGATGGCGAGGGCTACCATGATAGTCCAGGTGCGGGTTGTGATGCCTTTTACAGTTTTGGTATTGGGTTGGGATGATTGCATGAACGCCTCGGATTGAGTTTGTGCAATTGTAAGGGAAGTTGGAAAATTCGGGGGTAAAAAGGGAGTTTTCTGGTGATCGCCAGGGTGGGTTTTAAACCCGCGCTTGCCTATATCATTTTGGCTTGTATTATTCACCCTCTCCCTGAGAGAGGGTGGGGTGTGGATCTTTCCGTCCTTTTTGTCAGATTTCTGCTTTTCATGGGCGGGGTTGGAATTAGCCCCATACAACAGAAAAACACGAAGTGAAGAATTTTGCAGGTGGCAGGCTAAGATCCTTCATTCCGCAGGATGACAGGCAACGGGTATAATTTGGCATATGCCTGAAATTGTTGCCCTGGACCTTGAAACAACGGGTTTGGACCCAAAAAACGACTCAATCATTGAAATCGGTGCGGTGAAATTCAACGAAAACCGCACTATCGCTGAATATTCCAAACTGGTCAATCCGCGTAAACCGATCAATCAATTCATTACCAACCTGACCGGTATCACCAACAGCATGGTCATGAATGCACCATTCATTATTGATGTGCTCCCCGAAATTCGCGATTTCGTCGGCGATGCTATTATTTTGGGGCAAAATATCGATTTCGATCTCAGTTTCTTCCATCGCTACAAACAATTCACAGATAATCCCACCATCGACACCTACGAACTGGCAGCCATATTGATGCCAACCGCACACCGTTATGGTCTCGGTTCGCTGTCAAGACAACTGGGCATTGTGCTCACAAATGCCCACCGGGCGCTGGACGACGCCCGGGCAACGATGCAGGTTTATCAGCAGCTTCTCAAAAAAGTTACCAATCTGCCTGTCGAACTGGTGGTAGAGATCCTGCGCCTGAGCAAAGGTCTGAATTGGCAGGGCGAACTACCCTTCCGCTGGGCCTTACGCCACATGGCTGATCAAGGCATCCAGCCACGGCGACTCAGCCCGGATGATGAAGACCTGGTGTTTGGACTCGAGCGGTCCCCACGGACCAAAGGCTTGCAGCCAAATGAAACCCTGGTTCCACTCGATGGCGAAGAAATCGCCAGCACGCTTCAGCCCGGAGGTGCCTTCGCAAAGTATGACCCCAATTTTGAACATCGTCCGCAACAGGTTGAGGTGCTGCTCTCGGTTTGTAACGCTCTCAATCGTGGTGACCACCTGATGGTGGAAGCCGGAACCGGCACAGGAAAGTCGCTTGCCTACCTGATCCCGGCGGCTTATTGGGCGATGCAAAACGGTGAGAGAGTGGTGATCTCGACCAACACTATCGCTTTACAGGACCAATTAATAGAAAAAGACATCCCAGACCTGATCCAGGCGCTGGATATTGACTTGAAAGCCTCCGTCTTGAAAGGGCGTAACAATTATCTTTGCCCACGCAGACTTAAACTGATGCGCCGGAGAGGTCCCGAAAATGTGGATGAAATGCGTGTGTTGGGTAAGGTGCTGGTTTGGCTGCAAAGCAGTCAGTCCGGCGATCGGCGCGAGATCAACCTGAACGGACCGATGGAACGGCTGGTGTGGTCTCGCCTTTCTGCAGAAGATGAAGGCTGTAAGTTGGAGACCTGCCTGAAGCGCATGGGCGGCACCTGCCCCTTTTACAAGGCGCGTATGGCTGCTGAAAGTTCGCATATTTTAGTGATCAACCATGCCCTGCTCCTGGCGGATGCGGCTGCCGAAAACCAGGTTTTACCCGATTTCAACTACCTGATCGTGGACGAAGCCCACCATCTTGAGGCTGCCACTACGGATGCGATGAGTTTCAGCCTGCGGGCAGTGGACGTAAACCGCACAGTGCGTGAGCTTGGTTCAACCGAGCAGGGCATTTTGGGTCGGTTGGTGAGCATCGCTGCTCCAGTACTAATGCCCGCTGACCTCGCTCTTTTGCTTCAATCGGTAAATTCAGCATCCGAACGTGCTTTTCGTTTTGATACCGACATGACTGCCTACTTCAAGGCGCTGGATTACCTCATGGAAGAAGTGCGCGAAGGCAAACCCCTGGGCACTTACCCGCAAAAAACTCGCATCTTGCCATCTACGCGCATGATTCCTGCCTGGCTGGACGTTGAGATAACCTGGGAACAAGCCAAAGACGACCTGGAAGAATTGCTGCGTATCGTCAGGAATATTCGCATATCGGTGCAAGGTGTGGATGGTATCGATCAGGAAGATGCGGAAGATATATTTGGGGCGCTTGCGCGAACTACGCAAACTCTCAATGAGATCGACAGCAATCTTGAAAGCCTGACCATGAATCCGTCCGATGATCAGATCTATTGGGTAGAGATTGACCCTCTGCAGCTTCGTATGACCCTCCAGATCGCGCCGTTGCACATTGGCAGCCTGATGGAAAAGTACCTCTGGCACGAAAAATCCAGTGTGATCCTCACCTCGGCCACCCTTACTACGCACGGGGAGTTCGATTACCTGAAGCTCAGGCTGAACGGTGAGGATGCTCATGAATTAATGGTTGGTTCCCCCTTCGATTATGAGACCTCCGCCATGGTATACATCCCCCAGGACATTCCTGAACCGTCTGATAATTACGGTCATCAAAAAACCCTTGATGATACGATTATTCGATTGGCAAAGGCAACTGGAGGACGCATGCTGGTGCTGTTTACCTCGTATGCCCAGCTGCAGCGCACATCGCAAGACATCCAGGGACCCTTGCAGAAAGAGGATATCCAGGTCTACGAGCAGGGCGAAGGTTCCTCAGCGACTTCCTTGCTCGAGACCTTCAAGGAGGATCCAAGAGCTGTGCTTTTAGGAACACGTTCGTTCTGGGAAGGCGTCGACGTACCAGGGGAAGCGCTGCAAGTGTTGGTGATCGCCAAATTGCCCTTTGATGTACCCAGTGACCCCATTGTGGCAGCGCGCTCGGAGAGCTTTGACGATCCCTTCAACGAGTATATGCTTCCGGAAGCTATTTTGCGCTTCAGACAAGGGTTTGGTCGCCTTATCAGGACCCAAACTGACCGGGGAATTGTGGCAATTTTGGACAAACGTATCCTCAGCAAACAGTATGGGAGATTGTTTATTGAATCGCTGCCGCGTTGCAACACCATCCGCGGAAGTATCCTGAATCTTCCTGAAACTGCGGAAAAATGGTTGGGATTATAAGATTTTCCTGTAAAGGGTCTCTCTACACGGTTATTGACATTCCTCTCGTTCGTTAGTAAACTTTCCTCGTAAGGTTTGAAAGAATAAGTTTTTAAACGAAGGAGAATTAAAATGGCTTACAGCTTCAAAAATTCGAAAGGCAAAGAATACTTTCTGCACGTTACGAAAGTGAAACGCGCGTCTGGGAAAGAAACTGAATTGTATTTCTTTTCACCCGACATCCGAAAAGGACAGGAAGTTGATAAAGTCCCTGCAGGCAAGCAAGTGATCGAGCTGGCTTCCGGTCTTCCCGTTCTGAAGAAGAAGTAGTCTGATTCAAGCAGATAAACACCCCGCAAAAGCGGGGTGTTTGTTTTAAGCGCATCCATTCTTCCTCTCCAGATAAGTAATATTCTCCCCCAACATCTATGCTCTTTACACACAAGATGACAGACAAACAAAACAAGGACAAGCTGCTGGCATTGGAATTGCAACTAAACAGTCATGAAGTATCTGTAATTGAGGAGACTATTATGAAGAAATCTGCAATTGTCCTATTCGTGATCATCCTGCTGGTACTGGCGTTGGCGGGATGTAAGCGTTCAGCATCCAAAGCGCCAGAGGTGACACCGGAATATATGGAACAGGTGGGAACTCTTTTGCCAGTCGATCAACAAATTTTCAATGCAACCATGACCGCCCAGGCGATCATTGAAGAGTTCAATATGCCCACCCAAATGGTACCAAACGCCCAGGGCACTCCTGTGGCAATTACTCAAATGCCACCAACCCCCATCCCATCCCCGACCCCTACCAGTGCACCGACTCCCACCCTGCAGGCGCTTACCCGTCCGCAGAGTTGGGTGGTTCAGGGCGGCGAGAACGTCTACTGTCTCTCGCGTCGTTTTGATGTGGACCCGGGCGATATGCTTGCG